>JGI24021J15306_10000336_pt1 | contig 32998 bp, 26 predicted proteins | sample Ectturendosymbi1_FD_15306 | JGI IMG/M metagenome (IMG submission 15306)
GGGGGGGGGGGGGGGGAATTTCAACGCGCGCAGGATTCTAATAAACGGTGCTGCGATAAACTGTCGTTCGGTAAATTGTTGCGTCACACTAATAAACAGTCATATCCGACTTGACGAGTGTCTCACGCTTGGAAGCAGCACGAGCAGACCAAACATTTACCCTCTAAGCAGATGATTTGGTGGTGCCTGAACACTCAGAACAGGTGCTCTGAATGCAGTTGATTGGTTTGTAGCAGTTTGATATTATGCTGGATCGAAAATTAGCGCTCGAAGCGTCGAAGCTCCACATGCTTTTCTAGAAACCTAAGTCAGCGTACTCTGCAAGCCATTGGCGAAACACCGCAACAGGTGGAGAAATTCAAGCGTGCTCAGGGAACAGCGCAGACTGAATTATTTTGCAGAGCGTAGGTTAATGCTACGCGACAAGATGAGCAACACTGAAATTCATGAAGGCCTAAATGTCGAGGCTCTGTTTTTCAGAAATAGAAATTTTCATTTGCGATGGTTTGGCCATGTGATCAGAATGTTTCTAGGAAGGTTGTCGAGGTGGGTTCCGTTGAATATATTCATGGCAAGAATCTCAGGGTCGGCAGTTTCTGTGTCTGTACCTTGCTCTCTTAGTGAGGCTGGTGTCAAGTGTTTTTGCTTATGCTGATAAAACGCGTTTTTTATTTTTAAAGACATTGACGAGTGCTCACAAGGAGTGCTGAATAATTGCGACCATATCTGCAACAATACCGAAGGAGGTTATACATGCTCATGCTACAATGGATTTACCCTGCTTTCCGACGGTTTTTCTTGCAAAGGTTGGTCATTTGCAAATTTGTAGCAAATAAGATGGGTCTGCTCCAAATGTTGTAAGATGAAACAACTGGTATTGTTTAACGTCTGTTAAATGTTAGGTTAAAGTTACTCGTATATTACTTTTGTACCGCATGAGGTCATTTACAGCTCAACCTTAAAGGCTTCGCAAGCTGGTTAGTCGATGTACCCTTTGCATTTATATTGCAACATTGCTCTTGTGGGAACATTTGCTTCCTCCTCTACTTTCCTACAAATAAGCACGGTTTAGACCAGAGGTTCTTAACCTCGGTTCGACCGAACCCCTAGGGTTCGACTGAGCCGTTTCAGGGGTTGGACGAAGGTCATCTGATTTCAGTAACCCATTTTTACTTTCTGTTATATTGGGCAAAAATGGGATTCGACAAAAGCTTGGAAAATTACGTAAAGGTTCGGCGTGTTTGTAAAGGTTAAAAACCATTGGTTTAGACGTCAACGTGAAGCTGGTTGCTATATATCGGAGAAACAAAGCTATTTTCTTTGGAGCATAAAATTGGGATTGACTGAACAGTACAATCAAAACTAAAAAAGCCTTCAAAAACTATACATGTTTTATATTGAGACGTTTCAGATTAAAAACTAAAGCAACGCTTGGCAATGCTAGCAATTCAAAACCAAAGGACTCTGTGGCGCAAGAAATTACAGTGCGACGAAAAAGACATCAAAAGCAAAACCAAGACAGCCAACCATGTCAAAATCGCGAAAAGTAAAAGCAGGACTAACAACTATGCAGAAAATTCTAAAATATAACCTACGTAAGGTCGTAATCTACGAAAACAAGCCAAGACTTGCAACAAGAGGCTGTTCATAGAACACTGCAAGCGAAGGATGCAAAAGTTTTAACAAATGAGTACTACAACCAGCACCATTTTTTATCGTGGTTGGGATACTTTACTTTCCAAATGGAAAGTGACAACTTTCCAAACTTTCCAAATGGAAAGTTAACTTTCCAAAATGAAAAGTTATTTTCCATTACTTATTTTCCATTTGCAAAGTTATTTTCCGTTTGGCATGTGCCTGATATTTCTAGAATCGAACTGCCATCCTTGCAATCACTTGATAACCAGGTAGTATTGTTTTGCTACGAGATTTTGATTGTTTGTAGTTTTTCAAAGAGAAAAATCACGGCATAAAATTTCAATCATTTTGAATTTATTGTATGCAAACCATGGCAACAGACTCCCTGAAAAAAACACAGGGCTGTAGGTTATGCCGTACCTACATGAAACGTCTCATTTTCAGAAAAATGGATACACGTTTATAGTAATTAAATATTTCAAATATTGTTTCAAAGTAGAATACACCGAATGCACCTTTGCAACTCATCATCATATTAAAAAGAAACTTACAAGTTCAACAAACAGGTTTTTAACTATCCACTTGCGTTGTGTGCGTGTTGATTGCTGCTCTGGTAGATGCTCCTCATTCTGGTTGGTTTGGCTCCCTATTCAGCTACTTGAAGGAAGGCACAAAGTGTGCATTGATGAGTCGAAGCAAGTGAAATATTCACTTTGCAAACAAAAGAACAAAGCGCTTCAACATTCAATCCTCTAGAAACTGGACCGAGTGGAATGACGTAGTGAAACCTAATTGGTCACTCGGAGCTCCGCATAAAATCAAACTCAAATTTTGCTTTCTCAGTTATCCTCTGGGAACGTGTTCTACGGAACAAATTGCACAATCTCATGTTTTTGCAAAAGATTCTCAAATGCATTGTTTCAAAAAGTCCTCTGAAATTGATGAAGCCATTAACTGAACAGAGTCGGTTGCAATTAGGCTCTTATTCATTTTTCGTACAGGCTTCAGTTGTTGAAGCTCTTGTACAACTGTAAGCTGCTGAACACCACGAAATAATTTTATGTTTCAGTAAACCGTTTATTGTCCAGTTTGAGATTATTATCAGACACCTCGTTTATTATTATGAGAGAACTGTGATACTGTAAGGCAGGGGGGGAGAACCTTTTTGACCATTTTCCTAAAAACAGTTGCCTCTTTATGACTTTCGCGGGAACTTGATCGTGGCACTGTGGCCTTGAACTAACAGCTGTTGCTTCAAAACAGGTGAAGACGTGTATCCGGTTGTCTCAATACGATTCGACGCTTCCCATTTAGAAAATAGTAACAGCATCTTTATTGTTTTGTCTTTGAGTTCCAGCATTGCCAAACATGCCGAGCCTTATTTGCTGCAGAATAGCAAACAAAGAAAAACAAGCAAGGCATAGGGAGCCACTAGGAAAAAAGAAATTGCATAGGCCGAAAGAGAAACCCTCTTTGGAAACATTTTGAACATGATAACATGAAGACTAATAAACACGTCCTCTCTGAAGCCGAGACCCCTTAACTCTTTGAAAATCACAAAGCCTTCCAGGGGCCAAAACTAAAAATGTTGTTGATTTCCGGAAAAACGAAAAAAGTAACTCAAATAACAAAAATTTTCAGACACTATATGCTTGTGGGATGTAAGGCCCTCTCTAATTCGGACTTTCCCATTCAAAAGGTTCGGTGGCTGATTGCTGCGTCGCTGAGTACGAGTGGACAGGAGATACTCTATGCAATAAATAAAAGTTCTGTTCTGGAACATAAAATTATTTTATACTGGTGAAACGAATGGGCAAATGGGAATAGCATGTTTTTTGATGAAATGTTGGCAACCTAACAAATGGCACGTGCTTCCACGCGTGGTTTAAATTTAAAGCAGTTCAAAGTGTCATTTTACAAAAGTATACTGATACATGCACGGACCGTGGTTAAGTTGAGGTCACAAAAGGCAAACGAACATTTTGTACGCTTTATCTCACATTTTGCAGAGGGCAACTAATACTGAAGAAAAGCATGCAACACCTGCAAACTGGTAAAAAAAAGCATTACGTAAGTTGAAAGACATATATGAAATGGGCACGATTCATGGTGTTCGTAATCGTATGGATTGAAACTAAATCCACCAGACCATGGTACTTGGCGTGTTTGTAACATCAGTAGTTTAAATGTGAATGCCTTCACTTGCATGACTCAATCACATAGCACATTAATCAACGATGGGTGCTGGAGACTGTTTCATGTGACTAGCACTTGCATTGAATCAATCGAACGCACAAAGACGGGTTCCGGACAAGGCACTNCTCATCGAATTGCGTTCATCAAGCGCTTCCAATAATACACTTACAAGCGCAGTAGAGCACGTAATTATCTTGCGTAGCAAGGACACAACAGTGTGTCTAATTTTGCTACGCAAAATACCTTGCGATTTCGAGTAACTCTGTTAAAATTGACTCCTAAATGAGCATACAACATAGCCTACGATAATTTTAACCTTTACCAAATTTTAGCTGGTTGCTTCCTTGCTTGCCGCAAACACAAGTTAGCCGAATGGTCGTTCGCATGATGAGTCATCCGTTTGTTAACTTTTATTCAATGTACAATAACCTTCAATACGTAACACACTATGGATGGCTTTTTAAATGTCTACCCTGTATTTTACCTGTTGTGTTATTCTACCCCATTGTTTTCCAAAAACATTTACTTTTACGATTAATTCTAATCGTCGGTGTGAAATAATGTGTTGTTTTTATTTTCGCGTTCCTGTTCCATATAAAGAACCTGTTCTATTTCTTTCTTGCTATATTTCCTCTTTGTTTCAGGTCAAATACGTAAGAGCAGGGGTTCCCAACCTTTTTCACTCATTCATCCTAAAAAATTTTGTTCTGACCTCGCATCCCTTGCACTTTAAAATCAAGAGCCAGCTTTCAAACATTTAGAAAGGAATTCAAATTTTGTAATATGCAAAGAAAATAAAACTTATAAACAAGAAATGATGACGCAGATGTGCTTTTGAATATGCTCTACAAAAATTAGAAATGTTGCTCGAAATAGGTATGAAATAGTAAAATGAAAAGGATTGACCTGCAAAGATTTGCTAATGCATTTCAGTTCAATGACTCTTTTGTTCCTGTTTCTTGCTTATGAGTTTTTTAAAACGTGGAACTATGTTGCTAATAGCAACACGCATGTCTGTCTGTGCATTCAAGCGGTTTCTAGATATCGTCTTAATTGACAAAATATTGCTAAATCCTGACTTGCATAGATATGTTGTCGCAAATGGAATGAGCACAACTAGCGCAGTTTCACAAAGTCTTGGAAACATTACCATGCCACTAATAGTCTTCCAAAAGTTTACTATCAAATTGCATTTCAAAAGCACGATTTGAACGCAGTTCTACAAGAATTTCTTTCAGCTCTACATCATCTGGCATTTTATCCAAATTGAAGTAGTACGGATTCATAATCCATTCTTCAGATGTTTCCATCTTCCCTACGTTAAAATATCTATCAAATGGCGTCGACAACACTTCCAAACAAGCTGCAATTTCTTCACGAACACTAGGAATGAAACTCGAAGATTCATTGTCATCGACTACTTCTTCAAGTGATGGAACATTGGAATTCCCTGTTGTCACTCGGCGACACCACAGAGACAACTTATCTTTGAACGCATTTAGCTTGTCAAAGCAATTCTATGCGTTTATATCTTTGCCGTGACGTGATAAAATCAGACCATTCATGTGACTGAATTTGTTATTCAAATGCGCTAAAATTTGGTTGAATTCTTGCGATTCCTACTCTTCAAGCAGATCACAGTGACGTTCCTGCAGAAAGACTATGATTTGTTCTCGCAGTTCGAAGCAGACTAAAACTCTCCCACGTGAGAGTCAGCGGACGTCTGTGTGGAAAAGTAAAACTGTATGTTTACATCTAAGATCTTCACAAAGTGACTCAAAGAGGCTGTGATTTAGAGCACGACCTCTAATCCAGCTGACGGTCTTTACAGAAATATCAAGGACTTTCTTCAATTTTCGGAGTCAAGGTTTTTGACGCCAAAGAATGACGATGAATGAAACAGTGGGTGCCTTGCCAATACGGAATCTCCTGTTTCATCAATGCAGAAAACCCAGATTTATTTCCCGCGAAGCAGGAGCGCCATCAATGCACACAGACCCAATATTTTGAACACACAATTCATGTTTTGCAAAGAAGTCTTTCACAAACTGAAACACATTTTTTACTTTGGTGGTTGTTTTCAGTTCTTCGCACAAAAGGAAGTTCTTTATGACACCATCATCTCAGCTCAAATCAGCAATTCGGCTCTGAAACGATTATTTGATAGCGGCACTAATTTAAGCTTCTTTCTTGCTTCCTTTCCGAGAATAGTTGTAGCAATATCTAATACACACGGCCTGAGAAGCTCTTCTGCAATAGTATGAGGTTTCCCAGACTTTGCTACTTTAAACGCCACTTGTATGAAGCCATCAGCGGTGGTTTGTCAACAGATAAAAAACCTAATTTTGAAAGGGTTGCTCGAGAACCAAAACGGGCTCGTTAGGCTCGCAAAGATTTTTCATCATGGCCCACAACACTAGACCCGCCATGTCGATTGTCGAAGTGTTCTTGCAGCTTAGACGGCTTAAAATGTGTGTTTGAAAAACGTTTCATAGAGCATGCGCTGAGGCTCTCGCAAATCCTTAGTTTTTCCGATGCAAAAGAAACCAAAACGAACGTAGTCATCGTTGCATTTCCTTTTCTTCGACATGATGATGGGTTATGATGATGATCAGAAATCAGAAAAGTTTATGTATTATCTCCACTCGTAGTTACGTAGAGCAGACCCCCATGTGTCGCCAAATTAACAAAACACTTTCATAAGAACAACAATTCACTCCAATATGAAAGGCAGTGCACACGACTCCATTACTTCCGATTTCACCTCAGAACTACGTAGTAAGAATGATGAAATGCGAAATCCACTCGTATATACGCTCAGGATATCCCAGAATTGTCCAGAAAAGTAATTATCACTTCACAAAAAGCAATGCCATTCTAGTTAGTTCATTTGAGAAAAAACTACTACAAGCTCTCAAATAAGAAGAACAAATTGCAGCTAATGTTTATGCGGGTAATTAGTGTGACACAAGGATTTGAACGAACCTCGCGTTTTTGTCTCAATCCGTTGCAAAGGAAAACAAAAAGCTGCGGGAGAGTAATAGATAGATCAGTTTCCTGTCATTAAGACGAACGTTTGTCGCACCCACTGGAATAAAGCCTCGCATTCCAGTTTGGGGAACCACTGCGTCGGAGGAAATTTGAGAATTTTACTTCATCTGTTGACTTTTAAGTAGAAATTTGGTATTTCATTGGCGTATGTGTTCAAATTTTTGCTAAACCATAGAGCAAAATTTGCAGAAAATATAAAAGCGGCTCTAATGAAAAGACACAAGCAAAGAATAAGACCCATTGACGTCAGCGGATGACACTAACCTTTTGAGGAGCCACGCGAGAACCTACTTTTTTATCAATCTAACAGGACTACTAGTTTTTTCTCACAGACTGTTTTGAACGTATGGGGATCACTCACCCTGTTTCTTGTGGTCAGATTGCTCAGATCAAATGCAAATTCCGTGAAATTCGCAACCGCTGCATGTGTTCAGTTTGGGGTCTAGAGAATGATTGTCGCTCACAAAATCGCGCTTTTCTTGTAGATATCGATTACTGCCAATCAGACCCGTGCATGAATGGAGCAACGTGCTTGACCACAACAGGTCGATATTTTTGTGCCTGTCCAGCTGGGTTCACAGGCTTTCGGTGCGAAGTTGGTGAGTCTGTCATGTTATGCAATTACTGCTGGAGTGAAAATTCCATGGTGCATTTGCTAACAATACTATATTTCCACTTGATGTAGCCTTCCAATTTTTTCATGTGATTATAGGAAGCGTGGGAGTAAACGCCTTTATTTGACGAGCACAATCAGCCATAAACTCTTTCGTGTTACAAGCAGATCCTGCACCACGACACCAGCAGGTTTTTCTTTCGATGAACGCGAACTCAAAGCATCTAATTTCAATTGTCTAACTTTCAGATCTATCCATACCTTGCCAGTCAGGTTGGCACAAGTTCGGTGGATACTGCTATCAGTTTCAAAAGAATGTCTTCAGGAAATGGAGAAAAGCGGAGTCATACTGCAAGAAAAAGTACAATGGGTCTCTACCAAGCATACATTCCTTTAAAGAAAATCGGTTTGTCAATTGTAAGTGATTCAAAATGTTAAACTTTTTGTAGTTTTGAATTTTTACATCTGGTAAATCTCAAACAAAACATGAAGTTTGAAACATGATACGTATTTAACATTTTTCATTGCGTCACACGGCGTGACGCGAGTCAGAAAATTTCTTTCACTTGACTTGAATTGCCTAACCTGTTTGAAAGATATAAAATGACTCAATTTGATCCTGCTGATTCCCACTCATTGTTGACAAAGCAGCATGTTATCACTAAATTTGTTTGTTGTTTGGACTTAGAAAGTGTATCCTGTACCTAACAAGATCAATGAAAGAGGGGAAAATATGATAGTGCTGGTGTTTACTCGCTAACAACTGCTGATGAGACACTGAGTCGCAATTTTTATTGTTAACAGCATGCCACCAAAAAGTGACAGTGGCATAAGGTCCGCTGCTGCAGCTACATTAAAAAAACCTGACGCGGACAATGAGTAATTGAGTAAATGTTTCACTTCCGTTGCGGTAAGACTTTGTGTTATTTTTGTAATGACCAAGCGAGATAAATGACCAATCACTCCTCGCAGGAAAAAGAATGTATCACTCATGGGTATGTAACTAAACTGGCTATTGATGAAATAGTCTGTTGTTTTTGACCTGGACACATTTCATTATCAACTCTTCTTGTTAATGCAAATGTAAATTTCAAAGTAAAACAATAAATCTAAAAACGAAATTTATCGTGAAAATAGGGGGTGCTGCAACTCCGCAGTGCCTACATACGAGCCGCCATTGCTTGCATCATTCGTGACCGACACGAATCCTGAGGCCTTCGAGACCGAGACCCATAAAAACAGTTTGTGAAACCCTAACACGATCAATTAATGATGTCAACCTTTATTATAGATCAATTCGGTCATTTCTGGTTTAAGATATTCATCAGTGAAATCTCAATGAAAATTTTCTTTGCAATCTAAATGCAAATTTTCCAGGCTGACTTACACATATGCTTGTAAGTGTAAACGACCTTATGATACCACACCTGAGTTTCCTTTGGTCCAAGCAGACAGTTTTTTACGCAATGCGGGAGAACAAACACGAAGGCATCAAACATTGTGGAAAACTTGGTGTTGTTTTTTATGTGCTGACGACGTGGAGCACATTCACAAGTTTAATATAAGCAGTGTGAAACGGAATGATACTTACTTTGAAATTGAATTGGGATCCTTAGTCTGCATAAAGTTCAATAATTTCCGAATACTTTATTTTCGTATTTTGAGGAATTCGCAGACGTTTGCTTGACATTTTTGCGTGAGCGGAACACAACAGAGTTGCGGTGTTTTTATGTGACTCAAAACGACACTAAACCTTCTTGCGGAGCTGCCTGTCACGACCTGATCCACCTTCTACTTTATGCTTTTCAATTGAACTAATGAGATATTTATTTGAACTAGACATTGGCAGTGTGGTCTTAAATTAATTTGTACTGAGAGGTTTTTTCAAAATTTTTTTGGCCATTGCAAAAATTTTCCAGACAATTGGTTCTGCAGGAACAACTTAAATATTTTATGATACCGTAAATTGTGTTACTTATATGTTTCTGAAAAAATCAGGGTTGGCTCTCGACTACCAGTGGATTGGTTTGACTGATCGTCGCAAGGAGTCCAGATTCCGATGGACCGATAGAAGTCCTGTGGTAAGTTGAGAAGGATTTTCAGCCAAGTAATTTTCTGATTTATTTAGATGTATTCATTCATTCACAGCACTGGACCAATGAAACACTTTCACAACGTAGATGACAACTATGACTTACAAAATGTTCACCTGTGAAAATGCTGTGTACTACTTTTATGAAAAAAAAAACAGAGTTCCAAGTGTTTTGTTTGTAATGCATACAAGGTCAGAGAAGGCAGATTAAAATATTGACATAAAATAGAACACGGGTTGACAACCTAAAACACGCGTGCCACACTTGGCACGCCAAGCAATTTTCAATGGCACGCAGAAGCTCCAAGTTTTACATACATATCACTTTTGTTATGGTTCACACAGAAGGTATATTGACCTTGACTTGTATAAAAAAACGTTTATTGTTGGCACACTGAACGTTTTGAAATCTTGAGTCGGCACACAGTTAGCTAGAGGTTGCCGACCCTTGAAATAGAAGCAACTTTTTTCAGGATAATGTTATTCCAATGTGAGTTTTCAAGGAGGTAAATGAGAGTTTTTAAGGAGGTAACTAACTTATCAGCTTTCAGTAAATGCACGCAGTTGGTGAAAAAGACACTGGAAACAGAAATCCGTGAAGTGAGCACATTTTAACATTAATGGCGTAGCTGCGGGGGTGGAAGAGGTGGTTCCCCCTTCTTTCAAATGAAAAAGAGAGTTTTCCTACTCTTTCATGTAGTTTTATAATATTGTGAAAGGCTGAAGAACTAAAGCAAGAGCAGAGAAAGCAAGCAAATTCCAGACTGAAATGAATACATCAATACACAAGCTGCAACAAGTAAAAACCTTCATGAGAACGGTCTATTTTCTTGTTCTTACTTGCAACAAGTAACAACTAGAAAATAGACCGTTCTCATAAAGGTCTTCTCACTAAAGTTGAAAACTATTATATTTCTTATGATCTGCTCTTCCCAGAAGATTGATTGCACCCAGCTACAATCAGATTAAGTGCATAATGGAATTTCTCCCTAGAGGATCTAAGCAGCACCAAAGCACCTGTAAAAATCAAACGACTGATCCTGTAGCTTTCAACAGTTACACTTTTTACACTGCTGTCGGGATTTGCATTGGATTGACGCGTGAGCGATTCGTCGCCCTTGGCTTACCAGCGTGAACACACTTGCGAACGCGATGTTGAGGCGTTTTCACACTGCGATAAACTCGAATGTTCGATTCGCGCGCTTTGTTTGTGTTGTTGCGAAATCTACGGAATAGCTGAAAATTAAAAGGTGAAAGCTGATTCCACCACAGAAACGTGACTGTCGTAGCTATATTTGGAATTAACGAGACATGATTTTATTTAGGGTAGTCGGCAAAACAGCAGTCAGTGGAGAAAATCGTAGAGAACGTCGCAGAAAGTCCATCTCTTGGTGTTGTACTTCACTACCTTGAATAGGCGAATCTCTTTCACGTTAATACTTTTAGCATCAAACAAGTAAACGCTACTCAAGACTCCAAACAAACCATCCAACCTCTTTCCCTCTCGAATCTCTTATTGTGGAAATCCCAGCCTACCTCTGCAAGTTGATTTTGTTTTTATTCATATCTGAATGATAACGTCCAGTCTAGGTTTATGTACACTGAAGCTTGTTTGGCATGTGTCTCATTTTTCATTTGTTTATTTGATTGTTGACTTTGGGTTACTGAAATGGGTTGGCCAGGCATAGGTGCTGTGTCATGTTGTCAAAGCCTTGCAAGGCTGGCCTGTGTGGAAACAGTGTTTCCAGACACAGTTTGCAATGGACTTTCAACGGTGAAAGTGTTTCCAAAATATATTTATGTGAAGACTGCTGCCAGCCGAATAACTGTCTTTACTATGTCAAGTATTTGTTGTGTGGCAACGAGGTTGGCTGTGAGCAACTGTTGTCGTTTTTCCTCGGTGGCCTTGGGTCGCGATATTGATTCTTTTGAGAAGTACCACGTAATTTTGAGCGGTGGTCCTGCTGTGGGGATGGCTGATTCATCAGCTGAGGGATGCGGGTTGCTACAGTGCAAACTGGACTTACTGTGATTGAACTCAATGTGCGATTTTTTGAGTTGTTCAGCATTTGGTGTTGTTAACTTACTGCAACGCCTCTGTTGATATTTGCATTTGTTTTTTTGCTATGGTGTTTCATTTGTATTTTTCTGTTTTGCATGAACTTGTGGGGGCAGTGACTTAAATGACAGCTACGGCCGTTGCTTCCTGTCCCTGTATTCCTGATGAAGCTTTTGTGCTTAGTCGGGATGCAGAAATAAACTGAACTGAACTGAACTAGATCTGTGGTACGAAAACCGTACTCAGTATTCTTCAGTTTTGATTATTCAGTGATCTCAGTCTTTTACAAAGCATCTGGCATAAAATTTTCTAGTAAGGCTAAGAAGGGATATGCTTCGGCTGGTAGTGCATTTGCTCTTGTCACCTTTCATGTATATAGGAATATTGAATAATTGCAGTTAGCTGAGTCCTCAGTGCCCGCCCAATCAGCCAAACCACTTGAAACACAGAAGTTGGCTACAGGCCTGCAAATCCTTCTCTGTTCAAAGTTTCATATAAAGTCGACGTTTATCACAAACTTCAGTCTTCCAGCTCTTGAATCACTCAACAGCTCAGTTAACTTCGGTCACAGTGATTGTTGGCCTTCTAGAGATACATCTCTTATGTTTTTGATGGTGTGACACTGAACAGCTCAAAAAGATTTTCAAAACACTCTTTCCACCTGGCAGGTAAATTACCAATGTTGCGGAGGTGACAGCTTTGATAGATTTTGCAGCAATACATTTTTGTAACCAGATTTTGCAGCATAAATTTTGACACGGGATAGTCTGGCACAATATTTTGCCTGCTTGTTCGAAATTCTCCCCGGATTGCATTTCACACTTCGCCGATTAATCTGCAGATTTTGAAGAGCCTACGCACTGCACAGAATGGAAAAAAGTTAGCGCTTTATTTTGAAACGTGTGACCTTTATTCTACCGGACATTTTGAGTGATGTTACCTACCGTTGTGGTCCAGTGGAACCTATTTTCAATTTCCTCAAAACTAACTTCGTACTTTTGATAAAAATTGCAGACAAATTGTGGACGTACGTGGTGATAAGGGAGATATTCGTGTTGTTATCAAACAATACGCTATCACTTAACAAGACATCACAGTTCGCATGACCACCTTTTCTGAAACACACTGCCCAAAAACCTGAGAAAGTCAAGCAAAAGTTGTTAAGATAGAAATATACACAAGCACAATATTAACTGACTGCGGCACACAATTTTAAATGATTCGAGTGCACATTTTCACAACACTTGCAGCAATGTGTTTTTGTTCTACAGTCTTTTGACCTGAGGTCAGTCTTTTGACCAGCCTGTTTTTTTCTAAGCTTGGCAAAAGAATCATGTCGTTTTCCAGGGCCACAAGCTGAAGGAGGTGCTTGAAAATCTTAAACAGCAGTCAGATATTTTCCCAAAGAGATAACAAGATTATGACCCTTGCAGTGGAATTTTTTGAAAATAGAATTACTATAAAGCCACAAAATAACAACCATGTTTTTTTTAACTCAACCACCTTGTCGTTATGCATTGTACACAGCAAAAAGACAGCTTTACCTTTTGAGGTCAAACAGAAATTATGATTGTTTCTTTCTCAAAACAATATAATGTTGTGCCTGGTTTTCTGTCTTTTACTATTGCAAGTCTGGCGCTAATTCAGTTCTGTTCTTTCTCACAGTTCCATATATTGGAGCCTTTTCTTCTAAAAGCTTCAGGTAAAGGTCTAAGCTTGTGAAGAATTGCTGCATGTGATATTTCGCCCACTTTTCTCAAATGGTTAGTGTGGCCAAGAGTGGATGCCTAGATTCACAAACTTAGTTTCCCTTCCAAACACCCATCATTAACACGTACTTAAAATAACACCAGTTGTTGCCATATTTCCTTGTTTTGAGGGAATGTATTGGTAAAACTGCAATTGGCCTCGATATGTAGCCAGTTGCTCATTCACATTAAGATTCCAATTGGGTATCCACAAGAGATGAGTTCCACATTTCAAACACAATCCTTATTGCGTCAAGTTTACCTGAAAGCTTGCATCTCCATCGTACTTCAGAATCATTAAAAATTAATTTTGCAACATTTTCCACTTCCAGTGTATGTCAGATATGCTGTNCCTATTGTGAATTGAGGTCTGTTTGGGATGAAAAAATCACAGAATTCCTATTGACAGTGTTGCCAATTAAATTTGCAAAAGGATTGGCACGAAACCCACCTGTTTTTGTCAGAAAAAATGCATTCAGTAAATGATTCAAATAAAAGTCGTGAAGCAAGTTGTCAGTTTAATTTTATAAAAAACATTAAAATGACGCCTTTTGTTCACGGTGATAATTGGGTTCCGTGAGACCCCAATGTTATTTCAGTGTTCCACTTGCATTTACAGACCAGGGTAAAAAAAACTGTAGTCCGCCGAACGCAAGTTATTTTCCACGTCAAAACATAAAAGTCGAGAAGGTCCAAATGATTACAAATTATTATCTGCGGCTGATCAAAAGCTCTTAAATTTCATTTTGGGGAGCTGGAACTCAAATTTCAGGCCCCGGTTCTGGCTCCAGGCATCTGAAAACTTTGGCTCTAGCTCCGGCTACAACATGTTGGCGCCGGCTCTACAGTTCCGCTCCCCAGTAGCAGCCTACTAGGGTTAGTTTGTTCTCAGTGGCCACGCCGAGGCTTTTCTATTCGCATACCTGACTAGTTAATGGAACTGTTGGTGTAGTAATTGACTTTTTTGTTTGTGACGTGCACATTCGTTTGGCAGTTGTGCTATCAAGAGTTTTGCAGAATGCCGCGCGCTTTTTGCTGCGGGATGCACGTTGATTGTTTTGCTCGTAACTTGCGTTCCTTGTTTCGCCTCTCTCGAGTCAGTTACCGTTGAAAGAACTACTTCCCCTGAAACTACTTCGTATGCTGTGCGAGCTGAATCCCTAGGTTTATTCAGCAAAAACAACAGCTGGTTTTTACACTCTTCTTCGTCCTCTACGCATTCGAGAATTCCTCGGAGCAAGAAAGATACGCTGTCTGCAAAGGTCTTTCTTCTTTCCTGATCCACCAGAATTTCTCACTTCGCTTCGTTGAACCTTTTGAGATTGCACTTCGTGCAAGCATATCGAGTTTTCAGACATAATCTACACAAGTAGATTGTGAATATGTCCACAGTTCTGCACCACAAAATACTTCCTAACATCTATTTTCGAAACGTAATCGAAAATAAATACGAAGTACACGTAAAACTGCTTTTAGTATTTCCAGTCAGTTCTTCGGAGAATTGGCATTTAGCCTTTACAAAAGTCTCTAGGTCAGCCATGTTCAACCGAACTTAATTTTCTATGTCACTATCTTAACCAGGGTCGCACATTTTATGACATGTTAATGATGGCCCCACACTAAATGACTTACTTTGATCTTAAACCAAATTTGGTTTAGCTAATAACTGCTTTAAGCTGATAACTGCAATGGTAACGACTGTTTGAAACCTTTAACCACTCCATAAGTGCGATTTCATAAGTGGCGAAAAGTGGAAAATAGAACTAGTAAAAAGTTTTGCACCGCGGTGTCAGTGGACGTATGGAAATCCCCCAGCACGCGGTACAGACGTGATAAAGTGGCACTGAGGACCACCTGCATCAAAATTGGCAAATTTAAGATTATCTAAGCTAGTTATGTTACAGAGAAAACCTAAACCAGGCCACACAAAACCCTCGACTGGGCCGCACGCGGACCGCGGGTTGGACATCGCTGCTTTAAGTGCATTTTGCGCGAAATCGAAAGCGCATAATTTTAATAAATGGAAGTTGGTATTCATTTGCTCGATATTTGTAGTGCTCGGTGTTCAATTTCGTTCGAATTGCTTGTAGCTGAATCATTCATACTAGCATTTCCAGGGCTAGGTATTTGGATAAATGCTTGCGAGTCAAATTTTAATATTTGCTAGGGAAGTAAATCTTTTTAAACGTCTTAAACAACAAAAAGTTCTAAAGTGATTGCCGTTGAGTAACGGCAATAGTTATTGAAACGATAAACTTGTTTAATTAAAACCTGCAAAGATAGTTGGCCCTGCCATGAATAAAGGTGTGCATAATTCAAATTTGTTTCGCAAAACATTTGTTGCGCAACATTCAACTAAGACTTAGAAAACGCTGTAGCTGACAATTGTTTCACACTGATTCGTGCAAAGTCAGTGACACCATATTTTTGTCGTTCAAAATATTTTGGAACCTGTTGCAAAAAGAATGCAAAATATTTTTTTGAAAACATAGATAATTTAATCAACTTTGGTAATGGTAATGGTTTATTGTTTCATAGGATTCAGCTAATAAGCAGAAGCAATACAAAAATCCATCGCACGCTTGGTAAACCAACCATCAGTAGACATTTGAACAAATGAAAGCACAATGTCATAATAGCTGATCAGTGTAAACAGAGAGTGGTACTGTGTCATATAGGATTGGTGAAAGACCATGGCGGTCATCTAGTCAACCAACCCTGTTTATCACGTTTTGAAAAGTGTTGAAACACAATAGTTGGAGATCAAATAAGCACAGTTAGGAAAACAAAACAAACAAGCACGAACACTGTAAAGAAAATGTACAGATGAAAGCACATGTCTATGTACATAGATGAGTGGATCAGAATTGATTGAAGGAATTTGGTGTGGTTAAGAATATCCAAGCAAAAAAAACACTTTCATGCCGGAAAAAATGTGATATGCACAGGAAAGAAAAAAGACAAAAGAAAAATATACATAAAAGTAAACACAAGTACAAAATACCAGAACTCACAGTATTTTGCTCCAGATAAGTGAAATGTTGCTAGAGTTCATCATTTTGTATGTTTTTCATGTAGGCGGTTTTTCTTAAGTTTCCATTTAAAAGTAAGAGTGGTTGAAGACTTAATATCGTCTGGTATTGAAAAACCACAGTTTTGGGCGAGCAAGTGTAAGGGCACATTTTCCTGAAGACGAGTTAAGTCTAGGTAGAAACAGGTTGTTAGAGGTTGATAGTCTTGTGGAATGGGAATGAATTGAGCTGATTGGAATAAAATAGTCATCAAATTGGTTTGGAAGCAGCTTTTTGTAATAAGAGTGCATGAATTTACCTATTGATAAGGTATATAGTTTGGAAGGCATAAGATGTTTAAGTGCCGGAAAGGTTCTCCTAGAGATGCCGTTTTAGTTGGTCTTACTAGTTTTATAGCTTTATTTTGGAGCTTAACGAGAGGCTGAATGGTTGCATTTGAAGCACGTCCCCAATTGAGAACTGAGTAATTAAGGTAGGGATGGATTAATGAGTTATAGACAAGTTTCAATACAGATTGTGTTGTATAATGTTTAAGTTTGGATAGAACTTCACAAGCTCTTGATAGTTGAGTTTTTACCTTTGGTATATGAGGTTTCCAGCGTAATTCGTTGTCAAGACGAACACCTAGGTATTTCAGGATTCTTTGGGGGAAATCCTATGGTTATTTGTAATAACTTAAAGGAAGTAGAATTGTGTTTTTGAGAATTTATTAGCATAAAATTAGTCTTATTGTAGCTAAGTGAAAGTTTGTTGGCTCTTACCCGTGGTCAATTTTACACAGTTCGAGATTAACGTTTGTCTACAGAACATTAAAACAGGAGTTTGACATATGAAGATTAAAATCATCAGCAAATAAAGTAGTATGAAAAGCTTGACTTTTGCGGTCAAGCGCACTATATATTCTTTGAACTTCCCAGAAAGATATGCTGTAAAAAAAACTGGTCTGTCATGAAAGACTACGTAATTACATGCATGTTGTTTTTTTCAGAACTTCTATAACTGGATTCCAAATCAACCCAATCCTTACCTGGCTCGAAAAGAAGACTGCGTCGTTATGATCAACCACAAGAAGGCAAAATGGAATGATGTATCTTGCACTCACAGATTGCAGTTTACTTGCAAAGTTGCACCAGGTCAAGTAATGTTTTACGTTAAGTAATATTTCAAGTTTCGTGTCCCATGAGATAAGCACAGTTGGGGAGGACGACAGGTGCTTTCACGTGACGCTCCCTGTACGAAATTTTCTACAAATGTCAACCAGACCTCTCACTACGAGAGCAACCACTGCTCACCGCGCTGAATGTGTTCAGCGTGAGATGAGTCATGAAACGCCCTTCTCAGGGCGCGGCAGCAGAAATGCTTCCGAAGACTCACGGCCTAACATACTCCAGCTGAACACTGAGGGCTTACTGCAGACAAGATCTCTGTCATTGAGCAGCTAGCGTATAAGAACAAGGCTTTCATCATCGTCCTACTGGTGACCCGCTGCACAACTGCAGATAAGCTAGTGATTCCCAACTTTTCACCAGCTGGGTCAATCCTGAGCAGGAACCACGGCCTTGCCACGTTTGTCCACGAGCGGTTGGAATGGTCACTGGTCGATCAGTCTCCAGAACAATCAGACTGAGTGGTTGTGTGCAGACGTCGCAGGATATAAGATCATTAACGTCCACAAACCTCCACACTCGCGACTCACACCAACGGCCATCCCGACGTTCCCACACCCCAGTCTGTACGTTGGCGACTTCAACTGCCAACATGTCAACTGGGGCTACAACAAAACATCTGACGGTGAGAGCGTGGACTCCTGGGCAACATCCAACAACCTTGGACTGTTGTATGACCCAAAGGAAACAGCCAGTTTCTCCTCTAACCGATGGAACGTCGGCATCATCCTGGACCTGGCTTTCGCGAGTTTNGGCCAGGACAGCCGACTGCCGGACAGACGTGCTCTTGGAAAGTTCCAGCGGTCACAACATCGGCCTTCCCTCATAACCGCACCAAGACTCAAGGTTCCTGCCCACAGTGATCCGGTGAAGCGTTGGAACTTTCGCAAGGCTGATTGGTAGCGCTTTTGCCTTCTCGCAGGTGAATCCGTTGAGAGATTGCCACCTCCGGACACATTAAACATTGGCAGGGCATACCAGGATTTTGCGAGAGCCTAGGCTACTACCCGCGGCCGAACAATGTATCCCACGTGGCCGTCAGACGAACTATGTGCTATACTGGGACAAAGAGTGTGAAACCCTCTATCTGTCCTTCATTCGAACCCCAGTGGGGACTGACTCTGATAGAGCTGCTTCGTCCCTACTATCTCGGCTAGAACAGAAGAAGCACGAGCGATGGGAGGAAGCTGTTAATTCCATCGACTTCTCGCACTCTAGCCGCAAGGTGTGGAGAACCATCAATAAACTTACTGGAAAGTCAGGACGCTCCTTTCGCCAGTGCCCCGTCTCGGCAAATTCCATCGCCTCGAAACTCGTGAAGAACGGGGCACACAGGACCGGGGATCACGAGTCCACCAGGCTAGTCAACAAGGAGCTGTCCGACCTATGGAAGATCCCAACACCTGAGGGTCACAATATCTCTGAACCCTTTAAGCCAGAGGAGCTTGCTGCTGCCCTCAGACGCCTGAAGCCAGGAAAGTCTCCGGGATTGCACTCCATCTTCCCGGAGTTCATAACCCACGCCGGGTCGGCTCTCAAATCTTGGTTCTGCGACTTCCTCACTTCCTGCATGTGCCAACTCAAAATTCTAAAGATCTGGAGAAGAGCACAAATAGTTGCGAACCTTAGCCAGATAAAGCCACTGGGGACCCAAAGAGCTACCGTCCCATATCTCTGCTGTGTGTCCCCTTTAAAATCCTCGGGAGGCTCAACTACGCTCGTGTCGAACCAATCATCGACCCATTGCTCCCATAGGAGCAGGCGGGCTTTCGACATGGGAGGTCGGCTGTAGACCAAGTCACCCTGCTGTCACAGGACATTGAGGATAGCTTTCCGCTAAGAAGAAGGTCGGAGCTCTGTTTGTCGACCTCACAGCAGCCTACGACACTGTATGGCACCGCGACCTCATCTGCAAGCTGATGCGATTGCTGCCTGATAGACACATGGTCCGCATGATCTTGGATATGGCTGACAATCGCAGCTTTACCCTTACCACCGGAAACGGCGAAAGGAGCCGGTTACGACGCCTCAAGAATGGCGTCCCACAGGGATCTGTCCTGGCACCCCTTCTGTTCAACATCTACATCCCTGACTTGCCATCCACTGCCTCCAGAAAGTATGCATATGCTGACGATCTAGCAATCATGCAGGCAGCATCGTCTCGATCTGTGTGATCTCATCAGTGGATCACATACTTAGCCGGCGCTATGGCAACAACCGTGAAGTATTGGTTAAGCTGTCTTTCCCTCAGGGTTGTAAGTTGGGCCTCGCGTCGGGTTCGGACGTACGTTTGTCCAAATGTTTCGGGCCGATCTCTGGCATGCACACAAACGTTTTTCCAACGACGGCACTTTTGTCGCCAGTTACTGTCGAAGCAGTCAAGTAGATTAAATCTTCAATAAAAGTGATTAATAGTGAATTATTTTGTCACGTTTACTTCGCTACGCCAACAATACCCCCACAATTGCTCATATCTTGACTCACTCGGTGAATTTGGCTTTCGGGTCTAAATCGGGCTTCGAAAATAAATGTCAGGTTCGGGCTTGTGATTTCGGGCTCGGGCCGAGTTCGAGCTTCAAAATGAGGCCCGTTTACAACTCTACTTCCCCTAATATGCACTCCACGGCTCCTTAAATATGCGTTTGGATCTGGGAGAAATTCAACTCGTGAAGTTCTACCAAGTTTATGCTCAGTTGTCGAAAACAGTTTTGGAAATTTTTAAGTAAAAAATGAAGCTTTCAATAAAAAAGACCCGATTGAAAGAACAGACATGTAAATACCTAGATTATCAAATATTTGCACCGCGCAAAAACCGAACCCAGCCGGCCAGCTTCGCTAAGACTAAGTCATCGCTATACAAAAACGCATGACATGCAATGGGTTAACTATGACTGCATGCACTAGACAAGAGAGCTCATCAAAATTCTCGTAAAAAGTGTGGTATTGCAACTTCTATTTTCCTCATTTCAGAAAAAAATCTAAAGGGTATCGAAAATATGTTGCTCCACACTTCTACCTTTCGCAGGCACGTCAATAGCAATAATGTACCATACTTTCAATTAGCTCACAAGATCTGTTTTAGACGGTGCCTCCGAAAAATGAAACCATTTTGTTTTATGGCCAATTAAACGAGGATGTGATTGTTTTCCGTGCGTATAGGATTGAGAAGTTTGAAATAGTTTTTTGCTCTAGATTTTTAAGACGTCAAGATTTAGGAGATTTTCTAAAAAAGTGAAATATGTTTGATATTTCCGAAGGTGCAGAAAAATGAATTGTATTGGTTTTCAGCATTTCCAAGAATTCTAAATGCAAACTAAGCAGGGAAGCAAATCTACTTCAATTTAAAACGTAGAATCAAAATATGAATGCGACTTCTGTAATCAGGAGAAAAAATTTCAAAGCGGTTGCCAGACGTGCCTCTTCAGTTTTTCAGAAGTGGAATTTCTGTTTATTTGAGCCCCCTCAAACCAAAACTACGCTTGAAATAAAATTTGCACAACTCTGTTCCAGCTGTTTTGGAATGAAACCGTTGGGACTAGCATTAACATCTGAGAAGCTCTGAGATTTTCGGTTCCAGTTTGGCGTGATTGGCGTACATTTATAGACTTATGCCAAATTTCTTATAAATCCTTTGCGCAAGCTTTCGTTCTAAAAAGTGAAACGCACGTGTCAGGCAGGTACAATGACAAACATGGAGCAAAATGCTTTCTGTGGAGCTGAATTGTTCCCTGCTTGTTCATATTTACTGTATGTTCTCTTTTCTACAGTTGGATGCAGTGAACTGCCTGAAGTTGCCAAGTCGTCTGTGGAAAGACCAATCCACAAATATGCAGTTGGTGCATATGTTCGTTTTTCTTGCGCTCCCGGTTACGTCTTGTTTGGTAATCCAATTGTTCAATGCACTTCATCAGGAAAATTCTCAAAACCAAGGTTTTTCTGTCTTGGTAAGGCGTGTTTGAAACGAGTGCGATTGGTCGCAATTTGTTCAAAAACTTTACACTTCATTTATCATATGCCGAAAGTCGACAAAATTAAAAACTTTTAACATATGCAAATAAAACTTAAGTTTAAGTAAAACTTAACGAAAAAAGACAACGTTTCACCGGTTCTTACTTTGGATCTCTGCTCAAAATTTCTGAGTCAAAAAAGCGTAACGTTATAAAGGAAAACTAGAAACAAAATATATTTAAGTTATGTTTCAACGAAAATAATTTTTCAGAAACTTTTTAAAAATGTCCAATATTGAAAGATATTTCTGATAATAGATAGCTCTCACTTTCTATAGAAACCTTTCAAATTTTTTAAAGATTTTGTGATGTTTTTGTAGTGTATTGTTTGCTGAAAACCTGGAAGAAAAAGCCAATTCCATCTAACTCCATAACATAAAACGACAACCATAATGTTCTCGTCTTCTCGGCACTCAGGAAAAACATGAGTCAGATCTTATGTAGAACAGTGTCAGTGGTAATTTGTGCAAACACCTAACACAAAAGGCAAGAGTTTACGCAGATTATTTTATTCAATTTCAACTGTGTGCTGAAAGAACCGCATTTCTACCACGCAAATGCGCAAGGGCAAGAAGTTTTGAATACGCATGTAGTTGCAAAATATTTTAGATGACAAGGTTTTTCAAAAGCAATGGTTTTCAGCTGGGAAAACAATATAATAATTAAAAACATATCTACCATGTAATTCTGTCATCATACCAGCCAACAATCTTTACATGAAAGAAAAGAAACGTCTGTCATTCATTCGTCGAAAACACAAACGTCTGTCAATGGTAAACGAAGGTTGAAAACTTTTTCTTCATCAACGGAACTCAAGACAACTATAACAACTTTCTACAAAAAATTTTAAGGCTTCTTGACTCAGAATCGAAAAAACAGGTCTCAAATTTCTTCCTTGTATCGACTTTTTGACCACGTTTGGTCTTCACCTCGAAGGTTCGATCAGGTCTAGACTATCACTATAATTTGAAGTAATCTTTTTCAACCTTGACAGCATGGCAAAACTGTTCTTTTTATAAAACAGGTTTTAACAAGAAAGTGTCAAAGCTTTATTCATATTAGCAGTTTTGGTTTGTTTTATTCGTACAGTTTATGATATGCTTGCTCAGGCCCGTAACCAGCTTGGGACACCAGGGGCGCGAAGAGTTTTCTGAGAGGGGTCCAAATTTTTTAAGCAATGTCCAACACATTTTTCCAGGGGGGCGAAAAATTTTACAGGGGTTTGAAGCACCCGTCGGTTACGGGCCTGTGCTTGCTTAATCCGACTACAAACGTTGAGACACAAGTCAAAATAAATTCGTTATTCCAATGCTTTTAAGTTCACCTTCAAACCTATCATTCTGAAGAGAAACTCTTTGCATCGTGTGGTTTCGTATTTCTAGTACCTTCTGGAGTAGCAGCAAATGTGATGTTGCTTTCAAAATAATAAGTCGCAGGTTACTTGAATGTGAAAGTATAAACTGATGGCCATAAATCAGAAACGTTTTTAGCCTAGGTCAAGGTGTTTGGTCAAGCATGTTACCAACTTAATATCCATTATGCTCAAAGTCCTTAGTATTACAGTATTAAGAAATAGGTGACGAATAAGGCGGGGTATTTTGCAAAAAGCGATGATAATGTTCGCACGCAGGTTGGGAAATGCACGAGATTTTCTGCCACACCATTTGTCACACAAATGTAGACTTAACCAGGGGGGGTTACCGATTTTGCCAGATATGGATTGCATCTTGTTTAGAGGTTTTTGTATCTGCTCATCTTTATTACATGCACACATGCTTATGTATTTCACGTGGGAGAGCGCTGCAGCGCTGCCAGTCTATGAGCTGACTGCGCAGAACGCCGGTGGCGAAACACTTCGGTTGCTGTTGAACTTACCAAATGTTGAAACGCCATCCTAACTTTCATTCACTCTGCGTAACAAATTCTTCTGAGGCTGTTGCCAATAACCAGTAAACGAATCGGTGGTGTTTTGTGTCTTGTAAAAAATATCAATGCTTCATTTTCTAGCCTCTCTGATTGTTAACCTATAACATAGAGAAGATACCTGTTTGGAAAGAAAATGCATTGATCGTCTTCACTGCAGTGATCCTTGTGTGTGAACCTCTTCAGCCTGTTTGGTCCCCAGTTCAAACACTTCAAAAAGTCTTACATTTTTAGCCACTCTAGCCCCTAAACTCTTTCGTGACCTAAGTAATCACTCTCTGCGTCATGTTATGAAAGTTCAACTACCGTCATGTCGAACTGCATTGTTCCATAGTTCATTTTTCTTAAAAGCTTCAAGACTATGGAATTCTCTATCTACATCTGTTCAATCGCTGGGACCAAATTTGTTTCGCTCCAAAGTTACTGTTTTAATCTGTGGCAAGTCGCATCAAGTACTGCTTCTCGGTGGCGTGCATCCGCGAGCCACGCCCTGGTTGTGTATGCTTCGTTTAAGTCGCAGTCCGTTGAACCCACACTATAAACACTATCGTTTGTGTTCACGGGGCCTTTACCAGACAGAGACTCGCATTTTGCTAGAATGCGACCTAACCAGAGTTCCACGTCAGGTTATGTTAAATTCTATTAGAAATATTCTTTTGAAAGAACAGGTGTTCTCATTATCTTAACTACATAGACTCAGTCAAGCTGCATGGAAGCGTATGCTCTTATTTGGCCACGCTAAACTAAAATGTCCATCCATCTCGCAATTATACGACGCAGTTTGTGATTTTCTTTCAACAGCTTTGACGTATCTGTAACGACTCGTGTTTCTTGCGTTGGGGGCTCAACGTTCTTTGTCAATGCTGTATTATAAATGTTTTTCTTTTTTTGCGTCTTTATTTATTACTGGTTTATCAATGCATCTTTTTTCGCCTCTATTTATTGACTTGTTGTCGCAACTGGTCCCAGCAGATGGCACTCCTGGCCCTGGCCTGCCGTCGTTTGCCGTTAAATAAAATAAATATAAAATAAATATAAAAATGTATTCTTCATTCCGGTGCACTATGGTGTAATTTTGCTGAATTATTGCCCACATTACCTTTCAGGTGGCTAAAAAACAAGAAAGAATTGCGTGTGTTTAAAGTGCCATGATCTTTTCTCAGTGGCTGAGCAGTTAATGGAAGGGGGGGGTCAATCGTTCAAGACACCCCTGGATAACCACCAGGAATAAAAATTTTATCCTTTGCACAAACATGTACCGTTCGATCTTCTTTGAGCTTGCGGTCTCAAATACATATTGTGCCGTATTACGATCTAAGAAACTTTACGGTGAAATTATGTATAACCAAAATACGGAGTATTTTAAGTTTTTGTTCAGTTTGTTTGCTCACGATGTACAGTATACACTTTATATTATATGGTGGAAGGCAAGAGTGCGCAAGGCAATGTTCTTTGCATTTGAATTGGTCGTAGCTTTAAGTGATGCCATTTACAAGTAACATCAGTGGCACCAACTTCAAAGGCCTTTTTGTTGATCTTACGAAATCCGTAACAAAAAATATCGATATATTATAGCAACTATGTTTGACAAACACTGCAGATATGTCCAGAAAACTTTTCCTGTGCAGAATAACTCAAAACATCGTCAAGGTGTTAACTGTTAGTTTCGCTCAGATGGACTCTTATTTCTGCAAAAAATCAGCCACAGAAAATTACACGCAACATTTAACATGCGCGTTGTGTTTACACTGTCAGGTATCTTCTTCCTGTTGAAATGTCAGCTGCCATTTATTTTGCTTCATTTCGAATCCTTTTTGCTTAAACAGGTGGATGCCACACCCCATCTGCGATACCCAACGCACATATACCAAACAAGCAAACGAGATATTCAGTTGGTGCTGTAGTTAAGTATGCTTGCGATCCTGGATACATTAAGACGGGAAGAGCCTTTACTCGATGCCTGGAAGACCAGAGGTGGACTAAAGCGACAATCAAATGCTCACGTAAGAAACGTCTTGATTTGATCTCCCCGTTTTACGATTTTGGATGGTGACCTGGTTTTTCTTCAAAGGTGGCTGTGGTGACCCTCCAAAAATCAACAATGCCCGTAGAATTGGATCAAACCAAGCAAATTATCCTCCAGGAAGCAAAGTATGGTACAGATGCAAACCAAACTTCATTCTGAAAGGAAAAAGAAAAACCGCACTGAAATGCAAACGAAATGGAAGGTGGCAAAAAGCACGTTTCACTTGCGAAGGTATTGCAGTCTTTAACGAAGCATAACGTTTTACTGGTGATTTAATAATGAGTGGCTTTTGATAAAAGATCTGACCAAATATCCAAACGCAATTAGTGCTGTCAAAGACAATATAAAACCAAGTTTTCACTTATCGTTCCTTCAGCAACTCCACAAGATATTACTCTATACTGTGGATTCGCGCTTGAAGTGGCTATAAAGTGAGCAAAACCTGCATGAAAATAACCTACGTTTTTCAATTCTGCCTGAACCTCATTAATTGCATGTTTTTTTGTGAAAATACCTTGTTTCAGTTTTTGTTTGAGTAAAATCCTAAAAGATGTAATTAGCCACTTGTGAAGAAAAAGCACTGACAAATGCAACAGTCAGATACAAGAATCCAGCACCACTGTCTTCATCGTTTAAGCAAGTCAAGCATACTTGTGCAGCTCATGATACCATTAATTCAACCCCGGTGGTTTTGTGTTTGCAGGAAGTTGTGGAAATCTTCCAAGCATCCCCAATGCGAGAACGTTAATACAACCAGGTCCTCGAACAAAGCTTGCCTTTTTCGTATGTCTTCAAGGATTCTCACCGAGGGGGTCTACGATTCTGAGATGCCAAGGGGGCCACTGGTTGCCGCCACGTTTCAGTTGTCAAAGAAATGAACCTTGATTTAACTCTTTTTGGTTTTAGTGATTAGAAAAGTTCTGTAAATGCTACGATTTTCATTAGCAGGCTTTTAATGGACTAATCTTCAACTATGAAATAGATCACAGAAGACATCTTATCAGACTAACGCAGTATGAAGTAGATATTCAAACCGCAATGGCAAAGTTATTGCAACTTTTCCTGGATACAACCGGTATAAGACAGAAGTTGTTTTTGGCTAAAATGCGTTCATAACACTACGTAGACCTATTTCACTTCATTGTGCGAAGATAATGTCAAGTTCATGCGATTGTATCTTTCAAAATAAAAAGAATGTTTTTGCAGCAACGCTGTGAGCAGCATGTTCTTGTTTGTTTTTAAAATTTTGAGGGGTAAAAAGGGCGGCACTTTTACGGTCGGCACTTAGCCTCGCTACGCCACTGGGCGTAGCCCAATCCTTTTATAAATGGCAAAGGTTTGTGCAGGGGCGCAACGGGGGGGAAAGGGGGCACAATTCCCCGAGTGCCGAATTGCTGCTGGGGGACCCAAAAAGTTCCAGTAATGTCACAAGTACTCTTTCTATACGGGACATTTGCTTCCGAAAGACCTCAGGTTCGAATATAGGGACGCCAAAGTCACGTCTTACCCCAGGAGCCATCTATCCTCGTTACGCCCCTAGGTCTGGGGAGGTAGTTTTGCTATGCTTGTATTTCTAACATCCCTCAATGCTAAAATTTGCTAGGGGGCATACAATCAAGTATTCGCGCCTGGCATCATGAGACTTCTGCACGCCCCTGTTGAGCAGAAATGTTAAATTCCAGATCCAATCCAAGTCCATCAAAATACTAAAATGCGGCAGGATTTAAAGCTAAATCCATGTTCACCTCTGCTATGCAGTACGTGGCAGGGTTGGTAATACAGTTTTCGAAATTGGCGGTTGTTGCCAACGGACGAAGGCAAGGGCAATCGCTTTGTTGCAACAAGTATCTATCGTGGTATTACAGAAAGCGTAAACTCAGCCAAAATTAATCTAGCCCTGGGTTGCCAGAGGTCTTTCACATGCAAGAAAACTATAAAGTGTTGCAGTAATTTTGTAGAATAACCCGTAAAAGGTCTGAAAACCTCCGCCAGTCCTAGGAGGTGAACGCCTCTCTAAGATGGCCGGTGGAACCAGTCAAAACGTTGGCCTTAAGGCCATGAAAAAGCCGGCAACGACGAATCTCCCCAAGTCAACATCAACCGGTGTAAAGACGACAGGCCATTTGAAGCAGATCTCGAGTTATATAAAGAAAGAAAATACCGCGGAAACATTTTTAAAAGATATAAGAAAGATGTTTGTGCCTTGTTACAAAAAACTTTCAGTTAGTTCTATTGGTGTCGTTGTGATTACAAACATCGTGGTTTCAATATAGTGCACCTGCAAATTGTCAAATTCCGCTTACTTTTCGCCACAGACGTTGCTTGCTAATCACCTGTTACCTCATTCAGAGTGCGTTACCACTTACAAACTTTGCGACACAACGAGTGTGGCGGCGGGTAGATGGTGCTACATGCAAATAAATGGTCACCGCTAGATGGTGTCCATGAGTAACAAGTCACTGTGATAGTCAACACAAGCGAAAGATCGTAATTCATACTCCCCATATAACAATAGTGCAACCTAGTATCAGTAGAGTGAACTCGTCGAGCGAGCTCTATAACTGCTGGTTGCTCTCCTGTTGGTTTTATTCCCCGAATTGCCACCTTTCTCTTGTGCTTGCCTCGGCAGTTCAAGGCGATGCAGTCAACTGCAATACGAACCAATCCCTTGACATATCTTTTGCGAGATCTGCAGTGGATACTTACTGCTTTATGCAAAGTGAGGCTATAAGCATATTACAACGGTAATGACCGTGATAACGCTCGTAAGAAAATATTTTTCTCTAAGCACTGGACAAGATTCCTTTTGCAGCTGTGCGACGTTTTACCTTTTTCAGCACCAAACGTATTATGTTGTGCACCAGATCAAAGAAATTGGCTTGATGTACATACAGCATTTTCATTTTGTAGTTGGGATCTGCAGTTAATTCAAGTTCAGTTACTGTTTTTCATTGGCAAAAAAACGGAAGATGAGCAAATTAAAATTTATCGTATGATCGGTTCAAAAACTTTAAACGCTTTGTCCGGGGATTTTAAATACTAGGCCCAGTTGGAAGCAATTGGTCCATCAGCCGTCTCTGCCGGAAGGAATTTTTACAGGTTTTGAAAGTGTCGTCCGATATTGATTATACGTGCGCGCTACAAAGACGCAATAGCAATATCGAATAATTTTTCAGTGCCCTTTCTTTTTGCGCAGCATTTTGATTGCTGGACTGTCCTCAGGGGTGTGGTGCTAAAAAAAGAAGTGTGGTAACGCACCCAAAAAACTATCCATTATCAGTTATTACACAAATATGCTAAAGTCCTACGCAAGAGATAGATTGTCATTTGTTCATTTAAGCGACGTCTGGAGCTTCACACAGGAAATATGAGTAAAAATAAACATCTTCAAGCATGGGCGTCGGCAGAAATTTTTCAAGGGGGGGAAACGTCGACATTTTGCATATAATTTTCAAGTTGCTGACGATGCAGTGTAAATGGACCTTCACAAAGCGCTTTACCCTTTCTACACCACAAAGAAAATGACCCACGGTAACAATCACAAAAAAATGCGCTTCGTTGGCAGCGATACCCAGGACCCAGGTATGCTACGATAGTTTACAGTACACAGTAGGCCAGGGTCTCCAACCTTTTTTGTCCGAGGGCCACATAAGCTATTACTCAAAGGTTTGAGGGCTGGAAATCATAGTTATACGAAATGTAAGCATTTCGGGATGAGCTACATTCTACCAAATCAACATGTTTTTCGTAACATATATTATTTTTTCGTTATTAACAAAATGTCTTCGCGGGCCGGATAAAATGGCTTTGCCGACCGGATTTGGCCCGTGCGCCGTAGCTTGCAGACCCCTGCAGTAGGCTATCTGCAGATGTTCAAAGCAGGATACTTCTCATCAAGTAAGCACAAGCATTGCCATTAAGTCTAAGAGAAAGAAGCACTGCCGTGGTTTTCACCTAACCACAAATTATGACTTTATTTTACCTAGCAAGCAGGGTCACACCAAGTTGATATTTTCGTGGAGGGCAAAATGATTGTAGATGATGCTGTACCTAACAATTAAAAATGTTTTTGAAAATTTCGAGAAGAGGGAAATGCACGGTTGCCCTCCCCCTGGTTGCGGGATCTGCTATCAAGACTTGTCAGAACCACTTGGAAACAAGAGCTGCAAACGTCTGGGATCTCGTCCAATACGGTCGATAAAACCATGCTTGTCGTTGCTAATTTTTTCACAGTGAACGTTCATCACACGCAAACCGGACAAGTAGACCTGTATTTTGACACGACTACGGACTACTTACTAGAATTAGAACACCGCACGCAGGCTTTACAAAATTGAGCAGTTGAATTAAGAAAGCTCGCCACAGCAAATAAAGCTTTGCACTCAGTAGGGGAGATGTGGGACCAATGAGCCATTTTGTACGTTTCAGGTCATAAGTCGCAAAGTTTAGCTAGCAAATTTCCAAAATTCAGCATGAATAATAATCATCTCTCCCGCTATCCGCATACAAAAAAACAGTAGGATATAATTTCAGGAAGTGGCTGAAAACTTTCTGTGAAAAAAAATATATTTTTGGGTCATTGGTCCCACATGTTTGGGGTCCCACATTTGTGGGATCAATGAACCACCGCTGTGGGACCTTTGAACCACCTCTGAGAATCCTGTCATATTTAGGTTTAATGCAACGAATTCGTCCAAGAACAGAGATTCCAGCATACTGCAGGATTTCTAGTTGCAACAACTTATACAATGTAGCGCTTTGCAACGAAAAAATGTAAGTAACGAAATGAAGCGGGCTACGATGTACCCTAACTACAGAGATACCAGTTGAACTTTCACCCTGGGTTGGTTGCCACAAGTTGCAACCGTTTCTCATTCTTAAGCACCTTCAAATTCTCTACTGAGATATTGGGACGCCGGAACAACGGTAGGGCGGGGGGAATAAAACAGTTGAGGGCAATGGAAGCTTGCAAAAAACAAACAAATCGTTACTAATTATGCTTGTTTTTGCATAGCAATAACGTTGACCTCAAAAATAATAGCAGAACTTAGTGAAAACCATTATGAATTCTGTGGGTGCGCGAATAGCTGCAATAAATTTGTTTCAAGTCGATCTTTATATGCCATAAAATTACCTCAGATTCTGTTATGAAAAAGCATCCCCCCATTCAGTGGTGTGCAGAGGTCTAGTGATGCCCGGGGCGACTACTAGGTTGCATACCCCCCTACCAATTTCTGAGCAGTGGCGTAGGCCCATGGTGGTCGTTGTTACTGGATATACACTGTTTGTGACATCACAATATGACGTCATATTCACGTTTGCAAACCAACGTTTTGGCGAAGTTTGTTGACACAACATGCATGTTCAGGAACGCCGGAGCAGTGGTAGGGCAGGGAGAGCAGTAAAAATGTTGAGGGCAATGGAAACTTATAAAAAAACAAAAAAAACGTTACCAATTATATTTGTTTCTCTTCATCAACAATGTTGTCCTCAAAAATAATAACAGAAATTATAGAAAATCATTCTGAATCATCTGGATGCCCGAATAGCTGCAAGAAATTTATTTTAAGTCGATCTTGATAAGCCATGAAAAACCTATGACACTGTTATGAAAAGGCACCTCCGCCCCGGTTGCACCCCTTTTGAAAGGGCAGAGGGGACAACGCTCCCGCCATACCTCCATTCTCCGGCGTCCCTGTGCATATTATTCTACACGCATTCTCTTTACTCGTTGTAGGCTACAACGTGTCACTGTAATGAACGTAAGTTATCAGCGGTCTCCTGAGACAGAGCAGTTCATAACTGCAAAAATAATCGGCAACGCGTTTCAACAGAGTAGAACACATTCAGTGCTACGTCAGCGCAGTGCACAACTGCAACAACACAAAGCTGCGCGAATGTCTCATCGAATAGCAGTCGATCAGAATGTATGCGGCGGGGATGGTGGACACCCAGTTGACAGTTCAAAATTTGTAAATTACACAATAATTGAGAATGCGCATAAAGTACGCAAGATAATTTTCGTTTTTTTATGTGGCTGTTATATGTACAACTGCTGGGAGGACAGAACAGACACGGGCTTGTGTGAGCCGTTATGATCAAGCCGCCTGAAACTGCCAATTAATGACGAAGCTCGAAACGAAGCACATATTGCAAGCACAGGTGTGCGGCGGTATAAGTACAAAAAACGAAACGGGAAACTACTGATACATCATAAAATCAGCTAAATCAAGTACGTTGAAATAGAGCAGCTTTGAAGTTTGACTCACAAAATCAGTCAAAGGTCCATGATTATCTTCAGGGTTGATGTACTTAGACGCAACAAAAAAAACACCCGAGATTTTTTTAAAAGCCCACTTAATACAAACCAACAAAACCCACCAAAATTCCCACTCTTCTTTTCCTTTGTAAAATGTACTATGAAGTTAAAAGTAAAATAAGCAGCACACTTGTACAGTTACCTGCAAATTTTTTTAATGAAACAAAACGAAAAGCAACGAAATTTGAATCAATTGAAAAAAGAGAAGAATAATTCGAACAGTTTGAGTAAATTCTACTGGTTATCTTCTTCAGCTCTGTAAAATCGGTACATTTTAACAAATTTTTCTGCCTTCTCCACATCCAAACTGTTTCTGATGTTGGACCATACCAAACCATATGTTGAAAAAATTCACTATACAGATGCTGAACTAGCAGGGCATGTAGCCTACATAAACTTGACGTGAAGCGGCAGAGTTTGTGTGGAAGTGGCTTTTCGTTGTCTTCAGTGTGCATGCACGCCAAACATTACCACTTTGGAGTGAATTGACCAACAACACTTTGCGAAAACAAAGATGGGGTACATTTCTTTTCCTTCAGACTTGGATGCCATAAAAGGTATAAAAAGTTATTATTGTGTTATTCTGAAAATGGTGATGTTACATGATGCAATAAAAACAATTCAGAGAAGTGTTTTTGCGTTTTTTCCCAAAAAAAGAACAAACACCTGTTTTAATAAAAGTCTTCGCTCAACTGTAGTAAAAGTAAAAACGACATCAACGTTTCAGCCAAGTAACAGCAGACTTTCATCAGGGCAAATTGCGACTCGAGTAGGGAAGCATTAAAATCTACTAAACGCGCATGATTGGATGACGTGGTGATAACACTGATTACGTTGAAGAGGCACGATAGATAAGGGAGAACCGATAAAGCGGAATAAAATAACAGTAAGGTAGAAATGAACTAAAATGTAAAATGGGGATAAAATAACAGCAATAAAAACAAACTGTACGTTGAGTCTAAAAAACGAATCAAATCATAATCTCATATCAAGTCAGTCACAGCCAAATGTCGCTTTATAGATATTTGGGAAAATGTCTGAACTTTTTTCGTTAATGACGTTGGGCGTGGAATTAATAAAAAATGATTCAATAAAACGTCTTTTTCTAAAATCGTTCTCAAAAGCAAC
>JGI24021J15306_10000337_pt1 | contig 32938 bp, 19 predicted proteins | sample Ectturendosymbi1_FD_15306 | JGI IMG/M metagenome (IMG submission 15306)
GTAATTTTCACCGATATCTCAGTACTTAGATGACGTCAGGCTAGAAACAACCATCTTCGGTTAATCCGGATCTTCGCCTAAACCGGATAGAATCGTCGGTCAAATCGAATCCGGATTAACCGAGGTTTACTGTACGATGAAAATTCCGCTCACAAACATGTCATAGTTTTGCAATATTGATGCACCCACATGTGCAAATTCTATTTTGAGCAAAAAAACTTTTTCTTCTCACACTTCAGGCAACCCAGGCCAAATATTTTTGTTACACGACAGGAACGCAAAGCCAAATTGGGCAATTATTCCCGTTACTCGAAAAATACAAAACTTATGCAGGTTTCGATAGGACTGCTCGACAGAACGCAGGACAAAATCCAGCCGCTGAACGAATCAGCTTCAAACGTTGAGTACAAGTATTTCTAAAACCAAGTTGAAAAATGCTATTGGCCAATAGAAGGGAAGGCGACCTCCGCTGGAGTTGGTATTTCCGATTTCATGTTTCCCCAGCACATTGCTCCAACCCTTCACCACTTGACCTTGCGACACGCTACTCACTGGCATGGGAGATCCCACGACTAGGCATGCAGCAAGTGTGCAGAAGCTTTCCACAACTCCAGTTTATCTGAGACTGCTTAGTGCATATCCTGCGACTCCGGGAAGCCCCTCCCTGCCTTTGCGGCTGGTGGGAACTCTTAAGCAGATGGCAAACGTACACTATGAAAGCTCTCGCCCACCACAGCCATAGGTTACCTTTCTTCCGGCCTCTCACCCCTGACCACCCTGGTGACCAGACTGAACTTGCTAGCACTGCCCTTGGATCACAGACACAAACTTTCTCACCGTCTTAAGGTAGCAGCACACACACAAGTTCAAGTCATAAAGCAATTTTCCGGTCGCATACGAGGCCCAGGCGCAACAAAATCTTTAATTGTTGTGCCATAAACTAGCAAAACCATGTTAACGAAAGGTCTCGGCATTGCGTTCACCATGAACTCCATTTTGACACCAGATTGCCACACCGATAACGCCCCACTGATTTCCACAAGTGCCTTGTATTCTTTGTCCACAGGTCCGGCGAACTGACATCGGATCGTGGGATAACAATCGCTGGATTCTACGGTAGACAGCGAAGCACATTGTCGCAACAAGACTGAGTATAGGTAGATTTGCGTTATGAAAGTACAGAAACAAATCGAACACCACTTTCTATGGCAACCAAGAACTTTCCCAACAACGTTAAAAACTATTACAGACGTATCAGCGAAACGCATCCGTTGTGGTGGCATTATCACGAAGAACTTACTGGCGCCAAGTAAATAGGAACGCTGCAAATTTCAAGTAAAAATACCCACACGCAATAAGCATTATTTTTACAAAAAAATATGTCAAACTGCAGTTGACAGGCGTGCGCACGCTGTAGCCACAGAACATCGTATGCTGCTTTCTTGTGTAAGGAAGGTGAAAGCAGTGGTGTACCGTGTAGTGGGACTAACACCGTCCTCCAGTTAGTTTGAAGAACAACACCACAACAACCTTTATCGTTGACGTGGCACTAATTTTGACTGCAGCATTTTTGTTTTGGATCCTTCGCTTATTTTTCTAGCACTGCTACGCTAAGTGCTCCAGCAACCCAATACTGTCTTATCAGCTATCCCACGGGAACAAAATCGAAATGATAGGGGAACAAAATGTGCTGATCCAACCTGTTATATACTGAAGTATCAAAGGATGACGTGTAAAGCGCAGAACTCGCGTCTTTCACTAAGGGTGCAAAATCAAGGTTTCATGTGTTAGTGTATTTAGATACAGGAAAAAGGCCTGATAATTTTAGGTGGTACAAAGGCAAAATAAAATCAGGAAGCACTGCACAACAACGTGTGTTGTCACTTCATAAAACTGGCGCAAACCACACGTAGTAAAGTCCGTTCCGACATCCTGCAGTAAACAAACACTTGCCAGTCGCACAAAGTGTATTGTTCCAAATCTAGAGGGTAACGCGTAAATCCAATAACGTCAAAACTTGGTCCGCCGTGAAATTTGTTTTACGAGCAACGAAATGACACTTCGACCCAAAATTTAAGAAGACCATCACCCTGCCTAACTTACAAATCAATGTTATGTCACTTTAGATATAATTTAGGTTCGAGCACTGATCCAAGCAGGACCGCGGGGATCTTAGCACGCGACAGAGAGCTCGGGTTCAGACTCGATTACAAGGCAGATGCAGAACAGCAAAAAAAGAAAAAAAAACGAGGAAATATGCTCAGATGTCGACCACCTTGTGCGGTATAGAAAACACCAAACGACTGCAGCTTTTACCTCAGACAGAGGAAATACGAGGAAACGATCAAGTGAGATCGAGACACGGTGGTGACTTCCTGTTCCAGCAGTCTTGAACTGACACTGCGCAATTACTCTACGCCAGCGCTTTTCAAACTTTTTTATGTTACGGCACACTAATACATTCTGAATTTGGCTGCGGCACACACAGTTCCTAAATTAAGATGAAAAGGTACAACCCAAAGCAATGCAACGCGGACCAACAAGATTTGCAGCATAAGGATTTGTCAAAACATAAAACTTTCGCGGCACACTTCAGCCACTTCAACGGCACACCAGTTTGGGAAACACTGCTCTGCGCATTGGCGTACGGGACGGAGGACGGTTGCCCCCTAGCGGTGCGAAAATCGTCAATATCAGAACGAGTGGAAGAACGGTTACATTTTCTGGAAAAAAAATTATTTGGGGTGAAGAAATACAGTCAAGCAGTGGCAGTTGTGGAATGAAAAGTGGAGAGGATACCTAAACAAAATGAGGTGATGGCGTTTTTGAACGTTGTCGCTGGCGAAAAAAGATGATATTTTTTGCTTTCCACTTCCCTTTTTCGAAAATTACAGAATTCTTGTCACGACAATGGAGGCAGACCTTCACAAGAGAGGTTTAAATCATGGCCGACGTTGGAAAGTAAGAAAGAGAACGGTTTCCGTCCCGTGCGAAACGTCTTCTGGTCCACCCGCCTCACTTTGGATTGAAAAATCGGCTTTTGACGTTTTTAGCGTCGCAGCAATACCAAGTGCTACAATTAAAAACAATATATTTTCGCCCTACACCAGATTAACTATAATTTTGAACGCTGATAACGCGCTTTCTTTTTTGAAAAAAAAAACAGCGAATTGCACAACATTAAGTACATTTGTACGAGGGCAAACGAACCCAACTTGACGCTATTAACCTTGTTCTCGGTACTTCGGGACACAGCACTGTAACTGACCCACCAGCAGCAAAAGGCATTAACATCAGATAAACGCATTTACCGTATTTCTTCGATTTTAAGCCGACCGCTCTCAAAAGCACGAAACATCACAGCTTATTGCGCAGTCTTGCCGTGACAAACGACCTGGTTACGGTAAGAAAAAATTTAAGCCGTCCCTGTCCATAAGCTGAATAAAATGATGACAAACGTAACTATAAGCCGCTCGAATAAACGCGGTAGTCCATCCGCCCAGTACAAGAATACAAACAACTGCCAAAATATCCACCTTGCACCTAAGCGCTGGTTTTCCATCACGCATCGATACCACGGGATGACACAAGACCAACAGATGAACCTGCTGAACCTATGTATGTCAGTGTTTTTCCAAAAACAAAATGTCTTCAGTCAGACTTATAGAACCAAGACTCCTATACCACAAATGCCTTGCACACCACCACTCCTTTCGAATTACCGAAAAAACACTGCGGTGTGCTTCGTCCCAGGGCGATGCAGTAATGAAACAAACAAAACGCGCATACAACCGCAGCGCATTCCGTGCCGACAGAAAACCACGACGAGCTTGGAACTTATGAAACAGATGAGTCCTGAGAGACCACTTCGCTGACGCCGAGAAACAACAGGTGTCGACAAATTGACAAGAAAGTCGATGGTCGCCCGGGAATGAACGACCGCTAGAGCTGCATTGTGAACACCATGCAACCGGAGACAGTTCAGGCTGCGGGTTAAGTTGCGGCCAGAGGGCGTCGTGACACGCCGGTCGAAAAGGGCTGATCGAGACCTTCTCCAACGTCCTTCCGCGCCAGGCAGCAACGGCCTCTTGATTGGCATTCTGGTTGTGCGCAGAGTCAGGTGGAAATGCGGAAGTAGCGTCACAACGGATATAAGGCCGCCTTAGCCATCACGTGCTTGCTGACGTAAATGCTATGGGTTGGCTGTTTTTTGGCTGCAGTAGTAGCAACGGCGGCAAATGCAGCCTTGCAATGGATCTACGGTTCAAGATGGACCAAGTGGCGGAGTAAAGCAATTAATTTCAGAAGATAGCGCGGTTTTCAAGTTTCTCAAAACAAGAATCTATTCGCTAAGACCACCGTTAAGTGTCACAGCACGCAATTGCTGCGTCGCCCGCCCAGCATCTGCAGCAAAATGTAGGGCTCCGCTGGTGGTAGGGATGGTGAGAAAGTTTCATAGCCACGCAGGTGGTAGGTACGGCGGGCGGGAGTTTTCAAATGCAGCGCAACACACGGCAGGGCACGGTAAGAGCGAATAAAAATAACGGAAAAAAATATTACACCAGTCAACTCGTACCAAACAAAGCATTGATGAACAAAACAATGGCTGGCTTTGTCGCCTTAGATCGTTTGCTCTTTGTTTTTAACGTGACTACGTGTTGATATTGCAACGAACGCTCTTCATATTTCAGCGTCGCGCAGATAAGCATCTTTCCACGCGTTACCCAAATACGCCAGGTCAGTAGGTCATCAGTGTCCATGAAATACAAGCAACGGAACTCTTGTTAACTCATTCACCCTGCGAGTAGGTGAGCGGTTGACAGCGCGCACACTAAAACGACCTGGAGACATAAATGCATTTTTCTTCAAGTCGCGGGCAAGTTGGTTCATTCGATGCATGGCTTCGGATGTAAAAGACAAAAAACGTCTTAAACGAATAAAAGACAAAAAACGTCTTAAACGACGGGGAACTGATTGAAAAGAGCTTTACAAATCAAAAAGGATGTGTTGGCTGCTGGGGTTTACAAACGATGCGATTTTTGAGCGATGGTTAGAACTGCGTTCGGTATAAAAGCGGAGGAAACTGCGAAAACATTGCACAATCGGAAAAGAAAACGTCAACAATCGAGGAACAGAATATGTTCGAAAAGCGCAGCAACAGTAAAAAGCGAATGGTATCCCAATCGCAGTGTAATACTCATTAAAACTACATAAAAAAAATCTGCTGTGGGTTACGCAAGGGCAGCGTGTGCCCCTAAGCTGGGCATGACATGTAAGCAAACTGCTGCACGACATCAACAACTGCTGTATTTAACTGTCGTCGCCTAGCGCCGTGCACAAGGAAATGCAAAAATGTACAAATACCTCGAAACGATACCAGCTGATGCTGATGCACACGAAAAAAACTTCTTGCCCCTTGTAAACGCAATACTTGGCAGTACCTAAATTAGGTCGTATGCTTGAGGGGGTACCGAGGATATCAACATCTGATGGCTTTCACGGGGGAGCAACACATTCACGTCGTTTGTTCGGCCGCTGCCCGCTACAAGCAACCCGAAACATGCGTGCGTCAAAAGAAACATTTCCACGCGCAAATACAGTTTGACGCCTGTGCACTAATGCGTGAGGTAGAGCGACGACGCAGTCATCCACGCGGCTGAGCCCGCAATCGAAAATGTCCGTTGATCAGTTGTTCGACGCAGACTGCATCGCGGACAGCAAACAGCAAGTTAGACTCTAAGCAAAATGCGTTCGAAAAAAACAAAATTCGTGAAACAGGTAAAAATGTAAGCATGCGCAGCCGTCATTCATCGCAAGCAAAACCATCAGAACTGTAAATAAAGGCTGAGCGGCAACAGCAGTACATTTTCAACACCGCTGTAATGTGCCACTGGGCTAAAATTGAAATCAGTCAACAAAACAACAACAGGCAGATTCATGTGGTGCTCGGCGACGTCCCGGCTTTTTCGGACGATTCATCTGCGTCAGTTTCGGAAAACTTCGCGTCCGAGTCGATAGTAAATGCAAGATAGACAGGTTTGTGGTCGCCCATGCACACGTCGTTGCCGATCGTGTCGTATGTGACGTCGGCGGCATTTGTCTGCAACGAGAACGATTCGATGAGGACCTTGTATAATTTCAAACCAAAATGTCAGGTCGGCAGAAACGCCGCAACCTGTAACTACATGCGGTGTAATGGTTTCGGCTAGCGACGTAGCTAGACGCCTTCAACAAAGGTCAACCGAGGGCTTTACTGCTTCTTGTAGGGAGAGCACACTTTCTGTCAATGCTAAATTGACCAGAATTCGTTTAAAGCATCGCATTCATTTACACAAGACGCATGACTTCCGAAGAGAACGTTAGTTAAAATGTTCTTAAGCTGCGTGCGGTACCTTGAGCGACACAAACATTTCTGGTTTGAATCAGTGTGTGTGTTCGCTTTAAAGCCCTCACATTCGGGACCAGTAATAGTTAAGGTGTCTGTTAATGTGTGAACGAAGATGTGATTGGATGTCACGGTCGACATCCGCGTAACCACTTCCAACGCACGAGCCAGTGATTTGAATGAGAGCAGGTTAAACGTTTCGAAAACAGCTGTTTATAAGCAACCTTCGCGTTTCATTCACCAATTCTTGCTGGCGATGAAAACAAACAGCATCATCAAGTCAGTGATAGTCACCTCAGTCAGTTTACCATGGCCCAACACATTTTTGTAAAAGACATCTATTTTGGGCTTTTCGCGTTAGATGCTGAAAAAAGATAAAACTTAACGCGAGTGGCGGTCCACCATACCTCGCAAGCACTCAGCAAACGTTTTAAGGCCCAAACAAAACTAATAACTTGCGACACAGGACGATCACAACCAGAAAACGTCAAAGAAGCAGCCTGTGTTTCGCACAAGGAGGTAATTGTTTAGACAACAATTTGTGGCCAAGACGTGTGACGTCTTCACGGGTCGGATAATAATGAGAAAACAGGTTGGAGTCCTTCGCAGTACCTTTTAAGTGCCTTAGCCGTGTAGCTTCGTACGGATAATAATACCAGAGCGATGCGGGCAAAAAAATGTAACGTGCTTGCGTCATCTGCCATCGGAAATCGCTCAAGCATGACAATAACCTTGATGTTTTCACCTTCGCCTAAATTCATCGGAACAAACGACCAGAATGCAGCAACGCGCTGTATGTCGCGACAGCTTCAGTGCTTTCAAGTGTGAAAATCTCTCATACGAAAGCTTCTGGTGGCTTCCAGGCGTGCTTGCGTACGCTGGTTTATTTTTCTCGAAAAGGTTCGTGACGAGAACGCAATACTTTCAGCCCTAGCGACGACTGGCACCGGAACGCCACAAAGCCCTGTGTTTACCGAGTTGCGCGCAGACGCATGACGAACTGTGCCGTTCAGAAAACCTTGACAGCGCGACATTCGGATCGCTCTCATACGAATATAAATTAACGGCCAGGGTTCGTGAAAAGCTAGTTCGCACTGACGTCACAGCTGTGACATTTGCCCGCTTGTATTACCATCAGCTGCTCAAGCGTGAAGAAAAATCGTGTGGAAGTCTGCATCACACCATTTAAATCTGTCTCCGGGGGAAGGGCGTGATGGACAAAGAAGACGAGTCGTTCCTTCCGGTGACCCTAATAGGTCGGTGGCATTCGTTACCCGGTTTGATGGATGACGGTGGCCAAATCCCTGTGGTTTCAAAAATGACACCGCCGATTTTTTAATTTCAAAATCCGGCCGTCCATCTGCGCGCACTGGTTCGTGTCCACGGAGGGCGAGAGTTCCGTCGGAAGACGCTAATTTATTCTGTTGCACAGAAGTCAGAACGCAGCGCAACTGAAACCGTAGCTTTGTTCAACCAGCAACAGGCCAGGCAAACACAAGTCAGCAACAGCGCGATCGGACCGGTGCTATAGCAGGCTTGGAATAGAAAAAAGAACTTGGCCAGTTTTCCACTTACGCCGTTAGAAAGTAGAGTATCACGTTGCAGTTATATTTTAATCTATCCGCCTTCATAACTATTAAGCCTGAACTTAACGACTCATGAATATTAAGAGTTTGCGCTGCAGGAGTGCCGATGCAAAAACAATTCGTACTACGACCCTAGCTTTAAGTTTCTCTGTCGCAGAATATGCTTCTCCTGTTCGGTGTCAACTGCCAATCCTAAAAGTTAGACCCAGCTCTGAATAGCGCATGCCATGTTATCACTGGCTGCTCAAAACCCGCCATTGCAGAGAATCTCTACTTGTTGAGTGGCATAGCTTCTCCGTACGTCAGAAGAACTGTGGCATCCCAACATGAAAAACTGCAGCAGGAAACCGATCCCCGACATCCCCTTTTCAACAATGCAATACCAAATAAAAGATTGAAATCTAGGCACAGCTTCCTCCACTGTGTTAGGTGTACTCGACCGACACCCAACCTCACAGCCAGCGATTATTATCCATGTGGCAGGAACACCTCGCAGAAAAACCACCCCACACGAATTTAGCCACCACCCCACAGGAATCACTTCCTACTGGCTATAGCTAGATGTGACCTTTCTGGGCCTGCCTAAGCAGCCTGAGAACTGCGATGGGCCTCTGAAAAGCCAATCTGGTCAAATGGGGTTATGAAAGCGATGGTTGTATCAGCTGCCACTGCGCGGAGGAACAAACCGTGGCACATCTTATTTCCTTTCCCGTGCTTCCAACACAGTGCACAAAAGCGGGACCTTGCTGTTCTGTCTCCAGGAGCAAGATTGTGCGCGGAACACTGGTGCGGACGCGTTTACGCTTGAAGTGACACGAGAAGAAGCCAGACAGTACCTTCCCACCAGGCTCATCATGCAAACAGTGCCACAGCAAAAACTCGCCCTTGATGCAGTTTTTGCATCTTCTTCGTACTATTACACGAAAGATGCACCTTTGCGAAGAAGCTCAAGTCATTGATAAGTATAGAATTCTAAGTAACCCTCGACCGACGACTGTCAACAACTGCCTTTCGTTCGTGCTGTATAATGTATCAACACAGGAAAGCGTCGTCGGCTGGGCTACGTTGGCAATAACTGTATCAATCACACGCAAGCAACTAGCAAACAACTCAACTAGGTTTCGGGTACGATGGCCAGTTGCTCACAAATGGACGTATTGTTTAGCTCTACCGCCTGCCTGGCTGAAACTTTGAACTTCTTGCAGCACCACATGTATCACTGAAGGGTCACAGGCGGACGAGCGAGCAGGCGCTCATTTTCGCATGTCCAATCTTATCAAATTTTGCGTACATTTGAGGGGTGCAAAAACTAACTTTCGATCTCAGAAAAGCTCAGCAGTGCTGTGTCAGTTCAGTTCCAAGCATGTTTCAAGTTACTCCAAAACTTTTAAAAACAAATTTGAAGCAACAGTGACTTGATCTTTGTAAAGAAAATGTAGAAAAACTCCAGCTCCTCCGCCAACCAAAAAGATACTTAGACTCTACCTCCGCAAAAAAACAAGTCCGCGGAGCGATGACCGCAACACCGTTTTTGTCCCCCCTGGTCACCAGGCAACCAGACGTTGTAGGTGTGAGTAGTTTAAAAATGCGCAGCTCCCGCTAATTCACACAAAAGAACGAACTTGTCAACTGACACAGTGCGAGAGCGCTATTGCCATATAAACATCAACTCTTTCAGTGATGATTGAATTTCTGACAAGCAAGGACATTAGGCGCACGGCTTCCATGCTTGCAGGGCTGTCATTTCAGCACTGCGCGATTACGGTTTGCAAAAGTCTTGTTATACGCTGATTTTTCCAGCGTATATGTTGCGATTCCCAGCATTTCAGCTCAAAGTACGTAGAAGTCAACGTACAGTACGCGAAGCAGCAAACCCACTTGTGAATGCAGCCAGTCCCATGTCTCCTCCGTGAGCAGAATGCGGTCGCACCAGGACGGGCAGCGCGTGTCCATGTATCGCTTCGAGTCCGACGTGTTTTCCGAAAACGGATACCTGTCAAGAGACGGGAGGTTACAACGCGTGCCTTGGGTACAATTATAAATTTGGAACATTCGACTCGTTCGCGGGTTCTAAGTGTCGTATATTTGCGCGCGACAACGAATGCGAGATGCAAATATTATTGAGGGGAAAAAACAAAAACGTAAGTAAAGAGGTCACTTCAACTGAAACGTTATATTGTCAGTGATGAAAGCAGCTGCCGTCTGAGCAGTGAAAACGACCTTTGCCTGTGACCGTTTCAGCATGCAAAATTCGATTCTTGTTCCATTATAAACTAGTGCAAAAATAAATCCTCTACCGGGTTTGATAGAACGCGGTTTCCACAGAAGTTTGAACATCAGACGAGCACTGGCGGTTTGTTTGAGCACGCCAACTTTGGATTGTATCGGTTAAAATCGGAATCGAAAAAATGTCAAAAAAACGAGCGCGTGAAGTGGTTTAATACTGGCACGTCTCGGTGAGCGGCAAAAACTGCCTTTGAACTCGATGGTTTAATGTCCACCTGCCAATCGAAAGACTGCTTGGCTGATCGAACCACAGCCATTGAGTGCTTCGCCGTAATACCCCGTAGCGGGAGCGTCAACCTTAACTCGCCTCAGCAAGAGAAACAATCCAGGTTTCAGCCTGCCTCCAATTGCCACGGCCCGAATATTACGAAACAAGAAATGATGCGCCTGCGGTTTTTGTAACAAATGCCTTCGTAATAACACACACTAAACATGATATAATCGAGTTCACCGCAAATGTTCTACGATCTACTTATTCATCAAACAAGACGCCCCGAACAGACAGACGGTTCTTTGGTGTTGGCTGTAAAGCTAAGGCCTTGGCAAAGCTGACACCGCGGACTGATTGCATGCCGGCAAGATCATCTCAGCAGTCCGTGCGATCGCGATAGGTGACAAAAGAGCGAAGAACTATGTGAAAAAAGCACACAAGACAAATAACGCTTCGCTGATCAGCAAAACATAGGTTCAAATACAAGAAAACGTGTCATTTACTACAATCACAGAAAGCATTAAAGCAGAAAAAGGTTAAACCATAATGCGGCGTAAGACAGGTTTGGTATCAAATCTAGTTAAACCGTACGTTTTTTTAAAGGAGAACAACAAAATCGACCAAAATTTTGACAAGTCAACTTTTTAGAATTCTCACTCCACAGCCTGGCTCCTCTGTAGACTGAGTCCTGTTGTTATTTGCAGATTTGTAGAAACGGATTCGTACGATGTTCTTTTGTTTTTGGTGGGTGTTTACGTCGTCATTGGATAAGCATACATGATCTCGGGTAACATACACCATTAGTACTTCTTTGGTCATTTTAAAAACGTGCTTTGTCAATTCATTGTTGTAAATTTCAGTGCTTCGCAGGATTTGAGCTACCTTATTTATTTTATTCTCTTGTAGGGATATGCTCAGCCAAAATATGTCAATGCTCCACGATTTAGAGCAGCAGTGGATGAAATTGCAGCATTGCTCATTTCACAAGTTAATAACCGCTCTGTAAATGGCTGCAAACGATTGAAAATACGCTGGCCGCAATATTCTGACGTCAAGAAAAGTCTTTAAATGTAAAACCGGTACAGTTAGTGGTTTATAAAGTGTACAATGCGCATTTCCCACCTTGCGTTGGTATCGATTGGAACACATAGATATGCCAATCTGTTCATTTGTTTAATGCTTTTGCTGCCCTGTGATAACTTTATAGATTGGTATTTAATCTGTTACAAAAGAAGATTGTTTTATGGAGATTAATTGCCAATTTGTTTGTCGCCGTCCACTTTCAAATATAAGCATATACTAACTTTTATTTGTATATCATTCAAGTGTTCGCTGGACAGCTGCAGCGTCGCATCACCAGCACGAAGGATTTGAATTCCGATTCCTTTGTCAATCCAGTAATGCAAATTAAGAACAATTCTGGACCAAGGGTTGAACCCGGAGAGTTCTTAAAGGTAAGTCGTAGTGGATTGGTGTTTTTGGAACAGATGTACTATTGTCTATCCGTTAAATACCTTGCAAAGAAATCATCAGCCACCTCTCGTATGCCATCATGATTAAGATTGCTAGGGATTAGATTATCCAAAATGCCATATACGCTTTGGTTAAGTCAAGAAGTGATGAAGACATGCAAAGACAGCAGTTTGGGTTAGAGATGGTGATGACATTATTAATGGTCAACGATTTTGAACAGCCATTACGAAAATCACATAGTGTACGAGTAAAAATCTCATTTTAACTAAAAATCCATTCTAGTTTAGGCATGTAGATTTTTCAAAAAATTGTGGAAATAAGTTAGTAACGAAAAGACACCGTAGGTAGATGAGCTACATTTTTAGCCAGATTTGAAATTTGCCATTTTCAATTAACACGAAAAGAACTTTGCGTGCTATACAAAGGTTGAAGATGTTAACGAGGTATTGCGACATACTATTTTCACATAACTTTACCTCTGCGACTAGAACGACTTGAGAGTGACTAATTTTGATAGGGTAACGCAGCGCTTGCTAACGGGTGTGCCGCGGCACGCCAAACAGTGACAGGTGTGCCGTGAAATAGATGAACCCGGCGTGCCACCGCCATAAAGGTTGGGAACCACTGGGGTCATCCACTCATTTGAGAGGATAGATCTCCGGGGCACTTCTGGAGTAATGAGTTTTTGACTCGCGGTGTAACTGAACCACTTTTCTTGGTAAAACGGGCGACCGCTGGTGCTGGATTGGGCCCGATAATGTCAAAAGAGTAGATTGTATCTGCAGCACTATGCGAATTTGATGAACGTGTATTGAGGTCGATTTCTAGGCAGGATAGCTGTCCGACCTTCTCGCTTGCTTGGGTTCTCATCAAATATGCTCCAGGTCTCCAATATGTTATTCAAACAGTTTTTCATAATGCATGGTTTTCTCTTTTTCTGATTGTGTGTTAAAATAATTCTATACTTCTTATAGTTTCAGTGCAGAGTGACATTAGATCTGAGTTTTATTAATAGTAATATTTATTTTTGAGTCAGACTCATGGTCCACATCACAAGGGCAATTGAATACCGTAAAAACGGTTACTCATAGCGCATTACCTCATATACATATGATTGTACATGTACACACGATTCCTGGTTTTAGTGGATGTTACCATGCCTCTTGTTACGCATGGTTTGGCAGCTAGTTTGCTTTCCTTCCCAGACAACTTGACGCGAGGGGGTGGTTGTCGAGTACTTTTACAAAATGTGAAAATATTGGAATTTTAGTCGTTAAAACTTGTTTGCTCACGCAGAACTCCATTATAAAATTACTATCTAGCACACACATATAAAAATAACTAACGATCAATATTCCTATAATTTCTTTTGTCAACTGGGTATAGGATCTTTTTTTGGTAGCTTGATTACTAATTAGGTTGACAAGCGCTTGTATCGAACCACCTCCGTCCTGGAATCAGGACTAAACGTGATGACGATGGTGATTTAACGAACTAACTGCGACATCCTGTGTTAATGAAGCTGCCGACAAGTACACGCAAGACGTACGCTGACACGGATGCAAGCCTCAGTGACGTGATAAGTCACTTTTCGCGTGTTTCTTTTTTACAGAACGAGCGTGTACGACTGTGTGCGCATGTTCGCGATTAGGAACGCACGATGAAGAATCCATTTAAGTTCCGAACATCTCGCATCGAAACTTGCGCCACGTACAACCCGTCTTTCGCGCAGCGCGTATCTTCCCGCCCTATTTCATATCAGTGATGATTCAACGTGTTGCAAGCGTTGAGAAGCTTTCAACCGCAAAAGCACGTATAAAGACGATCCGACAAAGTAGCCTCTTATACGTCGATCATCGGAATCAAACGAACTCCACAGTTTTCAGGTCAAGCGATATGGAAAAACTATCACGAACCTGTTGCCAGAAATACCAGGCATAACATCAGCGAAGTTAGCCAAGGCAAGGCCTCCGAGAGAGGGAGGCCGCGGGTTGCCAGGCTTCCTTGCCGTGGTCTGCACGCACGAAACGGCGCGTGAGCTAGACGGTCGGACCTTATCATGTTGGAGACGCCGTCACGATGATCGAAGATCGATCACTTGGAACGAAGCATTGCTGCTAATGCGGTCTGTCTTAGCGAGGGCTCGCGGGTTGAAACGTGAAACCTCGCCAACAGCTGGCACTCATTTCTGCGATTCCGTGCCGCCTCGATGGCCAAAGATTCTGATTAAAGGAACTCGATCGAAGTTACAGCTTGGTGCGATCGACCCGTGGTTTTTCCACTGACCAGGTGGTTAATCACAACTGCACAACAGAATCTTTTTATCGCTTGATCTGTCCAATCAGCAAAACACAAATGTGCCAGCTGTTGTTTAAACGGAGTTGTTTCGGACCGGCAACGTTTCCGAACGTAACGCGAATTTATGCCATCAAAACTGCCAAGCTGATGCAGTTTGGAATGAGGGTAAAAACAACGCAGAGACATCCAGGAGAGTATCACTTACGTCGGTGCGAAGGTGACGTCATACTCTCTTAAACTGTTTCCGGCTTCTTTCGGTTCGATATCAAATCCGCGCAACTGCAAAAAGGAAAAAGAAAACGTCTGAACGGTGTTTCCAAAAAGAGCAGGCACCGCATCAGTTCCGCGTAAATATTGATTGGACGATTGAATTCTACTTGACGCACCAGCACTTGACCTCATGTAAGCGGTCAAACAGAGGTAACATGCAAATTGAAGAATGCCATAAAACGAGCGATGCCAAAAATAAACTCGTTGCGTTGCACGGGTATGTCAAGCGCAGGATTCGCGGCGTACCTTGCAGCGCCAGGGTTAAAGTAAAATGGCAAACGAAAGAGAATCCGACGGCGGATCGCGGCTGCGCTGGCGAAGTTCAATCTCGCACCACTTTTGTACGAAACGAGAATGGGGGCCAGACTTCCCTTGCATGGTGGTGACTAATTTTAGAAAATACCTTTCCAGGTGAACTGTAACTGGTTCAAGCGCACTATTTTCCAAGACGTGTTAAAGCGCCGTAAACTAAACTTGGTAATTTCGATGACATTTTGTCGGAGCTTATCTCGCTTTTGTGCGACGCTACCAAAAATTATTTTCACGAATCAATACAAGAAATACAATTCAATGCAGTTTTTTCAAAGCTGAGCTTGACGACATGTACAGGGTTGAGTACTCGGTCAAAATCAGCCTTCACCACGTTTGCTTTCGTTGCCATGTGTCTTCATCGCTACAGATAGATCAACTGCATCGCGCACTTATAACACTGTCAACATAATACCGCAATTTTTGCAACAAAATATCGTAATATTTACAAAATAATACCGTGAGGATCGAGTCTTGGGCATTACGTTATAGCAAATAAAGGGACTGCTATTTCCAAGTTAGTCTTAGGCCAACTGAAACACCGTGTGCCTATCACGATTTCCAGGTCCATCCTGACCTAGTGTGGTTTCGCGTGACAGGCCTCCAGGTACGGAGCACATGGTGTATTTTAGGATCACACTGAGCTCTTCGGTCATGGACGGGGAACCAATACACAGGGTGGGAAATATATCTTCACATTAGCAGGCCCGGCACCTGAACACTGCCCCAGAGTATTGGCCACGACTTTTTATGAGACCACCCAGAGCAGGGGTCACCAAACCCGCAATGACCACCTGGGTTCCCTGCAGGCCTGTTCTAAAAGTAGCGTTAACATGATTAGTGTCTTTGCATAGATGAACATCATTAATTACTTTTATAATAACGTAATAAAAGGTAAATTCAGCAATTACTTTTTATTTCACAACTGTGCATCAAACTGGTAGCCCTTCGCATTAACCGATACCCAAGAAAGAGCTCTCAGTTTCAAAAATGTTGGTGATCCCTGACCTCGATGATGCGAAGTGCAATCTACTGATGGTTGGGTGACTCTAACCCTGATCCTTGCGGCGGCTCGGTTTAGAATTACTTAAAGAGATCATTCTCGCTTGCAGAGGTTTTGCTACCCTCCAAATGTTCATTCACGCGAGCGCGGGAAGTTCGGACAAAACAAGTACAAACATAAAAGAAATCGACTCCAAGCAAGCGACTTGAAATCTTGCTGTTGAAAACCCTTCCTCAATAGCTCAGTATACTTTGCTTCCAAACAAATTGGCGATTGATCCATGAACCTCAAATGATTCTCATCAGTGTTAGGGTGCCAAGATCATGAGAGGCTGCGATTTGGGTCCCCGGCCGGCAAAGTCACCCCCAACGACGCAAAGTTCTCCACTTATTACTTACGTGCTCGTAACCGGAGTTGGGCTCCAGCAAAGACTGCTCCACTTCAAATTTTTTCTTCTCGATCTTGACGATCACTTCGTTGTCGCCGGATCCTGACTCGCCGTTGCTGACGCCGTTCGTCGCTTTGGAGGGACTTTCATCGCGGTAAACGACCCGGATCACCTCTTCTTCGTCGGGCGCCCGGACAACTTGCTCACTGGACTTCGGACATAATTTCTACGGGAAGCAAATTAAGACTTGCACTAAATCATAAGAAATCAAGCTGTGTGCCACGCGAAGCTAAGTACGACCATGTAAGAGAAAAAAACTCCGTAGAGCTGAATGTCCATGTAAGCGAAAACTGAACGAGCTTAAATTCGCAAGACACAATTAAAGGCAATATCTTCCTGCCTAAATGTAACATGCACCAGACGTTGCACCAAACGCTGTCCTTACGCGACCAGAATCATGAAAGTTTAAGGGCACAAATCTGTGTCCTAATTCGTTAAAGAACTGCTGTAGGTAAAAACCTTGCAAATGTTTTTCAGTTAAATGTTCAATTTATAGCGGGAAAGAAGTAGTTGCCGTTCTGAGCTATATTCCGCGCGAAAAGTCGATATCTCGTGTGTTGCAGTTCCACAGGAAGCTGCACTCAGAAACNGACAGCTGCCAAACGTATGGTTTCGGAAGGCTCGCGTTTGCGAAGTCGACCACGACGCAGGGAAATAGTCCCCGCATGGCACTGATATGCCAACGGTAGCCCGACATGTTCGAAAAGACAGGGCGTATTCGATCCGCGCAATGTACCGCACAGCAAATTCATGCGAAACCGTAGAGTGCAACATTTAAAATCTTATTCCACCACCAGACTGTACAAGGTGCTTAGCTCACAAAAAAAGCGTGCAAGTAAACCTTTCACTACCCTGAAACACTGATTCAGTATGTATAACTAATAACTCGTAAGGCATTGGTCCAAAGTTACGACGGTTAACGTAAAAGGACGTTTCCCACTCTTCGCCTTTACATTTTCAATCTTTTCGCTCAGCAACATTCAGCGAACACGCAAAATTCGCGGGACTGAAAAGAGTATAAAGCGTTACCCCTTTTGCTTTAACATGTCTTGACTTTGGAATTCACTATCATAACGAAGTTATGCAAACTCATGTTTCACGCTCCTTACAATCGTTTTTTAAAATAAACCAAAAGGGCTTGCACAGCGATCCTTCTCCGCTTTTATGCCAGCATTTGAGGCACAACATTCATACGAAAGCAAAGATGCGAGGGTGATGCTTTCACCATTAAAATGGGATTCACGCCAGTTCCCGAATCACTCGGCTTATGTTAAACTGGCACATATGTAGAAAATATATCTTAGCGACAACAGCCTTTAGCTTGTACAAATCTCAAAATGTCTTGCACTTACGCTATGATTACACGCTTTTATCGCACATGGCTACGACACAAGCTAAAATTGGCCAACGTAATCCCTTCTATACCTATCCCTCGGTTCAAGAACACTTAACTTGAGAGCAAGTATCCACAGCAACATCTGAATCTTGGTGACGCTGACCCTCAATGTTACAGGATGACACGGTTCGATAATTTATATGTCTCCTAACGTCACACGCCCACTATCAACGATTACGTATTCTAAACAAAACATCGACACGGACAACCGTGCCGTGAGGTCCAGCTGATCACTGATCACTCAAAACAAAAAAGCTCATCCCAGCGGTTGATCTTCATTAATTGCTGTGAACGCGTCAGACATACAGCGTAAGCCACAGCCACAACAACCTCGATTAAAGCGGTAAATCATTGGAATACATTGATATTTTGAAGACTTCTACCATGCCGCACAATTATGAGCTGTTAATGTTCAACCTTTTCGTACAGGCTCGTTTTCTCAAGAACGGCCACCAGCGTCAGGGAGACGGAGTTCAAGCAATTTTTCATGTTTGGAGCTGAAGTCAAAAATTTTTAGATGGAGCCGAAGCCGGGGCCTTAAATTTAGTTTTCCGTTTCACAGCCCTGGTTTGTGCTTGATGTAGATCAGGGCTTCTGTTTTTCTCACATCACACTATCCTTTAAATCTTTCATTTCGCAACATCTCATCTATGCCGAAGTAATAATAATAAATTTAATACAATGTTTTTCACTTTTCACTGGACCAAATGATTCTGGAGCCGGAGCCAGAAATATTTAAATATTGGAGTCAGAGCTGGAGTGAAGTAACTTTGGATGCACGAAGCTGGGGCCAGAAGCTTGAATTTTGAGTTCCGGTTCCACAGCGCTGGTTTTCAGGAGTTGAGTTGAGTTGATTTTATTTGGCGATAATTAATACTCAGCTAGAAAAAACACAAATCAGTGCAAGGATGCCAGGGCATTGAAGGAACCGGGAGGTTGTCGAGCAATGCCCCTCAGCAGTTGCATTAGCTTTGTTACTGTCCAGTTTCAACTAATTAGTTCGGCGCAGTGCGCGGGTCTCAGGAAAGCAAGGCAAACACACCACGCGCTTAATTTAATCGTCCACTGTCTTAAAATCCATGTGTCAGAGGTCGACCTTGACAAGCGCCATAAGATTCAGCAAATCTGCGATCCACTCATTTGCCGGATCTGCGTAGCGTTTGCTCAGCAGTTTCCAATAATGGCCAGAACAGACAACAGGTTGTTTAAATTTTTGCTTTTTTCAGGAAAGAAGAATTTTGCCCTAAGCCAGTTCAGAGTGCAAGCAGCACTGATGACAGGAGCTTATTATAAAAAATCTTAGCGGTGTGAATATCAGCGAAAACGCAAATTGACGTTTGCGGCACAGTAAGGAAACAGCGCATGATCTGCAGTACTTTTTCAAGTGAGTTTTGTGGATACGCAGAACGGCACATCCGCAGTGGTGAATTGCTCATCTTGGTTTTAGAACTCAAACCAAATTATCTCGGTCCTGGTCACTGTAACGCAAGCTAAGTCACCTGAATGTATACTGCTGGAGGTCAGGTAATGCATACTACTTGTAAGTTATAAATCTATTTTAAGAAACTGTCACGCTGTAAGCTGCAGCAGAGCGAGAACTAGACTTAACTGACGCTGTCTATTAGCGGAAATGTCAACAAAACAGCAGCAGACGCTTTATTACACAGGTGATAGGCGCATAGGCGTTGATGAATTGGCAACAGAGCTCGGAGTAAGCCATGGCGGCGCTCACATTGCTGATTCCCTTGGTTATTTAAAAGTGTGTGGGCCCCAAGACAGCTTCGCACGATCAACTGCTGCATTGAAATCAGTGAATAGACAACGTTCCTTGGAAGGTTTAGCTCTGCCAAATCCTCCGTACTCAGCAGCAAGAGAGGCACACATTATGACAACCAGGACAAAGTGAAAATTGCTGTCTTGAATTGGCTTCGTAAAGCAACTACCTGAGTTTACAAAGCTGGAACACATAGGCGTTATACAGCAACTGAAAGGTGTGGTGACTATACTGATAAGCAGGAGTGTGACCCAGAAACAGTTTTATTTTGACGTATGATTTGGTTTGTGGAGTTCTTAATTTTAAAGTTCATAACAAGTAACAATTGCGTTACTGTTACTTTTTGACCATATTTGTATATTGAACACGTTTCAAGCGCAAAAGCACTGTTTTAAAAATAAAATTGCATCACCGAATCCTTGAGCAACAACCGCCGCTGTCAGCTTGAAAAACAGGAACACGTCGCTGTACTTCCATAAGCAAACATTTACGGCAGCGATCCCCTTATTCTATCTTTATCACAATCGGCTCTTATTCCAATTGTCGAAAAAAATTATAAATAACCGGTACTTGCCCCGCAACGCAAACTGTGGATTGATGTGAACGCTTTAGGAGCATACAAGGGCGATCGCGTAAGCGTAAATACAATAAAACGCGCCACGCGCCAAGTAGCGCTGACCTTTCATATCGCATTAGCTTTAATTAGTCCGGCGCAGCGCGCGGGTCTCCGCACTTCGTAAGGAACTCGAGATGACAATCGGGCGTGCGATCGCGACGCATGCTCACTTCCTATGTTTTTCATTGAACAGCGAACATCTGAAGAGCTATCAGCAAATTGAAGGGCGGATGCTCACGCTGCGTGAAGACCGGGGCTCGATCTGCGACAGGGTCTCAATTTTGTCGCAGGGTCACAAGCCTTTTTTGCGTTTACATTCGAAGCTTAGGAAGACGAAAACTTTTCAAAGGCGACGAAACACCCCCCTATAATTCACCAAAAGGAGGGTGCTCACGCGATTTGCGCGTCGGACGAAAACATTTCCCACCGAAAGCAAACGTACCCGCCGTGGCGTTTGCGCATAAATCTGTGGGCACTGATCACCGCCAAACGCTGCCTTCGGACTGCGATGAGGCAAAACTCAGATATTCTTGACAAGACCAGTCGTCGCAAAAATCGAATGGCTGCTCAACACCTGCCCCGAGATCTAGTGCGGCCTAGCAGTGGATTGTAAGAACTGGCTCATACGATGAAGAAGAATCGCAAAAATATTGGCCCATGTAGTCAAGACTAAAATTTTTCCAATTTACGACACTTTCAACCGCTGCTGCCGTTGCAAAGTTGCATCGGCCCGCAAAGTTAGTGAAAACGATGATAAACGAGAAAATGATGAACGGTGGTCATGTTCAGATTAGCGCGACCGAAACGCACCAACAAAAAAGCTTAAGTCTTACAACGCTGTAAGCTTCGAAACGACTCCGATTTGCAGCAACAGCGGCATACACAGGCAACGGCTGATTAGGGCAATTTGGACAGAAGACTGAATATTGCAAGACATTCATAACCAAATCAATCGTGACATTCATTAATCTATATCTGGGATGGCGATACTATTTTTAGTTAACAAAAGTGGAACGCTGTGCTTGTAGTGGCAAACATTTGCAAATGATACTCGTGAAAACAATATTTTCGTAATTTTAGCGGTTCGGACGGCACGTTTGTCGAAGAAACTGTCCGAACACTGCAGAGNGTAAACCTGCAAAGCGACTGACGTGATGTGGTCATATGTAGCTATAGACACAACAATTGCCACGCAGTTGCTACACTGTGCTTCGTTTGAAAATAACGCCACATTTTTAAATAGTTTTGTAGCAGGAAGAATTTCTAGACAATTTTCTAGTAACGTGCATATTTCTCTATCAGTGTGCTATTATGTCCTACACGCGGAAGAGATGTTAATTGCCACTTCCAGTATGATGCTCCACGCTCTATCAATATTAGTTAATGGCCAACTTTTTTGTCTAAGCTGTTCTTTCCTAATGGCAGAAATCACGCGCGTTGTAACAACAGTAAACAATGTGCAGCGCAAATGTCGGGAGATGAACGGCGGTTGTAAATTACCTTGGATATCTGGGAAATGTTCGCATTTAAAGCATAATTCAAAACAAAGCTAGACGTTTGAAGTTAAACATGTCGTTTACTTGCCAACTGAGCAAGCCGTTGATATCAAGGAGTGTTGCACGGCGCAAGGCGGAAGAAAACCGACAGTGCGCTTTATACCCAACGGAGCGAGCATTAGTCGTGGGATATTTTTTACAACAGCTCGTAGTTTCATGTTCTGGCCGGAGTTAACTTCGGGCAAACGTTCAACACGAAACTAAGAAAAATTCCTTAATTTTCTCCAAGTAAGCACCACAAGCATTTCGAAATTTCGCATTTTGTAAGTTAAAGCGAGTTTAGTTTCGGCCCCATCAGCCCAACCTGCAATTACACAACTGGAAGTAAGCAAAAAGTGCGGAAAGAAAGGGGAGCGCTTCAAGGTTGCAGTTTGTTTGTAGACAAATTTTCCTCCAGATCTTCATACTTACCTGCTTATTTTCTGCCTAGAAAATCATGCGCAATAGTACGAAATACCTACTACGCATTTTTTTCTACAAGGCTTTTTCCTTCGAATTCCTTGAGGGGAAGCATTTGACTAATCCGTGATCTTGTAAATATCGTATTGTTTACTGCAAACACTTGCTTCAAAACTGGATTTAAACGATTTTCAACGCAGCGACCAGAGGCCAGAAACGTTCCAATTATGAAGTAGGCCAAAGCTACAAATCCACTGGTGTTCGCGAAACGACCAGCAGCAGGTTTGTGTCAACATCACAACCAATCGCGGAAAGCACGCCATAAAAATCGTTCACAATAGAATTTCTTCTAATGATGCTCTTGACATTTTCCAAAAATTTTGCAAAAACCTAATTTCCCTCTCGACGCCCTACTCAGCAAATCGAGACGAAACGTAAAGCCGCAATCAAAGGAAAATCGTTCAAGTTCAAACAAAGGCCGCTTTGGTTTTCTTTCATTGACACAATTTATTCGAGGCGACTGCGGAAGTAACCCTTGAAAGACGAAGTTTGAACTGCAACAAAGCGTCTCACCTGAACCAGCGACTTGACATCGAGGCGAAAGTTAAAGTCACCGCATATGAAGCAAGCGCCGCCAGCGATCGGGTGTTCTTCGCTAAGTCTGTGCAGACAACAAACAATGCTTTAGTTTGGTTATACCGCAGCCAAGAGTAATCGTTTCACAGTTGCATTTCCCGCTTATTGAATGAGAAGGCTTGGTGCAGTGGTTCTTAACCTAAGTTTCGGTCGAACCCTAGGTGTTCGGCGAGTCTATCTCAGGTGTTCGGCGTACGTTCGATGCATGGTTCATTTTGTGCGTTCACAAATCAAAATGTATGTTTTGAAAAAATCGTTCTTTTCCAATTGCGAAGGTTTCAAGAAATGCTCAGTTGAAATTTGAGTTGTTCAGTGCCTCCCACAAAGTTAGGAACCACCGGCTTACTCGGAAAAACAAAATTAGCACGGGATTCTTGCGCAGTCGCTCGAAAAGCAGAATGATTATCACGTTGCTGACAGTTACGGATGGGGCCCATTACACACGATGCACAAAACCTATTTGTTCGCAACTCAGCACGAAGTCGATAATATTTTTCTAAACACGGCTTTCAAAATCAACGGCCACTGTAACGCCGCAGCACGTGAGCGTTCAGGTTCATAACAGAGACGCACCAAACACTGCATTCAACTTGCTGCGCACCTTTGCAAGACAAAACGTAGCGCGCGTTTCCGATAAGCGCTGTACGGTGACGGGCTGCTTTTTATAGACACCAAGTTGCTGTCGTCATGGAAAAGGTGGATGTTGACGAACTCCACAACCCTGCGAACGTTCCGAACGTTAGACAGTTAGGAGTTCGAGCGCGACGCACGCGCATGCACTTACTTGCCGTCGATCTTCCAACGCACCCGACTGTAGCCTTTTCGCGACCACTTGCACTGTGAATCAAGCGTACACAGTCACACGCTTGTCTGCCACACCTTCAACAACACTTGCAAACACGGAAACGCATCAGCTGCAGCTGCGCGTAACAGCGAGGAGCTGCAGGCCACTCTGTTAGTTCGCGCTATCTTTTTTTAGCAAGGCAAACACAATTTCATACGACTTCGAAAGGCAAGTCGGGAATCGTGGGGCCGTCACACCTGCTGTGCGCACGTCTGTTAAGTGGGAAATTATACAAAGCGAGACGTGCTGGAGCATAGATAAAGAGCACGTGTCGAAATGGAGCGGCTTTACACAAGGTATAAGGAAAGCGAGGAATATCGTGGGGCGAAAAATGCCCCTCTATTTGAATCGCAAGCGTTGCGGACACTGGTTGGCAATCAAGAAAAGAAAAGCTTGAAGCAGCGACTTTTACATAGCGTCATTTGAAACTGTTTCGAAGAAATTATTCACTTTTATATTTATCCGATATCAGTTCATAGCAAAGAGCTGAGAATTGATCCGCACCGAATTGGACTTAGTTTCGCGCGTGGGTTCTCCTACTTCACACACATTTAAATTGTTGCCTAGCTGCGTGAAAAACATATACATTAACGCGCGGTGTCGGCTGCCAAAGCATGCAAAGTTATGGTGCAAAAGTTATGGCCCTTACATCAGGAAAAAAGTTTTGTTGAAACTTTTCCTTTCGTACGTTTGGTAGTTTGGTGATGTTTTTCAAAAAGACCTCTTTCCCGGATACTTCCTCGAACGCCGCTTCTGCTCAGACAAAAACACGAGCCGTTATTGATCTTTTATAGTAAAATATGTATGTTACAATTTACTGACTCTGGGGAGCGATGCTCTTTTCACCGAAACTCCCTGCTAAAAACACAAAGGTGAACACCAAAATACAGGATGAAAGTTCGTTTATTGTTTTAGTGTCATGTTTTGTCACTTGAGCGAAGCATATTAAGTGACTCACAAGGTGATCCACCACAAAAATGCTAAATATGCCCAGGCTGCGAAAGACAAGACTTGCTTTGTGTAATCAAAAAGTTTGACCTACTTGTGTAATCAAAAAGTTTGACGTTGGTCAATGACTTGTGGATGAAGTACATATTGCCTAGAGCCTGCAATAAACAAATTAATATGATAGACAAATGTGCTTCATGCCATGTGTATGTACTCAGTAACAGGCATACAACAAAGTTTAGCACCGTCAGCAAGCAGTTACATAATACCGTGTATTGGTCGACATGATCGAAATCCCCATCTAGATATCCGCGTACTACTGTGAATGCTTTTAGTGCTTCGCATCCCATCAGTTCACTAATAACAAATACAATCTGGTCTGAAAAGATGTTTAAACCAAACTTTTACAAAAAGTAAACAAAATAAAAGTTTAATAAAAAGCATAAATAAAACAAGCAAAACATGGAAATAGGAATGTGTCATCATTAAGCACATAAAATACACTAAAACATGGTTGAAGGAAGAAAAGCAAACTTATGCAGCAGAACTACAGTCTGTTCTCAAAGCAACTAAGCATCACATCCAATTAGAACATGAAATACTTGAAAAATTTCTTGACAGGTTCCATTGATGATTTATAGTCCTTGCCACCGATTTCTTGGCAATGTATAGCAATAAACTTTGGCTGGTGCTTTTCCACAACCTATAAGCGCATAACAGATGGAACAAACTGTTATTCAGAAGAAACAGACCACAAAGATAGCTCCAAACAATAGCAGCAAGCAAAAAAATATCCAAAAATCAGCACAGAAGAAGTCTTCTACCTTAAACAATTCTTTCATCCAAGAACTCTGAATTCCTTCTGGCTGCAACAAAAATTCATGATGATGAAGAGAACAACTCTCATGTTACCTCTACAGTAAGTTTTTGTCTATAGGTTAAAATCTGATTTTACAGTTTGTTTTGCTTATAGATGAGTTGAGCACTTCTATTATACCTTTAAGACCTGAGAAAAATGCCAAATGAAAAAAGTGTTTGCTAATGTACCATACAACATGAAGCAAAGCACTGCAAGTTGCTGATGCCAATGTCAACATCTAAAAAGTTAAGCAGATAAGTTCATTCTTCTGGCAATTATTTTTATTATTTGGCCGACGGTTCACCCACTCATTCAAGTAGGCTTCCTCAGAGCAATGCTTTTAACCACATAATATGCAAATTTACCAATAACAAAATGCCATGAGCAGTGTGACATGCAAAGACGAAAATACAAAACCAACCAGCACATTATAGGAAATGAGTGACAATGTGCAACAGTGAATGTTGAAGTGTAAAATAAATATATGCCAGGAGATGACAGTTTAATATGACATAATAAAATAGCATAAAACCCGCAACAGAAAAATGCACAAAACATCACTATTTAAAGCAGTAAATAACTAAATATAGTGTGAAAGTATGTTAAAAATAGTGATCAATAATGGGATAATCTGAGTGGTGAGCTAACAAATAAACAGGCATTTAAGATGGCAAACACAAGGAAGTCAAGGATAAATTTCACTCATGTTAAAAATAGCTGGGGAGTTTGTGCTTTTGTCCATCCTATGAGTTAGTGCTCAAATTGATATCTATAAAGATAAGTTTTTTAAAATGTGGGTACAATCCAGTTGAAACCATGGCCGCTTTGGACTACATGTTTTGTTAAACCTGTTTTTTCTGGATTTTTAAGAATATTTTTAGGCAAAGTGTCCTTGTGGTGGTCCTTTGATAATTTCAAGTCCTTTAATATGGTCAGTTGTCAACAAATTTGTGCATTGTTTCAGTTCAGGATCTGATTGTAAATGTTGTTTGGTTATATTTAACGCTAATTAAATTGGAACTTTTGTGATTAAAGATAATATCAAATGAGACCACCATTTATCAGTTTGGAGTAATTCTTGAGCAATAGACGATTTGAATTCCAAAGAGTTTCTGAAATGATGTTTTCATTTTCCAATGACTACTTTCAGTAGTGAGGATACTCTTTAGCTAAGCTGTAGATAGGTGAGTCTATGAAAGAAACTATTGGTCGTAGGGGAATATTTTCTTTGCGTAATTTTGGTAGTCCATACAGCTGGGGTGTTGTTGCATCTGAGGTTTTCAGCATAAAGCCTGCTTCTTTCATAATATTTTTGGTTTTGAGCAAGTTATTAACAAATTTATTGACATCTTTGGTTGTGAATGTGGTTGGGTTAGTTTTTAAGATGTTTGCAAGTTTCTTGATCATCCAGCATTTGATTAAGCTTGTTGTCATACCACTCTAAACTATCTAAAAGCTATTTTACTAAAATATACCTGAGCAATACTATGTGAAAGAATGAAAACTTGCAAGGCCATTTTTCAACGTTGTTAATGCCACATTAAGAAGAACCAATGCATTGTAGCAAAATGTATGAATTAAATTTTAGACTAAATAATCAAGTATGTGAACAAAGATTGGCATGTCAGCATGTCCTAATACTCCTGTAATGCAAAAAGTTTGTAAAAAAAAATATTTTCTTCATCAACCTTGTGAAAACACATGGACTTAGGCTTGATTTTATTAAATTACACATTATACCAAAATACAAAACAACTTTTCAGCTTGCTAATACCGAATTTATTCGATTGTAAGCTGTCCTTGATTGGAAGCTACACAAAATGGTGTTCAAAAATTAATGTAAGCCACACTTGAACATAGGTTACCTAAGCCTCTGAGATACTTTCATGTCCACATAGCAGTTTCGCGTTTGATGATAGCAACCTTAGTAATGATACTTCACCACTACAACTGCTTTATTGTTCATCATAATCCCTCCTGCGATGGATGTGCACATGATGTTGAAAAGAGGACAGGGTTCCCACGTATTTTCAAAAACCCATTTTCCATACTTTTTCAAGAGCTTTTCAATACCAAATTAGAAGACTTTAATACCATCATTTTGCTTCATTTTTCCAAAATTTTATTAATGTAATACAATGGAAAAAACATCTGCAAAACTGTCATCAGCAGTGAAGAATAAAATTTGAATAAACAAATGGCGAAATTTATAATTTCCATACTTTTTTAATGCTTCATATACATTTTAGCCAAATTCAATACTTTTTCAAGGTCTTGAAAACTGATTTTAAACTTCAATACTTTTTTAATACTTACAATACCATGTGGGCACTTTGGAGGAAAGATAATGTGAAAAGAGGATTTGGTCAACAATACGTACACTAGGAAAGTGTGGGCGTCATCTAGACATTTTGATAAGCCATAAGAATAAATGCAAGTCGCCCTCGATTGTAAGCTGCCCTTGATTGTAAGCCACATGAAATAATGAAAAAAAAACTTTATAAGCCATGGCTTACAATCGAATAAATACAGTATCCAAAAATAGCTGTCAAAGCATTATTTCCTGATTATCAGTAATTCTTAAAGTAATACACTGTGTAACATCAAAAGACCAGAAAACTTAACAAACAATTTAATACAGTACATTTTTGCTAAATGAACCTTTTAGAGCAAGTGACATCATTACATTCATAATAACGTTGGTCATACAATCTTGCATTACCAGCCCTATGGGAATGATTTGTCAACTCCTATCTATTACAATAAGAAACCTCACATTTTTTTAAATATTACTTCATGGAAAATATTGCAAACTCAAATTTAGCATTTCAACCATAAGCATTAGCTTGCAGATTTCATGATTCATGCATATAGTTATATGAAATCATTTTCTTAATAAAAAAATTGCTGATTAATTTCATTGCGTCAGTGCGTCACCTTTGCAATGACTAATTACCTGAAAAAAGATATGTGCAAGTCTAAATTATTGCAAAGTCATGAAGTCCCAGTTGCCTGATTCCTAAAATTCTTGCAGCAAACCTAAAGGTTTTAATTACCGTCAAAATGAAAAGATAAAACAGTAATCCAGTGACAATGCAGTGCCAGTCCAATAAACTGTATTTCAATTAAGAGATGGACCATTTACTCATAAAGCTAATAACGATTGACCAATACTAGCACAGCATTGACAAGAAACACATTTACTGATGTCAAACGTCTTTTTAAAATATTAAATATTTGCATGATTATTAATTGCTAATCTGATAATTATTTTCTTATTATTTCTAAATAATATACTTACATCTTCGAATAAGGTTCCAACATTTGCAGTGGCCACTAAACAATTTATTTTCAATGAAGCTTGATGCTGTTTTTCTTCAGTAGTCATTGCAAAATTCTTTAAAGTGATTTTCCGGATGCTGTTAACAACTTGTAAAAAGAAATTACTCATCAGTAAAAGATGGCATAAATTTCACAAAAAATCTGGCAGCAAAATATACCAGATTAAATTAACTGCAATGTGAAAAACATTGTAGTGATTACTAAATAGAATTTTTACTATTAACTAGCTGTTTGATACAGATATATCGAGTAAATAAACAAAAATTTAAACTTGAACCTTAAAATATTACTTAAAAATGGTTAATAGGTTATATTAACAAAGACACATAAACAATCAGCCTGACACATTATATAATATGTGCTAAACTATCATACAGCTTAGTAAAAAATAAGAAAAAAATACTCTAATAACTTACAGCAAGAGCAAACAAACTTTTCACTGCAAGGATTACATCAAGACATTTGTAGTTTAGAAAGGATGTACTACTACTGTGTAACTATCCCAAGTTTAAGCAAAGGTTGTTAATTACTACATTTGACAGGATGTGCCACTTACTTTGTTTAGTATTAAATATAATATTAACACAAACAATATATCTCTAATATGCAAGTAATCAGTCAGCACAAAGGCAACACGACTGAATCTAAAAGCAAATATCTTAATTATAGCAAATCCATTTCACATAACTTTACACATCCTCAGTTCTTAAATCTTATATTTACAGCATATGTGAAATTGATTTCTTACTAAAATTTTTTTCTTATTTGAGTACATGAACATTGCTTTGAAGTTTTGTAAAGACAAATGAAATTACTTGAAAACAGATTGCCTTATGTGCAGTTTAAAAACATCACAAAAACTCATGGAAGCACAAGCAGAGCCCAAGTTTAAGTTAGCTGATTCCTCTAAAGTTTCCAGTAAGCCCAAGTTTTGCAGTAAACCTTGCCTCTGAAGTTTGCAGTAAACTTTTCCTCTAAAGTTTGCAGTAAACCTATAGCTTTTTAGCATTTTAATTTGTCATGTTTAGCACCCACGACCCAGTTGTTCAAACAGTGAATGAAGTTTGGGTTTAAGAAAGTTGCTAATACTATTTTGTTTTAAAGCCTTACACCTGTAATATACATTAAACAAGTTTAGGCATATATACAATACATCAGCATCTGCAAACAAAACGGCACTCTGATTAAAGCAGACACAGTTGCATTGCACAAACTATGCAGCATTAAAGGTCTACAAAAAAATAATGTAGCCCATCTAATAGCATACAAAAAAACTCCTAGTAATGGTATACAATTACTGTATGGTGTAAATTATTCATTGTGATGCACTCTTGCTACTCTACTACTGTGTATGACAAACATTTCAACACCTTTCTGTAGCTTACTCCTTTATGATACACACAGCAGCTAGTTTGAAATGAAAACTTTACTGCTATCTATCTGCCAATACAATTATTACGCACTGCAATATCTGAGTATGATGCAACAACTAATAGCCATGTTTTATTTCATAGCATACTGTAAGTCTGTTAGTTACACAAAATATTAGAGGCTTGATTGAACGACTGTTCAGGGCCACAAAAAAAGGGTGCTTGTGTCGTGAGACGCATGCGACTCTCAGCAGGAAGAACAGTGGTTGAGAACCAGTGGTCTATACTGCACAATCAATGCACATGCAAATGCCTTTTTCATACAGAAAATTTATTCGTTTCTCACATTGAGATGTGAACGCCTATTTACAGTATGACCAAAGCAAAGTGAACCCCACTTTTCCAATCTGCACTGTTCTGGTGGATACGAGCTTCGGTAAAAAAGTTTTGTTGAAAATATAACTTTGCAGCAGGCTTTTTCCAAGGAAAACCATCAAGACTTCAGAGATGAGCACGGACAAGACTGGATCGAACTGGATCAGGACTGTAGCCAATTTCGGCCGGACCAGGACTGGATCGGACTACAATTTTTTTGAAAATTGGCGGATCAGGACAGGATAGCACTGACAAAATTTGTTGTTTTGATGTGAACCACATCAAACATGTTAGTTGTAATTTTTATTTTGCAGATTTGTTAAATGGTAATGTATATTTTGCCATCAATGGCAAAGCTCTGCTGGGACGATTTTGTNATGCATTCANCTTTGGGTAGATGATGAAATGGATGCCGATTTTGCGCATTTGACCTAAGGTAACCTCGAGCGATGAAAAAGTTGAAACACAGCTGGTTTCTGCGTCAAGGTAGTAAGTTTTAGTAACTACCGATTCGCCTGGCATGAAGCAGCTCGGATATAACGCTGTGTTTACCAGTCATTTGCCAGCGACCTCGTAGCCTAACAAACATGTTTTAAGAGCTCGTATGCCAATGCTTTTCGCTTCGGCTTTCAGCGTTGGGAGTTTCGTTTTGGTAGTAGTTGTTGCACAAGTATCCATGCTTTTCTCTTCATATTTTCCATTTTGCTTTACGTTTGGGTTTTGGTTTAGCGGTTAGGTTTAGGGGTTATGTTTAAGGTTTAAAACTTTGGGTTTATAACGGAATCAGTCGAGTACAGCAGAAACTTCCCTCCGACCCTACCTTGTCGCTGAAACGAGCAGTGTTTCCAGCGTTTTCATCGAGCGAGGTAACGTTAGGTCAAATGCACAAAATCCGCATCCATTTCATCATCTACCTCAACTTTGTCCAGACTCCACATGTAGCGTTGAGTTCGTATTACTAGCAACAAGGTGAACGTAGTCAAGGTGTTAGTGTCTATGCCTGCTGTGCATGTGTTCAGTATTTTTGCTCTCACCCTTTGCTTTGGATCAGGTGGTAAAGATCACACCTTTGACGGGAGAGGTTTTTTATGTACTCTTGGAAAAGATTCTGGTTACGTTTAGGGTTTCGTTTTAGGGTTTTGTTTAGCTTTTGGGTTTAGGTTTTGAGTTTAAGTTATGGGTTTAAGTTATGGGTTTAAGTTATGGGTTTAAGTTATGGGTTTAAGTTATGGGTTTAAGTTATGGGTTTAAGTTATGGGTTTAAGTTATGGGTTTAGCTTTTGGGTCCAGGTTCAGTCTGTTAGGCCATGTCAGAGAGACCAGCACGCACAAACCCAAGTTTATCATCCTTGTCGCTTGACCAATTCTACTGTTGCGATCGGAAAAGCCCGAGCGGCATGTGCGCAAAGCTTCGCACTGTGGCAGTAAGCAACAATAGAGTTCATGCGCCGTGATCGCTCTATTATTGCTTGTTCTCGCCACATATATATATTATTGTTCTTCGCGCACATCCCGTTCATGGTGAATCACACAACCAATGCAACGCCACAGGAGAGGTTCCAACACTATCAGTTGGGTTCACCTAATGGCAAATAACTCCAGCAATGCTTTTGCCTCTGATGGCAAAATATACACTGTCTTATTAAATTTTGGGAATGCCAAAAAGCTGTGTCTATTTTGTCTCATGAGGTTGTGTCTATTTTGCCTCACGAGGCTATTTTGCCCATGAGGCAAAATAAAATTTATGGTTTTGCATGGGCGGATCAGGACTGGATCGGACTGATGATTTTCAAAAATTTGCGGATCAGGTCTGGATCGGATTTAACTTCTGCGGATCAGGATTGGACTCGGACTGAAAAATTTCACAGTCCACTCATCTTTGCTCATTATCACCTCGTGTCATCACATAAAACTTATCAAAATCAAGGGATTTGTTACGTCACAATAGCTTGTTGTTACTTGACGAAAACGTATGTGGCCCTCAATAAATTTCCTCGTGTGAAAGTGGCACGTAACACTAAAAAGGTTGGGCAGGCCTGGTTTAGGTTAATAACAGTGGCAGGAATTTGGCTTTAAAAAAAATTCGTTTTTTGTATTTGCGTTATATTTTGCAATATAGTTTTTGGTTTGGATTTGAATCTGAAAAACTTGAATCACTTTACTGGTATCTGGTAGTATTGAACAAATCGGAGATTTTTGCAATCCTACTCCTGTCCAAAATTTTCCTTGAGTAATCCGGTCTGATCCTAATCCGGTAGACCTGTCGAGATATTTGATCCAATCCGGTTTATATCCAAAAAAGCCTCTGATTAAGCATTATGCTACACAGTGCAGTGATCAATGCAGTTTGGATATCCATATCTGATCGGTTGAGATTTTTCAAAATCCAGTCCAACCCGGATCCGCTTCTGAATTGCAGAATCCGGTTGGATGGCGATCCAGAAACCGGATCATGTTCAACACTGGTGTTACGAACTTGCGCGCGGCTTTAGCTCGCTTACCGCATAGTCCCTCTTGTGGCGGTTTTTTGTACTTGCTAGTTGGGAGCACTGGG
>JGI24021J15306_10000339_pt1 | contig 32917 bp, 25 predicted proteins | sample Ectturendosymbi1_FD_15306 | JGI IMG/M metagenome (IMG submission 15306)
TATGCAATTTGAACCTTTACAGCAGGCCTGCTCAACTCAGAAAGTTAAACGGGCCAAATTGACCACAAATTTGCCGCGGGCCGCAAAATCTATTTAATTTTGTTGCAGTTTGAAATTCTGAAGCGACGATTATAGATACGAGGTCGGACTGTTGCAGCGTTTTCTGCAATTGCGAAAGCTCTTGCGGGTCGCATGCAGCGCAGGTCGCTTTAAAGTAACATTGAATATCCAACTGTTGTTACCTCGTTTCAGCGGGGAAAAGAACCTTGCGCGAAATCGCCATCTTGCTCGCCCTCATGTGTGCTCACTCATGCGAAGCGTACACTTTGGTGGTCTTCTGTTCCGACAAGAACTGGAAACCGATGAAGATTGAAAAAGGGGGTGAGCGTTCGAACTCTGACAGCTCTTATTCCTGTTTGCAGGTGAAAATCACTAACAAGCAAACAATTCTTTTGTGCCAGGATTTCATGTGATATCAACCCCAGTCTTCGTTGGCATAATGATGGTTGAGCTGAATTAATAAATTTTTTTGAGTAAGAGCCGTTTCTTCGTTCGAGATAGTTCCTGTGCCGTTTTTCTCGGAAAAAAGCAACCAGTATTCGAAAAAATATTTGTCTTTTGCTAAGTTTTTTAAACCCGCACGGAGCGCAACGCACCCAGGTGTTAAGCAGACAAGTCCAACGACAGCAACAATGCCATTGTACAAGAAGAATGGAAGAACGGAGACGCCACGGGTTGTGATTCAGATTCTTTGAATGCAACTGCATGCTTCACTTCCCGTTCACACGTGACTTGCATACTTTTATAAGAACGAAATTTTAGGCAAACGTTTTTGTGCCTATTCTTTATTCAGATGTTACGTGAGCACTTCTCTCGTCAATGATCTCCAGTACTCTTGCTCACATGAACGCCATAAAAGAGAGCTAAAGAATAGTTGTTTTTTTCTAAGGTATCTTGTCTAACTCAATAAGTGTGATGGAGTATGCTCAGTGCATGAATGAGAACTCAGCTGAAGCCGATTCGTTCATCTCGATGGAATTTCTCAGTGACATTGTCATCCAGCGACAAACCTACGACAGTTGTTTGCTGCTTTCGAAGGGCTTATCTGATCTCGACCAAACTATGCTTACAAATTTTCTCGAAAGGTAAGATTTTAACGAATGCTCTTTACAGGAGCTTAAAACTGGATCAGAGGTTTGCAAAAAACGGAAAGGTGAAATTTAGTAAGACTTGTTAGAAAATAAGGTAAAATTGGATGAGAGATTTGATAAAAAGAAGGTGAAGTCGGATGAGCGCATGAAAAGGAAGGTGAAGTTGGATGAGCAATTTGCTAAAATGAAGATGATATTGAATGAGAGATGTGCAATAACGTAAGGAAAATTGGATAAAACATTTGGAAAAAAAGGAAAATGAAATCGGATGAGAGATTTGCAAGGAAGGCGTGGGTATGGTTGAGAGGTTTGTAAGAAATGAAGGTAAAATTGGATGAAAGATTTGCAATGACCAAGGAAAATAGGATGAAAGATATGCAAAAAAGGAAAGTGAAATCGGATGAGAGATTTGCAAGAAAGAAAGGTAAAATTGGACGAGAGATTTGCAAAAGAAGCAAGAGAAATCGGTTTGTAGATTTTCAAAAAAGAGGGGACAATTGGATGAGAGATTTACAAGAAAGGGGAATGGAATTGAATGAGGGATTTGCAAGAAGGGAAGGTAAAATTGGATGAGAAATTCGCAAAAAATGGGGTAAATTGGATGAGAGGTTTGCAAGAAGGTAAGCTAAGTTTGCATGACAGATTTGCAAAAGAGGAGGGAAATTGGATGAGAGACTTGCAAGAAGGTAAGGTGGTGAGGTAAATTTGCATGAGAGATTTGCAAATAAGGAGGGAAATTGGATGAGAGATTTGCAAAAATGGGTGAGGAAATTGTATGAAGAATTTGCGAAAGTGGGGGGGAAATTGAATGAGAGATTTGCAAAAATAGGGGGGAAATTGGATGAGGGATTTGCAAAAAGGGGTGGGGGTTGGATGAGAGATTTGCAAAGGAGACAAGAGTAATCAAATTGTAAATGTGCAAAAAGGGGGGACAGTTGGACAAGAGATTTGCGAAAAGAAATGTGAAATTTGATGAGAGATTTGCAAAAAAGGAAGGCAAATGGAATGAGAAATTTGCAAAAGTGAAGGTGAAATTGGATGAGAGATTTGCAAAAGAAAGAAGTTTGATCTTCAAATAATATTAAATAGTAAATGGCGGTGTGATGTGTTGCCCTTAATTCCTAATCAGTCAAATTGCCTAGTACGTGAAACCCTTATTTAGCGTTTTCGCTTGGTGACTTGGTAATAAAAATGTCTTGTTTCAACCATTACCTAGCAGCACATCTCCACCGCGCTTCACAAGGTTGGCCAGAAGCCCAATACTCAAGTTTTCAAGCGCTGAAGTAGCACTGTTGTATGCGTTTTCTCCGCGCTCTACTCTTCACAGCTGTGCTGTTATTTCCGCTCAGGTACCGATACCTCGTGAACAAAGACTTACTCCATTACGAAATTGACTTGTCCGGCAAAAAGCTCAGGATGGAGCAGAGCGAAGAAGCGGTTCGGTCGAAAAACGTTAAGGTAGGCTGCTGCTGCTGCATTTTCAGGTTGNTTTAAATTTATTTTGATGTTTTGNTGCAGNGTGCAANGCTNTTGTATTGCTTTTGTTCCTACTACCAACAAACATGNCTCAAATCANACGTTNGAACTGTGAACTTTCTGCCNATGTGAAAAGTTTGTAAGTTTAACCCGTGCGCTTTCACAGGCTNTCATCGCCTTTATTGCTGCTCGTCCTTAATTTTAAGTGGAGAAAAGATATAATATAGCATTAAGTGGCTCAAAAGTAGTCGTTCTTTCTGCGAAAAAAGGGACAAAATAAATTTTGGCGGTTTTTTAAAGCCAAGCACATCTTTTGCTTTACCAACATTTGCCAAAATTAGTCTCACTAAAATTTTTGTTACAGCAAAACATTTGTTTTCGCTCAGATATCTGGCTTCAGCAGTCAGATCCTGCGCTATGTGGCCGAGGGTGACGCCGAAGCTCAGATCGCTTACGTCAACAACATCGACAAATTGAAAAACCTGCCGCAGATGAAATCAGCCATTCCTCGACCGTTAGCCGTTGGTCGGCTGGCAATGGCCGATGAAGAACCTCGATCTTTTCAAACATTTAAAGTTTTCATTTCGTCTACATTTGAAGGTGTTTGCACGCGTTCGATAAAACTTTGTTTGCATTTTCCGTAGTTCTTTATCTTGAATTGTTATATCTGCTGCAGGAATCAAGGCTTGAACGAGTAAAAAGTGTTTGTTTCGAAAAATAAAAATTCGGTCTGCTTGCGCAGATATGAGTGGCGAACGCGACATACTGGTCAACTACGTGTTTCCGGAACTGAGGAAGAAGGCTGCTCAGTACAACGCGCTCGTCACCGAATGCGATTTTCGGTGGGGAATCCCCGCCGCCGGGAAAAGTCAAAGGAAGGTGGTCGAAATATGTTTGGAAGAAATTGAGAAATGTCATTTTTTCATAGGTTAGTAGACTGCGTTCAGACAGAAAGTACTGTAGTTGCTCCGGATTTCGTGGAATAATAGTTTCGGTGACCAATGAAACAAATGATACGGCATCGAATTTTTTTTTGCGTTGATTGTAACATCGCACACGAGTAAATGGGAATTTGATGAAATGTCACATGCGAGTAAATATGGTTTGGGTACAGCTGTGCAAACGAGGGAAATTCGTTCTTAGAGCAGTGGTTCCCAACCAAGGGTCGCGCCGAGGCGATCCAAACCGGGATTGTGTATTTTCAACGTTCGTTTTTTTCCTCTTTTTCAAGTTATTTCACCATAGACTGAATTATTGCATCAAAACAGCAGATTGCTGACATTGCAAACGAACTTAGCTGACATTGCAAACGAACTTAGCTGACATTGCAAACGAAACTGCTGACATTGCAAGCGAACTTACTGCCAAAAATCATCCATACCATAATACTTTTTCTTGATGCTGAAAGAACGGTGCTTGAGGTATGGGTCGCGCTCAAACAAGTTTGGTAACAGCTGTTCTTAAGCCTGAAAGAAGTACAATTGCTATCGTGCTGTCACGTCCGCATCTGCTAACAGTCGACATTTTCTGATACGGTTAATCTTGTTTGATGACCTAAGTTTAGTTCATGCCGTCCTGTGTCCAGGATTGGTTGGAAATCGATATGGTTGGGTGCCCAAGCGAAGAGATCTCCCAGTCGGCCGTCATTGGGAAGATTATCTTGGAAAGTCAATCACTGAGATCGAAATGCTTGAGGTGATCAAATGTGTTGATCTGGTTTTCATGCGCTAAGCTTTGGTGAGAGAAATGCAACGGTTGGCTCTTTTCACATGAAACCTTAGCTCGATACAGACAATATTTTGGTCGCATGCTTCCAGCTGAAAATTTGCTTGTGTTGCATCGTGCATCAGTTATCTGGAAAATCACAACCAGTTTCTTTGGCATCTGTCCCCATCACCACCCGTCTTTTATAATATACCCCACAATTAACTTGCCACATATGAAGCGCTCTTTCCATGTTGCGAAGTAACGAACCAAGCATATACCGTTGAAAGACCTCATCATAGTGGCACTGCACGTGTTTCGTCCGACCAGTTCGATTGGAGCACCTGGTTCGTTTATTTGGATTGATTTCTGTTTGTCAAATAGACGAACTGTTCCAGACATTTTTTTCAATTGGGCAACAAAGCAATACGAAGTAGTTTTTAAGTTAAAGCGAGACAGTAAGTTGCTAGCAGAGAGAAGCTGACTGATCGGAGCAGCGTTAACAACAAACGTGATCATTTTGCAAAACGTTAGTTTCAGCAACGAACTAATAGCCTTTGAACTTGACAGTTTACATTTACTTTTGTTTTTTTCCACGTTTTATGCGAAATTTAGTAAAATAACGTAAACTATTATGTCTTGTGCAGATTTCTTTGTTCATTGTTTGTATTCTGACAACCGGCGTTTAAAGAAGTACATTTTTGAATTATTTTATTGAACTTCTTCCATCCATTCAGGGCGGGCTAAATGAACCAACGTCAAAATCTTTCTTCTACATAAGATCGTCCAAAAAACTTCCTAAAAAGTTTAAAGACGTTTTTGCTGAATCTGCTTCGAAGAAACGCAAACTTGAGGCGAGTGGACGTGTTTCATCACAATTGTTGAATTCTAATGTTATTTATCTTGAATCATGAAAATTGCATCTGGAAAGTGTGGAAATCATCATCCCCTATCTTTTTTCTGACATTTGGAAGGGTCTTTTTCTTCGGCATTCTTCAATTACTTTTTCCTGCTGCAGGCACTGAAGAAAAACATTCTCAACACGCCTGGTGTGGAAGTGCACGTCGACTATCCATTTGAGTGGCAAGTATCCTCAAAGGGAAAGCCCCTTGCCAGCAACCTGCAACAGTTCGCAGACACTGTGCTGGCAGACCTGTGGTCGGCTGTGTCGATCGCTATCGGCGACGATCAGGCCACCGACGGCGACGATTCTGTAGACTTGGAAAGCAAGGTAAAAAAAAAACTTCGACTATTTGCTTGTGCTCGCTGTGCACGAACTCAATTACAGACATTAGAAATCATTTCANAGTTTTGTTTCGTCATTTCAGAGTTTTGTTTCGTCTATAATGCTTTTCNCTTATTTCCTGCGTGACTTGTTCTTTTCTACTGTTGCTACTGTCTACAGGTAATCAGAACGCATCAAAACATAGCTGCTCGCCAGTCNTCATGCTTCGTCGGACAAAAGATTACGCTCGACAAGTGCGTCGCCGTTGTCATGGAAACCGGCAAGCCAGGCGTCGCTTCAGGCAAAGGCTCCTTGATATGCTTGAGTGGCGCTGAAGGCTCTGGCAAAACTACAATGATTTCTGCAGTGTCCGAGAAAGTATCCGCTTTTGCCCAAAACAGGTGTTTATTGATGGAAACACTGTTGTTGTGATTCAGATTTGTAGGAAAAAAAAACATCGCTGAAAATACCAAACGTAACTGAAAAGAGCCGTAAGATGATATTTTTATTCAACCCTGTTATAGGTGTTGGTATGTTTCACTTATTCAGTTTCTTGAATCGTTAATTGTTTACGGATTTGATTCTCCCTAGACGAGCGTGGATTGCTAAAACGTCACAATGAGAAAAATAACACCGTCGCCACAGGAGGCGTGTCATATACGGTTTAATGTTGATTTGCACATTTTTTCCTTATTTCTTTTCTAGAGCCGTTGTGCTGAAGTATTTCGTTGGATGCCCAGCACATAAGTCTGATGATGTCAAGTTCATGCTCGATTGCTTTTCGTTCCAGCTGGTTAAATACATGAACCTCAATGGTAAGAGTTAGCCATAGTAATCCTAACCAATGTGGTGTTGATGGAGAATTAAATATTCATATGTCCAAAGTTTTGAAATTGAAATGTTTTTATTCAATGTACCATTCCTCACTGCATTGCAAGGGTGAAGGTTCATTTGTGGGGTCAAGGTTCATTTGTGGGTCAAGGTTCATTTGTGGGGTCAAGGTTCATTTGTGGGGTCACGGGGGAGATTTGATTTTGTGACGATATTATTTATTATTTCGCCTTAACGGCATTTTTGTGACACTCACAAGTTTCCGACTCGTTCGCTGATAACGACCGAGCGCAAGGTCGCGAAGCTTGGCATTCACTCTGCTGATGTGACACGATGCATTCCTGTCCAAGTGACCTCAGCGTGCGATACTAGGGAGAAAAGCACTTTTGAAGCAACCACTGTCGTAGGAGAAACGGAAAAAACATTGATGAAGTTCAGGAAAATATAGCGAAGTTTATACACGAGCGCGTCTTTGTGAAACACTTCTTGTTTTTCGTTTAAAAATAAAGTAAAATAACTTGTGTTGGCATTGCGTAAAAGTTGATTTTGCTTTTGCATCAATTGTCCCTGCCAGGAAGCTATGGTCTTCACGCCCTTGCTATGCTGTGAGAGATCTACATCTCTCCATCTGTGTTTAGACCAAAACATCCTACATTTTCAGCCTAAACACTGAAATGGATCGGCAGTGCCGTTTTCTGTCTGGATGTGTGATCCGATATATCTGTGAAAGTATTTTCACAACGTTTGAGATAGGTGTGATACGATGGGACCAACACGGGCGTCTACCTCTTTTATGTTTTCAAACCTTTTCCATCTCAATATTCTGCAGACACAGCAACGGTCGGTGAAAGCTTCGATGATACGATCTCCTTGTTCTGGTACTTTGTGCGGATGGCAACAGAACAGTTCTCGCGTTCTCTTTTCATCTTCATCGACGAACCCGACGCGTTTCGCAGCTCAGAATATTCCGATGGTGTAAAAGTTAGTTGATTTAAAGTGAAACGGCCTATTTTAAGCTGCTTGTAATAGTTTCTGTTGTTTCACAAAAGTTTTCTGACTTCGGATGTGCTCAGAATAAGTTTCAGTTGGAATCAAACAGCTTGTCGTTTTTTGAGGGGTGATTACGTCGATTTGCAATGTCACAGAACCGCATGATTGACAATCCGTTGCCACCACTTCCTTGGACCGTTTACGACAAAAGACAAAAAGAAGTACCGCTTTGCCTACCACGCCATCTGAACCTTCCTGACCCCAAGTTCGTCTGGTTTTTCCTTTTGGCGCTTCCATGATTCATGTGCCGCTGGACCCTTACACTATATTAGTCCACCAAGGCAGCTTTAGACCTTCGTTAAGAAAATTAAAACAATTTTTCTTAAACAAAACTGATGAAAATAATATTTTCGAACTAAGTTGAATTATATACAAAGTTTGGTGTTGTTCATGCAGTGTATTTTTGAGTTAACTGCGTTAACTTGCTTAGTTTCTGAATGATTGTTGGATTTTTTATGTGCAATCAAATACATTTGAATGGTTCCCTCAACCAAACATCTGCATGAACAATGCTTTGATTGATAGATGTGCTCCACGCAGGGCCTCTGAGAGAAATTTTACCAGGGGGTACGAAGACTAATGCCGGGCCCCCTACCTTCGGCGCTGCCGTCGAAACTTGTATAGCTTCTTGGTATAGTAGTCAGAATAAAGATAAAACAGCTGCCATGCCAAGATTTGCAAATAGTTAAATAGCAATGCTGGCATCTGCCTCACGTGTAATTTTGAGCTTGATTACAGAAGAACTTAAATGCGTACTTCCACCCTCCCAAGCCCGGGTACGATGTACCTCTCGTAGGCCTTGGCTCCACGCAATCTTCTTTACGTCTTTTTGCCCGAGATTTGTAACAAAAATGTATTTTCATCTAACCTCTTCACTACAACCTCAGGTTAATCTCAGCACCTAACTCCTAAGTCACCTGATTGCGGCTGTTTAGTATTTTCTCTGAGACTGCAGAGTGTAAACAGTGCATTACATCTCATCAGTGTGCTGTTCATTGAGAACTTTACTGGCGTTCTCCAATTTCCTGAAAGATTAATCAACGCTTCACACAAACGCGGTTGAAGTTGCGTACCAGGAAAATCTTGGCTGAGCTCAGATTCCTTTTATCAAAACAAAATCGCACAAGGTTTCATTGAACGTTGGGGTTCATCCCTTACGCGTGAAAAGAATGCCGGCACGCCAAACACTGCGTCGTAACATAAGAGAAAGGAGCGTGTTTTTAAGCGTTTTCAATAGATGTACATCAAAGCAGGATGTACACGCAGTCACAACTCGCACGCATATGTAAATAAAGTACAAGAATCAATGCAAATAAACCGCAGAAATGTAAGTTGCGTCACAGGCCACAGCCATTTCATAAGCCGGATAAACTTGTTGGACTTGTTCGGCAAACAACATTCTGAAAACCTTCCAACTATAGGCGAACGCAAGCAGCGAGCTTGCCACGTCATCGCAATGCATGAAGTGATCGTACTTCACCTTTGCATTGCTTCCTCGTAGTTTTGCCGCATGCTGCTCGCTTTGTGAAAAATGCTCGCAGCAACAATTTCGATGAAACATTTTCTTCTTCTTTCAGTGGATTCCAAACGACCTCCCGCCAGGCGTCGCTGTTGTCTTCTCTTGTACGGAGATGAAACTGACGCACAAACTATTGATGCAGCGAAAGGCGACCGTGATTAAAATTCCGCAACTTTCTTCCCAGTAAGTCCTAGAAATAATGGCTTTCAAACTGTATGCCATGAAGATGCTTTCAGTGCATCAGAGTTGCTAGGTACAGACTATATGCCATGCCACTCTCCATACGCCACTTTAGTGTGTTCAGCATTTCTTATACTGAAGTGCATAAAATACGTAATTCAGATCCGAATATTATAATAAAATTTATCAGTGATAGAATCGATTCCCAATTAACATCGATTTTATCTTGCTTATTTACATACTTGTATTTCATGGTTGGTGATAAAGGTCAAACAATACACAAATATGTAACTTAGTCAAAACTTCGACAAATAAGTAACTTAGTCAAAACTATACACAAATACGTAACTTAGTCAAAACTTCGAAGTTGAGCAGGATAAACTTAGTGCTCTGTCATCATAAGCGAACAAATTCAAATCTTAAAATGTTGCTAAAATGCAGGAACATCCATTAAATTAAAACGCGAGATCTGCCGCTGAGACATGATATGTTAGTGGCCATTTTGACTCAACTTTTCAAAGTTTAAACAATCGCCCATACGGTCGTTGTTAGAGTTTTACGCAACTGTACAACACACGGCCTGCTACGAACCGTTTATAAGCAAACACGTGGACCACGTATTAAAAAAGTTGTGAAACCTTTGTTCTGAAACATCTGTTTTTCGTACTTTTGCCCGTTTCCATGGTTTCTTTCACGTGCTTCCATTTTTCGCTGCAGCGACTCTGGACTTGTGATTCGCCAGATTTTATCTGAGCACGGCAAATCTCTGGATGAGAAAAGCTTCAACAACCAGCTCCAGAAACTGAACTTGAAAACGGATTCGAAGGTCCCGCTTTACCTGAAACTTGCCTGCGACTATGCCAGGTTTGTAATTTTATGATGTGTTACAAATATTCCTTCACTACAGGAATGGATTTTGATCCGGGAGTGCTCTTTCCCGCTGACTTTCCAGGTCATCTTCGGTGTTGTTTTTTTTTTGAAAGTCTGCACTCACATAATAATAAAAATTGTCGCCTACTTTTTTCTTTATTTTAGAATCTTAAGCAGTTATACAGAAATTTTCAACCTTAGCTGTAGAAAAAAATGTAGAAAGGTTGCCTTTCGATCTTTTCAAGACACGAAATTTTACATTTTGAAGTCAAACTGGTTAATTGCAATAGTTACATGGAAAAAAAATTATACTTTCACTTACTGACAGCAACAAACTGGGAAGGTGCACCACTATATTTACCGCAAACCCACCAACACGGACAGATACCTTAATTTTCGCTTTTTCATGTCATGTTTGCTTCGCGAAATATGGTTCAACCCAATTTTTTTGCCTTTCTACTAAAATCCACGGTCTTCTTAGGTTGTTTGCCGATTTTTCCACTCTCTGTGAAGAGCTCGACCGACTTCCCAGAAATCTTCACGGCTTAATTGAGCATTGGATCGCAATAACCGAATCTCATCTGGAAGTCCACTTCGGAGCCCAGGGCAAAGCAACTGCCGGACTGACTCTCCTCCTCATTCTCTGCTGCCCTCGTGGAATCGATGAACAAGAACTATTTCATATTTTGTGCATGTGGTCTCGGTAACTGCAGCTGTGGCTTCTTTACTTCAGTGCTGACTTGTAGAAAGAACAGTGTTTCTCAAACGTTTTTATTCTATCGCCCCCTTTTCACTCTCGACACGTCGTTTTCGTCCCCAAGCCTGATAAATCAAACGCAAGGTAGTAAATTTAAAAGAATTTTATTTAACGAAAGCATCGAATAGCTGAACCAAGCCATTAAATAGCTGAATCAAGCAATTGTATTACGACGCTAATATTACATTCAGAATTCTTGTGAAAATAATCAACACTGTAACCGGGCACATAGACGATCCAGAGTAAAAATTTAACGGATGAATTGCTTTAGCAACAACCTCCAACGAAGATCGTAGCAAATTAAATTTTACAAGAAACAAGTCATATAGTAGGCTACTGAAGTTGACTCAACGATCGATTAGTGGTTAAGCGTTTTTGACCCCTTGTTTTTCGCCCCACCTATCGCCCTTTGGGGGCGATTCTGCCCACTTTGACAACCACTGTTGCAGAACACTCCTGCGCGCCTCTTGTCTTCAACATTCCCAGCGTTGTTTTGAAGTGAATTTAACCATTGAGGTTCTTAATTTAGCTTTTGTTTCATCCAGAAAGATTTTGGTATTAGTTTCTCTCAGCAAAAGCAAGCTGCGTTGAGCGGCAATTAGGGATGCCATTGACGAATTTCGAAGTGCAAACAAAATATCACGGAGAATTGTCTCTGAGCATTTGGAATTTTAATCGAAAACGGTTTGTGCATCGAAAGTCTCCATCGTCGTAGCTTTTGTCTTCTGATAGAAATGGCTGAATGGATCTGGTAATTTGCGGGCATCTTCTGTTTCACCTTATTTGCTAGTATTTTTTTCAGAATGATCTACAAGAAATCGATTTCATGGTCTTGCTTTTGCCAAACGTTGTACATCTGTCGAATACTGCTAAACAGACGAAATGAAGAGTATAGCACCAAATTATCGATCCAGCGTCCTCTGTACGCTGAGGTTGTCAGAAAAAGGTATCGTGAATACAGGGAATGGTTACGAAAAAATGTACCTCGCTTGTAGATGCTTCGCTGGAGCATTTAAATCGCGTTTGCACCAAGTTCTTCATATATTTGATTGGTCCGCGAAAAGGACTGGAGCCAATCCTGAAAGTATTTTTTGCACACTAAGTTTTAAAGAAAAGTTTTATTTGCGAATCGTTCGTTTTGTATTGTATTGAGCAGGGTTGCGGAGTCGTCAGGAGTCGGAGGTTTTTGGATGGAGTCGGAGTCGGATTTCTAACAACACTGGGAGTCGGATTCGGATATTTTTGTCCGACTCCCGATGTCCAGTTGGATCATTTTTTACATCACACTCTTAAATTAGGAATTCCTGTTGAAATGGTACAATTTCTTTTGAAACTTTTGTTGAAACAGGGATTTCTTGCTGTGCACCACGATTTCCATTGATTTTAACAGTCAAATTCCTTTACCTTTATGTTAAGGAGTCGGAGTCGGAAATTTTAGAAAGTCGATTCGGAAATTTTGGAAAGTCGGAATCGGATATTTTACCTCCGACTCGGCAACCCTGGTATTGCAGCATGTACAAGTACACCATCATTTTATGGTGGTAACGTGATGGAGGATAATCTTTTTTGAAAAGTCTTCGTAGTGTTCTTCACGGAAGGTTGCATACTGAAACGTTGAAGAACTGCACAAATCTAAAGTTTGCTCCCAAATCGTTTCTTTCGCTTTTTGTAAAATATGCAAAGCTTTCGGTTTGATCCGACTTCAACTGTGCGGTTTCTTCATCTTGCTGCGACGTATGCTTTTTGGAGAACTTCGTGAGAATTTAATTTTAGGTATTTGTCGGGCAAAACTGGGAAGGACACCGAGCGTTTCTGCCATAGATTGATCGCCGCCTTTCACATGACGTCACTGTCGTCGACCAATCACGTGGTACCACCTCACGCATCACTGACCGCGCTTCCCTTCCACCTCAGCAAATGTACGTTTCAGAAAATTTTCTTCAGATCATTCTTGCGATTGTTGCTTGAAAAACGTGACAATCCATCCTTTGTAGCTAAAGGAAAGCACCACCATTTCACAAGCAAAGAGTAGTCACTCAACTACTTTCACTTGTGACTTTCTTGGCTTAGCTATATGTTATAAGTTTGAATCGCTAAGAATAATACAGGATTTGTTGGTTTACTTGTGGATTGCATCTATCTGTGCTCCAACATCATAAAAAGAAATATTTGCGCCGACTGTGGTATTTGTCAGACTCCTGCTTCATGCAAGCAATTGCTGTGTGCGTCGCCAGCACTCAATATTTACCAGTGACAGTGGTTTCCTGCTGTATTTTGTCACCGTTGCAGTATTTTTGTGAACTTCTGAATGGTGGCTCCCGCATATATGTCTTGACTTTAACAGCCTCGCAAGAAAAAGGCTGCGACATGCTACACGTGCGTTGGGTTATTTATGGGAATACATGAACGAAGTGTTTAGTTAAATCGAAACTTTTGATCACAAAAATTTTTATTTCAGCTTTATGTGACGAAGAATTCGTTTAAAAGGTTAAAGTATAGGAACCATAAGTGAAGAGCAGCAGTGCAGGTCTGTTTGTGCAGGTGATGATGTTTTGCTGCTGAGACTCCTCTCCGACTTCAACTTCATGGAGGAGAAATGCAAGAACAAAATGGCCCACGAACTCCTCGATGATTATTCACTTTTGGGATCATTGGCAAAGTATAGAGGTTCAAAGCAATGGTGAGCTGGAAGATAATTTGTCAGGCTGCTTTCCTGTTGATCATGAATGTACGTCATGTACTCACACGTTGCTAGTTGACATCATCTACTGTAAGTAGATCTCGGATTTTAAACCAATGTTAGGGAATTGCGTGCTGTGAAGTTGGTAGTTATACTGTTGAAGTAGAGTTGCCCGGGTGACTATGCGCATGATCTTTTTGTATTTTTGAGTACATTTTCGACCAATTTGTTTATGTTGGTATATTTCGCCATTTCATGCGCCACATTACTAACAGATAATGGATAACAGATTCTGGACTTCGCATATGCATGTCTTGTATTGTGCCTTTTCCTCCTCTGTGTAGAGACTGATGTAAATTCCAGAAAACGGACATGACATTGTACATCATACCAGCAATTGTTTTTCTACCTGTAAATACCTGAGCTGTGATTTTTTTTAAATATGTTGCGATTGCAAAACTCAAAGCTGCTTAAAAATGTCCCGAACTTGTGTGATAACGAAGGTCTGTTCGTTCGTAATTACAGGTCTTCTTTGTGGGATTTGTACTTTTGTCTGTCGTCATCATTCCATCTTGTGGACCGTCATCCTCTCATGTTGTATCAGTTCGCCATCAATCAACAATCGCAACTCAGCACTGCGTTCGGTGACAAACTCACCGGTAGGTGATAAAAAAAGTAAAACAAATTGTAAAACAAAATCGAAGTAAAACAAATTGTATTCACGTACAAAATTAGTTTTTTTTCCTAATTAAATTTTTGTTCCACCGATATAACTCTGCAGACAAACCATAGGGAAAGAACTAATCGTTTTCACAGCGCGACACTTATTTCATATTTGTACATCGTTGGCAGATTAAAAGCTAAAAAGCAAACAAAAAAACAGAACAAACAACAAAATGTTCTACATGAAACATGAGCAAGATAAATTGTTTCAGACGTTCGTGAGGACGCCGCCGATTGTGAACTTATTTTATGCGAGAATTTGAATAAAGAATCCAATCTTTGCGTACGGACCTTGAATGACATGCGGAACGATGTCCCATATTGCCTGTGTCATTCCCCAGAGTAAGTTAGTGTTCTTTTTCATTGGTGCAAGTCACGTTATCTGGTTGTGTTATGTCGGAAGAATGAAGCAGTAGGTCTTAGCTGCTGGTTTGTTGCTCCATGTGGAAAAGGTAACTCACTAGTATTCCGGCTGTACCTTACACTACCATCGTACGGTCACTCGGGGTGCTTCTTTATTTATTTTTCAAAACCACCCAGAACGAGTTGAAAAAAAAGTTTGCTGTGACCGCGTGCACTGTCGCTTAGTTTGATGCTGTTTAGCGCAGGATGTCTAAAACGTGACGATCAGCGACAATTTTATATTTTCCCTCATCGTGGAAAACGTGACGATCAGCGACAATTTTATATTTTCCCTCATCGTGGAGGCAGATTCTTTTTGCATGCTGTTTAACGTAAACTTATTTGCAGTTCGTTTTTAGCTAAAGATGAAAACAACATTTTTATTTGTGGATGTCTGTGGGACCTTCTTTTAAACTATTTGATGACTGCGAAAGGCATTGTAGATGCTTTTTCGTCTTAACTCGGGAGTGATTGCGCTTTTGGACCTCATAAGAATTTTCGTCCAGATTCTTCAAACAAAAACGGGTGAATTGGTTCTTGAATTTTTTCACAGGCCCCCGAAACGCCATTGGGACGTCACACTGCTCCCAAAACTTTCAAATCCAAAAGTACCCAATTTTTTTCTAAACCGAAAGTGCAAGACTTCCTGCAGATTTTGATGTTTCGATTAGCACTACCGGCTGGCGAGTTAACGGCTGCAGCAAGTCGAGCCAAATACGTTGTTCGCGCGATCCTTCAGGGTTCCTCTGCATGTCCGAAACAATTTTCGTTTTTCCAGTGAAAAGAAGGTCGTCTGCGGCTCCCGCACCGGCACTCTGGTTGTTTTCGACGCATCGAGCGGCAAACGGCTGCAAGTCATGAACGCTGGCGTGGGTGCGAACAAGATCGTTTACGTCACAAACGATTTATTTGTGACCGGTCACGTGAACGGGAAGCTGACGATTTGGAATGATGAAAGTAAACATCGTTAAACTCTTCGATGATTTTGTGTATGCTCGCGAGAACTTTCATTAGCGAAAGAAAACGAAAGTTGGAAAAATAAGTTATCATGAAAAGATATCTTATAAAAATACTTTGTTCTAAAAGCTCATTCAGTTTTTTTTACGGATTTCGTGGTGTTACCTTTATTGCAGTACGTAAACTGCCTGTAACGAGTCTTTCAGGTCCAGATTTCTGCGCAAAAGTACAGCAGCGATTGAAAAAATCGTTTTATACTACAGATGTCAATTTTTCCTTTGTTTTGAGTGTCCAGGGTGTTACTGACTTCGCTTCTTACGCTAAATGAAACTCATTGCTGTCATGTTTTCGCAAACGGTAATTCAAAGTTCCAAATAGCTCATGCACTGAATTCTTATCGAAGCCTCCACTGATTGCATGAGACGTTTGTGTTGGAGGATAACGACGTTAAAATTTATATCTCATGTTTGGTGGGAAATTGCGTTCTTTTTTGCGTTCTGCGGTGGTTTCTTCAACGATGCAACATTTGTGGTTTGAAATTGTTTTAACAGTTCCTGTAACTCTGGTATTCGCGAATAATGCTGAATACCGTAATTACTCGCATTTGAAATTTTTTCGCGAAAATATGAATACCAGAGTTACTGGAAGTGTAGAAAGTTCAAATCGTGTTAGTTTCTTTTTGCAACAAATGTAATATTCTCCTGTCTGCACAGACGGGGTTCTGGTAGTCACGATGAACCACCATCGTCAGGCCATCACCGACATGACCTTTAACCCCACTCTCAAATACTTGGCATGTGTGTCACGTGACCGTTGGGCGTCGGTATGGCAACTAGCAGCGAACCTGGAGAGCAGCTCGCATCCTCTGGGGAAATACCCCTTCGTTAAATTCGCACTCGATGACGTCATTCCCAATTGCGTCGACATGCACCCGCTGCTGTTGAAACTCGCGGTCGGGCTATGGGACGGGTCGATACGAGCGTGGGAGGTTTCGACCGGAAAACGAGTTGCAATTATGCGAGGAAGCCCAAGCTCGGTGAGTTGGTCGAGTGGCGTGTGTGCGAGATGGTTGCCGCGATTGATCATATCCTCGATGGAAACAACACAGCTATTTAAACCCTTAAGATGCAAATCTTTCACAGTCTTTCCATCCGCTTTTGCGCTCGGCAACGTTTTTAAGGAGTTGTAAGGGACAGAAACAGTTTATCAGAATTTTTCCAACGGTCTCTAAAAATGCAGCAGAACCTTGCTTAACGACCACCACCAAAATACACTAAAACTTCACTTCACGACCATCACGGTATTCGGATGAAATACTTCCAGTCTCTCGTCTCGCAATGTCTTAGCGGTGAGCACGATGAAAACTTGAAAAACCTGGCGGTAGGTGTAATGTCTTTTTGGTATTGTTCTGGGCTTGGCTATGACTCTCTGAAGACGGTTGTATGGTGCGCCCAACCTATTTGCATCTTACAAAAAATGTGCTTTTTCTTCGAAGATAAAGCAAAATTAACATTTCTTTTCGTCCAGGTGACCTGCTTGAAATACTCGTCTTGCGGAACCTACATTTTCTCTTCGTCGCTCCACTTGGCGGGCGTCAATGTGTGGTTTGCTGCAACTGGGACTCTGATCGGGTTGCTAGGCAACAAGTACGTTGTGGATTCGATGGAACGTCTTCGCGGGCGTGGTTGTCTCGTTGCTGCAGGCAGGAATGTCGGCAACCGTTGTGACGCAACAATCGCCGTTTGGAAGGAGAGCATGGGCAAAAATCTTGNAAGTTTTGTTTTTGACGGCGAGGTATGTCTTACTTGCTTTGAATTAGTGGGTGTTTCATATTAAGGCTNTTCTGAAAGCGTTTCGCAACTTTTTGCAATTATTTGCGTTANTGAAACTGAAAACACTAATGAAAAAACATGCACAGCAACTTCTGGTTTGCATTGGAATTTTAGCGTTGTTCCTGTAAATGACTAAAGCCAGTTTTCATCTAACTTGAAATTGTTACATTTTGCGGCTCGTTTTCTGTGAAGACGAAGTGTATGAAAGGTACTCCTTGCGAAAAATTGCCCTTTCAACAACAAGCTATTTTTACTTTTTTTTCTGAGACCGAAATAGAAAACCACGCGAGAAACGCAATGTGAAATGCGATCTCGCAGCTACTCGCTGGTTTCTTTGCGTGGATTTGTTACTTATTCTTTTTTATTAGGACTCTGCTTGGTACGTACCACACATAAAATCTCTATTAATAGACTTGTCATTGCATGTATATCGTTTAAGTAAACTTATTAGTTGTTGAAAGCTTCATGATTATCGAGGTAGTTGTTTTTTTTCACTGAGACATTCCCGTCCTTTGTTTGCAGAGACAGGGGTCACTGAAACATTTCGGTCATTTGTCTCACAGTTGTATCAAAACTCGCCGTAGCAGTGTTCATTAGCCTATGTTTTCAGACATTCTGACCGAAATGATTTAATTTTTTTCGGTCATTTCAAAGTCATTTCGGTCTATCACCGCAAAAAACAGGATAAATTTGGGACCTTTCAGCGTTCGACAAACTGAAGATAAAAAGCAATTATCTTGTCTGTAAAGATTAACCGATATTATTTTATAAAGCTATTATTACATTTCGCTACAAGCAATCTCATTACTATCTGACGGGTTTCAATTACAATTTCTCTTAATTAAAACTCATGACTTGCAGAACCAGGGAAGTGCTTTGTGCTGCGGTTTCAATAACAATCAAACGAAAGTTGCCATCGGATACCACAAGGGTTGCTTAGCGCTTTATGACGTCACTATGCAGAAGACGCTTGCTCAGTGGAAGAACCTTCACAAAGGACCGATAACGTACGTGACGATTTTCTGCGATCGCACCGTGCTGCGTTTGCGTGCGAATCGAAGTAGTTTTAGTAGTTTTGAACAGAAATTCATCATTTGCTTTCTCTCTTTCCGCGACGATGCGCAAAATTTTTTATCATCAGCGTTGCTTTGCCACATCTTTACTATCTATTAGAGTAAATTTTTGGTTAAATAATAGAGTTTCATCCGCATTTGCAAAAAAATCAAATCCGATAGAAATGCAAAGCTGTGGCGTTTTCCAGTTGCAGCAATCCATTCCCAATTTTTCTTGTGATGTTGATGAACCGATGCCAGCAGTAACGGTTGCTTACGGTCAAGTGTGGTTTTCAGTTGTCTATGCTGGGGGAGTATGCGCCCTGGTGACTCCGATTTTGAATTCGTCGTAACTGGTTCGAACGACAACTTGATCCATTTGATCTTCGCGGAAACTGACAATCTTGTTCACACTTTCTCTGGACACGAAGGTTTGCTCACCAGTTTTGGTTGAAGACTTGATGTGTGACTGTTTTGGTTGAAAGACTTGATGTGTGTTCAAATCTATAAAAACTAAAGTGATGACGTTGAGGTTTCAACGTCAGATCAGGTTCAGCCGCATACCTGAGCTGTACTTTTTCTCTCACTGTGGTTCGGAAACCAAAGCTGGTCTAATCTCTTAAAAACTGACATTTTGGTATAGGTCAGTTCATCAACTAGTTTCAGATGCAATTGACTGCATGTAGAAATCTTTCTGATGCTTCGCGCCTCATCAGGCAACAGCATTATTGCCACACTATCGCAATTGCGCAATAAACAACCTGATCCGACGGAGTAGCAGTCCAGCATACTGATGTTTCGTGTTACAGGTTCTATAACCGCCTTGGCATGCCACGAAAGTCACGTGGCATCCGCCTCAGTGGACTGCACGATCATACTCTGGTTCAGCGCATGTTTACGCGCTTCCTCAGGCGCGACCCTTGACCCGACCTACGTGTTACGCGCTCACGAAGCCCCTCCCACTTGTCTGAGTTTCAACTCGGAAGGAACGCGGCTTGTGTCAGGTATTGATGAACAATTTTTATCTACGACTGTATCTGCTTTGAACACATTTTTTCGCAAACATTTGAAGTCGATTCATTGTTTGTTTTCGTTAATTTCAGGAGGAAAAGACAAAAAAATGATTTACTGGAACCTGCCCGCCGACCCAAACACGACCAGCCCCGAAATGAAACCCTACAGAGTGGTCAACAACGCTCACAGGGATTGGTTGACAACGTGTTGCTATAGCGACGTAAATGACCACGTGGTTAGTAGACATTGTCATTTCTACTCGAGCGTTGATGTCCCACCAGAACCGTCGCCAGAAAGTTTTCACAATAGGGGGGTTCTGCGTTTGTGCGGGGGGGCTTGACATTCTAAAAATTGACAAAAACTCAACTCCCTCAAAGTGTTTCATGTTTCAATTTGGGGGGATTGGAGCTTTGTTTGGAAGGGCTAAGGCCCCAAAGCTCCCCCGTGGCGACGGGACTGTGTCGCACTCGCTTAACGACGGTTGTCAAGGATATCTCAGTCTTTTGTCTCCAAGCGTAAATAGTTAGTTGTTGCTAAGCTGATGATTAGATATTTCTACGAATGAAAATAATCAGTTTTATTTTGCTCATGCCGAGCTGAACCTCGTTACCTGTGTTGCGATCTGAGAATTGTGTATTGTTTCAAATACTTTCTTTTTATGAAAGCGACTTCAGTTTTTCAAGTCAGTTACTTTACTAGCGATTGGACAAAAAAAGGGCTTGAGTAAAGCGAACATCTTTAACACGGAAAATCTTTTAGTTTGTGTACTTTTATTCAGAAGCTAAACATTATGGTCTACCACATAGCTTCGTTTGTTGCTACAGACATCTGCTAGGCAAATAACTTCTGTCTTTACAACATTATCATTCTGATCGAACAAAGTTTTCGTTCGACTAGTTGAAGTCTTTTAAATAGATTTCAAATTCTCAACCTTGCGTGTACCGTACCCCTACAGGCTACCGGATCCAACGACTGTTTCGTCAGAATCTGGGACGGATCCAATAGATTATACGAGTTTCGTCGCCATTCAAGTTACGTCACGTCCGTTTCGTATCAGCTCGGATGTGTCCTTTCATCAGACACTTCGGGGGTGACCCATCTCTGGTCCCATCGAGGGATCGAAATCTCCACCGCCAAGTTTTCCGCCCGCATTAATTGTGCAGCACTTGCAGTGTCGTTGCGTAGCAACAAGATGGAAGATGTTCAAGATATGGAGCAAACAGGTTTTGGCAAAATTTTCTGTTGCTTTTATTTTATGTGGTTCTCTTGGCAGATTTTTAATCACACAAGAATAAACAATCAAAACTTTCGAGCCATTCAGTGTTGCAATTGTGGCGATTGAGAAAGTTTGCTTCGCAATGATTTTTGTATTTTCGCATCGTTTCCTTGAAATTTAACTTCCTTGATGTTTCCTTCAAATTTAACTTCCTTGATATTCTTTGCAGATTGGGCGACTCAAGTCGAATACGAGGAATGGCAGGATGCTCACGAGAGCAAAGTCATGGGTTCGAAACCCAGTAAAAAGACATCGTTCGCTAACCTAGAGTCGATGCACGTGGTTGCAGCTTTCGACAACGGCGAAACAATGCTGTGGGCGCCTTTGCAGGTTTGTTGAGTAATGGTAGTCGGCCTGAACTTCAGTTTATAGAGTTCCCAAAACTTTTCTTTAAAAGTTGTAATCCATCCTAATTTAGTTTTCCTGTCTAACGCAGAGCAATGAGTTGTTATCCTTGACTGGTCACACCGGCGTCATCTCCAGCCTTTCAAGTGCTACGTCATCTCTTGCGTCATGCTCGAACGACGGCAGTATCAAGTTCTGGGACGTCTCGGGTCTGCAGACGTCATATGAGGCGACTTCTGATCTTCGGTAAATGTCTGGTCTTCCGTCATTGCGAATGACGGGTCTGCAATGGCATGACTCTCCATATGTTAACCTCTGGCCTCTGCAGCAGCCTCGAGTTAAACCCGTCAGCACGGTGCTTAGTTTGGAGTTTGTTTTTTTAATTCGAATTTTTGGTGACGGCAATTAACGGCAGGCCGAAGCCTGAAATTTGCTCCCTGTCGGGGCGATTTTGGGTGAACACCCTTGCCCAAGGAGTGCTACGGCAGTTCACTCAGTGGCCGTGGATCGAACACCCAACCTTCCAATTGAGAGGCGGACACTTTGCCAATGAGCTAATGCCGCCACAGTTTGTTCGCTGGTGGTTTGTCACAGATTTGATCACGACTCATACGTCGACTAAATCTTTGTGCCGATTTATTTGACAAATGGTTTTCAATCTTTACTTAATGCGGTTTAAGTTTACAAAAGTAATATTGAGTACATCGTGAAGCTATACAAAACGCATTACATCGTGAGAAAACTCAAAGCTTTGCTGCTGCTTGGATTCGGTCACTGTCTATGCTTGTGTGTAGGGCAGTGGAACGAAATTCATTGAGGGGGGTCCGATGTTAACGTACTACCTACAATCCTACGTCGTGGCTAATTGATTGCGTCACGTCGTGTTTGATCATTGAAATGCTGTTTATTTCTGAAAAATGTAAATGCGAAAACGCACCCACACACACAGTGATTTTATCGCAGATATCTTATCAGTGCCACAGGCTTCAAAAGATACATGTTTCTCTATGAAGCAAATCTACAGTAAAAAATCTCAATTTGTCCAAGCAAGATTGGTACCAATTTTCATGTAACGCTGGTAATTTTTCGAAACCTGACAACGTTCCACGTTTCATCAATTCGTAAGACTTTTTATCGTTAGTCTCTGGGCGCCAACTTGTCCGTACACGACCGCCCTGAGCTTCCCTTTTGCAAACAGACTTCACTAATTTGTCACAAAGATGTTTATGTTATGACCACAGAAGGTTGAGATGAAAATAAGTTTGCTTTTTTGACAAGATCACGCACACAACAGAAAGTTAAAAAATCCGGTGGAGTATGTTGTATCTCGGACCAGACGGATCGGAGCCCTCTGACACCCGTTGTCCCACCGGCCGTAGTTGTGTGACCAAAAGAATGGAATGTCTATTAAGTAATGGTTTCTTTTAATGTTTTCAGCCATGAAAGCGAAGTGACAGTGTTGGTTATTTCTGGTCACTTCCTGTTCTCGGCTTGTGCCGCTGGTCATCTGAAGATATGGCTGCTCCGAGGCTACTCTGGAAACCCATTAATGCTGCAAAATATCAAGGTAAGTTTGTTGTTTATTGAGTTGAATACTCTGATAACGTTCTTCGTTTTGTCGTTACATTGTGGTTGCTTAACACTCGCTATAAAGTCAAGCTGTATTTTTTTAAGTTGATGCCACGGTTACATGGGTTTATCTGTTTTCAACGTTTCTTGTGCAGCTATTTTGCAATTCACTTAACAGCGTTTAGCGAGACTGTTATAGATTACGCTTTCTTATTTTAAAATGGCGCTGCTTGACATCGAAGTAATTAGCCTCCACAAAGGTGATGCAGGTATAACAATTATAATAAATTGCATTAGGAAATAGATTGCACATGGAGCTTTGTACCTTCGATCCTGAGACCTGTTGATCAGGACTGAGAATGCGTGTTTTTACGTGAAATCGATTTCCTATCAACACATTGACTCGCCTGCGCCACCTTTGTGGAGGCAAATAACTTGCACTGGCATGGTGCAAGTCCAAATTCTCGCCAAGTAATGAAAACAAGGCCCGATTCCTCAGAAACACACAGCAAATATAGAGCTTTTTACTGTTTGATAATCAATGTCCAATACACACTTTATGGCACAACTGCGCAACATGAACTACAATTCCTTAAAACGGTCAGTTTCGGAATCTTCACAGACATCGGCTTGAATTCATTTCGAACCATTGACGTTTGAATAAAGGAGAAAATAATCTGTTCAGGGACATGAAGGAAGGATCACAGGAATCACATTGATAGAAAGCTCTAAACCAATCAAAAAAAATACAGCCATTATCTTCGCCTCGTCTTCTTTCGACGGCTTCATAAAGATTTGGAAATTCGATAAAGATGTCGGAAACATCAAGTAAGACTGGTTTCCTGTCGCAGTCAGCACACACAGGGTGCTGGTCTCGATCGAGCAAAAGCGTACAATATTTCTAAACTGCATCGACGAAAACCGACGCCATTATTTATTACACTCTGCTGTCACTGCACTTGCTGACATTTTCACTCTTCGGAAGACGTTTACAACAGAAGAGAGGAAACAATGGTTTATTGCAGGCGTAGGGTGGAAACACGTTTGCCGTATTTTCAAGTTATGATAGGAAGTAAATACATAACAAGAATCCTGTTGAGCCAGGGGTGGGGAAACTACAGCTTGCGGGCTGCATGGCATCCAAACGTACATTTAATATAGTACATATTTCGAGTTTAAGTTAAAGTAAGTTTGTGGATTAGATTAGAATTCTCGAGATTTTAATCCGTCAATGTGAAATAAAACAATACAAGATTCTAATAATATTATCATTAATTCATACTTTCAATCGTAGCATGTAACTGAAGCAGACAAATATAATATATGGGGCCCCGGTGGCAATAACGATTTCAATGTGGTCCTCCGTAGAAAGTGTTTGCCCAGCCCTGTGCTAAACCATTGAGGGTGAGTTTAGCGCGTCAGACTTCTCAAGGTCTGTTCCTTCAGGTTAAATTTAAACTCATCTCAACACACCATTACATTCGAGTAACTGCAATTTTTATTTTTCGGATATAAATACATGTGTTCGTTCGTGTGCTCAGGATCTCAAGACTTATTTAAAAAATTTAAAAGTTTATTTTCATAACTTTTACCCATGTTTTTTATCGCTAGACGATAGAGGTGTCTTTCGCTATTTTCCCATATTCAGGCGGAAGCGGACGTTAACATAACTTTAAGCAACGGTTCCCATTTCCTTGAGCTGGAACAACTTGCACTGAATGTTTGATTGTAACAAACAGCATTTCTGACCTTTTGGTGATATGTGTTGGTTTACAAAACAAACTGCCTGCGAACTACTTACAACGTGTATTCGTAATATGCAAGTATTTCCTTCAGAAAGTTCGCTGATGTGTAGATTGAACAATTAATCCAAAGTTTATTTCAAGTTTTGCGAGTACTTTCACACAATTTGCGATTAAGTGCTACCTGTAACAGTATTCCGATACGTGACTGTTGGAAACGGCCCTGTTTCTTTGTATGAGAAAAGAAACAATCTGATAATAAATGACGGTGATCACAGATATCAACCTTTGTCTCATAGGTCCCTCAGCAAATTTGACGTGAAAAACGCCATCAGCTTCCTGTCATTTGACAAGGGCTCAATTGTCTTTGGCACTGCGAATGGCAACTTGAACAAAGTCTGTTACTCTGAAGAGGATGATTTCCGGGATCAGAGTGTATTGTGAGTATTCACTGCGTCGTTATCAATACAAGATAAACGTTTCGCGATGCCATTGTGTAGAGTCTGTAGCAGGTTTTGCGAAAAGTTACAAGTTTACTAAAAGCAATTGAGAAAACGCATATTTTATTCATATTTTATCGATATTGAGGAAACTCGTGTGTTTTTTCGTAGTTCATGAATCATGACCGATGCGTTGCGCTGAAAAGTTGTTTATGTTTGTGGCACTGCTGGCATGTGAACCGAACATCATGCCGTGGCAACTCAATTTCTGGCTTTTGTCACCAGCCAGTCCTTGCTTTTCCAGCTGTTCCGACTGATTAATTCGCTGTCGTATCTTACAAATCACTGCGTTACGAAAATGTCGTTCGCACTTAATTCGCACTCTTGCATTAATGCACACACGTCTATGTTACACGCAGCAGGGTGCATTAGTTATTTCCCACATTTTAGTCGTGTAGACTTTAAAGAATTTTCAGCTGCAAGCAACTCGTCTAGCAACGCGGTTGCAGATGGCTTGAATATCTGAAGAGACAATCATTTTGCGTTTGCTCTTTTCTGCCAGTGACTTCAGCTGGGGTCACTGAAACCAAGTCGTCGGCAGGCGATTCACATTCCTGTTCGCCAGTATTTTGATCAGTGCTGAAACAGTATGCTCGTGTAATTCACCGTCCCCACTTGGCGCAGAAGCTTGATCTGATGCAACTAACTGCTAGGTTTTTACCAATTTTCGCCATTTCAAACAAGTGCAGCACGACACAGTCTGCAAACTTTCAAGGCTTAGACTAACCTGAAACGCCCTACACCTGAAGACCTATGCTACAGTATCGTCTGCACAGTGCGCTCACAGCGAATACCTAGGCTAGAAAAACCAAGTGCCACAGCGCACGGTACAAAAAGTAGTGACTGCTCTCCCCTCTTTTGTACCGTTTTTGTACCTTGATTTAATTTTGTCATTATAAAAATTAACTTTTGATTCGTGAAATTACTAAGTTTTGATGTATGACTTCAACTTCGTTGCAACTCATTATTTCTCACCGTTCTGATTCTTCGTCGATAAATCCAACAATCTTAAAATGTTTTTGTTTTTCAGGACGGAAAACTCTTCCTCGTGGTACACGTTTCTTGTGAAGAGACCCCTACGCTTGTTTGTTACCGACCAGGGTACTACTTGGGGGAGAGATGGTGAAAACAAAATTCGATTTCGTTTATTTTTTAAATATCGCTAAAGCGGAAAAACTCGAAGATATTTACGTTCAGCCACTTATACTTATCGCAACGTTAAGTTTCATCGTTTCGTTGACGATAACCATGGCATTGAAGACAAATTGATTTGAACTGTAAACTGCTTCCTACAATGTAGGAACGTGCGCTTGATTAGTATGCTTGTAATATTTGGTGGAAGAGTTGGTCATGAAATTTGCTGTTATTTACTTCCTGGATAGCTCTAAACAGTGCACTGACATGTTTATCATGAAACCCTTACATACCCGTTAATTACACTTGTTTTTTTTTATAAATCTACTTGGACGTAAATATCGGCATGATGTTGGTGGCACTCCGAAAGAAATGCGTAAACTGCGAATAAACGAAACAGCTGATGTGCATCGTAGTCATAACACTTGACGACCGTTGCTATATAGTTTTTAGTTTGCCGTTAATTACCACTAACGTTTTTATAAACATGGGAACATAAATATCGACATGGAACTAGTGACACTCCGCAAGAAATCCGGAAACCGCGAAAAAGTGAAACTGAACTGACGATTGTGGATCGGAGTCATATCACGTGATGTTATTTTCAGTCGAACTGAACATCGACGAGGGAGCGTACATTTGTGCGTGCGCGTCTATCTCATGCGTGGGTCAGAATGACGTCCTGGTCACTGGCGACAACCACGGATGTCTCTATCTGTCGCATAAAGATTTTAAACGGAAGGTAAGCGTGTCGTGACGAACCGAGCAACTGTGAGTTGACTGATGTATGCTGCGTTTTTTCCCGAGTGAAATTTTTTTCTTGTTGAGTTATTTATGATTCTTACCTTTTGATTTAGAGCAGCTTCAATTGTCCAAGGTTCGTGACTAAAGTTTAAAAAAACTTTGGCTGCACTCTTACGTTCGGGGTTTTTTGGGAAGCTTTGAAGGTAGTTGTGTGTCCGACGGTGCGTGGTCTGCGTAAAGGGGCGTCATGTCATGTAGATTAGTGCGGCCGTTAATTAAAAGCAGTTTCTAAACAGAGGATGAGCGATACATTATCACAACATTGCCACACCAGCTACAATTTACGATCGTGATAAAGCAAAAATTATTAAACCTTTTCTTTTTTCAACATTTTTTCGTTAAAACTATTTTTTGACGCAGATCCATGGCGACCGCATAACCGCGATATTGTCCTTCGACAACTACATACTGACAACGTCGTTCGACCGGACCGTGAAAGTTTGGAAGAAGAACAACTGGCAACAAGTAAGCATCCTGAGAAGCCCGACATAATCATTCATCCTGAGATGTTAAGTTTTTGGTCAAAGATTGCGGTTACCTCACCCATTAAGATGAAGACAAAGTCATTGCTCGGTAATGAACCTCTGTCATGGTCTCTCTCCCTTGCTGATCATTTTCCAGTTCAAAAGTGTCCAGAACTAGGTATCTCTTCATTGCAGGTGTTCGTAAGGGACCGTTCATAATTAATGGGCTGAACCAGTTCATTTTTATCACCGGTAATTGCACAGTTTCTTGCGTGCTTTTCAATGCGTAGAACAGTAGAAGGTAACAACCAAATAAAATAAATCCCATTTTCATTCAATAAATTCAAAGTCAATCAGGTCTGTTTTATTCCAGCTGAGCTCCTGTTTTAGTTGATTCCTAGTTTATACAAAAATCGTGGGAACTTCTTCACAACTATTCCAGGTGGGCCTCTACTCAGCGTCATCGTCCATCGGATGTGCGGAGATACACGTCACAACCGGTACTTTGATCTGCGGTTTTATTGGTGGAGAAATCCAATTGATTCGCTTCAAGCAGTTACTGCAGGAACCACCTGATGACAATTGTTCAGATCTTTTCTTTTAACGAAACAGCGTCCATGAAAATTTTTTTTTCATATGCTTATTGCTTCGCAATTACGTCAGCGCATTTAGTTTCATTGTGGTAGTTTTCCATACGTATGCTCTGCAGAATTTGTACTTCTTGTGCCCAATTTTTAGCATGATAATTATTAGATTTGATCTTTGCTCGGTTATTACATCAGCAAATTTCGTCTTGTCTCTTTGTTTTTATGCGTTGCACTTTATTTTCCTTCTCGCGTGATCTCCTGACACTATGATATGCAATTTTCCACCATATCGCGTATTTTGCAAAATATTATCAACCCAACTCGTGACTTCGCCACACTGTTGAATATCAACATTTGTTGATGTTTGTCAGTTACTACTATTCATTCGTCATGTCCGCTTAAATAGAGATATATATTTCGTTGCACGATTCCTCCGACCGTGAAAAAGAGCGTCGTGCATAAAACAATGCTGACTTTAAATGGAACTGTTGAAATGAACAAAATTAGTATAATGTATCAAATATCCACACGTCCTGCACTTGGTTTGATGTTTTTGCATTGGAGTGTGGGGGAGAACGTAAAGCTAAAGTTGCATATTAGGGTTTCCGGTTCTATATATGCTTGGACCGTGAAACCTCAATGTTTTTGAGATAAAGCGATTTGCTGTCTTCTACTTTACCGTTAAGAAATACGTGAATCGCTGTTTGTCGACTGTAATTCGAACTACCTTGATGTTATCGTGTGGTATTTTATGCAGCAAGGTTTTTTGATGGATCACATTTCACCAAATATATATATGCCTATCCACCTATTATCGTTATCATTATCTGCGTCACTGCATATTACTTTGTGTTTTCGAAGGTGATCGCCGGAAGGATGATCGTAACGTTTTTTTTGCAAGTCGCTCAAATTGTTACGCAACTTCACGATGAAGCGATAACGCGAAGCAAATGGTAGAAAAACAAAGTGGTTTGCGGCAAAATAGCCCAACGAAGACTGCAGGCAATTTTTTAACGGCGGGTCGTGAAACTCAACAGTTCCGGTTAATTTAGAAAACGAGTTTCGCTTCTTGTACGGTCATCACCTGAAAGCCTGAAAGTAGCTTAGAATGCAATGAGAGGTCGACTTGCACTTCAACTGAAAAGGGAACTTCGAAACGCTGCAATGTGATGGTTTTGTCTGACGGTGCAGATTGACAGGTTGATTCAGAAACCAACAAATTGATATTGATGGCTGCTAGACGAACTGACACCTGGGTGTTAATGACAAAATCCCTTTCAAAAGACTCCGTAGGAAAAGCGTTTGTCGAAAATGAAGAGATTGTCAAACTACGGCCTGCTTATGTGAGGCAAGGCTTCCACGAGTGGTAGTCTCGTCTTATATGATCACTTTCCAAAACATCGTGATATCTGGTGATGTAGTAATTGCTTAATCAGGGTGCTTGAAGTCCGGTGGTTCCCAGTCGTGAAGCTTTCCGAGCATCATGCTTTAAAGAAACATTCACGTTGATGCGTAACCAATAAAGTGAGATAGCTGCCTACGTTGATATACGTTACGGGGTCGTTGCCAGTGGTGAGTGGTTGGTACTGTACCGCAGTCGTTGTTCTTCAATGTAGACTCGCAAATAGCAATGATCTTTGTTAAGAGAGATTTATTGTTACGTGTGACTCTGCCAAAAAGCAGATACAGTACAAGCAAAAAGCCATCATACAGAAAAGCAACCAATTTTCAGTGGAAATTAGAATAAATGAAAGCACAATGGGAAAATAACGCATCAATGTAAACGAAAGTTACCAAATAGGATCGGTGAAGGAGGGTGGAGGTCAACTAATTCTGTTTGAAGCATTTTGACAAGTGTTACAAAATACTTATAAAAATGGGCACATTCAGAAATATAAGCACAGAACAAGATGAGATAAAGTTACAAGTAAAAATAGCATGATTGTACTCAAAATGCGCTTTTTGTGCAGTCTCAAACAACCAAAAAGTGGATTCCCGTTTGCCGCTATAGGACATCGGATTAGCAACTGCATGCCTTGTGGCTGAGTAAATAAATGTACTCAGAATCTGCAGTTATATGCAAATGATACATCATTTGCACATCAGCAAACGGGAAACTTGCTGCGAAATTAGCTGTTCACATAATCCACTGCATTTCTTCAATGATAATCAGGTGTCCAGTGACGGTTATTGCGGCTAAGTCTTTCTTGTTCCGTTGGGAATCACTGTTGACATCACCATCATCCAAAAATAACGAAGCCATTATGCCATTTTTTTATATATTAGGATTGTTCTTCATTATTGATAACGAGATATAGAAAGCCAAAGCAGACAATTCAAAACCAAAATACTTCGTCGTATGAACTGATATGACCCATAACGCTGAAAGCAAACGTAGGACGTCAGCTATTTACGAAAAATGCTTTAAACAAAACCAAGATTTCCCTGAGAGACTAGGTAGATAGCAAAAAATAAAGGATATTGTTAACAATATTTTAACAGCATATTATTCCCGCAGCTTGAGTGCTTAAAGACCAGGGTACACAATTCTGTTTGAAATGTTTGTAGTTTACGCGGGTTGCGCACAAGAATATTGGTAATGTTAGTTCTAGACAAGAATGCTGCTAACTGGGAAAAATGCTACGTCAACTTTCTCCGAACTTTTTTCAAACTCTTCTCGGAAATCTTAAGATCCCTTTCTCTTTCTTGTTCTTCAGTATAGTCGACCGCAGCTTCAAAGGCGTTTGCAGCGTTTGTGAAAAGCGTTGCGGCCTCGTTGAAGCGAGACGTACTCTGGCAAACGTGACCCAGGTTGTGCACCAATCGACCAAACAAGCGACCGTGGTCTTTGATGACGACACTGCCAAACACGTCCTTCATTTCGCTGATGGCCTTTCGCAACGTCCTCTCCCGTTCTTCGAGCAAACCAGCCGCAAACTGACTGTATTCAATATGGGCAAGAACCCAGCTCATGTACAGACATCTGCATTTCTTTGAAGCTTGTCGAGTTTCATCGATGAGATGCAGTGCGTTCCGCATGAGTGGTATCACGTGGTCTCTGACCAAGACTTTCATCGTCGCGTCTTCTTGCAGCATCTGCACGCATGTGGACATCATTCCTTGCACGCACCTTTCCATGTTGCTCATGCTTTCTTTCGGCGGCTTCAAATCTGTGCTCAAGACAGCAGCGACGTCGAACACTGCTAGAGATTTGAAGTAGCTCTTTTTTTCTCGAAGGTTCTCTGCAAATGCTCTCATATTTCGTGGATCGGCATCCACCTGAGTTTTCATTAAAGCATGGAGTTCAGTTTTGATTTCTGCCGCTTTCTCGAAATCGCTTTGTTTTAAGACGTTCTTGTACTTAATAAGAAGCTGTGTTGCTTTTCCAGTAATCCTCGACAACGTTGATATGTCTGAAGAAAATGTAAAGTGGATAAATTGAAATGCAGTAAACAGTGAATTAGAACTGAAAGTGAAGATTGTCAATATAAAGAAACCTGACATTTTTAGAGGATTAGCCCCAATGCCAGGTAAACGTTCCTAAGAGGTTGAAAACTTTGTTGCTAATCTTTGACAAGCACCTTCGTGTAAGATTCTCTTTTTCTTGCCTTTTCGTTGGGCACTCCTCAAGTCATGATAGATTTATAGGCGTAAAACCAAAATGAAAACTCGCGTTTTCGGCATAAATGTCGTGGTTACAATGGAAAGAGTTCATACAATAAAAATCGTTACAACTTTGCCTTGAAATAATAGATTATGGATCAAAACGCCGGCTATACTGCTTCTACCAAAAATTGTCAATGCAAATAAATAGTTGTGTTTACGTCAGCTAAACAAAAGTTTTAACTCTCTAAAGCGAAAGACGAACGGTACAAGTGGTGCTACACTCGAAACGGGGTATTAATTTCGCAGTTTTAACAACAGGAGGCCTGTAGTTTGGATTCATTAATGCGTTAAGTGTGTAGGTCATTCTGAGAGTAGTAATCACTAGCGTACGGAGGGGGGGCACTGTGCCATGTCCCCCCCTCAGAGCCTAAAAATAAAAAAATGTATAAACAGTATGCGTATTTTTAGGGGTAAATGCGGATTTTTAGGTGTAATTTGCGTATTTTTAGGTGTAATTTTGAAACATTATCCCGGGGGCATGCCCCTGGGCCCCCTAGAATTGTCGGCCTAAAGTTGATTTGTGACGTCACACGATTGTGACGAAACGTGGCCCCCCCTCGGAAATTTTCTGCGTACGCCACTGGTAGTAATACCCAGGTTTGCCCACTGGACGCTGTTTCTCTTCTATCTCTTCTTCTAATGGCTATTTGTGACTGTTCCATCCATTGGATCTCAACGAAACTAGCAATGCGAAATACATTATAGTATATAATGTACACGTCTAGCCTCTACAAATACATTCCCAGACATGAACATAGGCGGGCTACAGCTGTGAAGACGGCCAAAGAAAATTTGGGAACCTTTCTTTTACTGTATTGATACCTACAAAATACCCAAACCCTTAGTTTCAGGGGCCACACATCCTATGATATGGTACTGAGCCACAACGACGTTGAGTAGAGTCTACGTGTATACTTGCGGTGCTGTTAGCATGCAGTGCTTATATTTAACTTCAGGTATTCCTGCCATGTGACGTTTGAACTACTTAGGATGAGACATGGAACAAATTTCAAGCTCACTGTCCCATCCCATTGGAAAATTTTATGGGATTCCTACGAGAATCCTTTTCCCCTGGCAGTAGCGCTGCCAAAGAGGCCATGGCCCCGCCAAAAACAAACTTGCTATAGTTTTACTGGAGCTTTATATCAATTTTCGACTGTTACAAAATACATGGAAGGAATAGTCGGACTCAAGACGACGTTACAAACTGACGACGTAATTGTCTGGCCCCTCCCGAGCAAACTTCTTGTCTGCGCTACTGTTCTATGGACAACCCTGGTAATACCCACTTTTGCTTTCTACATCATAAAGCAGTGGTTCCCAACCGGGGAGGAATTCCTCCCCAGGGAGGAATTTCATGAGTTCAGGGGAGGAATTTCCACTTTCTATTTAAGTTACCTATTCGTT
>JGI24021J15306_10000340_pt1 | contig 32845 bp, 25 predicted proteins | sample Ectturendosymbi1_FD_15306 | JGI IMG/M metagenome (IMG submission 15306)
CAAGGTCTGGCAAGAAGCATTGTGACGTGACATTTTGAGGTGGTACCAGAGTGTCAGGGGCGCAGAGGTGAAGTTCCTGGAGTGTAAAGAAACGCCGCATACGAACATAAGGGAGCTCTCAAATTATTTTCAGTAATTGATAGGTGGTATCAAGCCCGTAACTAGGGGGGACGCAAGGGGGTTTCAGTCCCCTGGAAAGTTTTTTCGCCAACCCTGGAAAAATGTTGTTGGACATAGTTTAAAAACTTTGGACCCCTCTCAGAAAAATCTTCGCCCCCCTGGTGTCCCAAGCTGGTTACGGGCCTGGGTGGTATGACCGCTTGGTTTTGACAGTGCACATTTGTTTATAATCTGTCGGAGCGCAGCTTTCATTTAGGAATAGGTTTCTTTTGTCCGCGCTGAGCAATAAGTCTCGTGAAAACTTTGAAAAGCAAAAGGATCTTTTCTGATTACCTCGCAAAATCACTTTTATGCAAATCACTTTACTTACAGCCACGTTGTTTCCATTGTCTTTGAGAAACTACGCAAAACAAACTACGACACTAACGCGATGTTGTGCGTTGTTTCTTGTTTCTATCCCCCCCCTCCTATCTGAAATGCCTCCCAGTTTTATTGGAGAACGTACTTACTGGGAATCTCACAGATTTCTATGGTGACTGCAGCAGTTTTTTATTTCTCTTTGCTACAACCAGAGCAAAGCACTGTACGCACCAAAGATCTACTGCATGTTACAACGGTATGAATCAGATCTACACAGTAGCAGTCTCCTGTCACCTTAAGTTTGTTCAGATTACTTCGAAGTTCAAGTTTGTTTGCTTTAAACTGCCGTGTCATTCCGAACGGAAGTGCTACATTCCATTTAAGGGCGAGCGTTGTCATTTACGTCGTTGGAATCAACTTAGCAAACGTTCTTCCCCGTGAGCTCCAAATGTCGAGCAGTCAAGCGTAACTAAATGCAATTTGCTTTGGCGAACGCTGGACGCCTAATCATTAACGGCTGTTTACGACCCAGACTAGCTACCTCGTAAAAACCTGTGGCAACACTTCTCACCCTATTGACAACTTAACAAGGACCATAAGAGCGAATGGTGGTGAAAGTTTCTTGTTGTCTCTGATGCCGCTCGATGTTTATTGCTCGTGACTGGGGTTCAACGGCACCCAACTTACCAGGTGCGTGACCAGGACGACCACGCCTCGCCGTTGTTTCCAGCAACGCAACAAACAAATCTCTCGCACTTCGCTGCCTCAAATCGACAATAAACCTGCTTCAGCTGCAACTGCTTGCATGTTTGCTGGAGCGGCGATCAACAGAAGCATTTGCAATTTGCAGCACGCCATTCACCTTCTCCAGTCGTGCGGCATGCTGGAGATCTCAAACGTCCCTGAGGCCGGAAAGTCTAATAAAACTCACTGCGACAGATTGCGCTGTCCAAGTAAAGATATAAACGGAAGTCTAAACTTCGGCATTGATTCCTTTTCTGGGCAAAAACTAAACATTGTTTGAATGCACCTTTATGTTTCGAAGGTGTTTTACGTTTGGAACCAACATGACCAGCCGCACAGCAATATTTGCGATTCTTTCAATCAAAACAATCGTTGCTTAAGTTGTTTAATAACAAAATGTTCAATTCTTAGCCAAAAATGCTCTTTTAGATAAATACTTTGGTACACGAAAAACGGAAGTGCTGAATAGCCTTATAATAAATATCACGGCCAAACCAAACGATAGATAAATACTGTTCACTGAAGTTTGCGCATGATGCAAAATATTGTTGAAACATGAGGTTTCCTCCCATTTTGCTGCTGTGTACCCTCCTTGTAAGTTTAGCTCCAAGCCTATTTCACGAACGCATCAAATCNTGTCATTTGCGCTCAAGCTCATAATGTTGTTTCTATTACCAGTAGTTGGTAACAATTCCACTTCAGCGAGTTTGCTCACAAACCTTTCTACTTCTGTCCATTCATGACCAAAGNGTCAGAAAAGGGGTTTGTTTTGAACACTCCCCAGTTCATCCTCACCTTTCACCTGCGGCTTAAAAGCGCAGGTGTCTTAAGTTACAGTACAACCCCGCCGAGCCCCATCAACCGTCAATGTATCCATCGCTTTCAAGTAAAATTTGAAACGCGTAGAGCAGCAGTAGAAGCTCGTCGATGATAAAAATCGCAAGATGGTTAGTGGAATTTGTGCTTCAGTTAAAAAGCTTACAGGTAAGTATTACCTTTCATCTTGATGCTTAACCTCAAAGCAGTATCACGTAGTGCTTGACAAAGTGTTTGGTTTGTTCAAGCAACCCATTTTCGCACTGTCAGTCAAACATCATTTTCACGAGAAGTTTTGAATGCCACTCCTCATAGCCGGAGTCATCATCGTGTGTTTGGGTTTCTTAAGTTTGTCTTCCTTCCCGTCTTTCAGCGCCACGTGGCAGTCTCATGTCGGTTGCCAGCTGACGGCGAGAAATCGACAACAGGTGAAGGCTCAATTTCGAGTTTTGTTATTTCAACAAAAACTCATGAGACCGAAGCGCGAGGCAATGCGCACCATGTTAACTGGTCATTTTTGAGTTAAATAACTAAAAATACCTTGCTTCAAAATCAAGTCTTTAAACTTTGTTAATGATTGTCATGCCAAAAAGTCTTTGTCACTTCAAATTTCTCGGGAGTAAGATAGCCGTACCCACGTATTGGCAGATGGTATTATCAAAAAAGCAAACCATTGTGGTGATCACATAATAGTGAAAATATAGAGTGTCATGTGATACACCTATTCAAATACGTAAATGTCTAAATGCGGTTTCCGCTGATACTTGGTACATCCCGTGAAAATCATTTGCATACAAATTTATAATTTTTTGCGAAGATGACTGTGAAAATTCTCTACAACAGTTGAAACGCATAAACCTTAAGTGTAATCTATATCATTTTTCAAGTCAATGTTTGATTTATATAAGATGCTTTCCATGTTTGCCGTAAAGATTTTATAATATACTTTCCATGAAGCAAAACAAACTTTTCCATCAACTACCGGAAAAACGAAGTGTTTCGAAAAGTATTTTATTTGTTAGGTTTTAGTTTGAAGATCCGATCAATTCGCAGACAGGCGTAATTTAAATGAGGTAATTTTTCTAATTATTTGTTTCTAGACTTTTTACCTGACGTGAGTGGAAGCTTTACTACTGCATAAAATACATTAAACGTATTCTATTGTTTGTCTGGCACAACTTCCAACAGCTGTTGTTTCTGGTCATCCTCCGCTTTTTAAACTTTTGACCTGGCAAGTTGCTCGAGAACACAGCAAGCAAGTCAGGTTCGAGTTCAGTTGCGCGATATTTGTTTACAAGTTGCCTGCTAGCATTTTACCGCGCAAGGTCGCTGCAACTCCAGGACAAAGTACATTTTTCGCTCTGTACCAAACTCATGAAAAGGCCTTATTTTACATAAAATTCATGGTATGTATTTTGGTAAAACTAGTTTTCTGTGTGAACCTGTGTTTTGCAACGCGAAGTTATTCACTACATCGTGTTACTAACGTCATATCCGCAACTTTTAAGATCACCAATCTTCTGTTTAAATCGCGTAACGGGTTGTATTTTCGTTTGCGTCTCACGGAACCGAGACGCTGGCATGACCACTTTTCTTCATAAACCGACGCTCGCAAAATTTCACGCTGGTCACACGTTTCCACGTGACTGATTCGGCTCTGGTGGCCTGGTGGCCTGTCGGCGAAACAAAGTGCTGCAAATTACAGTCTTTGGGTTCCCGGGCCTGACCAGGTGTTCGGCTCGCAGTTTAGTCCCCAGGGAATTACAACGCGCAAAGCAAAATATATTAACACGACTCATGGTCACAACGATCCACCAGAGCGAGGTGCTTTGTAGGCAGCAACACGGAAGCTTGTTAATGCAAACGAAGAAGGAAAGGCAGATTAAGTTTTGCTTCCCTTCGTGACGATAACGTGTCATTATCTCTGCCAAGTAGCCTGGCAGCCTTTACGTCAGGGACGGTTTTTGCGCTTTTCCGTTTGTTCAAACACTTGACTGGGCAAGCTTCGCGCCGCAGAGATACAGGTAATAATACACACGCAACAAGTAACCACAAATCATACAGGGTTGTGACATCACACATTTTTTGTTTCTGCGCGCGTGACTGCTGGATTTCCCATTTTTGGGTGTAAAATCTATCAGCTTTGTAAAAATTCTTCCAAAATTGTTCTATTTGAGCCAATGCAGTCAACAAGCTCCACGGTTTTGCCAGTTGATATTAATTGATGGTCGCCTTCTTCAGGACGCTCTCAACAGAATTCCAGGCAACCACCGATATATTCTTCTACTAATCAATGATCCGCTGCATTCTCTTCTAGTCTTAAAAGCAAGAATTTGCGTCATCAACAACTGTGTTGTCACGTGACTGCATACCAGACATAATCGGCAAGTACCACTTTCAATTTTAATGTCGCAAGTCTTGAGAAGCAGAATGCCGGCAACTGAGGCAGTGACTTTGTCGCGCGCTGGAACTTTTTTTCAGTATTTGAGCTGATTTCACTGCTGTCGACGCAAAGTCAAAAGAGCAGAGCTGTAAAGTTTATTGAATAGTGGCGCAGAAACTCGTTTCTGCCGTAAACCATCATTTACGACTTAACAACGCCTGACTTCGTGTTCAGCTCTTTTTCAGTAAAGACAAGCCATGGAAACGAAGGTTCAAAGCCGACGTATTTCCTATTTTAACCACTACGACGTGAAAAGCGACAGAAACTCAGTGCGTTCAACCTTTCACTGTCCCTGGCCTGCAACGTCACATCGAAGCAATCAGGTTTACGGTGGCCCAAACATTTGTTTATTTTCAAAGCAGCTGCCGGATTTCTATGGCCATTAAACCACAGTCAAGCACAAAGCCTGCAGCTGCCAAAATACTCGTTTAGCAAAAAGAAAACGGTGTCCGATTTGCGACGGAAGTTTTATCGACCAGTAGGTTTTACACGCTTTTCATTTGTGTTGAAATAACCTTTTACCTTAGCAGGACGTATGGATGCCTCGATAATCTTAGCCAAAGGTTAAAACGGATTATGCAAGACACCTGCTGGCAAGCGATGTGTACGGTTGTCTTTCTAGCAATAAGTTTGCCAACATTATGAACCATAATTTTCTTGCGTTGAAACCAGAACAAATGAAACTGCACGGCGACCGACTCGACGGTCATCGCACGAAGACGACACCACGTACTGTTTAAAGAAGTGGAGAACTGTTATTGCTGGCAGAGTGCCATACTGCTTGCCTGCTGCAGGAGCTCCTAAATGTCAGTGATGCAGCGGATGGTGTAGCAAATGCTTGTACAAGTCTTGTCTGTTGCGTTGCATCGAGTTAACCTTTTCCACGGCACGAGGCGTTCCACTTGCGTCAGCGTTTATGCGAACCCTCAACAGAACAGGTCACTTTGGCGCCGGCGATGCAAAGTGGTCGAGACTTGATTATTTACATTCACTTTCGACTTGTATCGCTTTCATCTGCAGTGCAGAAACTCTGCACAGTGCATGCAGCGAACCAGACATTGCGTGCTTTCAAGCAACCTCTCATTTGCAGGAAGAGAACCGTCATCCTCCAGGACGCAGGACGATGAGTTTACGACCAAGCACGAACCCCCATCCATCTTCCTGTAACAAAAATATGATGCATGTCAGATATTGACGCTGTCATGTACAAGTTGTGAAAATGATTTTAGCAAAATGAAATGCCATCATCCATGAAATTCCATCATCCATCAAATGCTATCATCCATAAAAAATGAACCACAGAGTTTTGTAACTTGCCAGGACAATTGACGCATAGGTCAGATCCAGATCATAGATCAAGATCTTCGATTGTGTTTAAAACTATATAGATATGTTGGAAATTACTACCATCTTAACTTCTAGTATAATTTTGATTGTGGCCGTTACAAGCGTCTTATTTCAAAAAATCAGCTTTTCGCTTTTCGTCGTCAAACGAAATACTAAAACAACGAAGTATGCATCTACTGTAAAATAGCAAAATACATTTACGTCGTCTATACGCGTAAGTAGAAGTAAGATTTTATCACAGTCCAGAGACATTAAGATTTTGGCAACTGAGACTTGCATCAAATATACATTTAAGCTCTGAGTCAGATTTCTCTGTGTAGTGCTGTAAAGTGTGTCTCCAATATTTGACGACTTTCAAAAAATGTATTCAAGCTCGTTAAGTTAGGCAGAGTATGGGCAGGAGCGTAGTGCAAATGTTCTTACGGTATAAGGCGATTGCTGATGGAGTTTGTATGGTCCTTGACATGGCGCTCAATGTATTCTTGATTGACAAACACAAACGTTTTCACACTCAGTAACCGGTTAAATCCAAATCTCCATTTTTGGCATCAAGTGAAGAAATGAATGATATCTCGTGGACTCGCACTCGGCAGAGTCTGGTGCACAACACTTTTCTCTATTTAATCCGGATTAATCCGTCCCGAGAGCAGCAGCGCAGTTTGCTGCTCTGAATCTTTTCCGAATAAGTTCATTCATGTTCTATTCAAATCTTTTCATTCTTCATTATCATGCAGTTTCCTGTGTACGTGGCTTAGTCGACAAGGCGGCCGGTCAAGCAGCACTCGACATGCTCTGCAACGATAAACCGATTATCAACGAGATGGAACAGTTTCATTGTGAGAGATCGGCAACATTTTAATGGTTGCCATCATAAGTTTATTTATAACACGTTCAAGTAGCAGAGCAACAGGTTCATCCCTTTTAACCGAAATAACCCATATAATATAATTCTTGTCGCGAAACTTAGTCGAGTACAAAATAGCAGCGATTTGACACAAGGTTTAGAGAGAAATGGAAAGACATAAATGATTTTCTTGTTTTATCGCTAACAGAACAATGACCGAAGATACCACTTACTGGCATCAATCTTAATATTTCGTGCAGTTTATGCCAAAAGCGCCACTACCTCCCACTCCACATACCAACGAGAGCTTTACATTTTGTCCCAGTTTCCTTCATTCGCTTTTCTATTTGCCGAAAGACTGAACCACAGAAAGCACCCGCCTGTACGAGTAAGAAAAATCTTGACGCATGTTTCTGAAGTAGTACACTTTGTTGCTCCGGAGCATTTACTACGCATTTTACCTTTACCTGTGAGTTCCAGCAGGGCTGCAAGCAACTGATCTTTTCGGGGGCTAGGCAAGATGATTGTAACGTCCTGTTATACTATTTTCGGGGGAAAAATGATGGTATGTTGTTCTTGAACCTAACAACAAAACATGTTTCTGTAGTTTTCGGGGAGGGGCAATTGCCTGGTTGTTCCACCCCTGGTTGTGGGCCTGAGTTGCAATTACAACCTTTCTGATGTGGAGGTTCCTGCTGAAGCCCAAAATTCTATTTGTTCGGTCAATGAGGAATCTAACACTCCTTATAATCACGACTTACCTTGTAGTCAACGTACTCTCTTTCCCGGCAGTCAGCATGTTTGCAAAAAGTGTAGGTCATTGAAGTGATTACTGCAAACCAGAAAGAAGAGTTTTTTTTAAGCAGAGTTCCAGTTTCATCTATTCATTATAAGAGAAGGTGGAGGGTGTGACAGGTTTAAATCCAAGCAAAGCTCGTCATTCTCAGACTCATCTTGCAGACACTGACACTATTCCATGTACAATCAGCACCTTAGAATGAAATCGCCTACGTGCTCTCAGTTGATTAAACCATTTATCATTCAGCAACACCGTAGTAATCTTTCCCACGACAGGACTCTCGAAAACGAATTGTTCTTGAAACAAGCGGAGCAGTAAGTAGAAAAGTTTGTCTCTGGCGTGTAATTAACACACACCCCTCTTTCCTGTATTAGTTTTTACTAGGAACGAGTCAGAGAAACGAAGCAGTTTCAGGTTTTAGGAAACTCTGTAAAACCTAATCGTGCCGTTACTTTAGCTTGCTGGCAGCCATTGCATTCTTTAAAGGCGTCGCCACTGCTACGTTTTCGGTGTTTTACAGGCTCTTAGTGAAATTGCGCCTTGGACTAAGCTGAAAGGTAACCCACTATGCCTCGTATTGAATTATATTTAAATTGCTACTGAGGTCGTGACACGAGCGGAACGTATCTCGTTTAGGTGAGTCCCACTTTCTCACTTTTCAAAATGGATTTATGACCAATGGTAAAGCGGAGCACTTGATGTGGTTCTGACACAGTCAACGCACAGCACGCAAGAATCATTGAAAGTTTGTTTTTCTTGATTAACCAGAAAATTATTTTTTTAATGCTTTGCAAAACGCTCAAAAAATGAACTTTTTCAAACTTTGAAAGCACGTGCTCTGTTGAAATCCGCCTTTTTCTAACTTATAGGCACAATCAACAGAAACAAAGTTCATGATAGTGCGGTGTGTAAAAACAACTCTGAAAAGAAAATATAATATTGCTGCTTATAAGTTATTTTTTTACAAGTGTAGCACCAGGGCTGGGCCATCGCATGTATTTCAACGGTGGACATCTTTAAAAATATATTTAGCTTTTAGCTTCTCCTGCGCGATGACTAAAGGACGTCCGCAAAGAGAGAAGGCATTAAGAACGCTTAAGAAGTTAGCAAAACAAACATTCCAGGTATTCATTTTCTGCCACACAGCGGAGTTATGGCCATGAGCTTTGTTCAACTATTGTAGATACTCATCTGTTTTTAATCCGGCTTAAGATCGCATCAAATGTTCCTTTGTCATGATCTTGCAAGTCAAGTACTATCCACAGGGAAAGTTGTATCTTTCCATACTTATCTCATGTCAGTAAAACGCGCGATATGGTCTTAGGCAGGACTGCAAACCGTCCTCTATCTCATTGAACAATCCTTTATTATCCTTTTTTGTCCTTGTTCTGCTTGACACTTACAAAGGACGGCATATCTACGTTATTTCAAATTTTTTCTCTTCATAAAAACCAAAGGAATAGATATCAATCCTAATGGACATTTCCTACAAATTCGTATTTCAAAACATAGAAGTATATCGCAATACCTTTTCGAAAATAGGAAGTTATTCTAATGCAAATGGCAACTGCCATGTTGAATTTTTTATTGTGTTGGATAAGTAGATTATGCATTAAACAAATTATTGAAAAAGAAAAATATACAAATATGAATGAATAATGGTTTGTGATTTTGCAACTTTGTCAACACTGTAGTGTTATTTAAGAGCTGACCTTCGAAGATTCGCTCACTGCAGGGTTTTCCAACCAGGATCGCGAGATGGCATTTCAACAGCTGCAAATTTGTTTTGATCACTTTTACATCTATTCTTAAATGAACATTTACTTCAAATTAGTGTTTCTCAACCTTTTTTGCCCAAACCACCACTTCCATTTTCTAAAAAATCGTCTAACCCAGTTCCATTAACTTTATACCTCCACTGAATATGAAGTGAAAAGCAAAAGATATTAACGTTTCTTGGGGCTGTAAGGTGTGTTGAAGATTGGTAACCACTGGATTACAGGAATGTTAAAGGAGCGCAGACATTACAATTGTTTCTACAACGGAAACACAGGACAGTGCTGCTTGGTTTACAACATTGCGGCAACGACGACGCTTACAATGTAGACAGGTCTGTGTTGTTTTCGGACGAACAGAGTGAGATGCGTTATGTACAAAATATTTCTTTAAAAGCGCTTGTAAATCCTTTTTGCAGGTGCAACAAAAAATTATCTGAAAACCTTTACCATTTGGCACAGCCTCGGTGTCTCCAGCAAAGCTCCTTAAGTTGCTGGTTAAAGGAACAGTAAACGCGTCGTTCACCACAAACGAACAGTGATCACTTGTCGGAAGTGAAGAGGACGTCAAACGTTCTGCTTTGTTGTGTCTTTTGACCAGTCTCGAAAATCAAGTAATTAGATACATGACAGCTGGCAACCAACGCGAACGTCTCTCTTGTTGCAATCTCAGAAAGGTCTTGATTCGGTTCAGATTACATGTCGATTGTGCACCTAGCCAAACCGGCACAACCATTACTGGTACCACCACCGATAGTAACAAGCGTCCTGTTGATGACAAACAGACCAAACTTTGGAGCCGTACGTCTTGTCGTTGGTAACCTGACACTGGGGCAGAATACGGCTCGGCGTGTTGCGCACCCATGGTGGTCAATGAATCGAGATTTCACTAATTGTTCTCCGATTCGCTAGTTTGAGCGGGAAAAGGAACAGTCTTCCGCATCACGTGCCAGGTAGCAGTTCACTATTCAGTCGGATCATTGTGACGGCACAGACGTTTTTTATCTAAATAAATCAATAGCGTCAGTGTGAAACAAACTGTTGTGTCGCCTATTGCTGTTCTATCAAACTTGCCGCTGGACGCGCATGCTGTTTGTTTTCTCAAACCTTTTGCAAAACTCTTTTCTTCTGTTTACTTTTTATGTAATTCTTCGTAGAACTTAACAATACACTCGCGTCCGAAGCATTGCCTACCAATAAATAGATCAAAGCCAGGCTACAGCAGCATTACCTTACCAGCAGAAAAAGGCAACACTATCGCCTAGTAGTCGTACAATTGAATTGCTTCAACGAATTTGACCTTGTCAGGTCACAGATGCGTGTGGTCTTCAACGCTCAGTCAGCAAACTCTCGTAAAACTTCAACACAACCAGTGAAAGAAACCAAGCTTCGCTGCACAATAAGTGCACATACGGTAGTTCCTATCAGCACTATTTTTCTACTCGTAACAACGTAAAAAGCTCATTATTACTGCGTCAAAGTTTATCCTGACTCTTTTTACACTTTTTTGGCTATGGCAAATGTTTTGCTTGTGTATTAAGTGAAAAATCTCAGCTTATCTCCCTGGCATGGTAGTACACGATGTAAACATTGACTGAAACGGTTTTGAGTTTTGAACTGAAGGCGGGGCGAGGCGGTTACTCCCTTGTTCAACGTCTGACTTGACTGTCACGATGTTTCAGGAAAACATTTCTTTTTTAGTAAAAAATGGAGAACATCTGATCGATTTGTATTTTATCGTTAATCAAGCATTTTGTGCTTAACCTTCGTAGTTTTGTGGCGTATCAATACAGCCACAAACAGAATAAAAATCGTTGCAATGAACCACCTCTCGAATTTCAATCCACTACCGGCAACCAATCCAAAGGTCGGGTCTGACCAGCGATGGGAACATACATGTGTTCCGGTCCAGTAATTTTGTCAGCTTTTGTAATCTCGTGACGTGATGATCAAACGTTTCCGGTCAGATGACATCTTTGAAGTTTCAGGTAATCCCCATTAATGCTTAGCCTCCACAACGTCATTTACTATCGACGAACACCATCTTATAGCACAAAACACACTTCAGCACAAAACACACTTTAGCACAAAACACTTTTTAGCACAAAACACTTTTCAGCACAAAACACTTTTCAGCACAAAACACACTTCAGCACAAAACACACTTCAGCGCAAAACACACTTCAGCACAAAACACACTTCAGCACAAAACACACTTCAGCAGTAGTAACCAATATTGACAGCGTTTTCGAAATTGAGCAAAACGCCGCAGTTAGTAAATGATGTTCCACAGCTTGGTAATTAGGCAATCAGACTTTATACTTATCCTTTTCAAACTTCGTCTTTAGGGCCATTAGCAAAGCACATCATTAGCTGAATGTAAATAGTGATCTTATCGTTGATAACGATAAGACACACGGTAATCGCCCAGCCATCTTTGTTCGTTGTTCCGTTACTACGTGGTCCTGTTGGTGTAAGTCTTTTGTGATAGTTGTTGACCACGCAACGTGGATAGAAACTTACGCAATATCCCATTTTCCTTCCCACTCACCTCGATAACACTTTAAGTGTTAGACAAACATGCAGATTGAATCTTGTTTCAAAAATATCGCCGCCATTAATTCCTCGGTGTTGACTTTTATAGAAATGTCATTACTTAACACTAAAAGGAAAGCGAATAGCATTTGTGGATATGTGCGCCTTGTTGGAACAAATACATTTGTTGGGTGAACATTTGCTATGTTTTTGAAACTTTTACTATATTTTCGATGTATCATTTTCAGTTTTTGTCAAATAGAAATGCGGTTAAGGTAGTTGAAAACTTTGTTGATCAAATTGCGTATTAACTTTTAGGTATACCAATTATATTAGCAAACAGTTAAGTGTTGCTTAAAAGCCATAGTTTCAACAATGTTTGTCGATTTAAGGGAAAAATAATGAGTTTGTGATCCAAATTGTTGGTCGTTAGCAAGAAGGTCTTATTGCAAAAAAAGCATCAAATGTTGGGCACAATCTTGCGTCCTCCTATCAACGTTAGTTTGTTTCCCCAGTGGTCAATTGCATGAACGTTTTAAGGTCGGGTGACATTTCAAAGCGCTCTTGTCGTACGAAACAAGAGAACAATTATAGATTGCCATCATCCAACTCATGATGACTTCCCGCCAACGCACGCAGGTCCGAGAGACGAGCGTCAATCGCATTCTTTGAATGTCATTGGCCATGTTTTGTTTTCCACCGTCCGATAAGATTTCTCATCTATCAGTCATTAGCATGGAGTGATCGGCAGGAGTCAAGTCAAAAGCGTTCACCTTGTGTTTCCATTTGAAACCTGCACGATCAGGTCAGGCGATCTTCTTCAGTTAAGCTATTCATGTCCCGGCGAAAGACGTCACGTAGCGCTTTCTCTGCAACCCGATCATCACTGAAACGAGTGCAACGGGTTAAGCGATAAATCTCTGGATCAGAGCAACGTTGCCTGTATTAAAGGTTTTTGTATATGGCGGTCAAATATGGAAGTGAGTTGGTTGCTTCCTTTAATGTTTGTATACTTGTCTCAAATAAACTACTATCACAAGCTTAGATTTAATGCTTTTATAAAAAATTTTCTTTCCCTCATTCACTTTGGAAGAACTAAAGCTACATCAGCGATTTTCATACACAAGTTCAAAAGTACGGTATGCCTTATGTTGTTTTATTTGACAGACAGAAAATTCATAACATAATGTTAAAAGAAGTGTAATGAAAAACTACAGGAAAATCCCCATTCCGGACCATTTTGATCGTGCTCGTTGTCTACGTCTGTATGGGATGAGATTGTTCAGCTTATTCTGACGCTTCGACCGTTGTGTGCTTAATGGGCAAAACTTGACAAGAGCAGAACCAGGTCAACCAGCAGTTCATTTCAACGCTGAGATCTGCGTTATTTTTCTTCAGGGGAATATTTTTGTCCACAGTGTTTTCCTGAGCAATTCTAGTAATTGCTGCGACTGCGAACAGTTACTATTTACCGCATTAAGGTACGAATGATTATGATTAATAACGACATTGTTACCTCGTGACAGGAATGCTGAAGACTGGAAGGTAATTTACAGTAAAGTAAGGAGTTCAGGTTCTCGCATCGGTGGCGAACTGTGACACAACTCAACAATCTTGACTTTCTTTCACATTCATTTGCACAAATGCAAACGACAATCTTGTAAGGATTCTTGCTCGTAGCTGCGAAATGCATCCACCAATCTTCCACAGAACCAAAGCAATCTCAATGTTGTGCTTGGAGAAGGTTCTGTAGCGGTTGATACCAGTTGATATCTGCAAAGCTCTTGTTTCTGAAAAAACTAAAACCAATTTATTTTCGAAACGTAGAAGTAGCGGTGGCGACTGAAGTTGCAATGCAAAGGACAGCTCGAATTTACTTGACTTTTGTAAAAAACACTGTGTTCAAAATCGCCCAACGTCATTTATGCCAAATCCCAAGTCCAGAAGTAATGTCTATTCATAACTTAAAACGATGGTGTGAAATATGCGTGTCATTATTTTAAGTGAAGTGATATTTTCCTTAGGAGACAGAGTAAGCCATAAAACGTTGATTAACATTCATTGAAGGTCCACGCTTTGTTGCCAAAGCGTTTTCTATATATTTTCTCCCTCACTGTGCGTTTTTTCACTCGATTTTCAACATAGTGTCTCTGTGCTGAGTGCAAACGTTATCCATCCTCCAGCAGCTTTAGGCAGCACGAGAACACAAGGTATTATCTCGACAGTAAACACATTGTTTGAGGAAGAAAACTCACGACAAACCCCAAATTCAAGATAAAGTTTTTTCGGTGATGTTGATGAAAAAAAACATAAAATCGAAATGTTTCCTTTAGATTACAGCACTGATTCTTAAAAGTGGTCCACCTGAAATTTCTATTTGTCGACAGAGAGTTCCATAAACCCCTGATAAAACGTCCTGAAAATTGTAGCCATCACTATGCAACAAATTATGTAAGACCATTTATGTGTAATACAGTTTCGACCAGTTATTCATGAGGTGTCAGCTAAGCAAAATGGTCCACTGGATATATTTTTGAAAAGATGATCTATGGACCACAAACATTTGAGAACCACTTGCTTAAAGCAATCAATGAGTTATGTTGTAATTGCCAACTGGTTTGATGCTATTGTCTATACTCGAGACGAAGTCGCTTCGAGCCTCGGTAAAAAATAAAACGCACTACTGAGAAGAAATATCGTTTTGAAAGAAAAAGACGTTAAAAAATTTTAAAGCAAATATTTTTTAAAAAATTATTTACGTTTTTGAGAAATTAATATCGCTTTTCATGAAGTTACTCGCAGCATGCCGGTAAACTCATCGACAAGAATACACCTTCCAGTGATTAATGCAAAAAAATCTTAGAAGCAAGGTCCAGGAACCTTCGCTTCACGTCAAAAGCTCAGCTGTAATTCATAATGGAATTTGTCTGTGAAGAAATGTTTTTAGCATAAACGTAGATATCACCGATGATAGCGCAGCAGTTCTTCTTGCATCACCACATGTTGCTGAACGATCCGGTTTCCAAGGGGGGGGAACTACGCGTCAGTCTTTTGCGGGTCGTGCAGCAGCGGACAATATTTCAAAGTGGACTCAGGCGTCCCAACACAAGTGAATTATGTTTCAAGAACGGAGCCTTGGAACTACTTTCGAAACCACTCAGCAGCGTAATCTTGTCAAATGTTTAAGTTTATCGATTAATCAAGAAATGCAAACTCTTTTTTCGACAAAAAGAAATGAAAATGTTTTTGCGAGAATCGTTAACTTATGTGCGTGAGGGTGACAGGCAGTCACATCACACACAGAAACATGTCGTTTGTGGTAAAAACATTTTGCAAACAAAATGTTCCAAATTCGATCGCGTCCGCTCCTTCCTGTGGTAAAAGGAACTGGGTACAGTATGTGCAGTTGTTGTCAAAGAGAGGCGACGCATCGAGCGTTTGGCTTACGATAGACGTTGCAACCAGAAATAAAAGTTTAAAAGGAAATTGACAGGTTCTGGTGATTTAGGTAAAGTTTGCGAGGTCTAAACACGACGAAAGATCAGGTTCAACACGCCCGAGCATCTATTTCAGGAAAATTCTCCCGACGTGTCGCTGTCAGTGTGTGGTCCTCCGGTTGCCTGTATTTATAGTTTTCCCCGAAACAAGGTTCTCCCGCAACCTGGAGTTTTGAAAAGAAGAAAGTTATGTCAGCATTTCTGCTTTCAACGTGAGAATTTCCGCTTTTCGTCGGAAATTTTTGTTGTTTTTCGTGACTCTTCTCACAAATTATAATTGAAATTTCAGCATTTCGTCAAGTCTCCACATATACCTTGCTTGTTTAACAGCGGAAGTCCATGCGACATGAGATGAGGAGGGAGGCCAGACGAGTCAGTTCTTCGGTTCGATCACATTTGCTACCAGCTGTTTGAGCGACACGCACCAGGATGAAGGGCTGTGGTTTAGCATCGAAATGTAATCAGCGAATGGAAGAGAACTGAGTAAAGTAAACTGAGACCCGCAGACAGAGATTAAGGCGTTCCGCGCCGACTAAGACGCGAATGCTTCGATCATTTCGCCCAAGTTACACCCTTCATCGCGCGAGTACGTGATGTTAAGCTGACAACATTCGACTTTAAGCATGCAAAAACGATTGCTCGCCTCTACACTTGCTGAGCCAAAGGCATTAAAGCCTGAATGTTTGCTGTAATCTGTTGAAGGCAGAACTTGCACGTGACCATGCGGACAGAAAGGTGACGTAAGGTTTGAAGACCGAACTAGTTAACGAGTTTTCTTGTCCTTTTCTCACCAGCAACGCTATGACTACCAACTAGCTGCTGTTCCCGTCACAAACTTCTTTATTCCACTTTTTTAAAAACTTTCCATTGCCAGGATACCACCTGTCGCGTTGTCTCGCACAGCGACCGCAACCCGCCAGCTATGAAGCTCAACAGAAGCTTGGCGGCAGCTGGTACAAGGGCTGTAAACGCGCGATGTGTGTATCGATTGACTGTAAACAACGGTTGCCATTGTCGCTTTCGCTTGCCAGTGACAAGAACAAACAAACTCGGTCCAGACATTTTCATTTTATTAATTTATTTGGTCGACAGTATTGTTCAGGTGACACCTGCAAAACAGGTGTAATTTGTCGTTGTCATATCTCAGAATAGTTGTCGTAAATGATCATTGTAAACAGTGGTATAAGTTCGCAATATCCATCTTACTCTCGACAGAATAGTCGCGACAGTCATTACATACAAACTCTTCATCTGCGAGCATATAATCATTTCACCAAAGTGGAATCAAATTCATTTTTTCCAAATTGAGACTAAAATTAAGATTAAAATGTAAAAGCTAATGGAAAAGATTCTTTTTAGCTTAAGATGAACCACTGAGAAACACATCAATATAAAAATTTCTATATGTTTGTTGTGAATTCGTGAAGGCGGGAAAATGATAATTATGTTCTGCCTGGTAAAGCGGTTGGAAACTTTTTCACAAGATGGTCGCATGAGTTGGAAAACTTTTCTCAAGTTTTGTTCAGTAATTGACTGTAGTGCTTGTTTAACTGTTGTATGTGGTGAATGCCTTGGAAATCCAAACATATTTAACAGAATTTCTATTCCGTAAGATTTTACTTCCGTTCCCTGCAACGTCATAACGGTGCAACGTCATAACAGTGCAACGTCATAACGCTCCAGTCTTTCGAGAAACTTCTGAGCATTTCCAGGGTAATGTCTGCGCTTGGGTCGACTTGTCCATTTGGTTAAATCGTGCTTTTTGATGATTCCTTTTGCAGATAGCGGTCCTCCGCGTTTTAGACAACCGCGCTATCGTTTTCAGTCACCTGAGGTCATTTGAGAAACGCTCTTCTGTAAGTGAGAGCTTGGTCCAATTTTTCTGTAATTGTGAAATTTTTATCGTTTTCTTATTAGAAGTCATGTTCAAGCTCATGTTTACTCTGATTGCTTGAAAAAAAAACAAGAAAAACACAAGCGTTTTGAAAATCGAACTAAATATAAGATTTGCTTGGTTTTCTTGATGTATCGGCAATGCTGAGATGCATGGTGTTATATTTGGGCAAAACAGTGGTGGGTGGTTTTGCTGTAGAAAAACAAGTAGCAAACTAACACAGTTTTAAGAAGTAGGTGGTATTTTTAACACAGACAAGTCATAAACTTACCTTTTGGTTCTGACTTCCTGGCTCCAAACCCCAAGTGACGCGTGTACGTGTAAACCCAGCGCACAACGGCCACCGAAGCGTAGCAACAACGTCTAATTGCATTCCGGCAAACTCTGTGCCAGCAGATCACGCCAGTTAATGCTTTTGTTGTCACCGATGATGAACGCTCAAGATTAAGTTTGTTCCGGATCGCCGGGCACCCAGAATTTAATAAACTTTCATGTTTCGATAAAAATCTTTGGCACGCTCCGCTATACACAGCATCTCAGTCAGGTTTCTGGCATTGTTTCCCCCTCACCCGATACACAGCACCTTTCAGAGTTTTTCTCTCCACTCGGCTGAGACTTCGCCTTCAAGCTACAAGCCGTGCAAATCCAGCACTTTGTTCTGCCGCATACCAGCTTCCAATCTTCGCACTGTTCAAGAGCTCTTTGTTATCGCTGGGGCTTAGGTTTTCGGAACCAGCAAAACTAACACTGAAATAAACAACCCCGACATACCTCGACGCCATCGTATCTCTGCTCAATCCTTCTCCACCTCTTTGTTGCGTCACAGAAATTCCCTTGACTTCAACTTTCCCGAAAATCTGAACATGCAAGTAGATGTTATTGGTCAAAAATAGATACTTTTCATCAACGCTACGTTCGGATATATATTTTTGATAAAATGCAAATAGATTTTTTAAGGAAAAGGTGTCAAGCAAACAGTAACTAGCAAATCAGGAAAACGTCAGCAAAGCTATATTTTCTACAGAAAAAAATATCTGGACAAAAACTTCCCAATTGTTGTTTGCTCTGGCTACTTCATTCACTTCGATCGCTATGACGCAGACTGTTTTATCGGGTGCAGCTTAATCTTTTAATGCCGAGCATTTCGGCCGAAAAGTAACCACATGAGAGGGAATGCCAGCTCATCAAAGAATAAAAGACGCCCAAATACACTGACACGGCTTCGGTGACTGACATCTGACGCAGCTTGAGCCTTCCTGCGTCACAAATGCTCTTTGTGAAGTAGCGTGTTGCTCAGTGGATTAGCACAGTAACAACAGAGAATGCTTCACAGTTCATGACCCACAACAAGGAACGACACATGAGCAATCCCAAAGATACGAGAAGATCCTTTACCTCCTTGTCTGTTCTCCTGCTTTCCTTCTTATGTTGAATATGGAATATACTAAAATCTGCACCATTCCGTGTTTTTTTAACCAGTCAGTACTTTTTCTACTCAGTTGCTTATTGAGCCGACACTAGAAAGCACAAACGAGTAAAAGCTATTTGTGGTGAAACTAGTTGTTAATATTATATGTCTTTTAAAGTTACAGCTCCTCATCAACTGCAAAACAGACCTGCTCGTAGTTTCTGCAAGGCTTTTCTCAACTTTAGCATCAGGAAAGTATTTCCCAGATTTTTTTGCTATTTTAAGCCGCAACGTTGGACACTTTGTTCGCGGTCATCCACAAGTCACGATTCATAATGAGCTCATCGTCGCAGACGACACAAGTTGCCATTAAATCGTCTGTTAATCACCATTGTTTATAACTTGCTCTGCTCAGTTTACAGCAGCATCATCCGGTCAATGCGGGAGGCTTGTCAACACAAAGCAGAAGACTGAAAAAAAAAATATGTTTGTCATTCGTGTTAATGTAAAGTGCTTGGGAGTTTAAACAAAGAGGTGGAAATTCTTGCGTTTGGGTGAGGTTTTTTGCTAATACTATACCAAGCCTCAATAAGATTCTGGCATTCTTAAAGTTTATTTTATTGAAAATGAGTTTCCTGTATAACGACACCATAGCGACAAAGTGCCAGGCTTATTTCATAAAAATCCCTGACGAAGTTGGTTGCTTTGGGCTTCAATACCCTTACCAGGCAAATCACACAAAAAATCAGTAGATTCAGCTTATTCCGAAATCAGACCACGCTTGTCATAATCGATGTAGACTCTCGCGGCAAGCAACAGAGCAAGGTCAAGCCCCAGCATCAATTCCAAAGTTGCAGCAGCCTTTTCCAGTTTTGCATTTGAATCTTTGTCACTATGTTTCAAGTCATGTCACAACGAATTATCAAAATTATTTGAAATCAGTTTTGTCTTCGATTTCGTTTCCGACTTTTCCGCCACCCAGTGACCTTCCCGGGGCATAGCTTGCTTCCCGGGGGATAGCTTGCCCATCGGCCCAACAACATTTATGCAGAAAGAAAGTGAAGCAAAAAACGTTTTGCGATTCTGACCAAAAGTAGATTTTCAGTACTGATATGTTTCTGAGATGCATTCCTGTAGCAATTCGTGATCAACGCATGAAGCCCAGAGTTTGCGAACAGCGTGCTTGAAAGCTGGATATTCAAATATTCTTGTTTTGCCAGCCATAAATTCTCATGATTAGTTAAACATCTAAAGGAAAACTTAAGGAATTTAAATAAGTTTTGTGTTGTTTTTATCACAAAGTTTTCGTTTGCTGTAGAATCTATTATTCCGCGGAAGAGTGAATATTGCCGAGATGATGATAAACTAAAAAGGTTGCAGACAAATTTTTTCATTTTCTCCACCATCCTTTGTCCCTTAGTGCTCAAATACGCTTCAGACAGCATAGCGCTGTTTAGATTTCCTCATCAACAGCTGCAATCACTGTCAGAAAATGAAATCAAAAAAGCAAATATGGGAGGGGCGGGGGTGTAGTGGAGCGGGAACGCGTGGGAACGGCGTTCCCACACCTTTTTTGCTTGCACTATATCCCTGGGGAGCAGCCCTAGTTTGCAGCAAACACTTTCACTTATTTTCATGCCCGCGTTTCCTCTGGAGAGAGTCGCAGGGACAGCAGCCTGGGAGGACTCGAAATACTTCACGGTCACCAGCAATTTCTGGTAGTTCTGCTGGCTCCACACCAAGGCAGGACCAGGAAAGGTCGGAGATGTAATCGAACCATCGGATCATTCGTCGACCTCTGAGCCGCTTTCCAGCGGATGGAGCCAGCAAGACTTGCCTCGCCGAATCTTTCCTGGAACATTCTGGTCACGTGACCACACCATAGTACCGAAATCCCTCTGTTCGGAAGAAAAATGACTCGACATTCAGGGCTTTAAGAGTTTAACAGCTGTGCACTTTGCCGTGAAGAGTCACACCGTGAACTCTTCGCAAAAATCCCATCCCTGCCGTTTGCACTGGGGATAATATTGTTTCAGTCATTACCCAACATTCATGACCATAGGTGAGGATCGGAACAAAGACCGATTTAAAAACTGAAACCTTTGCAGTGTTTGAAAGCTCCCGTTTTGTGACCACAGAGCGATAAAGTTCACGCCGAACTGCATTTGCTTCACTAATCCGTGTATCAATCTCCTCGTTCCGCCTTCCGGCACTCGTTAATACCACCCCAAGTCACTTGAGCTTCTCGACCTGCTGCAGTGTAGTGCCGCTTAAGCTTGCAACAAGTTTGCTTTGTATTTTCTCACAGTTTACAACATGTGGGAATGAATAAAAAAGGAGAAAGCATTTCATTGTTTCGCGCATTATTTGTTCATCGCAGTCATCTCTTTCTAGTTTGAGCGAAATGCGATGAGTAATTAAAAACTTCTGTGTGCGTTTCTGCGTTTTTCGTTTGGTTGAAAATTCAAACTGTACAAAATACTATTTCAAAGCTCTAATCCAGACTTTGAATTGTCAGCGTCTGAGAAATCGGTCACATTCAGAATCGAGCATTCACAGACCGGACGCCGCACCTGCCAAGCTCCGGATTAGAGCTTCGGCAAATACTTCATCAGCTGAACAGCACCGCGTGGCATATCCTCCCCACTTGCGAATAGGTTTTCTCCGAAAATGAGACGAAAAATAGACCTATTTTTTGCTTGTTTTGCTCGCTTGGGGTCACGTGACATTGGTTAATCATTGTTTTCAACCGTTTATCTTGACAACAGTCAAGGTGACTGGAAAAATAACCATATACGTCCAAACCGGGCAATAAGTAGGTCGTTCCTCGCTAACGGGTCACGTGACGAGCGATGGAACGTGAGCCGTGCTTTGCAAACCTTGTGTAATCCATCAAACCGGTACGAGATGTGGAAACAAGTCGCGGCAATTAATGCGATTTGTGGCTAAAAATATGTCGGCGCTTCACTGTGTTGAGAAAATCCTTCTGCACTTTCACTGAGGATATCCAAAGAGGTCTTTCGCTGAGAATCTCTGAAAAGGAAACGACGACGGTAAGAGCAATGTCAGGCCTGTGTTTACACGCAGTTGACCTCAGAGAAAGGTCAGTTGTAAGTTTAGCAAAAGTGGACAGACACGGGCGCTGGTTCCATTGTAATCACTGCAACGGGAAACTCGTAAAAGCCTTCAAGTTGGAACTTTTACTGTTTTTTACGACCAGGTCTATTGTGAATTTCTATCTGTTACCCTGAGGGCGGAGTTCAAAAGCGGGCAGTGTCCCATTAGGTTCAAACTTCTTTAGAAAAAGCAGCGTTTAAAGGCAGACAAGTTGATATTGATGCCCAAGCGCATGGCACTCAAACTTTAAGTGTGATATCCTTTTCAGTTTCATTCTGACAACCTCTCCTGGTGGAGAAGACAACTTTTGTTTTATCAAATGTCATGTCGTGTTTTTTCTGGTAGCTTACCAACACTGCGCTAGCATATTTTCACAACCCTTGTCACAGTAACGAAGTTTTTACAAACACAGAAATGTTTTTAGTGAGTATTTTCATATTAGTTAAAATACAAACTCCTGCTCAAGTGCGAATGTAGGCAAAGCGGGTGGAGATTAACCGATGTGCTGCTCTGATCACTGGACCGGGATGCAAAGATTTTTCTGAATAGAAGATGAGCAGTTTCCAAGTTAAAAACAACAACTATTTTTTGCACTGAATATGGAATCCGGGCATGTGGAACGCGGTCAGCGAAAACAAGAATCGAAGAAAACTAACAGAGCGCCTTGTTGTGATGAAGTAATTTTCAGATTTTCAGAAACACTGATGCGCATTCGAAGTGGCAACAATAAATCATACAGTGTTCGAGAATTCGTCGTCATCTGTTATGAGGTCATAAAGCAAGCAGAGGCGTCGATGCTTATCACTCCATGGTAATTGTGACGTAATTTTACGATGATGCAGTCAGGACGCATGCGCACCTCACAAAGATATTTGTCAAAGGCGCATGCATTTTTTTTGGATGGAGGTTTGTGGCAGAAGTTCAGTTGATTGTTTTACCATTTTTATAGCTCTCTCCTTTTTTCTTTCTGTCCTTAATTTTTTCAGCTGCATCGCACAGCTTGAAAAAACGCAAGGCTCTCTGATGTAGTGACACTCAACATTGCCCTGACCGGGCACCACAAGGTCAAGAACACTGTTCACACTCATGAAAAGGTGCAAACCAAGAACTGTATTACGGCCACGGGACAACGTCGCGAACGTTGAGGTCATGCTCAGAAATTTATGAGATCAGCCACTGTTCCTAGTTTGTCTGATACTAAGCTTTGCATATGGCTAGAAGCTGTTCACGTATCACTTGAAACTAACTTGCATAGCACAGACGGAGAAGCACTGCTGTGATGTAGCCAACAGGCATGCAGTTAATGATACATTACTCAACGTTGGAAGCACGGAATTAAGAACAAATTACAAAAAAAGGAATGTATAGTACATTTCCACCGGTGAAAACCTGTTTCCACCTCCCCTTTGTAGGGAGGCGTTCGATCATGACCTTCTCACATGTTATTCCTTCTGATCATACGTTTTCTACCATTCCTTGTTTTTTCTTGAAAATCTGAGTAATCAACTATTTTGTCCTTCTCTGTTGTCTTAAAAAACGCTGCAGATATTTTGCCTTGCTTCTATTCTTTCTCCTTATGGGACAGTTTCGTGTTGCCAACTGAAATGTAGACCTACTTGCGTCCAGTGATGCTTGGATCAAAGCATCCCAAACAACTGTGCCTGGGCACCTCATGCGCTTTTCATAGAACAAGCGAATAGTTAGAATATCTTACCACAAATCTTGACATGAGCCTTTACAAAGTCTGGCGTGAGCAAACGGCTTTCCTGCAAAAGAATACATTACTTTTTCAGACTGTGGGAAAGCTTGGGATTGATTACCTTCCGACAAAGGGATGACTGTCTACAATGCTTTTGACTCATGGGGCGCATATAGAAGGGGCTGGTTTTCAAAGCGCACGCTTCACTGCTAGTTGTAGAGGGAGGTACGGTTCTGGTCAATTCTAAAAATCCTTCGCATCAAACTTTTCAAATTAAAAAATCCCGGCCATACATTGGTTGTTGGCTCCAGCTAAGGTGCAGAATGCAACTTTGTCCTTTAGCTCTAAATTTTGTGAAGACCCTTTGACTCATAGGCATGAAGTTGGAATCAGGAAAATTGTAAATTTTGAAAAAAAATGAGTATAGCGAGAATCATTTTGCAAGTAACAGAAAACATCAAAACGCAAGACCATGTGCAGGAACAAATTATTTGGTACATGTTGAACAAAGACATTTGATATTTTTTGCAATTTTTAAGGTTTCACAAGGAAAGTAAATATTAACTCAGTGAGTGCCAGTTCTATTGAGATTTAGACAAATAACTGTTGATTCGCGTAAACAAAAGGATAACCTTGGTTATTTTCTATTTGTTCTTCACCCCAATTTCCAATACAACGGATTTTTCTTAAAACATTGGTCGGGATACGTCATATGCAAATGAACCCCTGCCTAGCAACCGACGTGTTGACCATCCCTGCCTGGCAACCGACGTGTTGACCATTTCCTCTTGGAGCAACCAACAGGATGGACACGATCGTAGAGTGCTGCGTTGGCAAGGCATGCCACTGACCCGTGTAGATTGTATAGGTCGTGAAAAAGAGTCGCTCCTTTCCGGTTCGATGATTTTCTCGCGGAAACCGCGAATGCTTCCGAGGTTTTTACAACAATTCCAGTGGTTGCTTCTAAGAAGAGAACAGGGTTTTTATCTTTTTCTGAAAGGAACAGGTTACATTTTCAGATCTTAGCTTTTTGCTCGAATTTAATCCCAGTATATTTTAACCCTTTCGCGACTGAATTAACGTTAATATTTTGACAATGATTACAGCAAATGGAAATAAAGAAACACGGGGATGATTTAGTTTTCCAAACCGCTATGACCGCCGTCAAAGCTTCAGCGGTTCAAGCTGCTTTAGAAAACATGTATCTGTTTCCAGTTCAGCAAACAGAATAATGAATCATATGTACTTGTGAAACAGTCTCATCATATGCAGCCTCTCAGCAACAGCACAACCAGAATGAAACTTCATCTTCCCGGTCATGCACAGGTCAAAACTATATGCCAAGGGTTATGATACTTTGCCATGGAAGACACCCATTTCCAGCTGCGAAACAGAACCATCTGCTCGGAAGACTCTTCACGGTGAACTTTGTCGTGTGAAAGTAGTTTATGTTACCTGTCCAGCCCAAGTTACCAGCAGATGTCACGGAAGAAGTTGGGGATTCTTGGTCAATGAATCAGAACAGTTGTAATCCGGTTGGACAGCTCTTATTTAGGGGTCACATTTTCCGGCCGTGCAAAGTTAGGGAGTGATGTTTTGGAGTAAACAAAGAGAAAAAGTTCGTGATTGAAATGTCAATATCCGGCAGTAACCTTGTAAAAGCTTTTTCCAATGAAACCACAAACTTTACAGTAAGTAGATGAAATTTTAACAGGTTTGCTGAGTTTTCTTCGGAAGCTTTTATCAACTGAATCAAACAGCGACGACGTCACGCAATGCGATAAATTTGTCACATGCCAGAGCAGAAAATGATGAAGATCTAGCTTCAGCATCTTTCAAAAAAGTATGCATAGTTTGCAAAATTATGTTTTTCTTTGTTTCTGCAAATTGCAGGTGCCCAAGGAAAAGTTGCAATTTAATTTTGTAATCGTTTTTCAAATTGCTGTGAATTCCACACCTGCCAATACACCTGGCTTCAAAATTTCGTTTCAGCGCAGATTTCACAAACTGTGCTGAGAACAATTATATTTCTAGAATGTGCGCGGTCATTACTCTGCTGTCCTCCTTCCGACCCTGACAGCAATCAAGCGCGTTTGCATTGTGACGTCGCAAAAGCGATTTATCAGTCGGGACGCTCGCGTTTGATGCGCCGGCGCCCGAGTTTGTGTGTCGGGTCAGCAGGTCGGGCCATCCGTGTCCATCAAAGTAGCCGGGGAGTAAATTTAACGATTGGCGCATGCTCGTGTGTTGTTGTCAAACATGGAACTTCGCGTCGAGATTTGTTTGCAGCGAAGATGAAGCGATGGGGAGGACGCTGCAACGAAGTCGCCTTTAAATGTTCCTCGCCGGTTAGGACCACATGTCCCGTGCATGAGTTCTAAGCATCAGCTGGGCATGTGTGAAGGTTGAGGAAACATAACGTGAAGTTTTGTTGTCGTGAAACCGACTTCGCATTTCCTTAAAAGTGTTTAATTCAGAAGAGTTTTGCGAAACCGTTTCTTCAAATCTGCAGCTGGCCCCGCGTGCTGTGCTTGTCTCAACGTTAAAATAAAACTTGATTTCATAGCTGCACTTCTAACATCCAGTCATTTTTGCAAATACGAAACAAGCAGATTCTTCCTGAATTACATCCTTAGTGAAAAGACAATTTTTCTCATTATTTACGAAGACGCCATAATACTCCAACTTATTTCCACGGACACCTCGTTTCCTTCAAACCTGACGTCACATCCTTACCGTCACCGACAGAGCATCCAGTAAGTGAGAATGCGCTGACTGCGTCGCAGCCGCAGGAAGTACTCTTGTCACTTGCAGTCGTCACTTGCAATTTTTGCTGTATTTCTCATCCAATAAACAACATTGTATGGCGTACTGAGACATGAATTTTGGTAAAGAATGTTTTGGAAAAAATTATGAATGATCCTTGGGATATCAGAATGCAAAGTGGAAAACAATCTTTAATACGATTTTCTCTCCACAATCGTTCGCGTCACGATGTTCCTTTGTAGATTTTTTAAATTTCGCTTCAAATCAATTTTCCTTTTTTTGGTTTCTGAAATAAAGCTTGTTTTTATGGCTGTCTGTCCATCGAAAGAAATCCTTTCTCAGCCAAGAATCAGACACTATAATCTTACAAGGGTATATATTTCGCCAATAGAGGAGTCATCTTCTGTTCTTAATCAGAGTGTTTTTATGAACAATTTTATAAATTTGTCTAAACCAGGGGTGGACAACCTGCGCCCTTTGATAAAAATGTATGCAGCCATGCACATGTAATTTATAATATAAGTTATGGCGGCGGTGCATTATCAAAAACTCTGTCTTCTGTGTACGGAGATATATAGTAGGAAGACGGCCAAACAGACGTGTGGAAGCAGGCTAGGCTCAGTGTGTGGAAGCAAAACAGAACCAATGCATAAAAAAATAAACCCAATGCGGCCGACGGTCGCGAAAAGGTCAGGCAGCCCTGACTGATCTAAACTTTTTGAAACGAATTGAAAAATTGCAGAGAAACACGATGGGTTTCAACTGATTTTGAACTTATCAACTAAGGATTGAGATATTTCAACGCACCATCAGTGGCGTAGCCAGCCCAAAAATTTGGGGGGGGCAAAAAATTTGGGGGGCCAAAGTGTTTGATTTTAGGCGAATAGCACTATTTTGTTTGGAAAAACGCCCCTCAAAACCCAAAATGATTATGTTTTCTAAAAATTTGGGGAGGGCCATGGCCCCTCTGGCCCCCCCCTGGCTACTCCTATGCGCACCATAAGTCATCTTGTGTGTAATTTTTACATTCGAAAGGTTTGCTGTTTGCGGATGAGGCCATACTTTTGCACAACAAAAATGTGCCAGTTTTGCAGTTTTACCCGCTTTCCTTGCTGAGAATGTTACTCCTACTTTCACTTTTGTCACCGAATACGTTTGTGTAGCTGCGTTGTTTTTATTTCTCGGTCAAGTGTACTCGTTGCAGCGTCTGGAATCAGGGGGTTTTTCGAACCTACGACCCAGCAATGGACTGCAGTGATTAAAAAGACAAGATTCTGGCGCTCAAAAAACATATGAACTCATAAACGGTTTTGTGACCTCACTATTGCCTCTTGCTGGTCATGAATGCTTTGATATATGCTTTTGTACTTACAAGGTGATGTCGACGCTCGGGATAGGATTTTACGAGGGCCAACGTTTTGTTGACTGCTGGGCCTGGAAGCGCCATCAGGCCTGACTGTCAGTGACAACTTATGGGTTTGCAAAGATCATAGACTTACCGCTTTATCGTCAGTCAAGGTAAAAGCAGTCGCGTCGCTCGGCGTGCTTCAGAGTCTGCTTTAACTACACAAGCAAGTTTAAATCCTCCCAAGCTATTTGCGCCTTTTCTGCGGCGGCGACCATTTCACGGTTATCGTGGAAAAATGGCAGAAGCTCTTAAACTAAATATCAGTTGGATAACAGTTGTTGTCAACAGTATGGACAATAAACCACTCAATCTTCGCTTCAGCACCTTTTCACAACTTGTTTGGTGAAATTGACGAAGGGTTTGGTTCCATTAGGACGACAATCCGGCAGCCGATGATGCAGTTGATGATTATATCTGCTTTTAATAAATTTTCGGAAAATTATTATTTCGTGAAACCGAAAGTGTCCGAAAGTGGAGCAGGTGATGAGTAATTCATGACAAACGAATAAAAATTGTTGCAAACCCAACAATGTCTGTCGAATTTTTTAGTACAATATCAAGAAACTTTCGCCCCTCTGTAGTGCGTGAATATCTGGTTTCAATGACGCACAGTCAATTAACTTAAGTGCACTTGAAACCTTACAATGGAAGCCACAGCTTCGAAAACAAAGTGGATCCATATATTTACAAATAAAGCTGCGAAAGTTTCAATAAATCCGCACATCTCAACAAGGAAACGAAAAAGGAGCAGGTTCTTCTCAGATTTTCTCAAACGTCCGATTTATTTTTGGGACCTGCTTCTTTCCTTCGAAAATTGTCCATTTTTATATTTATTGGCAACACCATCAAAGTGCTATTCCCGGTTTTGATATATTTGACATTTTAGAATAAACTTGAGAGACGCTGCGATTCGGTTTTCCTTTCAACAGCCAGGAACCCAAGAGCGTTGGCTGGCCGCAATTTTCAATGATTCATGGATTAGTATACAGTCGCTTCACCTAAAAAAAGTGAAATTAGCGCCATTGCCAGAAAACCTGTCTCATGTTTCACAGTTTGCAGACGAGGGTATCAAATAAACGTTTATCTGATTAAACATTACCAATCGTACCTCAGCTGGGCAAGCAAAAACGTCTTGACAAACGCCTTACAAACGTCCGCATAATGTACTCGCAACGAAGAACATTGCTATCGTCTTAAATCTGCGACGCAGGCCTTTCCCACATCAAAGCACACCGCCGTCCCTACTGGGACAGTGATCGCGCATTGTTCAGGTAAGGCAAGAGAACGTGTGGGCGAGGGAGGAAAATGGTGGCTGGACGAAGGACAGTAAAATACATATTATTATCCAAATAAACATGGCAGGGGTTTGTTTCATGTGGGTAGCTTGGGTAAGCGCTCTGCTTTTGCAGATTTTTCTTCAGCATTACAGTATTTCACGCAAATTTCTGTAACAATCGAATAACATTCAAGTAATTTGTCCCCACAAGGGTTACGCTGTCAAATCAATCATCAATTTTTTTGCTAAAAAAACAATTTTACATAGTTTACGCTTCCTTATTCTTTGGGACTGACGACACGTAGAGTTACGTGAAATCAATTTTTTATTGAAAGACATTTGCCGATGGTTTCAAACCCTTCGACTTTGTGGGGACTGGTTGCATGAATACAGATATGCGCAAGTTTGAACCATCGCAAAAAGATGAAAGCAGAGCGCAGTCGGCTGATTCTGCGAAAGGTTGGAGCAAAACGAGAGCTTTTGATTGTCGAATGATATTCAAATCATCTTATTGTGTCGCAACAATAGCTGTTCTTCAACATTTTTGAATTTAAGCAGAAGTTTCATAATATCTTTCAAAAACTGCCGACTCAATTTCCCCAAGATTTTAGACGTCATTAAATTACTGAAGTTTAGCAAAACGGTCCTTGATTTTTTTACTTGCTGATGATCCGACATTCAAGCAACATGACGTAAACTTTAAGCAAAAACGTAAACACAGTTCGTAGTGTCCGCTAGATTTGCATTCAACAATAAAATTGAAAACAGAAAAAAAGTTAGTTCTCGTAATTTGGACCAACACGACATTTCTAGGCTTGGACAAAGCTGTATGATAACGCATTGCAGCACGGAACGATTTGATGGATTAGGAAGTGATTGTAACCACCGAGGAAGAAAAAAGAAATCCGAGAGAACTTTTTCCCACGCCCTTTTCCCATTCACAAGCTGCCCTGAGGCACCGGTCCTCTGATCGCCGGACAGCTAGAGTTGCTGCTGAACGTAAAGGTTGAAAACCAGTCTGCAAACTTGCAGTGGAATCTTCTGACGCAGTGTTTCGAATACACTTTATGTTTGTACTCAGTTAATTGCAGCAGAATGCCAGCCAGCAGCAAACTAATGTGACTGAGGTATGGAAAAGTACAACTGTGTGTGAGAATAAAGTTCGCCAGGCACGCTGTAGTTCCTTCACCTCCGGCAGTTTGTAACTTTAGACGAAGATGATCATCATCTTTTTCGGAAACAGTCCAGTATCATTTCGTTCTCAAAGTTATGCTTCCGCCCAAGCCTTTGGCACTGGTTTAGTAGATTGCGTTTATTGTTATCAGCCTATCAGCCTGGCAGAGGCTCTCAGTTGTTTTCTCCGTTCAGGTTTCAAAAAACCCAAAAGCGTTTTGTTGCAACAGACAATATCATTTTAACAGGAAATTCGTTACTGCCCTTTGATCCTGAAAATAAGTTTGACGTTACGTTTGTGCTCCACTTTCCCATTCGTCATCTGCTAACTTAAAACTTCACCAACATTTCAGTCCATATTGAAGTTATGTTCTTGCATTGGTTTGCAGCCTTGCTGCTTGACAAGGATTGAAGTCGGTGTGTGCAGCGCATGTCCGAATTTCCAGTTGATCCGTAGGTTTGGTTTTATCTCATTCAAAGACATCAATCCCGCACTAGAGCAGAACACGCTTCCACTCGGCTATTTGCTGATAATCCAAAGATTAAGCACACGACACAGCAGGTTAGGTGGTAGGTTACGACTCGCACAAGGGTTTGCGGGTTGTACAGCTCACCACTCAACATTTACCTTTTGCCGAAAAAAATGGTTGAAGCAAAATATTGGAGTGGTGTATTGTTAAAAAAACGCTGAAAATGTGTAGTAACCAGGCGAATGATTGGAAATATGGCATCTGTTAATAATTGACTGAAAGAAACATCTTTCTTTTGTCCAGTAGAAAAATGTGAAGCCACTGGATTAACTGCGTTTAATTTGCTTTAAATCCCAGTTGACAGTTTTTGAAAAAGCAATTGCCGCAGTGTCATGACTGTTTCCTGAAGTTTTCCGTACAACTTCTGTTTGTTGGAGATTTTCATGTTGTTTAACATCGCTCTTCTTCTGAAGCAATGCTTGTCACGAAAGGTTAGAATTTTTTCCCGGGCGTTCCATGTGTGATCTTGCCGGGAAAGGTTCGTCGATTTCGGGCAAAAACGTTTTTGAGAGCCCGATCGTCAATCTTACCGGATCAGCTCTTGCGTTGCTGCATTTATTTTATTTGTGCCAGTTGTTCTGTTTTCAGGGTGGTCATTTGCGTCGTCATTTTTTGGTTGTGCGAAATAACACGTTTCACGCCTCAGCGAAATGACACGTGTCACGTCACTGTGTGTCACGAGTTCCGGTCTGTCACGGTCAAGGTACACCAGAGGCGTTGCTCTCTGAGTATCTTTGTTGTTATGTCATAAATAAAACTTCAACGACATGAAAGTTGCGACGTTCCAGTAGGCGAGCAATAAACGAAAGAAAAAGTTCCTTTAGAGCTGTTTGTGATTTGCGAGGGCAACATCGGAGCTGACCAAGCATTCACCTGGTTCCTCATTGCGTTGACTTAACCTGAGCTGAGCTATCCTACCTCAGCTCAACGCAGCGTGGTTTGGCTGCTGAAGTAAAAACAGATTGAAGGTATTTTGTATGCGACGTGCCAAGGAGAGACACAGATTAGTGCATTGCTGTTTGTAGTCAAAAATATACGAGAAGAGTTGGTTGGCAGTCTAAGAAGAAAGTGCTCATGGTGAAGATTAGACGATGGCGCGATCGTTGTCGTTTGTTGTGGAAAGGCGATTAAACCTTCAATTCAAACTTTTAACCCAACAGTTGACGACAACAGGAGGCAAAATGTGGAACCGAACCGAGTGTTTTGTGAATGATGCGCAAAGCAGATCAAGTCTCGTTGGCGTCGTTGAATGCCAAGTAAAACTCAGGCTGCATTGATTTGACAACCTTACTACTTAAAGACGATTTTTCGCTTTGACCTCCTCCCCGCTTATACGTTTTTTCTGCTGACGCCATGACCTTTAAACAACGATACCAGGAACAGCTAATGCTATCAATGTGAGAAACGGAGAGTTTGATTGCTGACAAACACATTTCTCCCCTGCCAAAGAAATTCGTTTATCTCTTTTAGTATAGAAAAGAAATAAAAAAAATTGAAACGTAAGTTACGTCCATCACTCATCTTCCGAAGTTTAGCGAAAACTTGCTTTACTGCGATAAGTGGACAAATGGTGCGGAAAGATTGGCAAACACGGATTGAGAAGCTGTGCCCTGGCGTGTTGCTGACATCTTGCGGTAGTTGGTGTGGCTGGATGATTCGAAAAGCTTCAAAGGATTTTTGCCAAAACGTAAAAAATGTGTCTTACATGTTTATCGATCATCTTCCTTCACTAAGGTAGTAAAAAGTTTCAGGTAGATGGCCTTGAACTATGTGACAGTATGAAAGTTTTTGTAAAAAAATAGTATGACACTTTCTGAGGTTTGCCGTCATAATATGGTCGTACACTTACTTTATTTTGTTTCCAGTATTATTTAGCCAAGTGGATATATGTTCAGAAATTCATTTCGACATCGACAGGTTGATATTTTTTCGGCGAGGTGCATAGCAACGGAGTCAGTCTTGATTATTACCGCACAAACGCTCACCTGATGAAAAGATGCGAAAAAACGTTGCAAACCGTATAATCGCAAAATGACATGTGTCGTCACAATGAGGTGTGTCGCACGCATTGGTGTCGTGCACGAAATCTATAAGAATTAAAAGTTTTTCTTTTGATTCGCCAGCTGCCAAATCATGTTCTCACTGCGGAAAAACAATTACAAAAATCAACTTCAAAACGCGAATAGAAACGGGCGTGACGAGTGAAAGTGAAGGATGGCGCGTCCTCCATCAATCTCTCGTCAGTCCCGGCACCACCATCCATCCCTCCCCCCCGCACACCTGCGCCTGGCACC
>JGI24021J15306_10000341_pt1 | contig 32837 bp, 25 predicted proteins | sample Ectturendosymbi1_FD_15306 | JGI IMG/M metagenome (IMG submission 15306)
TGGGTACGTAATTAAATTTTTATCCCACTTTTGCCTTCTCATATTTTCTCTGGCTCATCATCTTCATTTCAGTCGATTTCAACATTCGATTCAGTCGATCAAAATTTTTCAGCAATCTTTTCTTGCAATAAAGAAATTCTAGCGGAATTTTGCAATTTTTCTAGCTTCAAAGATCTGTTTAATCTTGACAACCCTGTTCACGGCAGTAGGCGTTTTATCGCATGTGACTACTGAACGCAGACATGGGCACAATTAGGTGGGGGACACGGAGGACGTGTCCACCCAACTTTTCCAGACGTTAGGGAAATAATATGCCATGTCCCCCCATATTTTTATCTTTAGGTTTTGTATTTGGAGAGGTTTCAGAATAAAAGTGACGTTTGTCACGTTTTGTATGAAGAGCTTTTCATGTTAGGTGTTACACATAATAACCGAGTTGATGTTGAAACAGGGTTTGGCGTGGTGTCACTGATTCTTATGTTTTTATAAATTTTAGCTTCGATAAAATGATATTTAGCATTTTGCAAGTTTCTAGAGACCGCGAACGATTGTGAGGTGCTTCTGTCCGACATTTTACCCTGTGTGGTATGCTGCAAGATAGGCCATTGTCTTGAGCAGTGTTGCTAACCATGCGGTTTTCCCTCGAATTTGGGCTAGTTTTTGTGGATTTACGGGTGTTTTGAAGATTTGCGGGTTGCTTGTTTTGCGAAAATTTGCTTGTTTTTTCGGTTTGTTTTTTGTAGATCTCCGTTTTGCGGATTGCTTTTTTTCAAATTGTATGCACTTCTGCTGTTTCAAGTTACTGCAAAACGAAATTTGGACGTGTTTTTGTGCAAATTGGCTCATTGTGAACTTGTTTTTTTATTTCCGTCCCTACTTTTGTGCTTAATTTACGTGCTGGTACTTGTTTTGTTGGATTTTCTTACCAAACGCATTTTGGGCTTGTTTAACTGTTAAATTACCTATTTTAGGCTTGTTTTTCAAATGTACAACCTGGCATCACTGGTCTTGAAACAATGGAAGTTTAGCAGTTGTGCGTGTGAAAGACCACAGTAGCCACGATTTGTTTCGTGCAGAAATGTAACTGGCTTTGCTATAACGTTGGTTGTCACGTATTCAGAAACAGACAACGTAATATTTAATGATGCAAGTTTACGTTGGAAAGTTACATTTTCAGGCAAATCTCTGCGAAGTTTTTGCAAAAGACAAAAAGCAACACTACTGTGGAGACATAGGTTTTACGATGGGCAGTTTTGCTGTTCGTGAGGTCTAGTAGAATTATTATTTTATACATGTGCAAACAAGCTATTCTTTTAATGAACAGAAATGTCAAATATCAGCCCATCAGTATTAAAATATCTGCTAATCTTCGTTGTTAACATTACTTATTGCCAAGTTCATGATTTTTACTTGTAACAGCAGATGCCGTTATGTGTGATCACGTTGTACGTTTGTCAATGTTTGGAATGTTGATCATGTTGTTGAACTATAGTAGCGTGTCCAGTGGTGTAACTAGAGGTTTGAGCCAGGGGGAAAACTAAGCTGAAAGGTGCCCACTATCCAAAACTCAGAAAAAAAACTTGAGAAATATCGTGAAACCGGATTTGGATGGTTATAGTAAAACCCTAAATCACCGGAAAATACTCCTCAAAAAACAACCTACTGAAAACCAAACGATCACTAAAACCGAAATATAAGCTAAGTGGAGGCCCAGTTTTTGTATTTAGCTATTTAGCTTGTCAGGGAGGCGGGTGGTTCGCCCCTCTGCTTCCCCGTCAGTTACGCCATTGAACATGTCCAGTAACAAATTTAGGTATATAAATTTGCAAATCATCTGTAAGGATAAAGCAAAGCGTGATTAGTGTTGCTTTTAAAACATCTCTAAGAACAAGATTGGGAAACTCTAAGATTGGGAACTCGTATTTATAAAACTTCACTTCTGCATCGACCCGATGACTGCATTGGTTTAACACTAAGCAATCCCCTACATTTTACAACAAAATTGCGAACATGAAGGCAAACATCTGTGGCAGGTAATGCAGCAGGACAGTGACTGGCAGTTCTGCCACAGTTTTTTGCAAAAATCACTAGATTAACAAAAAAAATTCACTAGATTTAATATTTTGTTGAAGTTAACAGTTAGATCGGAAGCTTTCAGGTTTCTTTCAAGAGCTTAAAGCGACAACACTAAGTACTTTACATCAATAAATATCGCCGTGTCTTATTGTTTTCGACCTAATATTTAATAAGCACACAGGTTTTTTTGAAAGGAAAATGTTAGGTACCCGGTATGAACCTGTAGGGACCCGATTTCTCTGATTCTAGGGACCCGGCTTCCTCTTGTTCTAGGGACCCGATGATAATTTTCTCTGATTTTAGGGACCCGATTTTCAATTCTGAAAAGTTGGAAGACCCTGAGCACATTTCTACTGCACTGATCCTGCAAAGGAATGAAGATACAGTCGTAGGCAACATTGCAACAATGAACAGCAGAGAAGTGAAAACAATGAAAAACTGAGATTAGAAAAACTTGTTTGTTCTGTTGATGCAAATATTAGCACAACGATTCACGTAATCAATTGTTTTTCTGAAGAAACGGCTGAAAAGTTGGAAGCAGGACAACCGATCTTCTAACAGATACCTTGCATAAATTCACTAGATTACAGTGAAAAATCATTAGATCACTAGGTCTGCCTAAAAATTACTATGTCTAGTGAAAAATCACAAGGTGTGGCACCAGCGGTAACTGTTGACAGCGGTAAGCAACGTACTTTTAAACGGTTGTGTGAAAAGTATGAGTGAAAAAGAACCATTGCTGCCAACGAAGCGAAGATTTTGCAATTGTTGCCGTGGTATGGGGCATTTTCTTTGTGGTGTAGAAAGGGTAAAGCGTTTGTGAACGTCCATTTGCATTGCATCGTCGGCAACATGAAAAGGATTAGCAAAATGTCGACTTTGTTCCTCCCTGGAAAAATCTCTGCGGACGCCCATTCACAGGACTATATCATGCGTGATGATTTGGCGATAGATTCTTCGCTTTCAATTGTTGTGAAAAAGATCAAAATAACACAGTACGTTTGTCAGAAACAACATCGTTTGGAACTGTTAGAACACTTCTGACGCCAAGTACGATACACTTCAAATTAAACGTGCCTTGTTTTTTGAGCAGAGCACTATAGCGCAGTGTTTCTCAACGCGGGCCCTCAGGCCCACAAGTGGGCTTGTGGATTTTTGAAATGGGCCTGGAATTTTCATTGGGCCTACAGTGGGTCCCAAGGAAAAATGTATGGCTGCAATTCTATACTTTATCTGCTAATGTAAATCTATGAAATCATGACCTTGAAGTTCAAGAGAATACAAACCAATTATGCAGTATAATTGGTTTTCGTTGCAAATGTGTGTTTTCTAAACATCAATTTTCATAATATTTTACGTTATTAGGCTAAAATATCCAAATTCTCAATACCTCAGCGATTTTAAGGTTGTAGATTCTTTCCGACACTTTGTTGTGCGTTGGCGCTGTGCTGCTGGATTAAATACTCTTTGCCACACATTTACCGCTTGGTAAGTTCAACTTGACAAGCTGATAGATAGACATATGGATTAGTTTAGACATTGACACTTTTACTGTATTGTTCATATTAATAAAAAAACATTTCTATGTTACTCGAAATTTTTATTAAAGGTTATGTGGGCCTAAGATTTTTTTCACGCTGAAAATGGGCCACAAGAGAAGAAAGGTTGAGAACCACTGCTATAGCGTACGTTCTGAAACGTATTTCATTTTTTGCCAGCAGTCAGTGCCATGCAAAACTTTGTGCCCTTGTACCAACGTTTTACAACGTTGAAGTGCCTTGCTATTGTTGCGTAAAGTGATACGAGACTTCGACAGCTTTTTTCTTTATTCTCACTTCAGGCGAAGATTTTGTGACGTAATCTTTTTGCAAGTGGCAAGTGTCCGGGCAGGTTGTTTTGATGTGCCTGTATTTCTCACAATCCTCAATACCAGTAGCGTAGCCAGCCCTAAAACTTGGGAGGGGCCAAAAAATTGGGGTTGGGAAATGTTTGCTTTTAGGCGAATAACACTATTTTGTTTGCGATACCACTTCTCAAAATACAAAATTACTATATGTTCTGAAAATTTGGGGGGCAATGGCTCCCTAGCTCCCCCTGGTTACACCTCTGCTCAATACTAGAACTTGGTGGGGGGCATAACCATCACCAAACCTCTGCAAGCCCCTGCGCACAACAGTAACATTTTCTCAGGCAAGAGCTCCAAAGTAATCACGAAACAAACTGTCTGGAAGTGAAGCATCACAATTGCACTGTTATGTCATAAGTAAATATCGCTACATAGTCGGTTTTCGACTTTGTAGTGTTTAAATGCACTGTTGGAGTTGAATGAGTGAATTTTTAAAACTTCAACTCCAGAAATAAAAATATCCAAACTCCACTCCGACTCAGGGTGAAATTGCAAAATCTCTTACTTCGAAACCCTGTTTTATGGGAGCGCAATTTTAAAGATTTTTTATCACCAACATGACCTGATCCTCACGTTTTTATTAAATTTAGGTGATTAAGATCACTTTAAATCTCAAATGAAAACACAAGTAGAGCAAAAACTCCCATGATTTGCATTAAATAGTGATCAAGACAAAGAAATTGGTTTGCCCATATAACGTTTCACTCAGGCCACGGTTTCATTATTTCTAAATTTATGACTTTGGTGGCGAATGAATAATATTTAGGATCTGGCAGTTCAGAAGAATATAGAAAATAAAAAAACATTTTTACGTTTATATTTTTCCCCGTTATTGTTGCAACATCATAGGACAAGNTTTTAGGCTTAGTTTTCAGAAGACATTGTCATGTTTTGAAGTTCAACGTGATAAATATCATTGACTGACCTGCCAAATTCCTCCNGCGCCACTGGTCATGTTGACACCATCTGCACTTTCCACGTGAGAAAGCCTTCTGAGCATGTCGTTATCATTATTAAAAATACCTGAAGCGTATTTAAAATTATTAACTGTTACACTTGACACATTTTACATAACATATCAGAAGTAATTTTACGACAAATGTTAGAACTCCCAGCGTTGTTTCTTCAATTGTTTCAGTTTATATGCCATCAAAAATGTGGAAAATAGTGTAAATAGTATAAACAAGGAGTTTGCTGCCTTACACGAATGTTCTTCGCAAAATATGCTATAATCACTACTGAAAGTGTGGTGACAAAAAACATAAATATTATTAAAAAGCAAAACATGCTGCACATTCTTAGATATGTAGGTATTTTGGGGATAAATATAGTCGCAAAACGGATGAATTAAACATACAAAAAGGTTTTCCACCTTTGCCTCTTAAACTTTTCAACTACATTTCCTCTTCAATGCGAACTTTCTTCATTGAAATAGACTGTTTTAGCAAATCTCAAAGAAGTTTCTTTCAACCTTCTAAAGTTTTCAAAGATAGACAGCGTGTGATTGAGTGCCCTAGGCTTTGAAAGATTTTGGAACGGAATATCACGAAACCATGTTCCACTTCTCAAAACATTGAATTTGTTCTTAACCTGGCATTTTACCTTCAGATTTATGAAAATATTTTAGCTGAAGACGCAATCAAATTAGTATGGACAAGTCATAGAGCAATTTAACGAATTTCAGTGTTTCATATTTTTGAATACTTTGTCATGAAATTTTCATTGTTGTTTTGAGCACTACCTCACTGTTGGGATAAACTAAAAAAAAAACTTGGTTAAACTCTTTCTTCACCTACTAGCTGTACGGCGATTTTTTCACCCTTCCGTTATGCCTTTGTCAATTTCAAGCAGAATTGCATTTGCCCTTTCAACTGTATTTTCATCTTTCTATCGGTTTACTAGATAATGATCATGAAAGATGTGAATCATAGCAAGGCACGTGTATTAACTATAAGGTCATTTACAGCATGATTGTAAATAATGAAATGAAACAAATGCGACTCACTAACTTGATTCAATAAATTGCTTGCATTTCACATACACAACTTCTTTACTGTTCTCCGCGCAACTTCCGCACAATGGAAGATTGCGAATCATACATAATTTTGCGGTCGTATTATTGCAGTTTGTACCGTGACAATTTCGTCGCTTTCGTCTGGTAATATTTCCTTTACCACACTGGGCGGTGTCAGTGCTTTCATTTGCCTCCCTGTTGATAGTTTTTCGGCAGGAAGAAGCTTACCTGTTCTTGTGTTGACTTCTTGAATAGCATCTAAGTGTTTATTGCAACGATGCCCAGTCAGGGCCGGATTAAAGAGCAATGTTCACTGTAGGGCAGAGGTGATCACGGAGCCGGAGTTCTGGAGCGGACTCCGGAAGAAGTCTACGATTTTTGTCGAAGCCGGAGCAGGACCTGGATTCGGATTTTTGAATGAAAACCGGACCCGGAGCAGGAGCATGAGTGAGAATTTCAGTTTTTACAGGAGTCGGATAATTGATTTTATTAAATTTAAACTTTCTCTGAACGGCTAATTGTTAGATTAATATATTCGCTCTATTATCTTGGATAAATTGGTCAGTTATTAGTTCAGGCTGTTGAAGGTGAGGGAGGGTGGCAGACTGGCGGTCTGTGTTCTGATCTGACTGGTGCATAGCTTATGCGCAACTGCTGTATCACAGGACGTCAGTTGCTGGAAGTTTTTACCTCTTTGCTGGGTCGTGTTTTGAGCAGTATTCACAATTTGTTAGTTTCAGTGAAATGTAGAAGATAACAATGCATGACATATGTATCTTTGCAATGCAGCAACGCCAACAACAGTGCAGTTTCAGTCAAGCTAGCAGAAATGCAGTTCAGGCTATTCCTAAACATGCCATTATCATCTTGCAAGTTCAAATACAATAAAAGAAATAAATGGATTGTGTGAATCAGGTGGTAGGAAGTGTTTTCAATGTAGCCTACGTGACTTTATTTGCAGAGGCTAAAGTGAAAAGATAGCAGTAGTTGACTTGTTCTTGTTTCATTGTGCTTATGCCTAAATCACAAAGAGTTAAATAAAAAAGTTTAACAAGACTTAGTTCAGGTCAGAGCTGAAAGAGTCAGATGAGATTTGGTTCACATGAGAACAACTTATGATTCTATTTCTTGGTTTCAAGTTTGGTAGCCTAGTGCATATTTTGCCTCGTGAGGCAAAATGAGATGTACGATACACAAATACAAAATGAGTTAGGCTTTGAAGTTAGGGACAACCTGCAGTTGACCAACACAGACAAGAAACCACTACCTGCTTGTCAGCACTAGAAGCATGACAATACTCAGGCGTGCAACCAGGGAGGGGGTATTTGGGGCATTTGCCCCTCCCGAAATTTTCAAAATATTGTATAGCAATTTTGACATTTGCAGAAACTTTCAAATAATAAAGTTGAAATTTTGTATTTCTAATCATTTAGAAAAGTCTTACTGGAATTTTTCTTTTCCTATTTGAATAAGATTCTATATGAATAAGGACTGAGGATGCGTCATTTTACGTGAAATCGATTTCCTATTAAAAATTTGCTGATTGATTCCTTGCTTACACCCATCGTGGAAAATACATACTTGAATAGAGATATGTGCAAGTTTGAATCACCGCAAAAAGATGAAAGCAGATGGAAGTCGACTGATTCCTCGAAAACATACAGAAACACTAGTGCTTTTAAGTGTGGAATTTTTCTGTCTTGTCTCTTTACAAGACATATTTTGAGACAGGCAATCCGATCGAAAATTTCGCAAATGATTGGTATTTAACCACAAATACGCTGAAATTGGAGATTGTTCAAGATGTTGGTAGCCTATATATAAGGCATTTTTTATCCTTTTGTTCGTGTAACACTCTGAAAATTTTCAGAAATGCAGTGTGCGCACGCTTTGATTTTGTTTCTTGCCATCTTCTGAGGAAGAGAGTTTGCAAACACTTTTGAAACGTCAACAATAAATACTGCATTGCTATCACACCAGTGGAGCAACGTTTTCACCCAGTTGACTATGCCTAGTGACAGAAACATGATACTCGTATGACCACATTGTGTTAGCTTTACGTTTGCCTGGGATTACTGTAGGCTGCTATTTAAGCATTTTGCATTTTTTGTGCAGTGCTTAAATGTTGTGGGTTTCACAGCCAAGCTCTAACGTTGCAAGGGAAATTTAAATTTCACAAGAGCCTCAATGTTTTTAGGTGTTGTTTAGGTAGTCCTAGCAAAAATGACTAGCCCCACCCACATCTGGTGGCGAGCGTGTCCCAACCGTTCTTAATAAAGTTAAAGTTGCATTCCTTTTGAGAGTATTTCAGTTGGCAGACGAATTCTCGTATCTACAGTTAAAACAATAGCATCAGTGATTAAATATATCTTGACATTCAGTCCATTCTCTTGTATCTGACATTCTGGCAGCTTCGCCAGTCGCAATATCGTCTGCAGAAATTATCTCACAACAAATATATTCAACTAAAGTTTCAAAAATCTTGATAAACGATTTGATGAAATTGCTAAAACGAGACGAAAATTTCGGCAGGTTTGCTTGTAGCCTATACATCTGCCACACTAAAGCCATGACTGCACCAGTTGATTACGGAACCAGGCCTTTGTATTAGGCTATTAATTTTTACTCCGGTATATCGTTCGGTTTGCATCTTGATTAAAACCAGGCCCGTAACCAGCTTAGGGCACCAGAGGGGGAGAAAAGTTGTCTGGGAGGGGCCCAAATTTTTAAATAGCCTATGTCTAACACATTTTTCCAAGGGGAGCGAAAAAAATTTTAGGGGGCTTTGCCACCCTGAGACCTCCTGCACTCATGGTCGCAATTAGGTGGGGGCACGGGGGGCGTGTCTTTTTTTTAGACAGTGGGGATATAATACACCATGTCACCCCACCTTTTTTCTTTATGTTTTGTATTTGGAGAGGTTTCAGAATAAAAGTGACATTTGTCACGTTTTGTGCGAAGGGCTTTTCATCAGGCCAAGCGGGCAAAACTTAGCTGAAGGTGGCCCACTGGCCGCAGGGATGGCACTAACCAACACTGAAAAAAAGTTAAGAAATGATAGTGAATACAGAAGTCGTGGAAGTCTATACTAGCTAAAACAACAAAACACACCGAAAAGTGCAAAAACAAACTACTGAAAAGCAAACGAATACTAAATATGAAAATGTCAGATAAAAGGGGCCCAGTTTTTAGCTTGCCAGGGGAGGCGGCTAAAAAACTGGGCCCCCTTTAGCTGACATTTTGATTTAGCTTGCCAAGGGAGGCGGCTGGTCTCTGCTCCATGTCAGTTACGCCACTGCTTTTTCATGTTAGATGTTGCATATAGCCAAGCTGATGTTCAATCAGAGTTTGGTGTGGTATCACTGATTCTGATATTTTTATAAATATTAGCTTCGACAAAATGATTTTCTAGGGACCGCGAAAGATTGTTGACTGTGTCTGTCCGACATTTTACCCTGTGTGTTGTCTTGAGACAATAAGAGTATAACAGCTGCACGTGTGAGATACCACAGTACAGCAATGTTTTTTTCGTGCAGAAATGTAACTGTTTTTGCTGTAACGTTGGTCACTTATTCAGAAGACATATCAAAATTCAAAGATGCAAGTTTATAATATAAATATTAGAAAGTTACATTTTCAGGCAAATCTCTGCGAAGTTCTTGCCGAAGACAAAAAGCAGCACTATTGTGGAAATTTGGTTTTACGATGGGCAGATTTGCTGTTCATGAAGTCTAGCACAATTATTATTTTAAATGCGTGCAGACAAGTTATTCCTTTGATTAGCAGAAGTGTCAATTTAATAGCTTATCAGTAGGGCAATTTTTTTTCAATAAAGTCAATTTTTTGGTAGTAAGCTTGAATGACGTGATTTTTTGCAAGAACTCTGGATAGAAAGAGTAAGTTTCATATTCTTCATTTGATAGGTTAATAGAAAGTCAATTTTTTACCGTTAGGTCTTTATAGTGCAATAAAGTCAATTTTTATGATTATCATTTATTAGTCAAAATTTCTTTTTAGTATTGGTGAGAAAAAATGATGATTTTGATATGCCTGATAAAAGCTTACACAACCCTGGAACACTGAACCGGAATTTTTGTCACACGAACTCTGAACTTGGGTGGATGAAACCCCAGTTCAAAAATTAAAATAAATAGCACATAGACTTGTGTCGTTGAGAATTTGTATGTTTTCGTTTAATAAATGTTCGTTTTAATATAAAATCTGAAAAATTCTCAAGAAATATTATTCATTGAGTCTAAATTTTGTTAGGTCAATAAAGTCAATTTTTTTGAGTTTTTAAGTCAATTATTTTTAGTTTTTAGGTCAATAAAAACTTGCTCTGATATCAGCATTAAATTGTTGGCTAATCTTGAATGTTGACATTACTTATTGCCACGTTCATGACTTTTACTTGTAAGAGCAGAAGCCGTTTTGTGTGGTCACGCTGTACGTTTGTAAAAGTTTGGAATGCTGATCCTGTTGCTGAAATATACATGTAGTACCGTGTCCAGTAACAAATTTAAGTATATTAATTTGTAAATCATCTGTTAGGACAAAGCGTGATTAGTGTTGCTTTCAAAACACCTCTAAAAAACAAAATTGGGAAGTATTTATAAAACTCTACTTCTGAATCGACACGATGACTATATTGATTTCGCACCAAGCTGTCCTCCCACATTTTACAACAAAATTGCGCCCATACCTGCACCACCCTAGTTCCGGGCCTGATTAAAACTAAAAAGTGCTCATTTTCGGAAATGCTGCGAAGAGAACTTTATCTGTGACCGCTTGCGAAAAAGTTGTATCACGATTGAATAAAAACACGATGACGTCATCGAATGAAAATTCATGAAAATTGCTCCCCCCNGAAATGAAGAGCTGGTTGCGCCCCTAACAATACTACTCATCCATATTGGCTAAAGGCAAAATAGTTCAAGCAGTTATTTNACCTCATGTGGCAAAATGGACTCTGCTTTCAAGCTTTCGGAGTTTGAACAGGAGTCGGAATGTAAATTTCCAATGAGCTCCGGAGCAGGAGCAGGAGCTGGAGTCACTTTTTTAGGAGCAGGAGCCAAAAAAAGTGACTCCGATCACCGGATCACTGATACTAAATAGCCGGCTTACCAATGTGGCTTATTTGAAGCCAGATTTTGAAACTCTGGCTTTTTTAATGCGCTTGGCTAGACAAATCTGGCTTTTTTCAGTTGGAAAAGCTTGGCTCTGGCAAAACATTGTCTGAGCTGCAAATTCATTACCAATCTCTTCTGAAGAGAGTCTATGACCATGCAAGGTGCAAAGAATATTGCAAAGATTTTACAGTCGCCCTAACAATTTGCGATGTATTTAGTAAGAAACAAATGTACGAAAGTGTAACTACGGGAAAGAAAATGCTTCTAAAGATTGGAATTTTGTTTATATCGATATTTCTGACGAATTTTAGTATCTATTTTGTGTTTGGTTATGTATGCAGGGGCAGAACGAGGGGGAGGCAAGAGGGGGCGCAATTCCCCGGGCGCCGAATCACTATTGGGGCTCCGAATCACTGCGGGGGGAACCGAAAAGTAACCAACAATGTCACACGTACTTTCTTCAGTGCAGTACATTGGCTTCCGAAAGACCTCAGGTTCGAGCATGGGGGCGCCAAACTTGCTTCTTGCCCCGGGAGCTATCTAACTCATTACGCCCGTGAATGCATGTTTCATGTGTATATGTCTTAAGACTGCTGTCTTTGTTGGGACAAGGTCTGGCTTTTTTGGCAAAGACAGGTTGGCAACCCTGCTGAACAACAAACACGGCAGGACTATAGCTTTAGCACGCAAATAGTATCGTTATCGCGACATTTGTGCAGTAGGCGTGATGCACGAGTAGATAATCATCATACCCATTCTAAAAGAACGATTATTAGGAAAAAGTTGAAACAAAATTCAAATATATTTGCATTGAATAAAACGGAAAATATTTGTATTCAAGTAGTGATCACTTAAAACTGGCAGAAAGTCAAACTAGCAGAGAAATCTTTAATGATACTCAACGCAACATCGGAACATAGATTGGTATTATTGTATTGCGTCTGAATCGCGACAATTTTACGAGTATTTTATTTGAAACAAATCATTGTCATCACGAAGGACCCCCTTCAAGTGGGGGGCCGGGGCAATTGGCCCCGTTGTCCCCCTTAATCCGGCCCTGCGACCAGTATTATTCCTCCAACCATCCACAAACCATCATCAATTTGTAGATCCTGTGGTGTAGAAACGCACCACTTGGTCAAAACCACCGACCCCAAGCTTGTTATAGTTGTGCAATAGTAGTGCCAGTGGATTTTTTCTTGTTAGTGTGGTCCATGTCTGGCAACTGATCCATGCTTGATAGTACTCACAACAGCTTTGTGTTTGGTCTGATGCTTTACAAAAAGTGCTCCACAGTTTTTGTTTCAAACGAAATACTTGGATTGTAATCCCTTTTCCGCCTCTGTCATTTTCTTAGACACTTCTCATTGATTTTTTTTATTGTTCCAACAACTGAAATTTTTTCTTTGCAATTTTTCTACTAAAGACAAGCATGTAAAGAAATTATCGCATGTAATGTACCCCAATCCATTTATAGGTTGGGACAGTATCAAGACAACCGACTCTGCAAGAAGCACACCACCATCATGTCCATCATTTTCTTGCACACCTAGGTAAGGCACGATGTTATAGATGAATTTTGAAGCTGCCTTAACAAGAACTCAAAATTTTATGCCAGGCCCATACTTGTCGGGTTTTGTTGGCATGAACGGTATGAAAGGCCATCGCAACTTACAAGGCATAAGTTGTTCTTCAAAAGTCAATGAGAAATCGCAAACATATTTGTTTTGGCTCAGTAAGGAGAACTTTTCAAAAACTCTTATTGGTGCGAACTGGTCAACGCCAGGACCTCGTCTAATTTTGTTCGGCTTATCACATCTAATGGATTTTAGAATTTTGATGAGAGAATCTGTTCCCAATATTTCGTAAAAAAATGGAATGCAGTGATTTTTCTTCGACACGAAAACAACTTGCCTTTTTCGTATGGCCCTGGTGCATAACGGAAGCCAGCAACAAACATTTCTAGTTTTTCCAAACCTGTTTTTGGCCTTGTTTTGATACTTTACAGTTTTTGTTCAAAACGAAATCACTGGAATGTAACCAGTGGTGCAACTAGAGTTCTGAGTAAGGGGGGCTAAAGCTTAGTTGAAGGGGGCCCATTGATCACCGTAAGGGGGTCACTAACCAACACTCAAATTAAAGTTAAGAAATGATAGTAAATCTGGATGTCGTGGATGTCTATACTAGCTAAAAAAAAACGAAAACACCCTGAAAAACGCAAAAAAATACAGCCTAAGTATACTAAATATCAAAATGTCAACTAAAGGGGGCCCAGTTTTTACATTTAGCTTGCCAGGGGGGCGGCTCGCCCCATTGCCCCCTGTAAGTTACGCCACTGAATGTAACCTACCCTTTTCCGCCTCTCATTTGTTTTGGCAATGCTCGTAAATGTAGTCGTATTCTTCGCACAACGAAATCTTTTTCTTTTGCAAGATTTTCTGCTAAACGCAGATGTGTAAAGAATTGTCGTACGTATGAAAAATGTAAACTTGAAAATAGACCACACCACTGGTCTCATTTGTCTGTTAGGCTTTCTACCTGCCCGGCAACCGCTGGAAGCCAACTGCTGATTAAAAACAAACAAATTGAAAAAGGGAATGGAGGTAATGCATCGAAATCCTTAATTGTTGACGTATTAAGTTATTTTATAAATTATATCTGTTGTTTTACAACTTAATTGTTTCATGAGTGTTGAAGTATTAAGTCATTTTAAAGTCAATAAAGCTGTTGTGTCAAAATTGACACATTCGTAATTCGATGAATATCGCGCTGTTTCGTGAAAAAAGTCGATTTCAGAGCAACTTGCACTTCCGATGAAAGTAACCTCGGAAAATACGATAAAAGTTAGAAAAAGTTGTTGATTTTCAAGAATGTGCGAGGGATCATGAACAAGAAAGACCACAATAAAGAACATGCTGTGTCGAAATCGACACAGCTGCACTAGCGTTGAGTTGAGCTTTAGAATAAACGCTAATTCCAGTATGGCTACAAACACTACCAACGAGAACATGATTTATGATGCTGACCAATTTTAAACAGGTTTCGTTAAATTTTTCGGTTAATTTGTTTATCACGTTAGTTAAGTCACATCAGAGCTTTGGATTAGGTATCTCTCTCTTAAGTATCGACCACTTGATTATCTTTTTAGATAAAACTGTAACCCAATTTGTAGTCGTCTGCTGCACTACGAAAAAACGAGAAAGTACTACTTGTAGTTCATTCGTCACCTGAATTTGTTATCCTTTCTATACATCTTTCCACTACATTGGCTCCAGTGGATCCAGCAACTTCAGACAGATCAACAGACTGAGCGTCAAGAACAGAGAAAATGGAAAATGTAAAACAAACCGCAAAAGTCAGTTTCATTGGTGCATTTAATTAAATATGCTGCGACAAAAAAAAATTGTTTGAAAGTAGTGCTGGTTGATTTTATCATAAAAGCCTGAAGCTGAAAAATATCTTCTCTTGCACTTCTAAACTTTCGTATGCTATTCCGAAAATGATGCCTCTGAAAGCTTACGTTTGGTGTTTAAAAATTAACAATTCAATTGCAAAATCTACACGTCTTTTTTCTGAAACATTGAAACAGATGTGCTGAGACAAAATATGAAACACGTGTCATGGTGGATATCTTTTCTGACACCAAACTACCAGGCAATTGACGAAATAAGACACTCTTGTTACACAGCACCAATTAATATGATGTCATTGCTATCGAATTTACTATTAAACATCAACTTCAATCCAAGAACAATGTAGAAGTTCAAAGATGCTAACCATAAAAAAGTTAGGGAAGAACATCGAGAAACACTGACCTACGCAAAGGTAGCTAATAATTGCAACATTTTTTCGGATAGACTGCATCTTGTATTGGTCACCATTTGCGAATGCATTCCATCCGTTAAAAATCCGTTGAAAATGGAAGACATCCTTGCAACTCATTAAATACAAATTCGACTATTACACAAGAAGCTCAAACGAATGTTATCTCTTAAAATCTCACTAAAATCCACTTCAGCTGCTGTTTCTAAAACTACAGAAAATACTTTAAATACCATTTTTCGTGAAACTCACGGAAAAAAATGTTTTCCAACATAGCTGAATTTAATGTAAATCGTCTACGCTTTGAAAGACCTGCTGTTATCACAAGTGGTCTTCATGTGGTCAGTAGTAGGACCAAAACACCGCATGAAACAAACAAGGCAAAATGACTTGAAACCTAAATATGACAGGGGACATAAAAACAAAAACTGTAACTTGCAACTGGGCAGAACTGTAACGGTATAGCAATTACGGTAAATCATAATAACTGTTGATTATGCAGAATAACTTTTCTTATGAAAAAGCATTTCTGAAATTAATATCATCGCACACAATGGAAATGCAGATTTTAGTGAACTATTCACAAGCAGTTGTCCAGATCAACTGAACTAAAGTATCAGAAAACGTTTTCACTCATTATTTAATCAAACGTTTTTTATCTGATAGCATATTAAATTATAAGTCTTCCCTATCTTTGTAAACTGGTTAGGTTCATTCCACATTAACATTAAATGCTGTACCATGCCGTCTGGGTTGAGGATTTGGTTGCACAACATAAGACTTAATGCTTGCTAAATTTCAGCAAGCACCAGGGCAAGCAACGTTTGCGTAGCTGATTTGGTTTTCTTTTAAGGAAATGCTGCATTCTTTCTCATACAGATGTTATATTGGTAATGACTTATTTCCTTTGTTTCAAAAACACGTTTGTACAAAACTGCTTTGAGACAAGGCAGCATTCAATAGACTATTGGAATCTCACAATTAGCTTAGACTTTATCCCAGTGTCACATCTCAAAATCACGCTGTAGGTTAGCAGTGCCAACCAATACATTTTTAGTGTAGTGAAATCAGTGGTAGAGTTATTACCGCTTTATTGTCTAGCGTAAGTATTTAACCCGGCGTCAAGCGAAATTTCTGACTTGCGAAATTTTCGACATCATGCCATGTACGCATGCACAGATTGATATTCTGCATATCAAATACGCTGAGAAAACTGATGATTAGGGTTTAGTATTTAGGTAAGGGTGTCGGCTTAGGTTTAGAAAAACAAAAATAATTGAGGTGTACGACTAAGTCCAATATTTTTCGGTGGCTGTACTTATTCCCGTACTGTAGCTTGTTGTGGGTGTCTGATATCTAACCAAAAAGTTTTAATTTACACAACACACATCAAAAAACTAAATACCAAACTTAACTTCTTTACTCTGAGAAGCAAAACAACTGATAAACAAAATAGGTCATAATTTTCGCCTGACACCGGAAGCTTTTCTGCAGTATATCAACAATTCTGCCATTCCTTATTTACAGATATTGACTGATTTTACTAATTGAATTACTGTGGCATGAATAGCATGCTCCAAAAAGAGATGTACGAAAAGCTTCCTCGATTAAAAAATATTAGTCTTAACTTTCTAACGAAAACAGGTCTCAATAATTGCTCCATTCCTTTCTCTTCCTGGTCGCACCGATAGCCTTTAGTTTCGTTTAACCCCAAAAACTAGTGTCAAAAGACTTCTGGGAACAACTTGCGCCTGACATAACTTATGCAAGTCGAAAGGTGAAAAATATCTAATGAGAATGTTAACAGCTGCTCAAATCGGTTTTATTTTTGTGGCAATCCCAGGTACTGTTTTTTAAACTTTTTGTAGAATCTACCAACCTGGGCGGAGGAGTTCACCGCTTCAAAGCGTTAATGTCGAAAACATTAAGCGAAAACTAGAACAATGACACCAATGATTTCAGAAGAGTCAAATGCTGTTACAAAGCTGACAAGAAGCTTCATTATTGTAACCTGATAGTTCAGTACGTAGGTTTCATTGTTTACCTTAACAATGTGCGCGTAATCGCAAGAATGCCCAACTGGATTGTATTTAGGCTATTACCTGATGGATATATTCCGTTCACAAATATTTTCTGGTTGCCATGACATACCATCATGGCCACCGAGAAACTTGTAGCTTACTATGGTGCACTTCAAAGCAAATGAAATCATAAATATGATGAATTAAGCATTGGGAACAATTTGTCAGTGTTCCCATTTCTTTTTTTCACTTGTTAATCACTTCAATGCCGGAAATAATAGTTGCCCGAGTGGAAAAAATGTTTCCAATTTTCAATAAAAGCACTCAATATTTAGTTTGTGTAAGTGGAAATTTCAAAATTTTGCGGTTTCATCAATGCAAAGGCGCAAAACAAGTAGGAAAAATGACACAGGGTCTCCGCAAATTGTGTGTAAAGTTTAAATTTTGAGTAGCTTTTGACTCTTGCCAGTTTTTTTTTAATTGGTGGTTTTACTCTTACTTCGAAGTCGATTTGTTTTCACTAAAATTTTGGAATAATTGCTTGTCTGATTTTTCTTCAAAATGGCTGCTATGGCTACTTCAAAATGTATCTTGCTCTGTCCCGCAATTTTGTGCAATAGTTAGCTGATCATGAGTCTTGACTATCATCCGCGCGTAATGAAAACACACGAGCTCTATGATAGAGTGATGCAGGTATTAGTCAATTGCATACTCGTAGTCAACTAATCATGACGAAATTTCGTGCCGATAAATGTACGCTACTCGGAAAACATACATACCAAAGGTTTTACTTCAGGTGTTGTTAAGAAATTTCGTACAAGACATTTGCAGGCAAAGAAGTACAAGCACTTTTCGGTTTAGTTTAGCTGTAGCTCAAAGTTTAAAACAAAAATGGCATTTTAGGATTTACTGCAAAGCACCATCCGCGTCAATATCTATAGCGTTTTTTAAACAAATGTGCATCTGGCAGACCCGCAGGCACGGGGAGAATTCGGGGACAGTTCCCCGCAATTTATTTGCTCCCCTCAAACTTTGTTGTGACCAGAAAATCTTGTTCCAAACATATCATAAAACAAAACTCTTCCCCCTCTAAAAATGTAATTTGCCCCTCCCAGCATTAAACCTTGGCTACGGGCCTGGCATCTGGTAGGAAATCAAGAAGCTGGACACAAATAGAAAATATGGACAACGCAAAAGATTCAGGTAAAACATATTCGTTTATTCTTTTCATTCATTTTCACATCGGATTTTTCTCTGAGGATGGTTGCGGGGACAGAAGCCTTAGGAGGACTCGAAACGAAATATGCTTCAAAGTATCAGCAACCTCTGATAGTTCTGCTGGCTCTACACCGCGATGGGGCCAAACCAGGTGGGAGGTGAAATCACGTCACCAGGTCCATGGCCGATATCTGGGCCGGAGCAACGCATTATACAGGCAATTCGAGCCGAATAAAACAGCAAGTAACAGCACCCTTCCCTTTTTTAATTAACAGATTTTGGAACATCACAACAAAACTATTACTCATGCATTGCTGATTAAGTCGATGGAAAATCCCCGGCTGGCTGAATTCATCAGGCAGAAGAAAACGATGTATGGTTGCAGGTTATTCTAAAAGCCATGTCTGTCTAGTTCAGAAATCAGACAAACAAGAAAATAAAAATTTGGAATTTTTTAGTTCTAGAAAATTTCCTGTGTACATTTTATAGCAGGAATAAATTCTAACCTGGTTTAAAGGAATGGATAGTAAAACCTGGAGTAAGCTAGCTTGAAAATTGCTTTGTAACTAGGTTTCTGATATTATTGTCTCAGTTCGCGGAATGCAAGGTAAGTTTCACGAAATTAAGGCGTTCGGAAGCAATCCAAACAGAACCACGCGATTTCAAAATAAAATAATGAAATATAGTCGCAAAGATTTTTATAGTACATCAGAAACAAACTTCAAAATTCCTTTTACTGCAATAGTGAAGAAAATTAATTGTTTTAGCAAGGTAGTTTTAATAATAAGCGGTGTTATTCCGAATAAGATTTTTAGAAAAGAAAAACAATCTGGGTGTTTTATCCGTCGTATAGAGTGCAGCTTTAATTTGTAGAGGCACTAATTAACCCACTGAAAAGAAGTGACATCAAATCCACAGCAAAAGCAAAATGATGTACGAGAAACCGACAGGTAAGTTGCTTGAGGTGCTGTTACTTAATAATGTCGTTAATTTCAGAAACAATCCAAGGAATACCATAATTCGTGAATTACACTTTTAACAACAATTCGACCATGCTGGCGTTTTGCAGAACAAACCCAAGGCAGAATTTTTCGGAAAAAGTTTTAATTGCATATTTGACTGGTCCGTAACTGAAGTGAATATCATGTGATTGATCGCTTTTGCTCGAAAGAAAAAACCGAGTAGATTGCAGAGAAATCTCACTAGTCAAAAAGCAAGAAAATAAAACTTGTCCAGCTTTCTTCCAAAACATGTTTTTCTTTCGCATTTATCTTTTGATAAGTTCTTCGGCTTGACTTTGTTCCCAAATCTGATTGGAGGTTGCGGAGGTACCCAGCAAATCGCTGAATGGAAAAGGAGTTCGAACGGACTGGCTGTTTGCTTTTTCAATTTCTTGGATCATTGAATCCACCTGAATGAACGACTGACTTATCGGAGGAGATGGTACTTAGCAATGGCTAGTAATTGTAATAGATATAAGTATAAAACTACCAGAACGACAACAGACGAGCATAACAAAAGCGAAATAGTGAATGCAAGTTCTCTGAACTCTTCGATACAACCTGCAACTTTTTTGATTTGCCGATACCACGTTTTAACAGTTGTTTAGTCATCCCTTTTGAATATCAGCGCTAGGGCTGATCAGTGCGGCTGACGTTAACATAAATTAACCACCGGTTTTAAAAACATATGTGGATATTTTCCGGATATTATTTTTTAAAAACTTACAGGTGCTGTAGAAGTAACCGACTGGTTTTTAATGTTAAGAAAAAAGTAGACTGCATTACTTTTAACGAAAAAAATCACTTTTGAAAAGACCACGTTAGAAATCAGTGGCTAGAGCAATCACAAATCGTGAGACGACATTTTGAAAAGCGTTTTGAAAAAGGAAGTGTTTTCGATGTAGACACATTAAGCATTTAATGTAAAGGGAGAGAAAATTTTCTGGGAAGAGTTTTCAGTTCTTCCTGGTTTCGCTCGTTTTTATCCTTTTTGTCCTAATGAGTTGCCTATACTGAAAACAGTATTTTATTTGTACGTAAAGTGTTTGCATTTTGCCAGAGCATTTTGCTATAATCATGCAAGATATGTTAAATGTAAAAGTTATCAGCAATATAAACGAGCGCGCATAGATCGGGCGTTCTGTGCAAGAACTACTAAAACAAATGTTGTTGTAAAGATTTTTGAAAGTGTCTTACAAAGGTATAGAACATTGACAGTGCCAAACTTAGTGTTTCCACATTTTCCAAACTGTACGCTTCAACAAATCTTTTCGCCTGTTGTGCTCTTTCCAAATCTATTACGCCAGGGCTGATTTGAAGAACTTGACGTCGCAGACTTTCTTTACCAGTTCGAGCCATTAGACCTTGGATATTGGACCAGTTCTGAAAAACAAACGGGATCTTGCAACAGCATACATCACATTAAAGAACATGGAAAAAATTCAGCAAAGACTTATCTTTGGTTGATAAAGACCACTGATGTCGGCAGTACCATTAATTGCTTTTCAAAGTACAACATAATAACACCATTTGTGGTTGTTTGCAGAAAGCAAAAGAAGACCAGTTGTTCCAACTAAACTGAAGTAACATCTGCTACTGAAAGCGCACAGTAAGTGAAAGTCACAAATGACCCACAGAATGTTGTAAAAGAAGTTCTGGTCTTATTGTAATGATGTTTGTCTCATTGCAATGACGTTTGTGAAATGTATTTGTTTTAAAGTCGTGAAATGTTTCCAATTTAATATGTGAAGGCCGAAATTTTATTTTAAAACTTTATCACAGTTAGTAGCAAATTTAAACGTTAGATCATTTTTAAAAACATTTTAAATGCTAGCAACCTGTCTGCAAACAACTGACTGGTGAAGTGATCTTTTTTCAGAATTGCGTTTCGTACATGTGATGATCAATACGGTGATTTATCCCAGTTGCTACTGAGCGAAACGTGCATCTGAACTCTGAAGGTAACTTGAATTCAAGTAAGAGCCGTAATTCTCTAACGCTTAAAGATGAATTACTTTTTTAAAGTTTTTATAGCATACTCTCAATACGTTTGATAATTGCAAATTTTTTTCAAGAGCTCAGGTAAATCCTTTTTGCTCTGGCTGTATGAACATTTCGCTCAGCGTTCTTATTCAGTTTTGGTAAATATACCGCTGCGGTTTGATCGTTTTCGTTTTGTACTGATGGTGAAAATTTATGCAAAGTTTTATCGTTTTGTTTTTGACGAAGTGTTAAAAATATTCATCACAACATCGATTTTATTTCTCGACAAGCTTAAAATACTGCGACGTTTTCCAAGGACCTTGCAATGTACCTTAACATCCGCGGCATTGTACCCAAGCAGCACGTAAACAGCTGACATAACGTCATGGACTCCAGCAGGAGGATTGGAGTAACTCCGTATTTCTGACACCTCGCTGGCTTTAAGATTGAGAATATCTGTACGGGCCTGTGGAGTGAGCAGCAAAGTTTAAATGTGAAAAGCTGTAAAAAATGAAGAGAAAGCAATAAAATCATAACCGAACACTGTAAAATGATGGGCACTCGCATATGGAGAAACGCTTTACTTGGTTGATAAACAGCGTCGTTAGGTTTTACATGCTGTTCAGAAAAAAACTTTGAAACAGCATAGCAAATATAATAAATCATTCGTAAACATTCGTTGCACCCGTTCAAGAAACTCCAGTTCTTTCTTCATTTTCTTCCCAAGTTTCACTTCCACGGGTAACTCTGGTTCATACCCTTTTGCGTGCACAAGGTCCAAAGCTTTTGTGACAAGCTCCAAGTCGCGGGCAACCATCGACATCTCCAAATCTTGAAGATATTACAGTCGGAAAGTTTTTTGAAATCCAACAATTAAACGCAAATGCTTGTACTGTTGCAAGGGTTTACTCTTGTTTTCCATTTTTATCCAGAATATGTGACCAAACCGATTGATTACACATATTTTCAAGCAAAGCAGGTTGATGGACAAAAGAATAGTCAAAGGACCCAAGTATTGATACTTTTATCCTTGTTTTGCTTATTGCGCAAATAACCAACGGATTTTGAGAAATCTATGCGCCTTATCTTCTATATCCCAGTATACAGCTTAAACCAGCAGTGATTACCAATACATTTTGCACTCCTTTCTCCATAATTTTGTTTCACAGTGTTTTACCTATTGCTTAAAAAACTAAAAGACTCCATTGCACTGCAATCACGCAGCTTTTTCACTCAACACATGGAGGTGCTGAAGTTAACACCGTGTAAACAGCCTACAAACATTCCCAGAAAATATTTTGCGAAGCAGCAACGAAAAATCTAAAATAAAACCAGTTCATTCTAGTGATTCTGTACTAATAAAGTCATTCACTAAACTGCTCGCAACGTTTGCCCAGCAAATAAAACGGGATACTTCATGGGTTACTTCATAAATGAATTCACTCATCTGTATTTTCTCCCTTGTTAACAATTGACCAGGACAAACATTTTCGCTCAGATTAATTTCTCAGTACGCCTAACTACTTCCAGCATGAAACGTTACGCCTGATAACTAAAGTTAACAGTAAATTATGAAAAATGTTGCAGCTCTGTCATAAAAATGATAACACATTTAACGTGGCACCGGATGAATTGCAAAGACGAAGGCTGCAGCAAAAGTAATGAATATTGGCTTATTCTACTTTTATAGTTTTGCCAGATCAGCAATTCGTCAATGTTGGGATCGTGACCTACGGTCATCCGCATTATCACATCGCTAAATCGTAATTCGTTTCGAAATATCACTTTTTACGGATGTAAATATTTCTCAAAAAACAGAATCTAACCCTAATGCAAGGCTGCCCAACCGATGACCCGCGAAGCAATATGAGAATTAATAATAGATTTTTTCATTGGCTGGCTAGCAGAGACGAACATGGATTTGGAATTAAATCCAGCCGGATAACAGTTTTTTAATTTATAGGATTCGGGTTGGGTTTAGATTTTATAAATTCTGCTTAGCCCACTTTGGACTGGATTTCATGATTTTGTTTTGAACTTCTTCGCAACTTTCTCTTCAGTTTCTGGACTGGAGATTAATTTATTTAATCTACGAAGTCTGGTTGAGTGGCGTTCCTCACGTCAGTCAGGTTTGTACATCGTGTTTGTTTAAATCTTGAGCCTTGACTATGACCAGTCATACAAGTCTGCTCTCATATGTACCTCGTCATCAGAGTTACGGGATTGTGTGTGTGTCATTGATCCAATTCCTTTCTTGACTGACCATTGTTATATGTACAGTAATACCTACCACCTAAAAAACTACTTCTACGAAATCGGAGTGTCTAGGGATTCTGCTTGCTGACTTCCTATCTCTGCGGAAATGCCTCAACGTGGTGTAAAGGTGAACTCAGATGGAAAGATAGGAGTTCCTAGTAATTCCTGATGCTGTGGACACACGTGAAGTCCCCAACGATGACCTATCCGATGGCGGATGAGGGCAGTGCCTGGTGGGCAGGCACTTCAGAGGCCGGCCGTGACAGACTAAGTATCCGACATCCCGCTGCAACCAACCTCGTGGAAATCGCACATCTTGATGCACCATCTTTACACCACAAGCCCTGATGAACATGTTGATGGCCAAGTGCGTGTGCGTGGCCCTCACGCAACTACGACCACCCTAAACAACTTCTAAGCGACTGGCATTCGTCTCCGATGTTGGACACCCTGAAAGCCTGATGGCGACGGAACTGTGGTTAACGGGGCAGGCTCGGTGAAGCTGGAAGCCTCTAGTTCGTACCCGCACATTGGCGGCGGACCTAAGATGATCGTTTCCCAATGAACTCTGCGGTGACACTGGATTTCGGTAGCTGGATATGGGATTGGGCTAGCCTATTTAAGATTCCCGCAGTCCACCCCTATGGGGAGGCTCCAAAAATAGGTGGGGCAAACATTGGTCACCGCAAATCTATCTGGCCAGTTTACCGCGGCTGCTGGATTATCCTGCTAGCGATCGACCTTCACATGATTATCACCAAGGTTCACTCACCTCCCAACCACGATCTACGCGTCCACCCATTACAAAACCCTTCACCCTGCTGCTTGGAACGTGTGCACACTACAAGACACGAGCAAGACCGAGTGCTCAGAACGCCGTATTGGTATGCAAAGAACTTGTTCGCTTCAACATCGATGTAGCAGCTCTAAGCCAGATCAGACTAGCTGAAGATGGCAACATCAGTAAAGCTCGATCAAATACACCATCTTCTGGAAACGGAAAGACACAGAAGACCTGTTCATCCATGGCGTAGGCTTTGCTATCCGATCCCAGCTTCTGGACAAACGCAACTTGTCCCAACCACAATCAATGACCGAATAATCACCATCCGAATTCCTCATCCAGAAAAGCTTCCTCACCTTGATCTCGGTGAATGTCCCACATTTACATTTGAAGATGAAGATAAGGCCGCCATCTATGACCAATCGTCCATACCATCCTTAATATCCCAGATTCTGACAAACTCGTCGAGCTGGGAGACTTCAACGCAAGAGTTGGTAGGATCATAGCCTGTGGAAAGGTATCACAGGCAACCATGGTACAAGAAAATGCAACGCAAATGGAAAGCTTTTACTGGGCCTTTGTGCTGAACACAACCCCATTGTAACAAATGCCCCTTTGCAACTGCCTAATCGCAAGAAAACGACTTGGAAACACGCCGCTCCAAACAGTAGCACATACTCGACTATGTCCTTATAAGAGCAAGAGACAGAATAGACGTGCATATCGCACGATCCATCCCTGGACCAGATGACTGGTGGATGGATTATCGCTTCCTGATCTCTTGTTTCAATATAATGATTCGCCAACCAACCAAGCGCATCTCGCCAAGCTTTCCTTCATCACCGACTTGATTGCGATACGCTTCGTCACCGCCCCAGATGTAGCAATCCTTCGGAGAAGCCATTGATATGAATTTAAATGAATTGGACCTACCTGCCAATGCCTCAGTTGAAGACCGATGGATGACTCATCTTGGCGCAATGTCTGCTACTAAAGAAACAATTGGTTTCAAACGAAAGAGAAACCAAGATTGGTTTGATGAGATCGATAAGATCACCTGCCTCATCGAAGTTACGCGCCATGCACGCCTTACTTTTGAAAATAACCCTTCTGTAGAGAACAAACGGAACCATCAGCAGGCATATGCATCATGCCAAAGACGGATTCGTGGGGATCATCGGTGGGCAGCATAAAAGATGCAGATGACTCCACCACTATTTTGGACACAAAAGGGATCCTTGACCGCTGGAGGTTTCACTTTGAGGGTCGACTAAGCAAACACCCTTGCACCCCTGGTGATCGCTTCCGCAGGATCCTGCAACACCTTATTCGCTATTAGATGTCTGCATCACTTTCACAACAGCTAAATAATGCTATCAAGCACGTGAAGACAGGAAAGGAACCGGGACCAGATAACATACTGCTGGCGTTTTTTCTTCATGGAAGACTAAAACTGAAAAACCACCTAATACAGCTGCCCCTTCACCATCTATGGACACCGCGGTCACAGATCTGTAACGATTGAAACGTATGTTTAAGATAGCACTGAAACGGATTTTTGGTCGCAGATGCCTGCAGGCTTTGATTTGTTACGTTTGCACTCAAATATTTTTCTCATTTGGAAGCACTGCAACTTCTGTTTTTTGGCTGTGAAACAGTTTGTTAGGCCTATGAGGCATTATGACTGGATGATCATGGAGGTGTTTGGCCTAGGGCGGTTGTAGAGGAGAGGGTCACGACGAATTGAGTTGCTATATTGTTTTTGGTACAAAATATTAAAATTATCAAATGAACACTCTTTTTTGTAAACATGCACATTGTGCTGTTCTGTGCGTTATAGTTTGATTCAAAGGTTACACACCTGAGTCGCCCGTCGATTGCTCCATTTTCGTGACGGCTGTAGAAGAATTCTATTGTCTAGCCATTTTGAAAGCACTAACAAATATATAAGATGTAGAAATGGATGTGAGGAAATTTTACTGAGAAACTTATAGGCTTAGTGCGTCGGCATCAGAAGGGGAGAAAGGCGGGGTCAAGGCCCTCATCAGGATTTTGAAGTTTGACATTTTACTCCATTCTCCCTCACAAAAAATGTCTTATCCCGCGCCCGACCCTTACCAAGTTCCACCCGCGCCCTCCCCGCACCCGCACGCGTAGCTCTGCGGGTTCTCGCGCCCGCCCCGCATTTGCGGGGCAGTCAAAACAATTGAATTCATTTTCATCAAATTTCTAAAATGTTGCATTTGAAAATCTATCGCCGGCAGTTTCTCACCTCCTTTACATATGTGTATGTCAAGCATCCTATCAATTTCTTGTTGACTGCACCCTGTCAAAGAGCGCAGTTCAGAGCAAATTTGTTCCGCACTTGGTAGATCTTCCGAGTCCAGAGCTTTTTTCAAGCGGCTCATCAAATCCTTTAATAAACAAACACAGTGGAAGTAAATCTAACGATTCTGTAAAAAGTTTAGCCCTGGTTCTTTAAATACCAGCTAATGATGTGAAGTAACTTAAATTCTTAAATGAGTTTAAGAAGGGAACAACCATGAAGTAATGATACATCTTTTCGCAAGGTTGTTAAAGGTGATTTTGGAAGAAGTGAAGTTTTTCAATGATTTAATTCAATCGAAATAAAGCTCAATTGCTCTGCTGCATTTTAGTTATCCCCCTACCTCTGAACTTTAGGTATTCTGTGTTTGTCTTATATGCACAATGCGTTTCAGCAGTTAAAACATGTAGGATATGGATTAAACAGCCATAAGTTACCTCAATTTTCTTTAAATTTGCAAGCATCATCTCTGCTTGTAAAAGTTCTGTTTTCAAATCATCAGCAAAGTTCTTATTTTTCGTTTCATAAATGGCACTTTCCAAATACTGTATATTTCGCTGCTGCATTGAGTAGTTCAAACCTGTAAAGCAAAACTTTGCGTATAGCCTAACATGCGCTCTCACAAGTACCTTGCTCTGCTGACAAAGAAAGTTTGCAAATAAAAACCTCTGTGCAGCGTATTGTCAAGAGAACTTTTATACAAAACTTTTTGAGGATAAGGTGGCTTGGTGAGGTTTCATTAACTGTTTAAAGTAGAGTATTTCTTTGTTGTCGCTCAAGAATGTTACGAAATTAATCGAGCTATCGTACTAAAGAACATAGTGTATGTTGGCTGGTGTAACATGAAGAAACAAACTATTTACTATTTCTAAGACTTTGCTTATAGACCTTGGCAACAACCATAGCCCTTTTATCTACTTAGCCCCACCATTGCTTTTTGACTGAGCATGAGTGTCGATCGGAAGATCACTTGGTGTAAACGACGCTCAGTCACAAAAATGTTGCCCCAATCGTTTGTCTAAAGCAAGGATGGCCTACCTGTGGCTAATGCTCCATAAGTGGCGCATTGGATGCTTAGAAGTGGCGCATTGCATCCTTTTGATGACAAGAAAGTAAGCCACTTCTGCTCATTAATTTTAGTGATTTATTTTTCTTGGACGCCCTTTCTAGCAATGCTATGTTTCTTTCAGATCAATCTGGCTTCACAGTAGTTAACAATACAAGTATGGTCTTTCTCGCTGTGAGAAAGTAGTCCAGTAACGAGCGCTGTGACGTTTTAACAACCCCGACGTAACGTGATGATTTCAACGTCTTTGAATAAATTATTGGATTAGAGCAGGTCTGCACAACATGCGGCCCGCGAAAGCTTTTCTTGCCGCCCGCGAGAACTTTCTCAATTGTACAAAATGTTACAAAAGCGTGACTTCGAATAAATAATTGTTGTTCCAGAACTTCTTCCATACTGCAACGAAATCTCTACATTGAAATGAAAAAGGCTTTTGCGGCCCGCGGCAAATTTACGTTGATAATTTGGCTCTTTGAGTATTCTGAGTTGTGCAGGCCTGACTTTGAGTCCATCCATGGAAAAACAAGAGGATCATACACATTGGAGAAAATGAAGTAATATCTAGGAAATCAACAATTAGATTAAGTAAATGTTTAAGTGTATGCACTAACGGAGCACCGTCAATGATTGGTAAAGCTGCTGGAGCTGTAGCCTTGCTGGTAAGTTTTTTTGGTCGTCCCTCTCCTAAAATATCATTGCATTATTCACCAAGATTCTCTGTGTGCAAAAGTTTTGAATTTGCAGCCTGTTATGGTACCAATTGTAAAGTGTGTGAACAAAATTAGAGCAAAAGGATTAAACAGAAAACAATTCAGAGAATATTCTGAACTGCTAGATGAGGAATATGGTGATTTCATCCTTCACTGCGAGGTGCGTTGGCTTTCTAGAGGACAAGTTCTAAAACCATTTTGGAAAGTGAAACACATTGTGCATGATTTTCTAGAAGAGAAAGATGAGCTACCCAAGAAAAGGACCCTTTTGTGTAGTGAGAACTGGTTGTTAGATTTAGCATTTTTAGTTGATGTTACCAGCCATGTCAGTTACCTCAATTTGAAACTGCAGGGCAAAGACAAACTGTTTCCTAGCTTCGTAAATGGTATGAGTGCATTCAAGATGAAGTTGAAACTGTTTATCTCTCAGTTAAAAAAACGGAATTCAAAAGAGCAAGATGAATGTGTTGATAATGTTGTCAACTTTGCAACATACATTGAAAAATCAAATTACTACAAGAGGTTTTTGATGGTCGTTTTAGTGATTTTTCTGAAGAAGACCGCATGCTGCATTTATAAACCCACTTTCACTTTTTAGCATCGCATTCTAAGATGCCTAGTAATATGCAAATGGAACTCATTTGAACTAATAGCAAATTCAGTATTGAAAATGAAATTTGATGACCTTTCTTCATTGGCAAGTGCGTCGGAAATGATTGCTTTATGGCGATCATTACCATGTGAACATTTTACAAAAATGAGAAAATTTGCCCAGAGTCACGCCTGTCTCTTCGGAACTACGTACAAATCCGAGCAGTCATTTTCTTTCATGAAACTAATCAAAAACAACCTGAGGTCGCGACGGTCCGATTCCAGCTTGAAGAACTGTCTGTTGCTTTCAGTTACGAATTTAACTCCTAATATTACTGGTTTGGTGAAAGCAAAGCAGAGTCAAAAGTCACATTGAAGTCATTTGTTTATCTTGCCTGTGTATAAAATTATTTTTATTTAAACCGCTAATCTTGTTCATATATTACCATTAGTACTTTCTGAAGTAAAATGATCAAGTAAAACTAAAAAGTGTTGTGTGAGATATTTTCCTCTACACTTGCTATATCTGTCGTCATTATTATTAAATAAATTTGGTAATGCTTGTTTATATGTTTGTTATATAAAATAAAGCATATATTTTTCAAAGAAAAATACGTTATTATAACTTCAAAATACGTCCATATAACCACACGTTTTAAAGGACTGAAAGAAAGTGAATGTTTGTGTGGCGCATCTGAATTAAGTATGAAATATATTGGCACATAGAATCAAAAGGTTGGCCACCCCTGGTCTAAAGTGTTTTCCCGATTTGGTAAACCGGATATATGACAAGTAAGCGACATGAAACACAAAACCTTAAAGGGAATGCCAAGTGGCCAAGTTCTTGCTTCGAAGACATAGCAACACTAAACAATCATTATTCTGATTATGTGTGCGAGAGTACACCCGCTACAACAGTGTTCCTGGGACTGCTGAACTGTTTTGCTTCCCAGTGTCTGCGGTATCAAAAATATGCTTGGCTGATTGACCGCATGTAACTTGAATCTTTCGAATTTAAATTGTGCACGAATATACCTCAAAAACACATTAACCAAAAGTTGTAGCAAGAACGTTTTATGATTAACCGAATTGAGAAGAACGTTATCTAAAAATAACACCAGATTGCAGCCCACCACATTTTTCCTGGATTAAGTGAAACCATTTAAGTTTTTCTTTTTGATCCGATGTGGTAAAAATCCATTTTCACTGAATTTATAAAAGCATTCTTGCCACTTTCGTGTTGTAAAGCCGTCATTTGCTTACTCGTTCTCTCTCAGAAACGTTTCCAATGATTTGTAACATGCTAAATTTTGATATGATTCTTTTCAATCTTTTAAACGTATTTGCGTACACCCCGGAAGAAAAACAAAAAACGTGTTGCAAAAATTCACGTGATTTAACAATTCAAATATGAGCTTAAAAAATAATTATAATATAGCCTTCATAGCTTCCATATGGTTACGCGGCTTCCTGCAGTTTTGAGACTAAATCGCAGGGAGAACTTGTTCAAGACCAAGCTCATCTTAAATCAAGCTTGTCTAAGATTCCCTCAATCATGGTATGTTTCTATTTTTGTACACATTTTAGACCAAACTGATTAAAAACAATTGGCAAGGTGATGATTTTAAATGAAGGAGCATGAAATATAGCTTCAAACTAAACTTTTTTTGATGAATAATAGAATTTACCGCCCTGTGACGTCAGCATCGTCTGCGTACTTGTGATTCTTTGAATTAATTATTTTTGTTGCAACCTGGAAATGGCAATTACGTGCGTGTTTGACAACAATTCTGTGCGTTTCCGCTGAGAACCTAGCCATAACAAAATTTAGATTGAATGAACGTTTTATTTTCTGAAAGAAGTTATCGACTTGAGAAACTTAAAGTTTTATAGATAAGATAACTTTGTTCGCCATATCATATTTTCCTTTAAAGATCATTACGTTTAAACAGCTTTTCAGGAGTGAAATCCTAATTTAAACAAATGAAACATCGTATTGACTCTTTTTCCATTTCTGGAGCTGTGCAGCAAAGTATCTGTGTGCGACAGAAAAATAGTAAGAAATAATAATACACAACCGAAATTAAACAAACGGTGAATATAAGCAATGCGATCAAAAAGAAAATTCATTTTGCACCAGGAAAATGCTTGCTTTAAGTGTAAACGATGATGCTGCTTAATTTTCTTGAAAGCGGCTGTTGTGACAACTTTTTCAACACAGTTGCCTGCATTAAATGGCTTACATTACTTTTATTGTCAAGGCTTCTTACTCAGCAAAATCATTTGAAAATACCGGCTTTGCACTGGTGCAAGTTGATCAAGTGTTCCCCTCTTATAACGTCACCGTCCTTGTCCAAAAGTTTCAGAGTGCGGAATTTCTTAAGAGCTGCCGCAACACCAACGACGTCATGTTTGCTCAATGCTGTGCGCAGCTCTCTTCGAGCGATAAATTCCGGATTGAGTTGCTCTTGACCAAGCGGCATCTGCGCCTCTTTTTGTTTGAATCTGGTAAGTGAAGGATCAAAGTTTGTTTTCTCCCTTATTATAGAAGGATGCCACATTTCCAAAAGGCTGCGTAACAGCATTGTCTCGGGTGAACTTTACGGCAGTTTTAGCACAATATCTTTCTTCAGTCGAAATAACTTCACTGACCAAATTTTGAAAATATACCATACCCGACAACAGGAATGATGGCGATGTCTGTGGAAGCCTGAAATAAGCACGGTATATTTAAATTCCGAAGTCGGTTCAACCGATATGCACATGTCACAAGCAATAACTCACTTTTCGCCGTAAGACCCCAACTGACTTTCCGCGACAGTTGAAACAGTAGTACACTAGCGCGATGACAAGGCCGATAAAAAAAATGAGACAAGCCAAAATTATGATGGCAATCTCAGCGTCTCCAAGAGGACTGCTCGCAAGAGCACTCGGTGTAGTTTCGGTTGTGGAGCTGCTAGTGGACGCGTTGTCGCTCGATGGACGAGAAGCAGTCGTCGTCGTAGTTGCAGGCGACAAGGTCGTTGTTTGCAAAGTGGAAGTGGTGGGGACTGAAAACCCAAAAGTTGAAAAACTGAAGCAAATCAACTTCAAGCAAACAGAAGTGCTGTTCCGAAAAACAGCATGTACGGCAGTAACAAATTTAGGCCATTTTTTAAAAGCGATTCAGACCAAGAAAGCCACAATTTAAGGAGTGCCAGCTTAAACTAACTTTGTGATCGTAAAGTGCGGTAAGTCGTTTCAACACGAAAGTAAATATTTCTCACGTCTCTTATGTAGTTCAATTAACCAAAGAAACATGCTCTATGTACTGCAACTAAATACATTTGTTGGCTAAAACAAGTTTTTTGACAAGAATTGTTGTGTGCGTTTTCAAAAGCTTGCTTGATTCTAGGTTATCTCCTCTAGCTGCAAAATACAAAATTAACCTATAGATTGATAATACAAGCACCTTTAACAATCTACGGTCTTTTCAGGCAATGTGTTTTTTAATTTCCGTAAAAAGAGTAAATTTGAGTTTGTTCTGCAATGTAACATTTTTCCCTCAACAGTAGGTTTTTTATTACTTTGAAAGCAGAGGGTGTAAAGACGTATGCTCAAAGACGTCTTCTGCAACTGATTCAAAACTATATACAGTAGAAGGGTTGAGAAGGCAAGGATTAATTTTTAAGTGAGTTTCAAACCCTGTGAAATCTGTGTTTGAGTAACGCAATCTTAAAAACTTTTTCAAAATAAGGTGTGGTCTTTGGCGTACAAACCCTTCCATAATTGACGATGTCAGTGTAGCAGACACATTTTTAATGGTCTGTACATGTTTGATGTTGATGCGATTAAAATAAACAATGTCAAAGAAATCAAGCAACAAAGACAAGAAAAACCAGCCCAAAGGCTGTAACCAGTCAAGCATGAAAAACGTGACACGCAAACGTTACTT
>JGI24021J15306_10000344_pt1 | contig 32768 bp, 24 predicted proteins | sample Ectturendosymbi1_FD_15306 | JGI IMG/M metagenome (IMG submission 15306)
CTGTGCATGGTATTTTGCTTAAGGATATGTAAACTGGGTAGCCCAGTTAGTAGATTGTTAAGAACGATAGGCTACCAGGCAAATCTTGCAACTAATAACAAAATAATTCATAAAAGTAAGGGCTCTATATTCTTGATATAAAACCTCTTAAATTTTTATTGGGAACCCGCCCTACATCTTTTAATTGAAGAAGATTGGGTCCCCTTGTCCATGAACAAAGAATGAAGGGCTTGCTTATCCTTTAAATAGGGGACCTCTTACATTTTGACTAGGGCTCCTTGCCCTTTTAATCATGCAGTAAGCCATTTATGTTTTATCATTTCAGTGTGGCTTTTCATCTTCAGGTTGAAAATGAAAATGTTTTAAAAAATATTAACATTCACAATATTATATAGCAAACCAAACTAAGCTTTCTACTAAATAATATGTAATCATAATAATAACAATACAAACATAAACAACAGCTCAAAAATCTTTAAAAACGCGTAAACAGAAAATGGACGCCCCTCAAAGCGCGTAAAGTTAAAAAGGGGGCCTCCATTTTGCACACCCTGCACACACACTAAGACCACTGCTGGTGTCAGTAAATCGGAACTGATGTGTTGGTTTTAGTTTTGTTGCAAAACTTTAGTGATAGATTGATTACGTTCCTAAAATTGTTCCGCTTAAGACAGGTATCAATCATTCGTGACCTCTAAAACACCAGGATCAAACCGTGCAAACGTCTTCCTGCGCTTAAGAAAAACACGTTCTGCTGCGCACACCTCCCACCCTTAACAACCTCGGTTAACTCCAGCGTTCAGTATATTCGAGAGACTCATCATTCAAACCTTACGCCTCAGAACCATGATAGTCATTGCACTTCGCCAACGTACGTTAACGTCAGCAACTTTGGTCAATGCATGTTTTTATCACGCAGCAACCCACAGCAAATTTGCGATTTTCTTCGCACTTTTCTGCAACCAAATAGTTGCTAAATCTCGAACTTTGAAAAAGGTATATGATGACTTTCGCCCTGTATTTAGCAAAGCGTTATCTGTTTGACAGCAACTTCTAATCAGAACAGCAAATTGTTTCCGAAATATCTTTCCCACCTGATTGCACAGTTTTGCAAAGCTTCGACTCAATGATACTTTCTCCAAAAGTGAAAAGTTTTTCTAATAGTAGTGAGGTGTAAACAGAAAATAATAAAAATAGCACAACTGCAATAACATTATTGCTAAATTGCAGGACCAAAGAATTTTCAATTTTCTTGTCATAACCGAGACTCCCGTGTTGGCATTATTATTATCAATGGTTATAACGCAGTGTGGAGGATTGACCTGAGCATTACTGTGAACAAACAGTGTAGTGAATCTTGATACCTTTGGATTTTCCAAATGCTTTATTTGCTGTTTTGTTGGTTTGTTTAGAATTTTCCGGCAACAAAAACGTACGGACGAATGTTCCTTTCACTTTCGCTTTTCTGTACTGCCGTTAGTGGCAACAACCAACACATTGTATATGAATAAGCGAACCATGTGTCACACCACTATTTCTGACCAAGCTAATCTACTTCTTCACTCCCGGAATAAAACAAACGTAAAGGAAGGCAATCGTAGCGTTTATGTCAAGTATAGACAAAAGGGAGTTTCGTGAGGAACTTAACACATAAAGATGTTGAATCAATGCCGTTGTTTGATCAATTCAGTAAAATGTCTTAAAATGAAGCGACGGTGACCCGCCACTCCCTATCCTTATAATTTGCAATTTTTTATCAATGTGTTATATGAGCTTGCATGATCACGTTATGTGCAGCGGATGTTGATAATCACTTCCTCTTCTCAACTTTGACGCCGAGACACAGGTCGCTAAAGTCACGCCCGCTTCACGGTTGCGTGACGATTGTCATCCTCACTGCAGGAGCTCAAGGCTGCATCATATCAATCCTAAGTCATTGCAAGTTGTAAAATGTTAAATGTTGTGTTTAGCAGGGCATGATTTTTGAAAATGACTGATTGTGATGTAATAAGTAATTCCATCCTTCCAAGGCCCAGTAAGTTCTGCACCAATGAGGATCGTATCGAAAGAGAGCATTGATTTCAATCGGAGACATAACGCTGGCATACATTAATAAGCAAAACAAGTTTCGCAAAAATCATTTCTTTGCAAAAATTGCTTAAACTGTCTTTTATGAAACTATTATATTGCTCGGCTCAGCGGGAAGATTATCTGCGCTGCCCATAATAGCCAGTGTTAAATTGCAACGTGGCCACAATCAGTGATGGAGTCAATTGCAATTAAATGTAGTTAAGTAAACTCTGCCAGACTAATTGTAATGTAATTATAATTGATGGCGTTCAAATTTCGTGTAATTGCAATTGACGTTATTGTAATTGAATCCTCAGAAACTTTTTTGTCATTCACGGACAAGATCGTTCACTGCTCCATAGCACTTCTCATGTGCACACACTTTAGGTATAGCTACTATGGTACTGTGTACGAAAAATCAGTGAAGAGATTTTTGTTTGGAGGGCAAAGTTAACAAATTTACGTCAGATGATGCAACTTCTGTGCTCCGAGAAGGGGTCACTAATCTATGCCCCGGGAAGTTAGTTCGTATTTGACCCTTGGTAAAACAAAGTGTGTTGATGCCTGGCTTATAACACGCGATGATCAAATTCCTGATTTTCATTTCGATACTGTTTCTTTGCAACAAGAAGATCATTTTTGTGATGTTGCAAACCTTGATGTAAATGTCGACGGGGAACTTGAATTGGATATGTTTTTTAATTTGCCGCACAAATGTAGTTGTTTTGCTCATAATCAGCAACAAGTTGCAAACTATGGGGAGGAAGGCAAAGACGAAAAAGCTGCAAGGAGTTGTAGACGTTGTACAGAGATATTCTTAAAACGTTTGCTAAAATGGTTTTTACAATTTGAAAATCTACCGTTGCAAGTGAGCGGCTTAAGGACACGATGGATCAACTGTTCTGAAACCTAATGCAACCAGGTGGAATTCTTATCGAAAGGTGCTTCGAACTACAGTTTAATCAAAACGTCAGTGTCTGTAAACTCGGCTGTCTCCCTGATTCCACATCACAAAGACTCGGCCTTATCTACAATTGAACTACAAGTGATGACTGAATCAGTGCAAGCGCTGGAAGCTGTTGAAGGAAGCGTTTTGCGCTGCTTAAAAGAAATGCCCTGTGAAAACATGGTAAAGATTTTTGTGAGAGAATCCTTATTCTCACGATAGTATCAGCCTCTTCAGAAAACGTTATTTTAAATCGCTTCAGATTTTTCCGCTCCAAACGAAATCGCTCTAGAAAATTTTGACTTCAGTCGCTCATGCTGATCAAATGCAGTGATGATTTNCATGACGATATCTGATAATGATCCTAAAATTGTAAAACACANTAATTTATTTTCCTGAGTTGATAAGTATGATTAAAACGTTATTAAAAACTAAAGTAAGTGTAATTTNATTTACTGAATTCGATGTGTAATCTTAACAGAAAAAAATGTTTTGACGCATTGTAANTTTAAATGAAAAAAAGCAATTGATGTCACAACTGGCAGCAAAATCTAATTCCCTGCAGTTAACAGAGGAAATGAAAAATTTTTCCAACGAGTATTTCGCTCAACCACTTCTCAAGCACAAAATCCAAGTTCATCCCATTTGCAGTTCCCAGTTATGAACCACAGGGTTTTGAACCCAAGAAATTGACAGTCGTGGTGAGATGCATTTGTACATAATTTCCACAGATTCTTGTTCACGTTGTCACAACTGTGAGTTCTTTTTGGAATATAATTGGAAGATGTAATTTCAAATCTTGTTTTCTACGATGTTTCAGTTAAAAAAGCAATGATTTGTAGCCCAATGTTCGTTTTAAATTAAGAATATTAACCAGAAAAAACAAGTGTGACTTACCACACTTTGCCCAAATCTATTTTCTATGTTTTTTATATATAAAAATATTAAATCACCTTTGCCTTTCAAGTTATAAGCCAAGGAGAAACAGTAATATTATCATTTAAAAAGAAATCTTGAATTATTATTGTTGCATTCTTTTCAAACATGATTTTCAAACACGCAAAACGTTCTTAGGAAATCAGACAATGCCAGTAATGTCTTCAAAAATTGGTATATTTATCGTTTGTGGTTCCAAAATGCTTCCTTATCTTTATAAACCTTCTCTGAAATAGTGGTGTACATAAAACATTACATTATATAAACATCCACACCGTTCACGGTCAGGTAATCCAGTGCTTATCAACCAGCGGCCTAAAAACAAGGCCACAACCTGACCTTATCTTATCCAACAGGTACAACATGATAATACAATGTCCAACAAGGAAGCTGATGTTTCCAATTTACATTAATTATACATGCAGTTAAATTGTACGTGTTTCTCACAAATTTATTCTAATTTTTTCATTGTCATTTTCCGGAATACCTTCAACTAGGCCTTCGAAACAATTTGCCTATGAAGATGAGCCGCCAGTTAAAACAGACAACACTGAGCTTATCTTATTTGAAGTCACAATCACGAAATGAAGACAGCCGTTTTCTGTTTCACGTCATAAATAAATAAATCACAACATGACTGAATCCTTCGCTGCTGCAGCTGCGCCTGTTGCTGCCTACCCAGACCGTTAAGCATCAACTTTGCGATATACCGCTTCAAAAACATAGATCGACCAAATGTAAGGTTGCGTCAGCATGATACGAAATATCGTTACAAGCGTACAATCATCATCTTTTTGACTTTTGGAAGGTCATCATCTACCAAAAGTCCGCTTTATTTCTGTAACCTGACCAAGCACCACTACTGGGCAACCAGAACAGTTTGAAATGCATTTCTACAGTATTACGTCATTGTCAATAAAAGGTTGATGAGACTAAACAAGTTACTAATTTGCAGCAATCGATTACAGTGAATGAAAGCATTTTGAAGTCATCGGATATATATTTTACGATTTCAGGGATGTTAAATTTGTAAAACAGCACAATGTCTGTACGCAAAACATAGAATGCGCCTCACCTTTGTTGCAAAAGTCCCAATAGCAAATAATCACTTTTTGTGTTTCGAGAGTAAAACGTTTTTATGGACGTTGTGTTTGCAAATTCAACAAATTGAGTCTTAATTTAACTTTATAAACTCCTTGAAAAACGTGATCCTCAAGCTTTTTCACAACTCCTTGATGACACCGTTGTCACAACACGTGTCACCGGATGCAGTTTGCAAATGCTGTGACAACTGTCACTTGTCACACAGACAACGGCGTCGATGCTATGACATCGAAACGATTGTCATAACTTTTGTGAAACCGAACAAAACATAAGGACCACAATCAATTTCAATAACACAAGTTGATATTTTAGCTCGTTTCGTAATGACAACAAAGCGGCGACAGTTCACTCGTTAAAACCACACGTTGGCAGATAGTCCGGAACATTATGTATATTCGTTTTTGTGGCACTTTACGTCGTCCAGAAATACTGCAGTAAGGGTTGAGGAAAAACTTATGGTAAAATTATGTATTTGAAAAAACGAAAAGTACACACCTTCCCAGGGCGCAACTACCTGATAATTTTGCGGGCAAACTGATGAAACGTGTTGCTGTATCTAACATACACATATGTTTTTGAAACTTTCCGGGGAGCAATTGCCCGGTTGCCTCCCTTTTGCTTCCTAATTACTTTCCATGACATAAACAACTGTGAAGCGTAAAAAATTGAGGCCGGCAGTAAGATGTTTACAGTGTTTGCACCAGGGAACATTGTGAAGCTGTTGCACCTGTCCAGTGGCATTACAACACTCGACGCACTGCTCAAGAAATTGGAAAAATATTTTGCATTTGATTCTTTAAATATAGTAGACCGAGATCATTATCATAATTCACCTGGTGCTGAATTTGCCATCTTTTCTCCGAAAAGATTTATCACAGTTTTTCAGTCCAACAAACGCTAAACAGTCCGCACTGCGATTGACCCGAACTTATCTTGTTACTTCTGAATCGTTGAGTTTCTTGAAAAGAACAGCAATGCACAAAACGGTTGCGACATAATTAGGTAAGAGTTTTCAAGACTGCTTTCACTTCCAGTTTCAATTTTAAGGTTATTTTCAAATTTTGTTTCTTGCAACATTCAGCCCGAAATTTGTTCAATCTGTTTACGCTTTCAAATTTTATTATTAAATCCTTCCCTGATGGGGACCAACAGAGCACGTGAATCAACAGAACACAGTTTTTCGACCTCGTCACACCTGAAAGGACTAGACAAGCCCTTCTGAAAACGTCGATACCAGCTCGTGGCCTTACGCCCTACCTGATCGTCACTGGAATGTTTTCTTTAAGATTGTTCTCTTGAAAATTGTCNGTGGATTGCTGTGAGGAGCTCAGTCGAGGAAATTCGATAGGAATTGATTTTCGNGTCGCTGTGCTGGCATGTTTGTGCGAATTGCGACGTTACAGAAAACATTCAAAAATCCTGCTCGAGAATTAAATTCAAAGTGACAAGTTTTTTGGTCAATTCGCTCATTAGCGTGACCGGTCAGAAGAATGACCGTTGGAATAGAACTTTTTCGTCTTCAACTTAAGATTCGTTTCTACTTCTATTTACTTTTTGAAGAAGCTTGTAAATGTTTTATAAACTGTTTCCGCAGCAACAAAAAATCAACGAAATTACTGCAAAATGGATTTTCTGGATCAAACGTTTTCTGTACGTGAACAAAAACAAAATGAGCAAAAATGTATGTTCAGCAAAAACTCCTAAGATCCATTTTTGAAACCACGTGCAAAAACTTCAAAAGTAGCATCGCATTTACTACCAAGTAACTCCAAGTCCAAGTAAGTTCATCAACATTCCTAAGCTCTGTTAACCTGAAGTACAGACTATAGATGATATAAATCCTCTTTGACGTTTCTTGGTTGTTTGCGAAAACAATCCTCATTTGGCTCATCAGAAATGTTTTGGACAGATATTGAACACTTGCATCACATTCGTACGTGACTCAATACAGCACGAATTAGTAGGTTACGTTCAGCTGCAAAGCAAGCCCGGCCAAATATAAACGAAAGCTCAAACAGCGACAGCTGCTAGTATCTTACAGTAGTTTTTTCCCCGCCTGTGTGTAGGAGTCTTGNAACACAGTTTGCCTATATTTAGCAGAGAAAAGCAAAATTTCTCTTTCAACAGTAGGCTTACTGTCTAACTTCACGGTTATATATTTCTCGTGTAGTTTAAATAGGCAGAAAACTTTTTTGAGTATTTTCAGGATTTCGGACAATGCGTTTGGTTTTCTCGTTAAGTGCAACTCGTGTTTCGAGGCTACTTGTCATTCTCTTGACATTTGGAGAACCCCACAAATGTTCAAGCGATACCTTTTTGCAAACATCAGCTTTGCAGCAACTGAAACTGCCCTGCATGCAAGACTCTGTAAAGCATCGCTCGTTACAGGTAGACCCCGATCGCGCAGTGGCACCAAACAAACGATTTTCGCGATATTGGGGTAGACATCGGTGCTCAATGTTCCGATCGATCTATGGTTCTCGAGCGTTCTCCCGAAACAAGCATCAGTCCGAAACCCCTTTGCACTCAAATGCGTTCCTTCTTTACCTCGTTACGTGTTGATTATAACTGCGAAGAGAAGTTTTGAAATTGACTTATAAGGAAATGTCTCGAGTTAAGTTGTTTTTATTTTTTATTTTGTAGCCTCAGCAGAGCAATAGCTTAATTGCATTTCCGTGACAAGAAACACATTGATTTTACAAAATTTCACTGTACAGTATGACGCGCTAGTTCATTTACGGGCCACTAGAAAGCAAATGTTTCCATGCATTTTCACAAAAGCTTGAGTCTTTCCCCACATTTGTGACAATATTCGCTAAACTTACAGCACTTGCAGAAAAATGTTTTTCCTGCTCCAAACGTCGACTTGTCTGGAATATTCCCGATGCACTGGCGACGTTTATGATGACGTCAGCCACCATGTAAAAGCTAACAAGCTTGTTCTGGTATTTGAGCATTGCCTTTCCTGCAGCAAGATCAAGGTTGAAGTTTCGGCCACGACGTCGCGTCGAAACAGGTTGCGAAAATGTTTGAAAACGTTCGAGTAGATCTCAGCTGCTGTTGTCCTATACAACATCATTTTTGACGATACTTGCTATGCTGTTTCGCAGCAACATGCCAACGATTCCCTGCAGCTTTATTTTTATTTAGAAGCAGTTTTATCCGAAGCAGGAAGGAGTCTTTTAAAGGAAGAATAGGCGCGTTTTGTCTCGTCTTTCCAACTTCAGCAAGTATGGCCACGTTCTTGGAAAAAAACGGTCGAAACGCAACGCAAAGCTAACTCAGTACTTGAGCCGGGAAGCTTAATAAAGGTTTTCAAGGGCGAACGAGCGATTGTTTTCAGACTAATATAGCAAAGCAAGAGTCCGGTCTCACGTTTCAATGCCTCATTGTTCCGCCGAATGTTGACCGTTAGATTTTCAATGCCTATTGTTTCGAAGTGTAATGTTGCTGAACAATTGACCAGCTCTCATCTAATCCCAAAGCGAAATGCCTTGTGCGTCACATAGAACGTCATTAAGTTCTAAAAAACACGGTCAACCGAAGTGCGGAATATTTTTAAGCGTTTATTTCTGCGACAGCGCATTAGTTTGCTTGGATTGTTGCACGTTCCAAAGCTTGTTTTGCAAAGATTTTGTTAAACAACATTTTGTAATAATATAGAATAAACAGATAATTCAATTTTGTGCAGTTTGTACTTCTACACTTGTACATACTTATTTAGCTTCCGATTTTTTGTAGTAAAACAAAAGATTTACCACAAAATATCGGAAGGTAAACCAGCGTGTACACGTTTTCAGAACGTAAATATACAAAAGGTAAAAAGCGTTGAATATATCCACCACTTTTTAAGCTGGTTTTATAGCAATTGCAGAAACATTAAATCCAAAAATGATGAAAAAGGACACAAGCGAATTACAAAGATGATTTTGTCAACTAGCTGGAAAGGTGCGGAACTTTCACACAAGTTTTGTAGATTGGGCAGTGATCTAATCTATTCCGTGCATAAAGAATCAAAACCCCAGTTATGTTTGTGAGGTGGGAAGCCAGAAGTTTCAAGCACTGAAAACCTGTGATCTTAACAGCACATACGGCTGACAATAGCCTTCCGAATACCTGCTATAAAATGTTCCTCTCATTTTTGATCAACAATAATATGATGAAAGCACATAAAACAATGCCTTAAAAAAGTGAAATCGGATGATGCATGTGAAATCAGATGATCAAATTATAACAGGAAAATTAAGTTGTCACAACAGGAAAATTAAATTGTTCCAACCATTTACAGTATGTGAAATAGCATTCTTTATCAGGCATTTAGCAATAAACGTTGTCAGGTTGTTGGGTATTGAAGGTGTCTGTGCATAGGCGTGGCCAGGAGAGCCAATGGGGCCATGCCCCCCCCACAAATTTTTAGAAAATATAGTCATTTTGTGCTTTGAGAGGGTTTTTCCAAACAAAATGTTGCTATTCGCCTAAAATCAAACATTTTGGCCCCCCAAAACTTCTGGGCTGGCTACGCCACTGTGTCTGTGTCTTTGTTACGCGACTGCAGCGTACCTGGACCAGTGCATGCCAGAAAAAAGACTCATGCTTGCAAAGCACAATTTTGGAGCTTCCTTATGGTGGTGTGAACATTACGTTCCTATTTTGCAGTGCAGCCGATGTTTGAAAAGGTAAACCTGTCATGATGTGCATATTACGTTGTTGGAAAACCGTCAACGCCGCATGACTACACGTCTCACTGGTTGAGGAAATACTATTCACAGCACGGCATATAGTGTGCATGCAGGTACTCTCCAAACCTTTCTCGCTAGTAAACAGCTTCGAAGTGTTACAATTCGATTTATTGGTCGACGATTGCGCTGACCTGTTGGTTTCACTGATTTCAAAGTCTCGAGTTAAAACTTTGAACGAGGAACATTTAGAAATCAATACCTTTGCAAACGCAAACGTTTTCCATCTTAGCTGTCGCTTTGTGCGATAACGAATTGAACAAATTATTTTTGCAAAAAGGGACACACGGAACATTTTGCTGCAAATTCAAAAACTTCAAATTTTATTCGCTTAATTTTTTTTTGGTTGTTCTTAAATTTTCAAGGGAAACACTGTTGTTTACTCGTTATACAAGAGCTTGAACTTTGTTTGCCCTTTCTTTCGCTTTACCTACGTGCCTCTTCGTCAAGTAGCGAAATCGTGACTTTATGCTTTGCAGCACTGTTTCGCATTTGAATAGGCCCCATGCGAACGCTTGCATTGATGGCAAACAGATCTTCCCTCCAATGCATAAAACGGACGGTTTACCCACACTTCATCGTGGCATCTACGACCAGTAGCAACAGTGCTTGTAACGATGCGAATACTTCAATGATGAAATGGGCTGCGTCCGATCACAGAGGAAACATTGCCTCTAAATGCAGAAAAATTAATCACCTTTAGAAGGCGGTCGTGTTTCATCCTGAAATTGCTTTATCCAAACTGCAAAAAGGACGAACCTGCCTGGTTCCAAAAAAGTTATTTCACAAACAATGGCAAGTCAGATTGCCTGTTAGAGTGACAATAATTTCGTTCACTCTTGCTAAGAGTATCCGAATCTATACCAGAAAGACAAGAAAATTCCAAAGTTAATATGATCAATTACCAGAACACTAACGACAATGTCCTTCATGACTCATCGACCGACGATCTCCAAACACATGAAATCAATCTGGCAAAGTTGCCAGGAAGTGGTATTGAATCTGCGAGTGTAGAATGGATTTGTCAAAATACCGTCTTTGGAGGAAATGACATCAGGCGCAAACTATATCCGGGGAATCGTTTATCCCTTTTAATTCTGAATTAATTTTAATCCTTTAAGTTTTAATATCAAATAGCACGGGTCTCGGTTGAACTTGAAATCAGGAAGAATCATCAAACATGACTGGGTGTGGTTGACATCAAAGTGTATGTGAAATCAGATGATCGGTAAATTCAATGTATTGGATATTCCGAAGTTAGTCAAAAGATTTGGGGACATAGTACCGACATTCACAGTGACGAAAATCTTGTATGTAAGCAAAGAACGACTACATCAACTGATAGTCTACTGCTGGAGAGTGGGGGTATTGAAAATGTCGGCATTAAAAAGGTTCTTAAATTACTCTAATAAACAATAATTTGATCAAAGATCTTGGCATTACCAGTTTTACTAATAAAATAACCACATCAACAAACAATTTTGTGAGCTTTCACGCTGAAGGCAAACGTTTACTGATTATTACATTTCCATTAAGCGTTCAAGGTTTTCAGCAATAAAACTATCGTCACAGAAAAAGGTAATTTTCTTTTCTGGCGTCTCACCGATTAATTTACTAAAGACCAGTGTCGGCATCACTGGTGAGTTTAATGAGAATTGTTTGGGGTCTTGTAGAACTCACATCCGCTTTGAAATCACATGAGCATTGATTGGAGAACACAAATATCTCTGAGGGTAGAAGGAACGTGCGATTACTAGGCTANGTTTTCCAAAGTCAGAGTGGCACAAATCGAACACAAAGTGTACCCGNGATTGACNCAGGTGAAAAGGAATCCCAAAAATGTAAGGATTTGCCTATAAACCGGCAAGCAGCTCTTGATCTTCACGTTCAACTATNTGTTGTGTCTACAGTAGAGAAAGCATCCAACTAATTTTTCTGAAACATTTGTAAAGGGCCTGTTTTCATCAAGCGTACAACTTATAACGTTTTTGACAAAAATATTAAAATCCCAATGCATTTGTATGACGTGGTAATTCAAGTCATTTCCTAAGCTTGAATTTGACATTTTTGTTGCAAAAGTTATTTCACGCTCAACTCTCTATTGGCAAATATCAGATCTCTTCAAAGTACAACTTTTTACGCTTTCCTTACTTTTTTGTTTTTGTTGCGCCTGATAGTAAGTTTTGTGAGTTTATGTCCAGTTGTTCATTTGTGTTCAGTCAGTTGCACGTTAGCGTTTCACTGCATGTGATCGGTTTTGCAGCGACATCTTGTGAAAAAAATATATCCCACTCTTCAGCAGCAGATGTCGCTGAAACGAACACATCATCACAGCAATCACGTAGCAAGACAGTGGTTTGAATGATCTGTCACATTCCTTTTCATCTACTTCTGAAGGTCTTTATTCTGAAACTTTGAACGCTGGCAGATCATCAATTTCAGATGAGTTGCCTGATAAATTAGATTGAACGCATCATATGTTCTTAAGCTGTAACAGCTTAAAAACTATGTTATCACCAAAATTTTAAGCTTGCCATCAGAGATATCCTTATGGCTCTCAGATCGAACCTCGTTTCTTTCACTGCGTGTTCATCAACTCCACGGCAATGATTTCTTACTTTTTAAGTATTTTTTCTTGTCTTTTTCAAATTCACAGTTTTGCAGTTTGCAGTAAATTGTGGAAAAACTTTACAGGTAGCTTCACCGCAGCTGTGCAGAGTAGATTAGAAATTTCAACTTGTCCTGTCGCTTTGTATTATTATTAGCATGTTTCACAAGAACGGAAGCCTGTGCTTAGTTCACATGTTTTATTGCTCGAATGATCCTGTTGTCATTACATCACCCACAAGTTTGGACAACATCATTTATCTACTTGCTAACTCTTATCAAAGAACGAATAAAGCCTAAATACGAAAGCAGTGATTACCTACGAAAGACCCTCCACAACTGGAAAAAACTAACTAGGAACAAGCACCTTAAGTAAAAAAGCAAACAATTGAAATTAAATTGAGATTTTCATACGGGGGAGAAAGTTAGGTTTTGCTTAACGAGATATTAAGTGACAACATTTAATAAAAAAGCTGCTGTCCTGTGAGGCATTTTGTTCGTTCATGACAAGCCAGAACTCGCTTTGCGAATTTCTTTCAACTAAAAAAACTGCAACTGCCCACGACTTTCCGAATTGCAAAGCCAGGTTTGAATAGAACTGAACGTTTGAAACGGAAGTGACGGAATGCCGCATTGCAAGTTGCGGCAACGGAGCTTGGACTTGCAATGTTTTCTTTCCGACAGCTCAAATCCGTGCCTGCAAGATTCATCCCCCAGCGGCATGCAAGCCAGTATTGCGGCTAAACCTGCATTTGATGCGAACATTGAAGTAAACAAAGGTTCCAAGCTTCAGGTTCAAAGTCGTATTGACAAATAATGCAAGTATTTAAACTTGTACAGACGTTTTCATGTGATATTGGTTTAGGAATCCGACAAAAATCTTGTTTTTATCATTCAGCCTTGAATTGTACAAAAATTTACAGTCATATGAAAAGAACCAAAGATGTTGACTGAAATGAGATTTCAGTTAGAAAAGTATGGTTCGTATGCCCAGCAGCATTTAATCATGGCTTCATTTGTAGGAATTGCATTAAGTTAAAAAACAAAGTACAAAAACAAATTATTTTTGCCTCATCAATCAAGGCAGCAAAACTAAGAATAGGTCATACTTTTTCGTATGAAGAAAGTAGGATTGTTATCTACAACTATGCATCTTACGGAAACGGCAATCGCAACAAGGGTTAATGCCGTAGATATTACCTTGTTTGTGTGTACTGTTTTTACCCAAGACACACAAAAGGGCGGTTGTAAAAATAAAAGACAAAATGTAACCATTCCATGTATTCATGCGCAAACAAATCAAACACGCGGTACAGGGTACTTGCAGCTGCTTGTTAAGTTGTATACAATTCAAGGAGTGTGAGCACTGGTGTGTTTAACTGGAGGCGAGCAAGGCACTTCCCTCGGACCCCTCATTTTAGGGGCACCCTTCGAGGTGTTTCGCGTGTTAAGTTTTATCATTTTTGGTGACAAACCTATTATCCACTCATATAATATACTCCGAAGCAGATCATAAGTAAGTACTCTGCTTTCCATACGGCCCCCAACAGGAGCTGTATTGTGCAGGTACACTGCTTCAAAAGGGCCCCAACAGCAACTGCAATGTACAAGTAGCTTTTCTGCTTTCGGAGGGGCCCCCAAAAATCACTGTGATACGTAAGTACTCAGCTTTCAAATGTACCCTTAACAGCAAATGCACTGTGCAAGTATACTGCTTGCAAACAGGTCCCCAGTAGCAACTGCAACGCGTAAGTACTCTGCTTTCAGAGGGGCCCCCAATAACCACTGTAAAGCGTACGTACTTTGCTTTTGAAGGGGCCCCTGTGAGTACACTGATCTCAAAAGTGCCCACAGTAGCAACTGCAACGCATAAGTGTGTACGTACTCTGCTTTCAAAAGGGCCCGAGCAGCAGCTGCAATGTGCAGGTACTCTACTTTCAAAAGAGCTCCCAATAGCCACCGTAATGCACAAATACTCTTTCCTGCTTTTGAAGGGCCCCGCAACAGCAATTGGAATGTGTAAGTACTTTGCTTACAAAGGGGCTCCCAGCATAGCAACTGTCGTGTGTAAGTACTCTGCTTACAAAGGGGCCACCAGCAGCTAGTGTAACGTGTAAGTGCTTTGTTTTTGAAAGGACTGTCAACAGCAACTGCAATGTGTAAGTCCTCTGCTTTCAAAGGGCCCTCAGTATAGCAATTAGAATGTGTAAGTACTCCACTTTCAAAGGGGCCCGCTAAAGCAACTTGTATGTGTCTTTCTTTCAAAAAGCGCCCCCAACAGCAACTGTAATGTGGACGTGCTCTGCTTTAAAGGGGTCTTCAACAGCAACAGTAAAACTAGAGAAGTGGGGGACGATGCCAGCTTGCCAACTCTTAACTTTTATGTGTTGCTAGCCCTGTCTTCCCAACTTTCAGTGTTTTTGAAGTTGTGTATTATGACTACCCATTTGTATTTTTTGTTTAATGCCGTAGTCTCAGGAACGTATCCTTGGGTGGCCCGCATATCCCCTTCCCAGATTTGATCAAAAGGCCGTATCAAGGTTGACAAAGCATGATTGCGTCATCAGAGGACCCCCCTTTACAGCCTTGCCTCAGGCCCCCAAACCTAAGTCCACCACTGAGTGTGACAAAGTTTTTATTTTGCAAATCGCTTGGAATGTTTGCATCTAGATCAGGCATTTGTGGGTATAGCCGTATAGTGGAATACCAATGTAGTCTTCATTTGATGAAATATGCAGGTTCTCTCTGCACGTTGGCTTTTTTCTGTCTGTTCAACAGGAGCCTGCTTTGTTATCCGCTGACAACGATCTCGACCAGTTTCACGTCACAACCGACCCGTTTCAAGAAAGCCATTGCATTGTACGGATTAGTTACATTTACAGTGAAAGTTGATTTAACGCTTAGAAAGTACAAAATCTTTCAGGATGCAATAATGCTGGAAAATACAGTGAGGTTCATCAGTTTTTTTAATTCGCTTTATTTTTCAAAAACACTACTAAAGGATATCTCGCCTGAATTTGAAAAACACTCAGTGGAGCGCCAAAGCAGGGCCTATAACAGCCCAGACTACAAAGACATCCAGGGATTTGACCGTTCTTTATGTTATTTTAACTTGAAAGAATGAAGCTCGCATTCGCAATCGGATGCAAAAAAATGCGCAGACATTTTTGTAACTTCCGCAAAGAAAATATGGGACAATGGGGCCAAATCATCCACTCTGTACCAAGGTGGTTCCACTCTGTACCAAGGTGGTTCACAATTGTTTGCTGAAAGTATGAAAAACGTAGTTGGTGGTGGCAAGTTGCAGACCACAACGCGAGCAGTGAAAGCTTTCGAAAATACCCAGATGAGGACCAAGCCTGAGCAGTGAGCAACAAGTACGTGTTGTGTGTTCAGTAGGTAGAAAAACTCTCCCTTGTTGCTGTGTCGCATCAGGAAACTGCCTTTTAAGCAGAAAATTCGGTGCGAGATCGAGGTTTACACCCAAAGTCTTAGAATTTGTAACATATAAATTTCACACTCCTAAGATGTTGTTTACCGTTCCCAGTCTGAACCGCAAATTACATGCTAGGATTTCTGAGCCCAATCATAATTTCATTGGTGTACCCGTCACCTCTGCACGAAAGCTCTATGGAGGATGCTTTGATCTTGCTGGCATTGCTATGCTCCGTANATATTGAGTTATTGGCAAACAAGGTACATAGAGTATGTGCACGTAGCAAGCATTCGCATGTCGNTCTCAGATTTATTTTTTATTTCATGTTTCAACCGCTATAAGTGAATTGTGTTCAGTAATTGTTTCATCACACCGTTGTATTTCCTCATGGGTGGTGATATATCTTATATCTCCTTCCCATGTGTAACTCAAATTTAGAATTACTGCTTTTTATTTTGCCATCACCCCCATCACCACACACAAAATGTGCATAAAAACTGATCTTTCGCCTCGTAGGCGACGTGACCGTACTGCAGGCATCGACTGAAAATCGGAAAATCTACTCTCCATCGAGTTTAACTTCCGCTTCTACAGCTTACCGCATCGACGAGTACAATCAGGCCCGTAGCCAGGTTTCAAGGTTTGGGGGAAAAAAACAGATTTAGAGAGGCAAGATTTTTGTTTTTGTTATATGTTCAAAATAAATTTTTCAAGGCACAACAAAATGTGGGGGGACGCTGGCCCCGAATGGCTACGGGCCTGAGTACAATATCGGAAAATGGAGAAACTCGCAAGCGTTTCAGGAGTAAATCACTTTACTGAAAACAATCGTAAAAAAGTGCCGCACGCGAGTACAAAGCCTGCGGCGATTATTTACAAGCTACGAAAAAGAACAATCGAGTTGAGGCATCGAGGTTAGAGAAAAAATACAGAACGAAACAGACAAGTACGCACAAAAAGCAGCTGTCGCGCGAATTACTTCAGTTTCATACTCGCTTTTTTACTCCTTTCCGAGCGCCACGAGCGGTCTGCGGCGCCCATCTCCGCTTGCTTGCTTGCGCTGCGGCCCACCTGGTTCCTTTCGCAGTGAATATTACACTGGTGGCGAGACAGTGTTATCACATGTGCACCCACCTATTACCGAGGACGAAGCTGGACAGACAGCAAGACTTGGTGTGACCCGACCGGGATTCGACCCAGCATGCCCAGTTTCGTGGCGCGTGCTCAAATAGCTACACCGTGTAGCCCAGGGGTCGGCAACCTTTACCTAGTCGCGAGCAGAAAACACACTCTGCAAGGTATGGCGGGCCGTACTGATTTTCCACCAAAAATTCCATTAATTTTGCTGTGTACGATGTTGATAAAGCTTTGGAATTTATGGAATTTTAATCAGATTAACTCCTGATTTTCACAGTTCATAACAAATCCCAAGATATAACATACAGTACATTTATCGCACAGTGTGGTTTGGCATAAGTAGTTGCTCATATGCATGCAATACAAGAAGTTGCAAAGGAGAGCAGATTCATGAAATATAATACCACTAGGCGGGCCATGCACTTACTACAATTTGTAAAGGGGTCTGAGCCGAATGATTTTGCTTGGCGGGCCGCATCCGGCCTGCGGGCCGTAGATCGCCGACCCCTGATCTAGCCGGTTACGAATGCAATAAAAAGCACAAATGCGATAGTTTTTACAATTTTGGAGTCAACATCAACTCTTGGACATCATGTCGTGATTCGGAAAAGATGTTAAAGCGACGCAATCAATGGTGGCATTTAATTTTCACATAAATTTGGTTTTCACTATCAGCAAATCTAAACAGTGAAGCAAAACATTTCTTCAATACATTTAGTGCTACTACCTCTATTCTCAAGCTTAATTTTTTCCGATTGAATGGGGACCAGTTCTTTGAAAGTCTTTGTATAAAATTTGTTCAAAAAAGATTGTCATTGATTACAGTCATCTGTAGCGTCCCAAGCAAACCAAATTAGACTCTTAACCACGAATTAAAACAACAAAAGTAAATTTACACTTTGACTGGAAAACTTTTTACGTACCACTCTGCTAATTAATGCGCTCAAGCCGTCAAGCGCCCGTAAATAGGTTCGTCCCGGGTGGGGTCATCGGAATATTTACTTTCATAAGTCAGACTGGGCAAGCGGCATTGCTGTTAATGACAAGCCACCAGGACTTTGACAACCTTGCAACTGCCACGCTGATGAATGCTAAGGCATCGAACGGAAAATACGGTAACGCGAACAAGAACAGAAAAACTGAAAACGCCAAATAACGACATCAAGATAAACGCAGTATCAGATCAGCGAAACAAGTCGCAGACTGAACAAAGCAAGTTTGAGACGAGTCGGGAAAGTTTACCTGAACAAAAATCTGTGCAGGTGGACGCTGCATTAAAAAAGAAAAAAGAATGTGCGCTCTTGTGACCTGACAAAGAAATTGTGACGTCCTCATGCAAGATACTCACACTGGAGGACATTTATTGCACAGCTGAGGGAACGTTTGGGTTTCGAGACAACAAGGTAGGGTTCCAAGGTGTCTGTCCACGCGTTTCTCTGTCACTGTGCTCGTCGACAAGTTTGCCCTTTGAGCGACCCCTTGCGGTTTTATTAGCATCAATCAAAACATCGATTTGGAGAATCCTGCAAACGAATTTACAACCAGACCCTCAGCACCCCAAACTACGTCATCCATTACTCCCGGCTTCGCAACAATAAATCGTGGAAAACAAGGTCTTTTGAAGGAACTGGTGGTCATATCGCGAAAAATTCTCTGTCGTTGCAGAAACGACGTACGTAGGGTCAGTCACGAAACTGAAGTTACACCACAAATAAAAGAAAGCTTTTGGGGGTTTATCCACAAAATAACGAAAACAACACACACGTCAACAAAACTGTCTTAAAGCAAAATCTCAATCACTTGATAGCTCTACAGTACCCTCAACTTGAACTAATTACGCTCCAGGTACTATTGTGACATATACACAGATCACACCCCGTGTCGATCGCAAACCTGCCGCTAGTCGCATTGCAGGACACACACGAACGGAAAACGCCCGGCAACTCAAACTACATTCACCTTGCTTAAAGACAATTTACAGTGCTTACAGCGCAGATTAATCTCACAATTAAAAAGGTAAGTACTTTGCTAAATCACATCTCTAATTGTTCTACGACACGTAATAGTCTTATGATGGTTTATCGTCTTGTAATAGTTTCATTTAAAGGTTACAGTTTGCACTGGACTTCTTCAAGGCCCTGATAAACCAGGTGGGAATGTTTCTACTAAAGTGGCAAATAAAGTCGCTCTTTAGTAAAAGTTACGCTCGGGCCAAGGCAAGTTATCGCAGGTGCACAAGATGTTCAGGTTACAGTTGTTAATCAATCAACTCCTCCATTCGCTTTCTACCAAATGGACTCTCTGTCGCATTTAAACGTGTGTTTTTCTTCTTCAGCACTACAGGGTCGACGTTTTGCACATGAGCAAAGGGTTCCGCTGGGTTTCATCCATTTGTTAAAACGAATGATTTCGACAGATTTAAACGATTCGCTCAGGAACATATCAAAAACTCAAAGGTCACTGAAAGGTGCGGGCAAAACCAACACCCACTTCAACACTAGATGACCTTGTTTTGAAACAAAACTGCTACAAACAATAACTTCCGCATTGGAAACACAAACGCAAGTTAAAAGACTGATCAGGAAAGATAAGAGACGAAGACCAGTTTCAGCTTGCGTAGGGTTGAAAATCACTCATTACATCACTTGCAGAAAAANGAACATTAAATTACGCTGGGAAAGATGTTTATGCGGCAAAACGTTTTTGTTAACGCGCACTTTCAAGCTCTGATCTCNGGCCTTGCGCTAACTTACGCAGACTCTCATGGATATGTTCACCTCATGCAGACCCAGCAAGGCCAGCGCTGATGTTGCAGCNCCCGTAATTANTGTAAACAGAAGAGTTTTCTGCAGGTCAAGGATGTAGAAGGACACGAGGTCGCAAAACGCGTTCATTCTTAGCTCCAACTCACTCACAAGGCCTGTTAATAAATTTCAAGATTTCCAAACAGCGGCCTTGGACGGGAATCAGAGGCGATGTCCGACTCCGTACAAACCAAAAAAGGTTCTTGCACAGCAACTATACAAACGAACGAGCAGCAAATAGCTTTGGTAGACTGCGACTGTTCAAACAGCATGCTGGTAATTCTCTGATTTTACTTCACTTTTAAGAAGACCCACCACCTTTTCACAGCAGTGAGGATATGTGGATAAGATTGCCGGTGGTTGACCACCAGTGGGAATTTATGTGGTTAGCTTGGAAAAGTTTGACGTTGCAATGGGTGCTTGCGTTGCACGAAGTATATTATGAGAGAATGTGTTGAATTTTTCAAACAGAGACTCGATTGTTTCGCAGAAACGAAACAGACTCAGTGTTTGTCACATACACAGCGTTATGTCGTTCGTGGGCTAAGGTTGGAGGAGGTCACGCAGGGCTGCCTGCTTCCTTTTGAAGCAAAGAACACATAATTTGTGGATGATATGTGATGTGTCTTTGTCTACAGTGCTCGAAGTCCAGGTTCGACGGTGTGTAACCGTTCCACAAAAATGCAAGCTTTGCATAAAAATCCATGCGGAACGTTTTGTTTTCTGCGAGGTCTTTGAGTGACGGTGGCTTCTCCGAGTTGTTCAACCGTCGTAACGGTTCCAAGTCCATGAAAACATTCAGCCATGCCTGGAACCGCCATCTCCAGCAACATCTACGTGCATAGTGTGCATCGAAACTTTCGGTTGCTTGTAATCTGCTGGGACGATTGTTACGTCATCCGAGGAGCAGTGGCGTCGCTTCCGTCGAAAGTTTCAGTAGTGAGTGAAATCTGAGAAACATTGTCCTTTTTTAAGATACAGAAAAAAAATCTTTTTAATTTTATAATACATTTATCGCCAGTAATTTGGTCACACTTGACTGTGTGTAAGTGTGACGAGAACCACCATGCAACTTGAAATGGTTAATGTTTTAGATTGAAATCAAAGACAGTTTTACAGGAAAAAGAAATCCGCTACGAAATAAAAAACGTTTGAATCTTTTATGCTTCCACTGTCGACATTTAGGCTTAGAAAGAGTTGGTCACTTTGCCCCCCTGAAAGATTTTCCGCCCACCCCCTCGTGAGTCGCCAGGTCAGATAGTCATTGAAACTCGCAGAACGGTCCAACGGTACCTGTTACCTGAAGTAGAAGCTTATGGCCTCAGTTGGTTTCATTCGAGAGTTTAGAAAGGAAAATTTGTGCAATTTTGTTTTGAAAGTTAGCACCAGGCAAAAGAATTTAAAAGATTTACTTATTTTTTCTATGTCCCCGGTTTCCTTACATTTTCGAAGACGAAGCGCAAACGTCGCAGTAAAAATGAGGAAATTAATTCGAAAAGCACTATGGAATCATTACAAAACGCAATTTGTTTGCTATCCATACTTTGCCGTGGGAGCATTGTGTCGCTCCATAGTTCTGTATTTTTCAGCAAAAGCGCAATATCATATAAACAATCGAGAAATAACAACAATGTCAGATCCAAAATGCTTTTGCGCGACCCGTTGTTTTCAACAGTGAACAACACGAATATTATGTTCTGTCCGGTCTTTGTCTTGTCATGTACAGTCACATGAGGTCCTTGAACGACCAAACATCGCGGAAAACGTTTCTTTTTTCAGGAGCCAGGTGTTACTGGCTACGTCTCAACGAAACACACTGCGATACGCTATCTTGCCACTCTCTGTACGGAATTTTATCCTCATTTTTTGGGCATTCGTGTTTGCTTTGGAAAGCGAGAAGTTTGTATATTCGAAAAAAGTGGGAATCTGGTTTTTAAGAGAATTCGCAAATTTTTTGTTTGGTGAAATACCATCAACACAAATTGACAAGAAGCAACAAACCATGATTTGAATCAAAATATAAATGAAATGTGTTAGTTTAAAATAAAACATAAAGTCATCAGAGTTCTTTGTAAAAGTCAATAGAGTTTAAATATATTGATGTTGTTGCATTTTAAATACGTTTCGTGAAGGACCAACTTGACTTGCCTAATGACATCTTTGCATGTAGCATATGCGCTGCAGTGCAAAAATGAAATTTCCAACCAGCAAGTATATGTCGTACGACACAATTTCACAATCCCTGTTATTTTCGGGAAATAGACTTTAGCGTTTGGAAAAGACAGACCTGGCCACGCAGGGTAAGGGCCATTGATTCATGTCTATTCAGTCGCAACACTAACTGTATTCATTAACGACAGTGTTCGCATTTTCATCAACAAACGGAACTTTGATTGCAAGTGAGACATCGTGGTGGAAATGCTTCACTGATCTGGACAATAACGCTTTTCGTTAATCTGCATGTCTGGAAAATCAAGTCTCGGTTAACTGCAATCCCTGGTAGTATCATTCTAAAAACCCTGCTGGAAGTCTGGCATGTGTTGGTTGTTCTTGGTTTCATTTGATAAAGGGGAGCGTCGACCGATTTGTCAGAATGTCAGTAAGTTGTACGTTAGCTTCGTTCAGCGGTTCTTATCCTGAAACATACGATTTAAGTCATGCTGACAAAGTATCCAGGAACGTACCAAAGTCTAATGTGATGCAGTGTTTCTTACCAGGGAGTGGCCACAATCATCAATCGCGCTACCTTCCATCAAGATAATGGCGTGAGCAAAACGTTTTTTGATTGCTTTCCTGTCGATTTCTGCAGGTAAGGTGCAGAAGCGAATTTGAAATGTCTGTAACCAAAATGGTGGCGTTTCCAGATACATATATGTCAAAAATCTATGACAGAGTCCCTGCGCAAGTCATCCTCTCGGGTAACGTGACTTTTACCAACGGTTAATCATCAAGTGGATCGTTGCATAAGGGAAGGGTACTGGGTTCAAGACAAAATAACAAAACTTTCCATCATGTTTGCACTGCAGAGCACGGCTGCAATCGCAGCCTGCAATACTCGCCAATCTATAGGTAATATTTTATGTGTCAGGCCCACACACGCGACCACACCCATCATCCACGCACGGTGGTCGAAACGGTCAGCAACATCCGGGACATTTTCTGCTGCGTAAAAAAAGTGCTGCACTGCCCCATATAAAGGAAACAAATTGCTTGAAATCGAAGCAAGCATAATAGAGAACTTGCGCTCGGAGGTGAGAAAAATGAAATAATTTCCACTGAAATAAAATGAAACCGTATAACATAAAAATGCATCAACGTAAAACTGGAAAAAATTAAATGGCGTTTCATTGCTTTGTTTTCTCTTTTGTAATGACTCATGCAATTGCACGCTATTGGGAACAAACGTATTACCTTCGCATCAAATAATACAACCCTCAAAAATGACTTACAGATATTTGGCAAACCATCATTTTTAAGCGCTCACTCTTTTGCTTCATTGACAGATAATCCCCAAGCATGGTTGCGTCAGGTCGACTATTGAACATCGTCACTCATACCAAAAGATCAACGCTTTTTTAATTTCATTGGTCTTTATCCTTCTTTAAGTCAATTGTCGAAATTCCAAGTGACGCACTCATCTGCAGTTAAGTGTTTGAGAGCAGGTTTGGAAAAATACGCTGCTGCCATTTTCAAGCTTCCTTTTCGTTGCGTCAATTTGATCCCTGAGAAATTTTTGCTTATTGGCCTTCACTGTTGGTAGGTTCCGCAACGGTAACTGGCATGGCTCAGTTATTCTTAGGCAACAGCGTTTAGGTTAATGAATCCAAGTGTCTCTGTTGTTTTTACATCTTTGTTGTTTTTTACCACACAACCGGGTTTATTGTGTTTTATTGATTTCACCATGCACTAAGTTTGCTTGATCGTCGCGATCCACGAACGTTTTTTGAGACCAAATCACTTCTCACCGCAGTTCTGAAAGCGAATGTCGTCGACTTGAATCGAGGTTGTTGTGACGAAGCGGTCGACATCAATTCGTAGATCCACTTGAAATGGCCGACCGGCGTGAAGGTTTAACATGATCGTGGACGTCAGCCATTTCGCGGCAAAATAGCCATGATAGAACCACTGCTCTGTCATGGGGCGGGTGTCGTTGTTCACGTCGGCGCCCCAGACGAGGGATACCTTCAGGTCTGGAGACTAAAAAACAAAAAAAAAAGATTTAGAGACACTTGTGATATTCACTTATCGCCAGTAAGCCTCACGCTGTAGGCGATCAACATAAATATTACTTCACAAACATGCACTGTCTACAACAGAAAAACAACAGCACATGAATATGAAAGTAACTTTCGCAGGAAAACTAAAGCGTAATTCAAGCATAAAGTTTTCAACAATTTGCAGACTGCCAATGAGTATTTTGCCGCCTGCGCAGCGGTTGCTATTCCCGGGATCACTGCTTGTGATCCGCCATTTTAATTTGACTTAACAGACAGACCGAGGTGTAACGATCGGGAGGAGTGGGCGCGACACCTCGGGAGCCGAATGTCCAGTAAAATCTTGACATATTTGCAAGACACTTGCATCAGGCCTGAATATTCCAGAAACGACGGTAACGATGACTTTTTGCTTGATTCATGGTTCCGAAAACGTAGATGCTTCCTATTTTGCTCTTCACTTCATTGTCTGATAAAAACAACTTGAAAACTCCGTCCCGTAAATCTAGAAATTTTGCACGTGTGCGCGCTGAAGGCGTTTTGCTCAAGACGCAGTCTTGCCCTAGTCAGGGTTCCCACACATTCTCAAAAAATGTTTTCCATACTTTTTCAAGACCTTTTCAACACTAAATTAAAAGACTTTAATACCATCATTTAGCTTCATTTTTAGAAAATTTTACTCGTGGAACACAATGCTAAAAGTATCTGCAGAAATGTCATCAGCATTGAAGAACAAAATTTGAATAAACAAATGCTTGAATTAAAATTTCTATACTTTTTCAATACTTTATGCACATTTTGACCAAATTCAATATTTTTCAAAGTCTTGAAAGCCGATTTCAACAATTCAGTACTTTTTCAATACTTTCAATACCACGTGGGAATCCTGCCTGGTGCTCCAGTGCAGACACACGAAACATTCAAACCTTCCGTGGATGGCAAAGAGTCAGAAAAAAATGACTCTCGTGCTTTTGCTTCGATAAAAATTGTGACATCTACGCCCCATAAGCCCCAAACCATGACTCGCTTTGTTTTCACAACCGCTCCATTCGTGACGTCTAGCGCGCAACATTTTTTTTCAAAAATGTAACAAGAATAAACTTTTTGTCAATATTACCGACCAAGAAAATCGAATATTTCTTCTGAATATTTCAAAACCTCCGTCCGATTTTGCAACCTTTTGAAAGTTTCTTGCCTGCGGAACAGGGGCGTAACGACGGGGGGCAAGGTGGGCACATTTCCCCGTGCGCTGAATCACTATCGGTGTGCCGAATTACTACGGGGGGTCGAATGACTGCGGAGGGCGCCGAAAAGTCCCAACAATGTCACAAGTACTTTCGTCAATACAGTACATATGCTTCCTAAAGACGTCAAATTCGAACATGGGCCGCCAAACTTGCTTCTTGCCCTGGGCGCCGTCGAACCTCGTTACGCCCCTGCTGCAGAACGTTTATCGCGTAAGACTTACGCGTTTCAAGACAAGCAGAATGCTATGTCAGGAAGCACGCCAGATGTTTGAGCAGCGTGGACGCATCGACAGCATTTTGTGTTTGAATGGAAGCGGAACGGCAGTGCAAGCGATATGTGGGGAAAGCTGCTTTCTATGCACACGACAATCTTAAGAAATATTTTATCAATTAAAAAGTACACGTGCGTTCTGTGAACAGATAAGAAACGCCACAACGCGGTCGAACAAGTAACGAGATCGTTCGAAGCTTACTAAAAGCGCACGCATTTCCTTTCATCTCACGTCATTTTACCTGTCAATCAAGCAACGATGTGCTACAGCCTTTATGTCATAGCGTGATGAAACGAAAACAAAAGCAGCTCTTGGCGGCTCGCCCGCATTGTCGGTTGCGCATCGAGCTAACAACACATTCCGGAAGGTAAAAAGGTCCTTTGGTCGGGCGAACCGCCACGAAAGGGCTCTCGTCTGCGCTCGACGCCCACAAAAAAAGCAGTGTTCAGCGCGATGCGAATTTATCTTCGGCTCTCAAAATTGAAAAACCAGCAGTTTTACGTCAAAACCGACGTCACTTCTAACTACGTTTACCGAGGCATCTGAGGTGAACATACTTTCTTAACGATGAAAAGTGCTGAAAAGCATTTTCTATTTCAAATCTACTCTTTCTTTTTCTTTCTTTAAACCATGTTTGTCACAAGTGCCCGTCGCACAAACGTCATAAATCTGAACAATTTTGGTCTGAAGTTCAAAAACGCGCTCACCCCGCACAGTCGCGCTCACCCAAGTCTTTCTTGCTTTCCGTTTTTCAATTCTGTTTCTTAGAAACAATAGCCCCGAATCTACTGTATGAAATCTTGCAAAACATTCCAAACGTTCTGCCAATTGCTGATGATCAGCAAACTTTTTGATAAAAATAGCGAACTTGCAAATACCCACTATGCTGTAAGCCGGGTTACTCTTTACAGCAAGTGAATCGTATTCAGAGCAAGTATTCCACTTCCACCTTGCTGCGCAATATACGCCACCGATCCAAATCCGCAGTAGAAGCAACAAATTATCAAATAAGCCTATGCGGGATTATCAAGTGAGCTTGCATGGGAGTTTTCATAGGCAAGAAAATGCATTGTTCGGAAATGTTTTACCTGTCTTTGCAGTTAGTTAAGTTTCCCAGCAAATCTATAGCATTCTAGGAAAGTAAAACAAAATGGCGTGATGCAATAACTCTGCAAATGATCCTCACCATGCATTCATCTAATTGCTTGAACTCTGAAGCCCATCACCGAAAACAAGCTTTGCAAATCACTGACAAAAGCAACTTTATCTATTTTGTCAATTTACGAAAAGATGGGATAGTGTGAACAAATCATGCGAACCACAACATACAACCGAAACATAAAACCGTCATGGTTTTTCTGCAGCTTTCAAACGACAACAGACTATATTTCTCCCACGAGAAGTTAATTATGGTTTACTTCGCTGTGCACCCATCAGAACGTTTTGCAGACAACCCAAAAGGCAATCAGAACATTTTGGCAAATCCCTGCATCAGTATCAGAAAGCCGAAGCAAAGATGAAGGTACAGGCTCTGGCAAGATTTGCAAAATGACCTCTTCGTAAATATCAAGCTCATACGGTAAATGATTTTCACGATACTTTTGCCAAGGTATATTCGCTTTAATACAAGCACACGTTCAAGTCTCAGTGTTAGTTACACCGCCTCAGCTGAGAGACGTGAGGCAGGCTGGAAATGCAATGTTTGGCGAAGAAACGACCCGCTGATTCAGTATCTCGTTCAAATCAATCAACACGCCAAACCGGCGCATTGTGGCGAAAGGAAAGGATTTCCTCAACCTGCATGTATCGTGGCGCCCAGCCATCTGTCGCAATGGGATGACAGGAGCAGTCCGCCGCCAGCGATGCTCTCCCTAATCCAACCTTCGTTCCACCCTCAACATCACTTTGCGTCGGCGGTACAAGTTCAGATCTTCCGAAAACTAAATTTCAGAGCCATCCAAGTGATGACCTTTACAATTCATATTTGCATGAATTGGGAAAACTAGGGATGTCCACTTTTAACCTGCGACTCAAACTTGAAAGAAAACTTGCGTCTGAAAAAATACTGTTCTGCCATCTAGTGGCTCCCAGAGCCAGGAGATGAACCGATGCAGACTGGAGGTTGACAACTCAACAGTCACTTTCCCTTGCGGTGCCCACCATCATAAGGATTAGTTAAATCGCTTGGCATAATAAACAACGGCTGTTGTCGCAGTCTCAAAGTTGAGGGTTCTAATACTGCAAGCGAGTGTTTGTTGCTTGATGTAAAACAAACAGCACGTTCGCAAACGTAAGGAAAACGTTGCGTCCGCTTTATTACAAACAAAGTTATTACGTGCCCGAAGCTACTTGTTAAATTGAACACATGCAGTCCAACACTCACGCCGGAGCTAAAATCTTGCCTAAAAGCGTGACCAGTCCTGCGCAGACGGCCTCATCCGACATGAACCGAATAATTCAAGTAAAAATGGATAAAAAAAACAGGACGTTTCAGGCGCTAACCGACATCACGTGTTTGATTGCATGAGCGCAGCATTGCAGCACAGACGATCGCAGCAACAGCTACGATGCTGCTCTTTGTGCTGGTCCTTGTGATTGATAAGCAAGAGGTTTTCTTCACGTGAGTGTCGAATTGCCAGGATCGGTTTTTGACAAATGGACTTTTGACAATGTTCACGGCTGCCAAGCAGAAAAAGTCCAAAACAATCACTGCTTTTGCACCGGTCGGTGACAACGAAAAAAAAAACATTTTACGTCAGCTTCCTGTGATCAGGTGAACCTAACCAGTTTTTGTTGAACCTTCTCACTTTGTTAGGCCATGAAAACTGGGGTTAAAACCTGCCAATGTGGTTTTCTTTGAAAAAAGACTCTGAAGAAGCTCAAAACAACCCTATTGACAACTTGTGTGACTATGAGAGCATAGGAACATGTTTGATCTAAACTACCTCCAACATTTTCAGAGGACCAAGCACCTGAATTGACCTATACCCCCACGAGACACTCTCAGACACACCTTCCTGTCAAAACTGTCGAAACGATTAAGGACAGTGTGAACTGCAGTGAAAACAGCAACAATGCATATTAGATCTAGTTCCGCATTTCCATTTTTTAAATTATTTTGTTAAACTGACCATCTTTTGCGTTTTGTGTTTTACACACTTTTGTGTTTGGCGAAGGTGTCAATGGTTTGTGCAAGAGTTTTAAATCTGGTTGAATCAAATATGTTTTATTTTTTTTGACGCTTCTTTGTTGATAACCTTCTTTACGAGACAAATGAACACGTNGCCAGAAACCTCTTTCTGCAAAAAATTCTGACAAATGGAGAATCACGTCACGTTTTAAAAAGTATGAAGACCCAGATTCAAGAGATGTTTTTTTTGCAAAGTTTTTGCAAAAAATCTTGCTCTAAAACACTGACTGAAATTTAAGCACCTTTTTTAAAGCATTTGAACTTTCAAAATGTTGCAAGATTAAGGATTAAATAGTCACTTGCATCTCACTTACCCCAAGGCCAATGTAGTACCAAAAAGACATGTTACAGGAACAGTTGCTATGGGCAACCATGAGTGGACTTCGAAAATGGCTGATGCCGCTTGAAGCTGTTTGCATATCCAGTTCTATCACGTGACCAGTAGCTGTGAGAAATAAGTGAATGAAGGTGGCTGGTCTGATTTTGAAAATGTGCCATTAGATAAACAACGCCAGTGATAAGTTGCATGCAAACTTGTTTGTATTTGTACAGGTTATTAGCACTCAGTTTAACAAAGGTGAAGATTCCAGAACATGCTTAATGCTGAAAGAATTTGTTTTCAAGTAGTGGGAAATGGTTATCAAACGCTCGTGTTATCGCTAACCCGCAGGGTCAAGGCAGCTTTTTTGTTTCACTACATTCGCCCACTATCTTTTTGTAGTTTTGGATCGCAGTCATGATTTTAAAGCTAAGGATTCACTGGACATTGAATTTTTACAGCAGCCATATCTCCCATATTCAGCCTCAATCAACAACAGAAAATGGGGCGTAAAACAAGATGTAACGGCCGAATTGATTTATTACACCTTGTCTTCTGATACTCATGGTGCTCAGCGCCAGCTGCAGACCTGGGACTTTTCACAAGTTACTTCATCTTATATTGGGCACAGACGTAGCAAGCCGCCATTTTGTTGTATCAAAGTAAAAACTGTTCAGTACAATCACTGCCATGCACGCAGGACGACGGGTAAGGACTTGACTATTTTCGGATGGATAGATTAAACCAGTCTTTCTTAACCGGGAAGGCACGTCTCCCCAGGGGGGCGTCAATAAATTTCCAGGGGAGTATGAGCCCACGCGCTCTAGGACATGGAACGTTTGATCAATAAATTTACCAATAAAAGATTTTATTTCAAAACTTATCCAAAGCCAGGGGGCTTGAAACAACGGATAATTACTTTAGGGAGGCGTGGTAAGAAAAGGTTAAGAGCCACTGGGCTAAAGCAATTAAATTATAAAGAAGCGATTTGCTAAAAAAAACGCTGGGATATGGGGTGATATTCAAAGTTCTTAAACTCCAGTTTTAGATTATTATCTTTTTTGTTTTCTTTTTGTATAAAAATTTCCAACGGTTTGTACAACAGTTATCAAAAGAGAATAATTTTTTCTTGATGAGATTTTCAGAAAAATACGTGGTACAGCTGCGCGTCGCACTTAAAGCCCAAATCGTTTCTTCTCTTACGCACAAACAACAACACCTGGGGATTGCCAGATGACGTCCCACGCTATAAGTAGCGTTTATTTATTTCCTACTTAAATATTCAGTTTTGTAAAAGCGCGAACTTATTTGGCAAAACGTTTTGGATTTTCGAACAAGGAATGAAAGATCCAAAGTTGGAACGAATTTGGGGTTGCTATCAAAACAGAAAACGCTGCACTTCTGAACAAGCGCATGTTGGTTGTGTGGGGGCAGCGGCAAATAAAGAAATGGCTGAACCACATTCACCTGAAGACCAAACGAAGACATCACTACCTAACCAATACGAGATGAAACCAGCAACAATTCAGCTTCCCTAATACATGACGCATGTCGGTTTGACTGATATCATTATGGTAACCAGTTCGAACGCATAAATTAAAGCTAATTGTCGTTGAAATATCCTTCGCACAGGATATCGTTAACTCAACATCTTTTCCACGTACTGTTTATTGCTTGAGATGGCACTACACTCCAGGCTTTGAAGTAGCGATGCAAAGGGTGATGAGCCGATGTCCAGTTGCAGAGAGTGACCAGGTTATTTTTTGTCTCAAACTGGCAGTCAATGTTGGCCGGTTCGTTTTTTCCTTCGATTAGCATGAAAAAAAACATTTCAATCCATTACTGACTGTTTCCAATCAGAAGCTTTCTTCGTGATTTACTTTAAACACAGTCTCAGATATCGGCTAAATTCACATGACGTGTGAAAGAATGCAAGGCGCTGTTGAGCGCACCGATGCCAAAGCGACACTTTCAAAAATGTTTCGTTAAGCAAAAGAATGCAACAATGCACGCACGAGATCTCTTCGAGTGTCAGACGACATGAACTCTCGGCGCAAATAAAGAAATAAAAAATTTTACAAGAAAAAATGCGGCGATCTTGCAGCTGATGAGCTGTGTTTATCTAAGCTCGATTAGCCCTCAGCTCTAACTCTAGAATCTTTAAAAATTCAGAAAACCATTACACCAATGCTTCGCTGGCAAACCTCATAGCTTTTCATCGTTTGACAATCACAACTTCACCACATCTCCAATCGACAGAACTTTTTATCACCTCTGAGGTCACAGGTGTCGTACAGAATTTCCAAGAGGAGTTCATCCACGGCCAGCAAAGGTTCACTCGCAAACTTGTCCGGCATGCGAGAAGATAAGGAGTAGCATTTATGACCTTTGCAAGTACCGTTGCTGGGCACAATGCCTTCTACCAGAACCTTTGCGGCAAAAGAACGGCGATTGAAAAGCAATCTAAAGGTACTCAGCCTAAACGCGAGTTTCTGCCAGATATTTAAAGTGTTTGCCGAATATTAAGGTCAACCGATAAGGCAGATCATTTTCATAAGAAACTACGAGGGAAACCTAGTGCGGCCATCACCCTAATTTTTATTTCTCCCCTCCAGGTCGAACTACTTTGTAAATCTTTATTCGCTTCCTATGTTCCTTCGTTTATCAGACGGGGTCCTTCCTCCTCATTGGATTACTTTCAACGCTAATATCGTAACAGCTCAGCAAAAATCACGAACACACGCAAACTCCACAAAATGCTGGCAATCAGACAAATACGAAGTCTTTCAACATAGGCAATGCGTTTCTTTCAAGGGAAAAAACATCGACTGAAACTAATTGCGGCTTTACACTATACCAACATCTTAATACACAGATGAGTCAAAAGAACACAGGCGTGCGATCTCAATCAATCCCTAAATGTAAACTCAATCTAGATTGTTTTTCTCGCAGATGCAAGGTATTGAATTTACTTTCCTTCTAGCGGATAAACAAAATAATTTTTACTTGCAGCACGTTTGGGCAAAACACAGTAATCCAACCTGTACGATTGGTGTAACACCATTTTCCACGCACGTTTGCTAGCGTTTGGTTAATGCAGTGGTGTTCCTTGCAGTTTACATCTTGATTTTGATGAAACATTTTAAACTGCTTTACTATTGTTGAATCATGATATACAACGTATAGTGCTCGTCAGCGCCAAGAGCGTATCTTTTACTGCGTGAGTCAAAGAAGTCCAGATAGTCCTTGATGGACAATTAAGTGCTAAGTTTGGTCTTGATTTTGGAAAACGCAAGGATTTTTAGCCTTTCTTCGAAACCAATCCAGGTTATCGCGTCACCTATTGACCTTGTGCATAGCCTGCAATGTCATCAAGCCATTTCACAACGCGTCTGTGGGCATTTGAACGAGAGCATTCCACAAGCTGTGCTGCAGAATTAAGGTTCTGCGTATTTCCGAATGATATCGAGCCACTAAATACATTCAGAAATTTGATTAACGGAAAACAATTTGGGTTTACTTGCATAAAAATTAAAATCGAAACTTAAATCTCTAGAATGTATCAAAAGTTACATCTACCGCAATTTAAAAAGGCAAGTTATTTTAGATTGAAACAGCTCAAAAATAGAAATCAACGATTGTTTCACACACTAAATAACAAACACAGGATTTTAAAAGGGATTTAACTTCCAATTTCATCGAATCAGAGAACAGGGAGATGTGACGCCATAGATTTGATGGGGAACCGTT
>JGI24021J15306_10000345_pt1 | contig 32734 bp, 12 predicted proteins | sample Ectturendosymbi1_FD_15306 | JGI IMG/M metagenome (IMG submission 15306)
TGGTTGGTTTACTGCATGCGATGGCTTTTATGGTGCTTCTGCTTATTGGCTGAGTCATATGAAACAATAAACCATTACCATTACCATTACCATTGCTAAAAGGACTGTGGTTGAACGTTGAAGTGCGTTTCTAGTCATGGTTGAATGCATATGATGGCGTTGGTCACTTGGTAACATGACCTTCAAGCGAGCTGTGAAAACCGTTGCAGTCCACTGGTATAGTTAAGTAGGCCTATATTAATTGCTTTAGTGTTGTTATGCATTTTATTGTATCTACCAGGTGTGAATAATGTTGCTCTACAATACATAACTGTATTAACAAAATTTGATGAGCGTATTTGTTAACACTTGGTTGTAGCAATAACTTTCTTTGTTTGGTTAGAATGATAGTAATTAATGATATAGTAATAGTACTACTACTACTGTGCAATAGCAGGCTGAATAAAATATTTCTAGTACTAGTTCCAACATTTTTAATTGACAGGTCTCTAGTATATGTCAGGATTTTTTGGCATGTGACGTGGAAGGTAATTCAAAACAGTCATCAAACAAACTTTCGTGGATTCTTTTTTTTCCATCAATTTTTTGGCTTGTGACACAAAGTATGTGATTATAATTTTTGATTCAAAAGCTATTTGTTATGTATGCTTGTAGAGGTTTGGGTAGCCAGTGAAGAGGTTGCTTGTGAGGAAGATCATCACTGCATGCTGAACTGCAGGCTTCCCCAAATGCTAGTACGAACAACAAGACAACTTAGTTGTTGTATGAGCACTGTTCTGACTCCTGACTAAGCTGCCTGACATTTTAGGTTTCTAAGCCAAAGGAAGGCGTTAGCTCTCCCCATTTTTGAAGTTTTTTTTCACAGATTTCCTTGTGCACAAATCTGTATTTGTAGGAAGCTTCTGATTGGCAGCTGTAGAAAATACTTCAACGATGGGGCAGTAGCAGAACAGCAAAAAAATGTGGACCGCCTGCTACTGTACTACAGTACAGCATGATACTTTGACTAGTGAAATGAGGTCAGTGCCACTGATCGGTGCATGGGTGCATACACTTGAAACTCTCTTGATGTGATAACAGGTTGATTCAAACAAGCAAGCACATATAGAGAAATAATCATAGTCTGCAAATGCAATAATCATTTCATAACCACCTAAATTTTTTGTTTGGGACAGTAGGGCAATAGGCTAGTTTCAGGAGGCATGTGTGTAACTTTGGCATATGGGTGCTAAAAGGGTTTCTGCTACTTTCAACTCTTCTCTTCTTTATGAATTTGGTGTTCAGTAGCCTACTTCAGTATAAGCTTGCAGATAACAATTTTTAATTTCATCACATGAAAATTTTGCAGTGTTGTGTTTCAGCCCTTATTTGAATATTATCTGTACCTTTTTTTAGAGGTCTTGAGATATCTAATTCTCAAACTTTTTTTCGTTTTGTTGAATCTTTTCTAAGGCACAATAAAGCTAAGCTAATGCTACCTAGTCTAATGCTCCCTAATCTTTTCCCATGCTCTGGGTTATTTTTCTATGGATATGGCAAACATCATTTCGTATCTATATTTTTAGATGTTTGTGATTACATCTCCAGCAATTCATAACTATGTTTTTTGAAGCACATGTCATGACCCACATTAGAATAGGGTTGCCATACGTCCGGAATTTCCCGGACATGTCTGGAATTTCGGTGTTAAAATCTGTGTCCGGAAATAATTTTTAAAAATGCTCTAATGTCCAGAATTTTGGCAATTAGTAAAATATGTCTAACATGAAAGAATATGATGTGCTGTGAAAATGAGAACTTCAGCTTTTGCGGTGGATTGGTAGGTAGAAAACATACTGAAAAATGCTGTATGGTACTTGTTTGTTGCTGTGAAATGTAGCCATTGAGACTGTCAGGAATTTTGCCTCTTCAGATATGGTAACTCTACATTAGAACAAAGCTCAGATTTGCACTTCTGAGGAGCACCCTTGCTGCAATATGAGGCTTTCAAGACAAATGGAGTGATGTTCACCTTTAGGATCTCACAGACATTGACTTCAGTTTGATTCCTAAGCCCGCAATTTTGTAAAGCTGGATACTGGTGCTAATGTCATGATACCAATATTAGTTGTGCAATAGATAGATACATGTCATGGGCCATGACAGTATGAATGAAATAATATTTTTATAGAACTAAATACTCCACTCTTCAGTCCTCAAACAACCTTGTTTTGTTTTTCATGTAGCCAACATTTACTGCATTACTGTTTACTATTAAACATTTTTATAATCTGTTTCTACCTCTGCTTGTCCAACCTCATTCGGTGATGCTTTGTGCTTGGTGGAACTTATATGCAAATGTGGTACACCACTATGGTCTGTGGGTAATTGTAGTTCATCTTTATGATTTTTGTGGATAGAAATTATTTTTGCCATTGCTTTTGTTTGGAAATGTCTATTGCATTTCTTTCCACCTCATAACCCTTTTATACTGTTCCTTACTTCTCTCGCCTGTGTGCATGATTCACCTGCCCATCTGTACATGCTTCAGCTCTTCAATTCACCCAACGCTTGCCTGCCATCATCTATGTCATGTAAATAATTGTTGTTTATATGATTTAACATTTATGTTTCTGTAATATATGTTGGTACTTTGTCATTGTTTTTTCCATGTTGTTTCGCCATATTTTTAAAAGTCTATTGTATGTTTTCAAAGGTAAATCTAATAATTGATAGCTAATTTGTTTACAATAATTATGTTCAGGTAAAAGCAGTTTACAGCCTTACTATTCAAGCCTCAAATGACAATTCTTCAACCTTTGTGGACTGTTTCATAGTGCACAAAGTTTAATTTGTATGTTGACCACTTGCATGAAAAAATCTACTATTTGTAATAAGTAGATCAGTTGATATTGTGCTGCAGAATTTTTTCACTATTCAAGTCTTTGGCACAGCATGCTACCATGCAAATAGAATGCTTTTATTGTTCTAAAAAAGGTTGTTTTAAGGAGGTTTCAAGTGTAATCAATAAGATATAAACAAATTGTATAAACTATGTTTTATGCAGCTTTGATTGTTTGATCAAAATTAATGAAACAGTGAAAATTCAAATAACTGCTCTCCACCATAGAGATAAACAAGGAATCAATTAGTTAAAATTTTTAATAGGAAATCAATTTCATATATCGCTGCACATCACCAGTCTTAAAATGTGCAAGCAATTCATATGGGTAAAACTTTGAAAGGCTGAAACAATGGCAGAAAAAGCAAGCACACATAAAACTAAAATGAATAAATCAGAACACAAGTTGCAACAATTAAAAACTGGAAGAAACATTATTCCTAAATAATTAGCTAAAAATATAATAAAAGACTGTCTATTGAAAGAGGCTAATCTTGGCATGCGTAGAATGGAATGTATTCTAAATTTAGCAGTTACCAGTTTCACAAGGAATAGAAAGACCATTTTTTTATCTAATAATTTGATTTTTGACACGTGGTTTTCAGGAATATTTCTTTTAATATTATTCAGATTTTTGGCTCAGCTTCATGTTCCATACCTCAGGGCTAGTGAAAGAACACAAGTATATGAAAATGGTGAGTCATTGCACATCACAGGGTAGGTGTTAGTTGGTGTGCATAGGCAATACTGAAGAGGAACAAACACTGACACTTGCATCAGCAACTGCAACATTTGCTCTTCATCATACAGAAATGTTACATTGTGGAAGAAAAATGTTTGTTAGTTAACAACATCAGATAATTCAAGGGAGAAGACAAGAAAGCTACACAAAGATGTACACCTTACATAAAAGCATACAAATTGTTTTAATCAAGGCATCAGTTGTCCTGAATAATAGATAACTTGATGTTGGTGATCAATTACATTTACGGGAATTTAATGCCAAATTTGATAAGTGTTATTATAGGCAATGTGGAGGAATTTGATACCAGACAGTGCATCTTAAGCAGGCACAGAGTGGCATGCAATAAGCATGAAAAAATTTTTTTTGCAGTTATCCACTGAGGGAGGTTGTTTCAAAGCTTATTTGTTGCAAAATAAAATGTCAGTTGTCTCTGAATGTCACAACAGTGACATTATAACAATTATTTTGTGAGACATGACATAGGTTACAAAGATATTTTAGTTGTTCAGGAGACAACACAGACTACTAAGAGCAACATCATGTGTTCTAGGCTATTTATAGTTCTTAGGAGAAAAACTACACATACTGTTTTGTTGCAATTAAAATAAATTATTGTAGAGTTGAATATAAAGACGCTTGAGGAGAAAAACATTGGTTAGTGAATGTTGTTTTGTTTGTCTTGTCGTTGTTTGAATGTGTTGGTTGTTTCATGTCAGTGTTTATAGCAGTGGTTCCCAACCTTTTTTTGGCCGCTGCACACTTACCAACTCAACCTTCATGTGGCACACAAAACCTAATGACAGACATAACAAATAGAAATGTCCTCTTTAGAAGAATCCTATACCATAGGGTTAAAAATTTTGCTGCACACTTGGGCTTTTCTTGCAGCATACTGATTAGAAAGCATTGGCCTAGAGCAGGGGTGGGCAATTACTTTACCTCGGGGGCCACTTGAAAAGGCCGCGTTCAGCAGAGGGCCGTATCTTCTAATCTAATGGAAACAGAAGCAAGTCTCCATACAAGAAAGGTTTTAGCACTGATATTTCTTAACGTGGGAGAAATTTTCAGATTCAAAGTTTTTTCCTAATTGTTTCCGCGGGCCACTGAAAACACTGTGTCGGGCCACATTTGGCCTGCGGGCCGCTAATTGCCCACCCCTGGCCTAGAGTATCTTTATGATTGTGATGGCCATATTTTTATCAAAAGTGGATGGCAGAAACTCAGAGTTCAAAAGATAAAGTTACCAACTCTCTTTTGCACTGGTTTCCTAATTGTTTTACAATGCTGTCACTTTGGTTTTTATTTCAGGCAAAATGCTGTTTTTATAGTTTTTTTCTATTTCTGGTGACAGTGAATATGATTTAGTAATGAACAAAGTTGTATGTTGTTGAAGTGCAACATCATTCTCTTTCCTTCAACCTTGCTAAAAGAAGTTTGATTTCTAATTGAAGTCACTGTGATGGTCACATTTTCTACTGCTAAAGCAAGCTTTTTAATGGCAGTAAGGTTGGTGAATTGTTTTACATTTCTGAATTATACATATATGTGTTTTTTTAAGCGATGTATGCTTTCCTTATGTTAATGTGCACAAACCTATGACTGGAAAGTAATGATTTATCAGTTTCATGTGTATGTTAACTGTTAAGTTGAAATTGGGTTAAGAATATTTACGATTATTATAGGAAACACCTTAAATTTAAGACAATTTAAATGTTTAGTAAGCTATGAAATGCAAGTTGATTCAGAAGAACCAGTTGTTGCTGATGAAGATGTAAAAATTGAAGAAAAACTTCAAAAAGGAAAGTGGTAAGATGTTTCACTTTTTTCAACTGAAAATGAAATACTGGGTAATCTGAACTGTTTAATATAGATGTGTGCTTATGTATATAATGGACTGGACTGTTTTAATGATGTGTGATTTCATAAGTCTCAATGTCTAATTGTAGGTTTGTTGTGTCAACTGTCAACTCAAGCATATTGAACACACTCAAAATCAAAACATGTCAATTTTTCAGTTTGCAAATAGACAAATGAAAAGGACCCTCCAAAATTTTTTATTTTTTTCCAAACATTTAGTCACAGAAATTGTTAAATGGCAAAAATTCAAAACACATGCATGTACTATGTTAATTTTCAATAAATAATAATCCATAAGACAACAGTGGCCCTTAAAGTTTTAATGCCTCAATATCACTAAGTCAAAGTTTTGTTAATCTGGATACCCATTTTCCACAAGTTTAATAGCAAAAATATTGTAAGAAATGTAACAGAACTGCTAAATAAATATTCACTAGAGCAGTGAGGAAAAAGGTCAATGCAAAGACTGTATTACATTTATCAGCACGAATCTTCTTAATGTGCATACAATGTTGCAAGACTGCTAGAACAAATGCTAGAAAAGTCAATCTGAATGGAAGCAAGTCTCAGTTCTTAGCATGTGGTCTTGAGTCCGGATTTAGACTTCACTTCGCAACACTGTTGAATACCCCCAACATCTAATCTCAGTACCCCTGAGGATATTACAAAGTATAAGAAACCCTGCCATAAACCAATTAAAATATTAATGGATAGAAGATCCAACACTTAAAGAGTTTACTTCAACCCAAAGAAGCTTTACTGCTAGTACTTTTCACACTGCACTGATTTCACATAAATTTATAACCAGGCTAGAAAGCTTTTTGTGTGACCATGTTTTTGACAAAAGATGTGCATGCAAACACATGGTATGGTATCTTAATAAAATGAAATGCATCTTTGGATGACTAATTACTGCCATACAAATGAAGAGGTTGTCAGTAAGTGTTTCAGCATGTAGAACATGCTTAAAATATAAAAAAAAGCTTAAAATCAGGTCATTTACCTGTATGTTTGGCCTAGATTTGTATTCCATATATTTACACTCCTGATAAATATCATATGTAACACTTACATTGGAGGTTGGAAAACATGATACAAGACTGTCAATGTTTAACAAATAGCAACAACAACTCTGATAACGATTGGTCACTGCCTCCTTCACAGTATGCTACACACGCTGAGCTTGTTAGCCCTATTAATAAGAAAATATTCTCTTTTTACTAAAATGCAACATTAAATCTTTGTTTAAAAGTAAACCCAAGCTTGGAGAATTTACATTCCCGTGCTTAAAACAACTGGATATTGTAGTGCTTTCGGACACACAAATTAAGGATAATTTTGTTAATTCACCATCTCCAGGTGACCATCATTAGCGAAAATTCCCAAACACAAGCACTGGGTGTTGGAGTATACATAAAAAATAATTTGAATTATCTTCGGCGATTCAAAATATGTGGAGGTAAAAACGTACAGTTTGATTTATTTGAAACGCAAAAAAAATCTGAAAATAATTGTCGGTGTAGTGTACAGGTGTAATGTTGATATCATTGCTTTTGTCCAAGATCAGCATGTATCTCAAGCTGAGTGGTCTTCCACCGTTATTTGTAAATTCGCCCCTCTACAAGAACTTTGCTTGAAAATTGTCTCCTACATATGATTTTAGCGTTGTATCAAAATGTTCGTTTATTTTAAAAATAATTCAGGGCAAACTGGGCACCTGTCCAGGGGCCTTCACAGACGAGGCCTCCACAGTCATGAGCAGTGAACCCTCTGGTTAACGCTGGTTTAATATATTTTTTTAATAAAGCTAACTGATAATAGTATTTCCTTGACCTTGAATAATATTTCCTTGAGGTACTGAGGGCCGCCACACAAAGGCTGCCCTGGGGCCTCCACAGGTCTAAATCCGGCCCTAGTGCTATTGAAATAAAAACATGCAATCTAGTTAGCACAAAACAAAGCGAATCAAATGCATTAGTAGAATAAATGTTATTCATTTCCAAAAAACAACTGGTTCCAACTAACGCGAACCTTGCGTCTGGCGTTTATCCTCAAGTTTTTTCGAAGCATGTTGCAAGTTGGTCAGCTTAAGTCGTATTCGGCGTTTCCACAGGTCTTTTTCATGTCAAAGTGATTGCGATATTTATTACCATGTGCGGTAATTGACTGAAACCTTGCTCAGTAACATACATCGTGGGAAACGCCGGTAGTAATATTAACTTCACTTTTCCCCAAAGTTCTGGAAACGCTCACTGCAGTCGATCCAAACATCTCACCGTCCGTGTGAATGAACTGTAGTACGGGTTCCATTGTCGCTTTGGATATTGATGTGACGTTCCTGGATGTGGAATCGCATTCACTTATGATAGTTACCTGGAGAAAAGCATTTCTGCGCAATCTAACTTTCGGCGTGATCTCTACAACAAATTGACTTATTAGGAAGCCTCAAAAACAGGTGGCGAAATATATTTTTTAATTCTTTAGTTTAGCCAAGATGGGGGATGGTTTGGCTTACTCGCAAGTTTATCCTTTCCTAGTTTACTATACTGTTATACTCTGCCATAAGTCAGATGAACCAAGTACAGCTATACCCACAAGCACAGAAAAACACTCGAACTGACTGAAAAACACGATGCTCACGTTTTACAACTTACGGCTAACTGTAATTAATTTTACTAGCCATTAATTGCTACCTAAATCGACTCGCAAAAGTCATATTTCCAGCGTTTCTACAATAGAACACACTTACCGTAGATCATTGCTTCACTCAAGTTACGAACCAAAGATTATAAAACACATGGTAACGAACTGTGACATTTTTACCTTCGAAACGATGTTTTGGCAATGCTTTACTGCTGGAGGCTGTGAAGTCTTGTTTCAAGCCAATTTTGCTAATGATAACACATGCGGTCGGAGAGATTTTTGACAGTTCACGATGAAAAACAATTAGGCTAAACTTCATGGCAACTTGTGATTGATATTTCCGATCGCTGCGAAAATCGATGCGATGACTTAGCGCTGCCATTGTGATTGTTGGCCCATTTTTAGTACATTGAAAGAAGCTGAAGTTTTTCCTCTTTAAAACATGGAGTTTGACCGATTGGACATTTTTCCGATAGCTGTATCTGTATTGGTCGTTTTGTTTCAACCAATGTAAGTCTAATAACACGAACTAGTGTATACTATACGAGAAAAGTTCAAAATCCCACACGTGCTGATGTAGACAGGCTGATAAATGTTATTGCGTGATGTCCCTTTTTAGACGCTGCTCATGCAATCTTTTCCAACCCTATTGGGTTGTTCCATGGTACAGGTATTTTCGTTTTCTATTCACGTTTAGTCTGTTCAGAGGTAGCGTGGCATGGCCATGTCCGTACCATGCCCTGACACTTTGACCCTCAATGCGAAAACGCTGCTTGTGGTTTTCTCTTGCCAAGTCTGACTATTTGATCTTATTTTAAACATTAGACTCAACAATTCCTGTAAATTCATAATCTTCGTCAGAACCGCAGTGCCTGACTGCCAACCAGTGATACTCTCAGTTGTTTAGGACATGGTTAGTGCAACACTTCCTAACACAGGAAGTGTTACACAGGACGATGTTAGTTTGACTGTTGCGTCACCAGTGCGGTATCATGCGTTTCATGACCTTTGCTACGAACCTTGAAGTCTACAGTGCATCAAATAATTTGGCTCCAAAGTAACGAACGTTGCTCTCATCTTTGGGATCAATTCAAAATTTTAGTATATTTTAACCTGCAGAATCGCCCTCCTAGAAACTAAAATTGGCCCCCAAATTTGGTAAGTATCAATCGACCCTGGGGGGCGATTTCGCCCACGTCGAAGACCACTGCTCTAAATCCTTTACCGGTGCAGTATTCAGTATGTAATGTTAACAGAAAATGTGATTTTATTGTTAGTCTCCTTGCACCATCTTGCGGAAACACACATGTGCGTTATGAAATACGCTAGAAGGCAACATAAACCTTTTATCAATGATTAAAACTATCAGCAGATTTCGAAGTGTACAAAAAATTCTGAAACCAACTTGCTCGTGGCAAAGAATTATCTAAGCGCAAATAAACGAAGAGGAATTTGCTACAAGCAGCAGAACGTCAAAATCAAAATTTGAACGTTAATTAATGACATCTTTGTCAAAGATAAAGCTTCCGCAAAGGCTAAATGCTGATGGATTCGTCAAAATGCTTCCTGGCACGTCTTTTCTCAGATGTTATGAAGGAATGCATGTGCGTTGTTGTTTTTCTGGACAACTTTAAAATTGCTAAAGTTTTGCCAATCTTTAATCAGGAGAGAACGGAATTACCACTAACTACAGACCGATGTCACCGCTAACGTGTTTGCCAAAAATATTTGAGAAAGTGGTGCACATAAGATTGAACGATTAATTTACCCACATCAAATTGTTGAGTCAGCAACAATACGGTTTCCGCAATAACGATTCCACATCCCTGGCCGTTACGAACCGAAAACCTTCTCCAAAAAGGTTGGTGAGAAAAGTATATTTTGTGCGGCTTACTTAGATCTAAGAAAAGCCTTTGATTCACTGAATCACTCCGTATTGCTGACAAAACTTGAGCGCTACTGAATAAGAGTAATGCTTTTTTAACTAATACAAACGTATCTTTCCAATACAAAACAGTACGTTCAGGAAAAAAACACTAAGTCATCTATGAAAACATTTGTTTTCGTGTCTCTTAAATTTTGATTTTACGCTCATTATTCCTTTTGCTATGTATGAATGACTTACCTAAATCAAATGTTATAACCCCACACTTTTTGATGATGATGCGGTTTTTGTAGAGAGTGACAATTAGTAGTTTGGAAAAACTGCAAACGTCTTTAACCTGTGAAATAGCTGAACTAATTGATTGGCTAAGTGCAAACAAGCTCTCACTGCATATATCTGAAACAAAATATATGTTGATAACAAAAAATATGTTGATACAGATTCGTTTAAAACAAAAGTAAATGGCAATGTTATTGAAAGAACTTTAAATATTCTTGGTGTCTTGTATCAAGTATCTTAATGTAATTCTAGACGAGTAACTAACATGGAAGGAGAACTGTAAACGTTTGTGTTGTCTTTTTCCAAATATGTTGGTGTCATATACGAAATTAAGCATTATGTGAGTATATCTATCGTGACACATTTCCATCTGCAGTTTTCATCAATATTTATAATATACGCGAAAAATGCAAACGCATGCGGCGAAGTTAAACCAATTTCTTCTGGCGGTTTAAAATTGCTTGCATCGCATTTTGCTTCCGTTAATTGTGTAAACGCATTATATGTACATGCGTATATGTGTATAAAACCTTTTCACTCAGAGCAATAAACTTTTACTTATTTCTATTAACCAACTGTGCCCTTCAACCTACAAGTAGCTTCGCCCTGGAGGTCTTCAGCTTAAATTGCCCCTGGTTCTTTGCAGCTTCACACTCCCCATACACTTTAAGAATCAGTCTACTTCAGTGGTTCTCAACCTTTTTTGGCCCATGGACCATCTCTTTTTTAAAAGTAATGCGATGAACCGCATTGCTATGGTTACACCTCANAAACATGAACAACTATAAGTTGAAAGACAGGTCCGTGAACGTTTTTTCAAGGATTATGGAACTCTCTGTGGACCACTAGAAATTCCAGGTGGACCGCCTTGAGAATCACTGGTCAAATTGGAACTAATTATATCAGCGCACTATGCAGTGCAGGCCTGTAACCAGCTTGGGACACTAGGAGTGGCGAAGAGTTTTCCAAGAGGGGCCCAAATTTTTTGAACTATGGCCAATATTTTTAAATTATGTCCAACACATTTTCCAGGGGGGGCGAAAAATTTTTTAGGGGGCTTCGCCCCCCTGCGCCCCCCTGGTTACGGGCCTGATGCAGTGTCTGGTGATAAACATCATGTTGATCGTGTTGGCGCCACCTATGCGTGTGTTCTTTGTTAGCGTCCACATATATGCGTGTGTTCTTTCAAGTAACCGTGTTAGTGCCATATATGCGCACGTCTTTTTGCTACCGCCACTTATATATGCTTGTATTCTTCCATCTATCTATATGCTCGTGGTTAGCGCCATGTATGCATGAGCTATAATCCGTTGTATGTGGCTGCGAAAACGTTAAACATAATAATCCAAACGAACCGTCCAATCATTATCACATGTACTGGTAAATATAGGAACGGATGCTGGTCCTTCCCTTGTGATAAAATTGATGCGAACATATTAATAACAGTTGTGATTAAGTGTAAACAATGTCTACTACACTTCAACTTGAAAAAGTTTGAATACTGTATGTGCTTGAACTAAGGAGACATAAAATTTATAGAAAGTTGGCGTGTGCACAAATTTCAAAAAACGTTTGCACTGGTTTGTGAAAGCTGATTGTTCACATATCATCAGGAAAATGTCTCACCTTCTGTGTTACTTCATATATCGCTTTCGAAACGCTGCATCCACTAAGTCTGAGACAACTACAGGTACATGGGGTCACGTGAATAAGTATCCGTTACATGTGTTACAAATAAGTATCCGTTACAGGTGTGCTTGTTATTTGTTGACACTTTTATAGATAGTCTTTCCAAATCATGATACAAGTTGTATTCGTTTCGTCAATGCTCTGTTTCACTTTGAAAGTTTAAGTGCTCTTAATAATTGTTGTTGAACAAGGAAATAAGAACAGACGTATCGTGTCTTATCTTATCTCAATGCAAGTAATTAAAAGTGCCTGATAACGTAGCTAAAGCATCAAAACGTTGGCTGAAGAGATCCTATTGAGTCTATAGCTTGTACAGTTGATAACACAGCTTTCAATTATCGTTTCATGATGTGAAGGGTATAAAAACTTTCTTCGATTTATTAGTACTTCCAATAGCGGCGATGATGAAGATGCGGTGGAATACAATGATGAATCAAGTGCAGCTACAACTCATCGTCAAAGGCGTTACAAGAAAAAAAATCCAGTTTATTTTTTTGTTGGGGGAGGCAATGGTGGTCATCTGTGAGTTAATACACGTGATATTCTTGCTTTTCTCACTTTTTTCTGCCTGAGCTAGGCTATAGTTCAGCAATTTGCGAAGGTGTTTATATCTATCTGTATATCTACCTGTCTGTCTTTTGGTTTGGAACAATACATTGCGCATTTACAATCATTGCTATGACTCGCGTGCTAGCGTCGGATGAGTAGCCAAGTGTGAAAAAACAATGCATTTTTCGCCATTCCTGTTGATTACTTGATGACAAAGATATTCTTTCGGCAAGTTTAGGTTGCTATACCGTGACTGGCTGAACTGTTCAACGCAAACCTAACGTCAACGTGCTTGTTTTTGTTTTTAGAGTGGATGCTTACCTGACTAATCTAGGATGGGAAAGGATCTTTGATAGACACAGGGAAGATTACAAACTAAAATGGTGCGAGATAAAGTCTCACAACAATTACCATTGCTTCAGAGAAGGTAGATACAAATGCCTTGCTTTGCGAAACTGATGGCATTTGTATTTGTAGCTTTTTTCAGGAAGGTTATTTCGCCGGCATGTTTGACCTTGTGAAGACAATGGGAGCTTTATGTTTTGTAGAGAAATGCACGTACCTACGTTTGCATGAAAATGAACAAATATTTCCCCTAACTACAGTAAAATTAGCCCACATCTAAATCACCGTATTTGTCAAGCTACTGACAAACTCGTGATTACGTGTGAGTTCCACAGTTTGCGTTTTTGCCGCTGTATGATATTTGAACATGAACATTGTATTTTTTTCTGACAGGCGAGCAGTTATGTTATCAGATCCCCAACAACAAACTGCTAACAACTAAAATCGGCCTGCTGACGTCACTACAAGAGTATGATCGCGTCATGAACAAAGTGAAAAAGGGCAGGCCCAGGTGACGCAATGGGGATCGCGGATGCGGATGGCTGCTCTGTTGCAACTAACAGATCAGTCATTACGGATTGTGTAAATGTTTCTGCCAAATAGAGTACGATTGAAATCTCGTAGCAGTTGTGTCAAATGCAAGTTCTTGCGGCATGCATTCGTAATGGGGTATACGTGAAAAACGGATCGCTGAGCTGCACAAGGATTTTATCGCTATAAAATTTTGAATTCCTAGAACACGCAGCTAAAAATAAACTTACAGATCTGTTTCAATAAATTTTGGTGCAACACCGAATTGTTTCAATTCGTACAGGGGTTACTATTCTTATTTTGTAATCAGCTTCCCTGGTTCAATTTTGAACGGCGCGTTTTTTTTCTGTCAAGGATTATGAGGTATCAAGAGTTCTTGCCTGAGACGTACCGCCTCGATGTCAGAGATGACAGGGAAGTGTTTTACGAAACATTTGTTGGTAAGCAGGACGAATGTTCTTATCGGACTGCGCGATCATAGCGGCGTTGATACTGATCAAGTGTTTTGTAATCTTAACTTTTATATGCTTCGCAAAGTGGAGAAAAATACGATATTTCATCGTTGGTGTTGCCTGTGCCTCCTGATTCTAAGCGAGCGTTTATCTGTTAGATGGAGAAGTGTGGATTTCCAAACCGACTGGCATGAACCAGGGCAAAGGAATCTATTTAATCCGGAACAAAGAAGATTTCAACAGGCTCCGGTAACTCGTTTCATGTTGATAGGACTCTCTTCTTATTGTTGCGAAGCATTTAAATTATGTCTTGCTGCTATTGTGGCGGCACCTTTAAAGCCACTCTTCGAAGGATTTAAATGTTCATTGTTTAAGCGTTTTTAAAGTGACGGAAATGAATGGATCAAGTTGTTTCTTTGTAATGGCGTTCACGTGCTCAACATCAGCAAATTCCCTGTATTTAAGAGCAAAGGCTCCTTTAGAAATATTAAACTTGCGTCAAAGGCAAAATATCACTGAAATGCGCGTTATATCCTGTAGACATTAGTTTTGCTGCAAACCACGTTTCAGGTCAGTTTCAAGCGAATTTGCTCAATATTTGTAAAATAAATTTTTGCCCTAAAGTTAGTTTATGCTGATCGTATTTGACCTGTGACGCTTCAATTTCTCTGAATTTTTCTGAGTTAGGTTTGATTTTCCACTTCAAGAATAACGTTGGTGAACGATTTCAACGTAACCATTACACTTTTTTTGCACGTAAAGCTGAAATTAATAATTTAAATGCATTGCTTCACAGCTGTTGCGGCAACGAAGTAACCCACCTTTTGATACTGCTGAAACAACTCACGAGCAGACTGTTGTCAAAATTTTGAAGAGATACTTCATCTCCATTCTACATTTGCAAAATCTTAAGTCTTAAAATTGAATTTACCCCTTGAAAATAAATCATATTATTCCTATCTTTTGATAGTATATTACGCAATCAGTGACCGAGTTTGCTAGAAAACTTTGTGGGGGACAAAGTTTGTGCGGTATGCATGTTTGCATTTCGATTACGTCACCATATTCACTCAACCGTAGTATGACCTTTTTGAAATTTTGGCAAGTTATAGAAATTATATATTTTTAGGACCATGACTCAATACCACCCTGGCTACGCCCATGGTGTTATAGCAGTTGCATAGTACTTGACAATGATTACTAGGTGTTTGCTTCTTTACTGAGTACACAAAACTGTAGTATTAGCACTTGAAGAGTTCTTTGTCAAAGTAGATAAAACAAACACAACACTTCCATTCTTTAAAAAACAAACAATACATTGAAAGTAGAATTTATGAACATGTATCCCTGAGATTCAAATATTTGGCAGTTACATAATGCAATTTCAATTATTAAACATGATCTCTGAGATTCCATTTTCTGGCATGGCTGCACCCTACAAGACCCGAAGTACGCTGAATTATACCATTGTTTGTCATGTACATCGGGATAGTATTTAACTTTTGCCAAACACACGGCAGCTTGCTTCACTGAACCTCACAAATTCCTTGCAATATCTTGGCAGCAAAACTTTGCGATATCTTGGCAGCAAAACTTTGCGATATCTTGGCAGCAAAACTTTGCGATATCTTGGCAGCAAAACTTGTACAACTACGTTATTTGTTTAACACACAACATTGGTAGGACAAAAGATATTGTGTCCCCCCTTTTCCAAAAGTTGGGGGGACATGTCCCCCCTCAAACTTGGTCCCTGTATGCAATTTGTGAAAATAATGCAAACCTATAGAAATACCGTTTGTGGTGTAGAGATAGTGTTTATAACATAAAGATAAAGACGTGTTTCGGTCTTTTAACTCTTTTTTCAATTTTCGAAATTCGGTAACATTTCTTAGAGAGCAATGTAGTTTGTTCTACACATATCCTTATATTGATGTTTTCGAGTTTTTAGTCGATTTTAAATGTTGTTACGAATTTTGTCATGTGCCACTCTATGAGCCATGTTAATTCGTCGCCACTCAGCGTTCAGTCGGTGTGATTTTCTGATCAAATACTTTGATCTTTTGGGTCATCCACGTCTCAGGGAGGAGATTTACTGCTTTGAGCGGAATGAAATTTGCATTGGTGAACTGCATCTCTCGTATTTGATAATATGACATTTGCTTCGGGTTAGGAAGCTACAAAACTATGCCCTCCCAACGACCTGATGCGTAGACATCATTTAGCGCCTCGGTATTACTATTAGAATAGTCGCAAACGGCCGTTTTGTAGGGTATAGCAGAGAGCGTGTCGTGAATGAAAGGTCAAACAGAGAAGAGAAATATTTAATTATGACAGCGCTGGTACACTTCCGCAGTCGATAACCAAATTATGTTTATTAAACAAAGATCAGACGAGAATTTTGTCATGTCTGGTAGTTAGGCTCCTACACCAACTTTGTAAAACCCTGAGAGCTCGTAGACTCGTGGAGGTCCGAGTGTAAGTGGGAAGGGTATGGGCAGAGAGATTAGTGACATGGGCGTGGAAAGTGGGGGCAGGGGGTCTTGCCCCCCTGGATTTTGGAAATTATAGCAAAATTGATTTATTTCACAGTCTTTTCATGTTTGCCACCCTCAGCTCACGTCTCTGCATTACTTTTTAAAACCGTCTACGATTACCTGGTGATGGCTAAAAGATTTGAAAGACCGGAATGACATTCTGCAAAATCAAATTTTTATCATTTTCCTGCTGTTTTGGTTATTATCTTATGGTTTCCTGCTTGCAGAATATTTTATTTACGTCTTTTCTTCATATATTTATTTTCGCAGTTCTTGATTTGTGCCAAGTGTTCGCTGTCATTGTTTTAACCAACCTCTTTCACTTTCCATTGTGTAAAGCATTACAAATATTTCAGTATAATAATGCATTCTCTTCCGCTTGTGTTTTAATCAGTCAGCCTTCGGCAGCTGAGAACTTTCAGGCTTGTACTTGCTTCATCTGTAGGAAATGGTAAAATTAACCTTCCTGCCCATGCGGATTTTATAGCAGTGCTTTCATTTCCTTGAAGAATACACCGTTAGCATGCGCGTTCTGTAAGTACGCAGACATTTTAAACGAGAACCACGTTGACACATGTTTGTGCTCCACTCGCTTTTTGAAGATCAGCGTCTTGCAGGTTTATACAATAATCCACTTTTATCATCCTTTTTTTTTGTTTGATAAAATATTTCAGAACAACGCATTTAAGCGTTTGCATCTATTAACTGTTTTGTATGACAAAACTATGCGTGATTCTAAACGTGAACAACTACAACATGCGCCGTTGTAAAACGATCACGCCAAGTCTTGCTCACAAGTGACTTGTGACCTCGCAACTTGTGATGAAGCAACCCAAAATTATGACCAATACAACTACCGCCCAGTTGAACCGTATTTATTCGATTGTAAGCCGCGCATTTTTTTCTTTACCTTATCGAAAGTTATAGATGACGCTCAGCCTTTCCTTGTTTACGTTTTGTCGACCAAACTCTCTTTTCCCATTCTATTCTCTTCAGCATCACGTGCTCATCCGTCACAGGAGGAATTATGGTGAACAGAAGGCAGTTGTAGTGGTGAAGCATCATTACCAGGGTTGCCAATTAAACGCGAAACGTGCTAGTACGCGAAAGTGTCTCAGAGGTTTAAGTAACCTATATTCAAGTGCGGCTTACGATAAAGGGCGTCTTACATTAATTTTTAACGCCGTTTCGTACGGCTTACATTCTACGGCGGCTTACAATCAAGGGCGGCTAACAATCGAATAAATACGGCATCCCGATCGGCATTTAATGCCGAAGGAACAAACTGCTGTTATAGCATGGCGCCTCATTTTGCCGTTTTTCATCTGAAAGCACGGCCATCGCTGGTTTGTCACAGCTTGTGAAATCTTTTTCGCCTCCAACACAAATCTTTGTTTCGAAAAATTATAATTTTCAAGTCAAGTTTAGCAGAACATTTATAAGATGGCGGCTTTGAGACACCTTCGTTTACTTTTTCAAAAATCTCTATCAGAGAGAAGCTTGCTGAAGTTGAAGAAGATCTACAGTCGTCGAGGAAACTTCCTTTCAGAGCTCCTATGGCCAGGATTGTGCAGAGGTGAGGACATGGCGGGAACTGAGACATTCTCTGTTTGGGCAGAGTGGTGCTGACATCACATTGGGCTGGCATGCAATTGTCGCCAACGTTTGGTGGGTCTTCAAAAATGGATTCAAATCCGATAAACCTCATACGATTTTGAAAACCCTTAGGATTACAGTTACGCGGTAGTATTCTTTGCGTCAAATAAATATTTTAGGTCTTGCAACAGGTTTGGTTTTATAGATTACCGAGCGATAAAGACTCCGAAGAAATTGCTGTCTGAAATGCAGCTACTTTTATGTTTGCAAATGCATTCGCGAGTCAAAAGTGTCGAATGGACACATTTTCGCAATAAAGGCTTACGTAGAAATGATGCACTCAGTGTAAATCTCTTTGATCATGTACGAGTATAAAATACAACAAGGCTGACTTCGAAGCAGGGAACGGCAAGAAAGAACTTTTGTGGAGCGCTGTGAGACAGCTTATTGCTTGAAGATTACCGGATACTCTGATTTTCAAGACTTTTTTGCATTGATTTTGAGCAGAGAACAGCGGACATTGCTCAGCTGTTTTTACGCATTTGCTCACATGAAATCCTGCTGAATTTTACCAGACGTTCTTGTCGATTGGTAGCATCTTCCCGCGCACTTGTAATCGGCAACTTAAATTATAAATCCTGAGTTAGACCTTTCGTGCACTCAATGCAAATCTGACATTCGATTCGTCTGCCTCGGTGATCGTGATTGGTTACTTTTTACGTGTCGCCAAGATACGTCACGAATCCGCTGCTGCTGAATGGTCGAAAATTTGACGTCAGGAACTACATGCTGATCGCGTGCACGAACCCGCTTGTGGTCTTTTACCGGGACGGGTATTGCAGGCTCACGTGCATGCCCTACGATCTCCACAGCACCGACCTCACAGGACATCTCACAAACCAGGTGCAGAAATTTGTTCGCTGCTTGTTTTGTATCCTCTCGCTTTCTCTTAAGCGTGTGTTTTGCATCACTCAGCTTTAGCGCAGTTGATCCACGTGAAATTTATTTGTTTGCGTTGTTTATTCGTTTCGATCGAGCTGCAGAAGCAACTTTTAGTTGAAAGGTTTTCTTTGTCTTTATTATATGTCCTGTTTGCCTGTGGTTTGCACTTGGATAGTAAAAACGCAGAATTTCCTTTTCTCTGCCAACGCTGTCTTACGCTTGTGAACAATGCTGCACGTTTTGCAAATGTATTTCCCTTGTGTTTAACAGTAGTTGTAAGTGGGATGGTCGGACGCTAATTTATCTAAAAAAAAACAATATTTACATGATACAGTGGCTATATGACCTTCGCAGGTAAGCATTTCTGGCTTAAAAATGAAATATGTCGACTGCCCTAGTCCCTATTCCGACAAATTGTATCAACGCGATCAAACAAACTGTTCGTCCGTGACATATAACAAAAGTTTTGAGCCGTGTCGATAGCACTGGTTTTCACAAAAGCATTTTTTGCTCCGGCAAAGTCCAGATTGTGGATGTAGCTGCAGCAGTTGTGTCCAGTTCCTCGTTACATGAGTGTTATCACGCTCTCTCTTGAATTCATTGCAGAATAGATCGCAAACGTAGATGTGTTTAGTGAGACACTTATGATTAGAACCACATTTCTTCAGTTCATGCAAAAGAAAAATCCACTTTACGAAGAAGTAAAGGACGAAACTGTGTGGTCCATGGACAGGTTTAATGACTACGTCAACGAACATTTCATGGACAAGAAAGACCTGCCGGAAGATTGGGTGCACACAGTCTTGCGGGTAAGTATTTTAAGAGTTGTTTCTGTTCTGCACACTTGCTTGAATAAAGCTTTGTGAGCATTTTGTCATTTTCCAGAGCCTTAATAGCTCTGAACAATTAAATTAGGCAAAAAGAACTGTTTCTTCTGCTGTTAATCACTCGCTGTTTCTACTTTCCCTGCAGCGTCGATGCCAGCAAATCCTGCTTCACTGTTTTCAAGCTGTCCGTCACAAGCTTGAATGTCGCCTTGGTTTTTTCGACCTGATCGGATGTGATTTCCTTGTAGATGACGACTTCAAGGTGGGGTAGATTTCGGATATTTGAGTCACTCCGCCATAAGATTGCATGGTTTAGAAATAAGAAACTTCATCTCTATCCTCTCCGACGTCCGTTCATACACTAGAACGTAATTTCAGCAGGCGCTCTGCGGCCTGCCGCTTGCTTTTGCTTTGTCAAATCCGATCCCCCACTTCATGTCTGTTAATATAACGCAGCTAGGAGCTTAGTCGGCTTATGGCAAACAAGTTACAAGTCGATATAAACTGAAAAAGGAGGTGATTACCCAGATTTTGGATGACTCGGTCCGTCGGTCAAGCTTTTATCGTTTCAGTGCTGCCAACTGATTTTTTTCTGAATGAACTTTGACATTCTCCTGCAACGTTTTGAGAGTTTCATATGAAAAGTTATAACCGGTTTTTTGAACTCTGTCTCGTATGGATTTCCTGACTAGCATGTTAACCGATGCAGACAAGTCGAGAAATTGGTACTGAATGATATTTATAGCGATTCATGGTCCAAATACGCTGCCGGTAATCAGGTTGCAGCTTGCGTTTGTGTTTCATGATCTGCCTGATTGTAGCCTTCGTTGCGTTAAACTTGGATCCCTGCTTTCACATATTCCAATTTATCCAAGGACAGAACTTTTCAGGGGCTGTTGTGCACCATCCAAATCCTTTGGCATGCAAGACATATTGTAGCTTTTAATAAATCAGGGGTCACCGACATAGTACCCGCGGGCACCAGGTCGCCCGCGAGGACCACGTGGGTCGCTTAGATTAACATCATTATTAATAACATAATAAAAGTGAATTGAGCAAAATGTATATTTCAGAAGTGTGTATCAAACTATTAGCCCTTAGCGTTAAACTGTACCCAAGAAGTAGCTCTCAGCTTCGCAAAGGTTGGTGATCCCTGGTCCAAATAAATGTCGGAAAAATTATTGTAACACATCGGTCTTTTTACAGTCTCCTACTTCTTATGCTACTGTTCACAATCGTATGCTTCCCCTGTTCGGTGCTATTGTCGCTTACTTCTGATAAAACACTCCACTTTGTCAATTTACCCCTTCCATGCCACATACTGTCTTACCTGTTGTTATTATTTTTAAGATTTCGCTTCTTGAAATGAACTGCAATCCAGCCCTGCACACCAACAACGAGCCTCTGAAAGAGGTCATCCCAAGTTTGGTGGAAGAAACATTAAGTCAGTGAAGCAAAGGATTGCGTTTTGCTTTCACAATGTTTGCGCTGTTTTTCTCGTCGAAAGCAACCAGTGTTTAACGTTTAAGAATATTTTTCAATTTATTTGTGGCTGTGATTTGGTTTAATAGCGTGGCGTTTTCTTTTTTATCCTTTTTTCTTAACAAACATTTGTTCTTAACAAAGAACTATCCTTGTAATTTCGTTCCATTCAAGACGTGTCAGCATTGATAGTCTTACGATACTGCCATATGTGTGACATATTCTTTCACGGGGATTCGTTAGTATCTGTTTTTTTTTCGCAGACACATTTCCGTCATTTTTTGCTGAGACATTTTGGTCACAGAGACATTTCGGTCATTTGTCTCACAGTTGCATCAAAACTCGCCATAATTGTGTTCATTAGCCTGTATTTTCAGACATTCTGACTGAAATGGCCTAATTTTTTCGGTCATTTCTTTTTCGGTCTATGACCAAAAATGACCGAAAAAACAGGTTTGTATAAGAGACCACTGGCCTGAAACAAAGTTGAAAATGTTTTAGTTTCTATTAAAGCTTTTGAATGTGATCGTCAGCAATTTGCTTGACATTAAGATAAATACACCGAAACGAAAACAGTTGCGCCAACACCAATTTCTTGATACAAATTTTACAGCTAATGAGATTTCAGTTGATATAGAGTTTGCTTTGTTTGGAACTATGATTGCTCTAGCCATGCTGATTTACTATCACTTTCGTCTGTTTATGGCGAGGGAAGTTAGTGCTGTTTGAAAGTAACGTGAGGAGTGGAACGAAAGGTTTTAGTAAAAAATTGTGATTTTTTTACTTACCACACCAGATTTTGTGCCAAGCTGCCCCCAGCCAAGCTGCCCCCATATTTCTCCCAAAATCACGTTCTTTCGATCCGCCATTCCCAGTGGTTACTATCACTCTGTTTGCGTGACTGTGTGAGCTGAATATCGAACGATTACTTCAAGAGAGCCCTGGCGATGCGTGTTTCTGTTTGCCTCTGAGGAACGTGGCCAGCTGCAGCGACGTTTTTGTGAAAAGCCCTGCTGCGCCAGCAAGCGATCAGCAACGCGATTATCCGCTCTCTGACGCAGAACTTGCATTGGAAACATTCGACAAAGCGAACAAGCGAGAACGGATCATGCCGCTCGCCTCGCAAAACGAGTTCGTTCTTTTGTACAACGGCGATGCAATAGAAGCGGCTGAGCGACGAGAAAGGTTGCAGTCCGCGGCCGAAGCGAGGCGAAGAGCCAGAAGTGCCCAGAGGCGAAAGCGTTTTGTTCCCGGACAATTTGTGGTATGTCGTTTTTGTTCTCTTGGAGCTTGACGGCTCTTCTCTTATGCTGTTACTCGCTCGACGCTTTGATTTCTTCGACAGCCTGTCATTGTATCCTCGGCCGTTTGATACCGATGTGTGCGTTTTTTTAAGTCAAAATATTTTTTTCAGTTGCGGACTTTTTACTGGTTTGTTTTTTGCTGAATTTCCACAGTGAACAATCGTTTGTTTTTTCACAAACGATTTTGCTTTTCCTGGTTACAAAGCGGCAGTTTGTAATAGATTTAATGCGGCCAAAGCTGTTTCTTCACTGTTCTAGATCATCGAGCGAGTATACCAGAAGTGGGCGAAAGGATGATGCAACAGCCGCTTTTATCATAAAAGTCGATAATTGTGCAAGAAATGAAAACACAGGAATAAAAGTTTTAATTAAAATTGCATTGTACGCTTTGAAACACAACTGCTTTGATCTTCGGCAAGAATTCATTGAGCAAAGATTCAACAGAAACACTTAGCTAATGTCGAAAACAGTCGTTTTGGCAAAATTTGCATGATTTTATTTAAGTCATTGTTTTTTGCGTTGTAATATTCTGTACCACTTTGCAAGACTCTAGTCTAAAATTTCAATGTGTTTCTGGAAAAATTGACGATAAAAGAGTCAAATATAATCAAGTTGCTGAAAAGGATCGCGCCAATGTTCACTGCTATTAGTATAGGTAGGAAAAAGTTTCTAACATAAAAAACGTTTCCTGTTTATGTTGACTTGGCGACAGGCTACACTTTTGCCCAAGGAAAGCTGCGACGATTTACTCAGTGAAAGTGAAAGCTGAGTATCGAACGCACAACCTATCAACTGAGAAGCGGGATGCTCTACCGATGAGCTATCGCCGCCCCACGTATAGTTTGTAGGTCGTCTGTAAAATCCACAGTCCAAATCGAACGAAAAGAGAAAACAAAAAGGGGTTAAGCACCGGCTTGCAACTCAACAAGGAGGTTGGAGCTTGCTGCCAGGTCAGGTGCTAATGCGCGTAAACCTTGTATTTTAACGCAGAGACGTCGGAATATGCGCAGAGTTGCGCGGAAAAGCTATAGGCGCCGAAGTAACGCTGCGACCGATCCCTGCGCGAAGTAGTTCTTCCGTTTCGGAGAGATCTTCGAACCGTCACTGATGCTTCCCTGTATTGTCGCACACTAAAGCTATTAAATTGCGACATCGTCAGCGAGCGAGATCAGCTGTTGTGGTTCGTAGTCGGCGAATGCCGGAGTTGTGAGAGTTAGAGTCGACCTCTGCGCCCGTGACATGGTAAGCTGGCACTGATCTGAGTTTCAGAACGCGTGACGAGGACACTGAACACGAGCAGTTACAGACGCAGGATTGCAAACGTCACAAGCGAAAGGATAAAACAGAGTTACTGGTCAATAAAAATTTTCGCAATTTTTGTTGTATTTTGATGGGGTTTGATTTTCTCGCGTTGATTCTTAATCTTTTTCCAGCATTTTCTGACCTATTTCAAAGTGAGCCCCTGTCGCATGTTTCATCGCAGGCAGCCGACAGCCGTAACTGCGATCCCGGAATGAATTCTCTTATGATCAGAAACAGCAGCGCAGCAAAGCGACCACGATCGCTTTTCATGTACAGCATAAGCGATGCATAGGCGCATCCGTCAAACTTCATCACGGAAAAAAATAAAAACTTGCTATTTTGGCAGGGTATGATTGAACCCACTTAACGATAGCGCCAGAGTTTTGCTCAGAATTTCTAAAATCTTTGTAAAATGTTCTGCTCTTCTGTTTCGTGTGTAGCTTTTCAAACACGGTTCACCTCGTGTCGTCAATCTAATTAGCTTGGTCGTGTATTCCCAGTTCCGCCTCTCTGCCCAGCAACCAAGACAGTTTCTTCTAGGAAGGCATATAAGAGAGCACTTGATTCGGTTTTATAAAATGAATTTGCTTGGTGGGCACTGATTCTTCGTTGCGAACCATCAACTAGCGCGATATCTTTGGGGTTTTAATCGCACTTTCATTCGTTGAAATGAAATTCAACAGTCGGAAAGCGTTTATATGTGACGATCTCTCGTAGGTAAGTTATCAAATGCTAATTTCCCAGGGAAAAGGATTAAGTAAACACACTTCCATCGCTAGACCGTTTTTGTGTTAGACAAAGAATGGATTGATTGATCCTTCCCAGTTCTGCCTGCATGCGTCTGTATAAAGTCTGTGTGTGCTATAGACACGGTTCTGATGTGTGGTAACAAGTACAATTTAATTTTGAAATCTATAGGATCAGTTGCGATCGCTTTTCAAAGTCTTTGCGTTAAGAATTATGTTAAAAGTTGAGTAGGTTTTCTTTTTACAGAATAGCTAAACAATAAAGTGTCACTTTATTAAACCGTGTGTACCTTGATATTTAATAAACATGTTGGAGATTAGCATTTTTGTGAAGCAATACTTAAAGAAATTTGGTGATCTGCGTCAAATAACGGTTTTAATGTCTCCATTTACCCGAGCTTTTTAACGTAGAGTTCTTTTCACGTATTGCGAAAGGCACAAACCGAGCGTGGTACTGATTCACTCGTCATATAACTCGAAACCAGTGGTGCCGTTCATATCGACCTTCACAAGCATTCAGTTCCTAACGTAGGCGAACTGCTTGGCCTGACATTACGCCGCGCCGCTTTCAAAGCGGACTACCGCGTTACTTGAAAGCCAAAGCAAACACATTTCAGGGCAGCCTATATTTGGAAGTGGCTCACTGTCTGCGCTGGTGAGCTTCACTTGCCAAAAGAACACATTGCCATGTTTATTCAAAAGGGGGCATCCGGATTTGAACCGGAGACCTCTCGATCTGCAGTCGAATGCTCTACCACTGAGCTATACCCCCGCTGAATGCGCTCGGTCGAATTGTATTCACGTACACCAACACCGGAAGAAATATTGCCTGCGGCATTTCTTTTCGTTGATGATGCAGCGTCAGACTAAAACACAATTTGTTCTGATTTTCGGGCGTGCCGTTTTTTGTTCCAGGGTTTCTTGTATGTTTTCATCTAACGTTTGTTTTTAGAATTTGTTTTCGTTTGGCAAGGCCGTTCTCTCTGCAAATGTTTGCACACAGTACTTGTCAATGTGTAGTTTTTTTTTTCAAAAACGGAGAAATCTGTTGTTTTGAGCTGTTCGTTCAAGATCGTTGCTTGAGCAACTTCAAGTGCTTGCAAATTAACGTCTTTGCCAACTTCGAGGGCGCAGTAACCTATTGATGGTCATAAGTCTGCCAAAGCAACTGTTTGCTTGCCTCGTTTTTGTTCTTTACGTATTGTTTAATTCCGCTCAAGCGCACGCCAAGAGCCTCAGCAGGAACTTACGCCGGTTCTCAGCTGCTGGTTTCTACACATTGGTCAGCAAGTCTACTGTACAATGCCGCATCTGAGGAAGCACTCATCCTATCGCAAGCCTTGGATTATTGTTGCTTCGTTTTTATTTTGTGTCGAACGAACTTCCGGCTGTCAAGAGAAAGCTTTTAGATTTGGTTTGTGCACCAGTGGCAACAAAAATGTATGTGGCTTGATTGTTGCTATCGGACATACTCTAAAAAACTCTGTGTGAAATTTGACCGATTTGGAAAATCCGATGTTCCGTTTCCCCCTGGGTGTTCGCGTGCAGTTTTAGCGAGACTCCCTCACCTGACAGTCGAGTAAGTTTTCCCCAACGCGTATTTACCGCTGTTTATCTTGCTAACAGTACCGACGCAGTGTACCGGCCACCACAACAACAGCCACCACGGTCACGAACTCCACAACGTCTTCGACAGTCTCCAACGCCACGTCATCGACAACGTCATCGACAGTTCCCAGCACTGTGACCTCTCATACCAATTCGCAACCGGGCGCTGTTTCGTCAACTTCGCTTTGCCGAGTCTCGTGTCTACCTTCTTCCACTGTTGTCGCTTCCACCGCTGCCTCTCAAATGCGCGTTGTCCAATCAAAAAGCTCGTCGGAAATGTCGCTCAAGCCTTTTTACGCCGGAGGTGCGACTTATGCATTAAATATTTTGTCAGAGGTCTTTGTTTTGAACGTGTACCAGAAGCAAAAGGCATTCTTCAAGGCAAACAGTGGCGAAAAAACTTTCTCCAATGACTTCTTTTGTATATGTCCCAATGCTTACTGACCTGAATGAACGATTACAAAACTTTTCGCCTCGCAAACTAGAGAACGTCACGTGTATTGGTTAGTTATTTATCTGCGTGCAGGTCTGCAACGGCGCTGACATATGCAAGAATTCTAGCTTCGTAATTGTGCTTTGATCGAGCTTGTGCAGTCTGGGAGATTTTCATCCTCCATTACATGGAGGGTGATCTCATCAAACTTACTCATCAAACCGTGCGTGGATGGAGTTCGCCGATAATGCGCTAATGCCCATTTTCTGACTGAGGACATAACGTCATCAAAGAAACTCAGGCGTCCTCATAACTGTATATGCCTGGGCTGTTGAAGCCTTTCCTGTGTCGAACCAGGCCCGTTTTTCTGCGTATGCAACTCTGTAAAAAAGCTTTCCTGTTTCATAAAAAATCGCGCAGTGCAGTAGACACGCGGCCTAATTCTCTTCAGAAATGCACTGTTTGTGCGTTTTTCAAGCTGCAGAAATTTAAAGCACAATCATTTTCCCGATCATTGATCTTCGCGTTTCCACCGCTTGATTCGGCAAGGGTGCGCACTTGGAACGTATAGCTGTCTCTGGTTTTCACCGCATGCCGCACAGGCACTGTGTCGAGCCGGCCTTACTCCGCTCCGCGCTTCAAGAGGAAGTATCCGCAAGTGGAAGCGCGCGTCGTGACCCACAACACCGCTTACCAAGCCGAAAGTCCACGGAGGAACAGCATTAACAACGCAGCCCTTGCTGCGGCCGCCAACTCGCACATTGTAAACTACGTGAGTGCTTGAGCTTGAACGCTTTTGTTCCGGGTTTTAAAGCAGCAGTAGCAGGTGATTGTCATAAAACTGAGCGACAGTGATTGGAGAATCATCCGCTTCTATGATCTGTTTCCCGCAGGCCCAAAAGGCCCGGGGTGTGCTGCTCGCGCCCAAGCGCCAGGAGGTGCTGAGCGACGAAGTGGACAGTGAGAGGAGGCGGCAGGAGGACGAGGATTTTATAGGGGAAGTCAGAGATGAATTAGGTTTGTAGAGGGCCGGAGTCTCTTTTTTTTAAGAGAGATCTGTGTGGTTGATTTCGTAATCAATAATGCGTAATCACGTGTTTCGTGGATGCAGTATCCCATTGGTCCTGAAGCGGAAGACACTTTTCTTAGCTACATTCTTCGCCGATAAAGCGGTAACTAAACGATTTTTTACAATATGGTGCGTTATGGTTGTGGAAAAACTCTGAATCAGTATCTGATTATTCGCTTCATTTAAAAATTTTCTTGTTTCCTAACCTTGAACTATGTAACGTATACAGTGTGTTGTCTGTGGTGTTCACACATTGAAATTCATGTACAGTTTGCGCGTTTTTTTGCAGAAAAAACGTTTATAAAATTTGTTTTGTATTCACAAACGACTCTAATTATCATGCATTACCTGAAAAGTATCATCATCTTAGGTATATTCCCACACCAACACTAAACTCAAGCGTTTCAATGTGAGTTCAATTTAGGTTTTCTTTTTTCTTGCAAATAGTCGTTTAACTGATTGCGTATAAAACCCCGTTATCATGTTTTTGATGTTTGCAAAAGACATTTTTTAAGTAGGTAGTAGGTAAGTGAGAAATCGAAGGGTGTCTTTTCCTCTAAGCATTGCTTGCTGGAACAATTCCACCTTCTCTGGAGCGGGTCTTCATCTTAGTTTCTTTTTTAATGCTGTGATAAGTACTTGCCGTTTTTGCGAGATGTCGCCAGTGTCTTGATAAAAGCTATTCCACCAAGTGTCATGGCATGACGTTCTTGTGTCAGCATGTCAAGCATTTTACATTAATGCTTAGGGTAGTGCTGTAACACGTACCGTGAAGCTACTTTTCGACTGTTTTTTTGATGCATCTTTCTTTTAATAACAATCATCAACTCACAGACGCAATGGAACGCGGGAACATATTCGAGCAGATCCTTGAGGAGACCGACCCACTGACAGACGACGAGGACGAAGAGCTGCTGGCCTTAGCGACATGCAACTCACCCGAAAACAGCATTCGGCGACCATCGGCTAAGTTGCCGCCGTCTTACCATGCCAACGCCGTAGACGGAAGTGGTGTTATCCGTAAGTGTGTTATTTTACAAGTGAGAAAATATGGTCATTTGTTCTTTTGCTCATGCCAGAGGCAATTGGCTGTAGGCTGTTGTCTGAAATTGCCATCTGCGCACATTTTCAATCGAGAAAATGATTGTTCGTTGCAAGAAACCAAACTAAAACGTGGGGCTTAAACATACAGGTAAAAATTTTTTTAAAGAAAGTAGTATTGGATTTCAGAATTTTGCACACATTGCCTCAACAACAAACGGAATTTTGAAGTGATTTTCGCAACATTGAGAAAATATAAGGGTCTTGTCAAAAATGAAAAAACTAGACACCTGCAAACTTATCAGTAACATGGTTTGAAATACAAGGTTGCGCCAAACAAAACCTTCTGGATAGCAAAAGTCGTCGGGATAGTAAAAGCATTCTAGACAGTCCTGAAGCGGAGAAACACAGAAATAATTTTTTTAGTGAGCGGTTGTTTTTGTACACCCTAAAATAAGTTTGGCTTCTGAGGTTTGAAAAGTTTCAAGCAGCCTGCTGTTGACTGAAGAGCAAACTTTGTTCCAAAGCCACAAGGCAAAACTATTTTGCGGCAAAAGTGAAAGCAGCACACAGATTCGATCGACATATCACGATCTGTAGTCGCATGGTCTATCACTGGGATATTTCTTCATGTCATGTACAAAAATGGTTTCAATTTGTATAAAACGTACAGTTTGCCTTGTTTTCTTTTTCTGGGAGAAGGCGCATAAAGAAAAACGTTGTTTTTCAGCAAAAAAGAAAACCTAGAGTTTTGCAACTGAAACCTCTCAATCTGCATTACATTTTTCTGCCACTGAGCTTTGTTCGCATGTTTATGTAAAAAACTGTAAACCCTATTAATTCGATTGTAAGCCACGGCTTATAAGTTTTTTTTTCATTATTTCGTGCGGCTTACAATCAAGGGCGGCTTACATTTTTTATTTCTTTACCTTATCGAAAGTTATAGATGACGCTCAGCTTTTCCTTGTCTACGTTTTGTCGACCAAACTATATTTTCGCATTCTATTCTCTTCAGCATCACGTGCACATCTGTCACAGGAGGGATTATGAGAAACAGAAGGCAGTTGTAGTGGTGAAGGATCATTGCCAGGGTTGCCAATTAACGCGAAACGTGCTAGTACGCGAAAGTATCTCAGAAGCTTAGGTAACCTATGTTCAAGTACGCCTTATATTAATTTTTTAAAACCGTTTCGTACGGCTTACAATCAAGGGCGGCTGGCAATCGAATAAATACTGTATTCAGCTATTTTTTTGAAAAACATGCGACTAAACCAAAAGAAAGACTTCTGCAGAAAGAAAAATCATCCGTAGTCAGATGAGGATACCTCTCAGCCTGCAGTCCAGTGCTCTCCCACTGCACTCTGTTTCCGTTTTTGTAGAGGAAATGCATAAAAACACTTTTTGCCAGAATAGAGGTGGGAATAGGGAAACGTTGTTTTTCTGAAAGAGACAGGGAGCTAAAGACCTCTTGATCTGTTGTCGGATCCTTCACCACTGAGTTATGTTGCCGTTTTTACATGCAACAAATCTTTACTTTGTTTTTGGAAAAAAACTGCGAGTCAAACAATACAACAATTTCCCACATAAACCGGAAATATCCGGATTGATTTAGACCTCCTCCATGGCTTTTAGTCGCATGTTCTGCCACATAACTACATATGTTTCTGGTTTTTGGAATGGAAAAGCTTTGTTTCGTTTGGTTTCTGCAAGCAGGTGCATGAAGCAAAACGATGTTTTTCTTTCAAAATGCCGGAACATCCGGGTTTGAAACCCAGACCAGTCGAATGTTGAACCACTGAGCTATGATCCGGCTATTGCGTAGAAAAGTCTGCAGTTAGCTTTATTTAGGAAGGCAGGCATGCAGAGATTGCGTGTGGCATATAATTTTGGATGTAAAGCTCAATACAACCTGCCCTGGAGAGTGTCAGTAGCCATCAGGTTCAGTGCAACATTCCCACCTTTGAGGCCTTGTTGCGAAAAAATGCGTACCTGTTTCTCGAAAGATGCAGGAAGTCTGACAACGTATGGTTGCGTGCTTTGATTCAGTCAGATTGTTTACATTCGTCCCTATTCTACAACCGCATTTTATTTTATGACTGAGTTCCCGTACATCCAGTGTTTGCTTGATGGGATGGCGTGTCATGCCACAACCCATTCGTACTTTACCTGGTCTCGATTTTTTAGGGAATGGCGTCCTGCTCTGCAGTAGTGTTGCACCAGTGTTAGTGGTTAGCGAACAATAGTGTTAAATATGTGTCTGTAATCTTGTGGTTCTGCCTCCAATGCCGTTGCAAAACGTTCTGCTAAGAAAGTGTGTGTAACCCTGTGATTCTGGCTGTCCAAATGCCATTGTACAAAGTTCTGTTTTGTCTGTTTTTATCGATCTGAGTTGTGCAGAGAGTGTGTGTTTGAACTATGGACTTCNTGTCTGGAAACAAACAAATTAAATTGCATTTATGGCACACAGGCGTATTGTTAGCGTGACCAAGACATTATTGTACAGCTACAGGAAACATCACTTCAGTACACTTGCTTGTCGTGTTCTGGAGCGTCACCAGTGGTCTAAGGCGCCCGTCTCTACTTGTTAGCGCCGGGACCACGCGGCTGTTTTCATAGTGATTGCTGCATTGATGGCGAGTCAATATCAGCACCGCGCGTGAACTGTTCCCTTGTACTCGACAACGCCGAACAAGAGACTGGACAGGACACAAAAACCGTTTTTCAAGTCTTCGGTTTGAACCCACCGGGAATCGAACCTGTATAGCTTACCAGCTTTGGTGACGCGTGCTCAACCAACCGTAGCACTTAGCCAGCGATGCAGCTTCTAAGAAACATCTAGGTTTTATTTATATACCTGTTAATCTGTACCTCAATGGTCTATTGTTTGCCTGTGCATCCATTGTTATGAGGTAGAAAAGCTTCACTATGTTTTGTTTCTCAAAGTAGGTGCGCAGAGGAATACAGTGTTTCCTGCATAAAATACAGGGAGCATCCGCGTTTTAACCAAAGACCTCCTCATTTGCAATGGAATGCCCTACTACTGAACTATGGTCCCGATGTTGTGCACGAAAAAGCTTAATTCTGAATGAAATGAACAGTATGCTTTCTGTCTTGGAGGGTATGTGTAAAGGAAAACGCTGTTTTTCTGCAAACGACAGGCAATCTCCGGATTTGAAATAAAGACCTCTCGAACTGCATTCTAATGCTGTACCGCTGAGATATAATTCCGCTGTTTCCAACGAGAAACCTCGATTTTTATTGTTTGGAAAAGCAAGAAAGTAAAGCACATCGGTAACAATAGGAATCATCTGGATTTGATTTATATACTTTTTGATCTTCAGTCTAATGCCCTCCCGCTTAATTATATCAACATTATAAGAAGAGAAACGAGAAAGCTTTTTTTGTTTTGTTTGTGGAGCTGGTCCGTAACGGAAAAATTGTTTCTTTCAAGAAAAATAAGGGGTATCATTCGGGTTTGAAGTGGAGATCTTTCGATCTGCAGCCGCATGCTCAACCATTCAATCATATTTCTCTGTTGCATTAAAAAATACAAGTTTTCATTTTGGAAAGGCGTATCTAAGTTAAGCAAATCATCGATTTTCTACAGAAATGGGTAATATCTGAATTCGATTTAGATAATTCTTGATCTGCAATCGATGGATCTGTCATGTAGTTGTGTTGCTGCATTTGTATGCATGAAATCTTCAGTTTGTTTTTATGGAAAAATGCGTGAATATGGCAAATAAGCGATTTCCTACAGCTACAGGAAACGTCAGGATTTTATACCTTTAGCTGAGCTGTCGAGTACATTACCTGGCTTCGTACGAAAAAGCTTCTTCTTTTTTTCTTTCTAGAAGCATTTGTGTAAACTGTAATGGAAATAATGTTCCCGACAGCAAACACAGGGAGCATCCGGATTTGAACCGGAGACCTCTCGATCTGCAGTCGAATGCTCTACCACTGAGCTATGCTCCCGCTTTTCAAACAAGAAATT
>JGI24021J15306_10000349_pt1 | contig 32667 bp, 22 predicted proteins | sample Ectturendosymbi1_FD_15306 | JGI IMG/M metagenome (IMG submission 15306)
TCATATATCTGATCGCACAATAAAACTTGCATTAAAAGTGGGTCGCGAACGTTTGGTCATATCTCATTGTGGGTCGCACAATAAAACTTGCATTTAAAGTGGGTCGCGAACTGAAAAAGGTTGGGAAGCACTGATCTAAGCAATCTCAGTGAACTTTGGAATTTTCGTGATCAAACAAGCAAACAAGGATTTAAATGCCAGAAAGTGTTGAAAGGTTTGGAAACAAATGAACAATCATTTTCCGATAGAAATAACTTGCAACAGAAGCAATATAATCCTGAATCGATTTTTGAATATACCAACCATGATCTCAGAACCTTCTGACTGTTTTATCTCCTACTTTTATAACTCGAATCATCGACTGGAAAGGTTCTTCTTTATTCCGGTATCTTTCTCGTCCCGCTTTGACTAACTCAAAACTTATATCATGGTTTATTGGTTCTGGCCAACTAGCTACATGACATATCATGCGGTAAAATCGTTATAACATCGCTTCCAACTTCGGTTGCATATGCTTGCTTACATTGTTCTCAACATCTGCTTTGACCAATAAGAACTTGCAGCATGATCACCGCAGTTCAATTTGCAATGCACTGATGATGATAACAGGAGCAATCGAAACGTTTGCAGTATGTCCTTTGTGTCGTTTTCATTGGCCGTGATTTTCATTATAATGCTTCTTCATTATTTCTAATTTAGCCAAGCGTTGTTTCTTCCTCATCTTCCGGTATTGATTTACTGGTGCTAGCTCTGCTAACCTCGTACATCTCGTTAGGTGGAATGGTGTGCGAAGAGATGTTTACGAACTTCACTATGATGCCCTCATTCTTTTTCAATTCCTTTTCCCCAGCTTTTTTCTGAAATAATATCCACTTTCTTTCGCTCGCTTCATTTGCAGGTTGAAATGCTTCACAGATAGTAAAAATTTAACCTAACTGAACGGTGTATCAACTGCAAACCAAAATCTTGATCTATTTCGTGTACTCTGCTTGCATGCAAGCACCGAACGACTTCACAAAGCATAAGTCATATCGGTATATCACAGAGCTCCTTTGTGACGAATGCGATTGAGACCTAATCACAGTTAACAGTGATAGCCATACGTGACAATCCACTTATTGCGGGTCAAGCAAAGTGAATTAAGCGTGTAAAACCCTGGCTAAAGTACAGTATTTGTGTGTTTTAAGTGAATGCGTTCAACAGAATTACGAAGAAAACAATTTGAATTTAGGAAACAAAGATTTAAGAAACCGCGAAAACCTTTGTACTCAGAATATTTTTGAAAGTGCAGAATATTTTCTACAATCTACAGTTTCAGGCCAACTTTTGCCGTCCCTGGATAAATCCAGAATGTCCAAATGGCTGCTACGCCACTGATGCTTTCACAAACCTTTTGCTACTGGGAGAAGCAGCAATCTGCTGACAGTAATACAAAGGCCAGTTCCATCTCACACTGAAATGCACGAAAGATAAATCTTCCCATTTCTAGGACTGTTTCTTAGTTTCGAAATGAACTGTAACACCACGACCGCGGTCTGACGAAATTTCACGCTGGATCCGAGCAACTACAGTACTGGTGTGGGTCGTCATAAGCAACTCTAGTTACCCAACCGTCAAAAACAACAACACAGCTTATCATGCATTTGGGAAATATTGAATGCTGGCTAAACGGTATTTAAATTATCGTTTAAAATATTGCTGGCCGAAAGTTATTTACTGCATATGTCAACCAAACGAAGTTGAACGGGAAATTAAGAAAAAAACTGGAGAGGCAAACAAAGGGCCAAGCAAAATTCTATGGGGGCCATGGCCCACCCATAACAGTGCGAGGCGGGAGCGGGTAAGATCTCTCAAATTCCTGCGGATGCGGGCGGATTTAAAATTTGCGGGTGCGGTGCGGGAGTGGACAAAAATTCAACTCGCGCAAGACTCTAGTAGACAGCAACGTGCTTGTCACTGACAAGGAAGCAGAGTCTTTATAAAAAAAAAGTGAAATAAGTGAAAGCAGTTCACATGGTAGCAAGTGCTACCTTCAGGATTTTATGCAATGCAACAATCTTGAAGTGCGTATCTGCAAAACAGCAACAACACCTGTTGATGCAAGAAACAAAAAATATCTGAAGCACAACCAACACAGTGGCTAAGTTCATACGTTTAGCCACGTTGTTCAGTGCCAAACCGTCAGATTACCAATGTATTTTGTCGCGTTTCTACGTGTAATGTTTTGAGATTGTCGCTGAGGAGGCAATGGCGATGTTACCCTGTTTATACATATCAAACCTGCGTTGCCGTCAGCCGGAAATGATATATAGGTCGTGCTGACAGTCAAACCGCTAAAAATCCATCAAAGTTGCCACAGCATTAGGGATGTGCATTATGGCTCATTTAGAAGTTCTGGAATATTCCGGAATTTTATTTTGAATCCAGAATATCGAATCCTATTCCGGAATATCTTTATTAAATAAAATAACCAAAAAATCGGTAATTAATTGATTAATTCCCGAGGGGATATATTTTTTTAGGCCATAATTTTCAAAACACAAACGCTAGAAGACCAACCAGGGCTTTAAAGATGCAGATTTTCACTTAGTATTTTTTAAAGAAAGAAACAAACAATTACCTGTTTGGGTTGGGGCCCAATGACGTCATCCTAAAACCTTAAACCTACCCAAATTATGACGTCACCCATAAACAACGCAAATCCAAAACTTCCCAACTTTCTTTTTAGTGGAAACTTTAAGACTTTGTGCATATTTAGAGGGTTTGAACAGCTTTTGTAGCGGCTGGCGAGTTGTGGTCAACCGTGTCCCTGACACGATCGTGGCTTCTGCGGCCTCAAAGTTTTTTTAGCTCATCACAACACTGCGGTGCCGTGAGCTTGCGGAATGTTTCATTCTCTTAATTAGAAACGCAGGGAGTGCCACTGTGAAATTTACTGCGACTCTCAAAACTTATTGAAACCGACTTTGCAACTTTTCACGTTTATTTGATCCAAATTTATTTCGAATCAAAATTTCGAAAAAACTCTGATTTTTGGATTCGAATACTGAGGGATTCGAATCCATAGGATTCGATAGTCCGTAAGATGCATCCCTACACAGCATAACCAACATGCTTTGCATCAACAAAACAAATGTGATGGTACAACAAAGTTGACTTGTCACAGCAACACTGCTATTCGCTGTTTCCAAAGCAAAAGCAGGATGAAAAACAAGTTTACAAATGAAAGAAAGGGAGGTTTGAGGGACTTCATTCTTTCCTGTGCTCAGCTGGAGGTAGCACGGTGCGCTCCTTTTTTATCTCTATTTGTCTCGTGTTATCAATCCGACACGCTCACCCAATATTTGTCATTCTATCCGTGTCCAGCAAATGTCTGACGGAAGTACGTATAGTGGAAACGTCGTACACGCAAGCAAAGCGTAATTGAGCAAACAAACGGTTGCCTCCCTTATTTTCGTTATACTGCAGCCCGCTTTTTTATCCGCATCTTTTTTCAGACCAGCCATGAATGAGAAGTTGGATAAACACGATTTTACCGGAGAAACACCGTGGAGACTTCGATTGTCACTGGTGAAAACAAAAATGAAAATATTTTCAGTGCTTCTGTGCCCAATGATGCACCGACTGGAACAGGGTCTGCTCATAGCCAACCTTTCAAAAACACTAAAAAATGTTTGTTTTCTAAATATATCTTGATGGTATATAGTATATGTAAATACATTCTGATGGTATATACCAGAGGCGTGCAACCAGGCCTGTAACCAGCTTGGGACACCAGGGAGGGCAGAGTTTTTTGAGAGGGGCCACATTTTTCCAGGGGGGGCTCGCCCTCCTAGTTACGGGCCTGCATGCGACACTGCCGGGCCAAATGCACATAACCAGATTGGTCCACGGGCCACAGCTGCATGTGTCAAGTTCTGCGTGGTAGATAACTCGCTGGCCACCCACGGAAGATTGGCATACCCTTTTAAAATCTGGACCTTTCCACGGGCCACAAAACTTCAGCTCCCTGGCCACGGGTTGCACACCCCTGCTATAGATATTGGCCGAGCGGCGTCAAGACTTCTGAAGTTTAGACCCTGCCAGCTGCTACAACACGATCGGAAAATGTTTAAATAATTTATAAAAATGTAAAGTATGACCTTTTCGATGGTAATTTTCAAAAGGTGATTTACAGTCGGATCTGAGTTGAGCAGCTTGCCTAAAACTGCTGTTTTTCGTACTGATGTTAGATTGAAGTTTTGGTATTAGTGGGCAAAGGTAAATCTAAATTGTTTTGCCAAATAAAGTTTACTCTCACTTTTTGTACTGCATGTTAAAAACTGGTCACACTGTTTCTTGCGAAAACTACAATTAACGTATAGTCTCAGTTCTCTCATGGATAAGTCAGAACTAGGAGCTCATTAAAATCCATACTCTTTGATGTCTTATTACTAGGGCAACCAAATCCAATAAAGTCAAAAATTTTCTGCCTTCTTAAAAGTTTATGAAACGTCCACAAACCAAATTTCACAATGATACCATGAGGCACTCCAAAGGTAAGGTCAAAATTTCTCGTTAGGTCTAAATTTTCTTGCAGCAGAGTTTATTTCTCGTTATCGATATTTTATTAAAGTTACAGCGACAGATTTTGCTGTTTTTGCGAATTTAGTTGCAATTCTGAAATATTAATGGGTTTGTTGCGACTTCTGACGGAATAATGGTGTTTAGCCCACTACTGGATGATTGAATATTAAGTAGACAACGCAAGAAACGTGGTCTTACAGTACTTGGTTTGGCAAATGCTCAATCCATTATGCATGTAGTGTTTTAACAATCCATTATGCATGCATAGTGTTTTAACTTTATATTCGCAGACTTGACCCTTCTGTAGCTATTAATGTATGTTTATCAACATATCATGCCTAAAGTTAAACAACCAAATTCTTCACCAGTTCGAAGTATACTGTACGAATATGCTTCTGAGTTTACCTCAACGCCTAAGGGTGGTATTTTGCAAATTCTGTGTCTGCTTAATGCGAGGTGACAAAAGGTTTATGGTGGAAGCACATCGCCGCAGTGCAAAGCATCAACCACGTTCATTTCTTGAAACTGAAAGTAGCCAAACATTTTTAAAACATGCTATACCGGATTTTGCAGATAAATTACTTTTTGTTTCATTTCAACAGAACAAACGTATCGGTTTGTTTTCTAATACTGTATATGAACATGCTTTGTATTCCGCATTTCAGTTGAAAACGCAGAAAATTGATCGGTCAAAATAAAGTTAAGATTATGATGTGAAAATTTTAAGCTTTTGGGTCAAAACAATTGGTTGCCCTACTTGTTACCTGATGTGAAACAACACCCCGCTGCATGACAAAATTCAATCCGAGGTCGTATAGGTTTGACAGTTACGTAACCTCTGGGTAAAATAGGTCATACCTTGACGGATATTGTCCTCAGTCCTTGTAAATATTTTAAGTCAGTTTGGTTGTGCAAATGGCTTGATATTATATTAAGGTAGTAGCATTCTGTTTACGTACAAAAGTGAACTGTGGGACCCATCGTAAAAATGCTGACTAATATCCCAGCTATACTGTTGTGACGAGTGTGACAGTTGCGTGCAAGCATTGTTTAAATTTGTGTCGCGCGAGGAACAGTCATCACATTGAGAAGAAAGTTGCAACTTCGCCACCTGCACCCGAACACAAGTTATTCCCGACGTAAACGATGCACGGTGCAATAACATACTGGGTGTAAGGTCTGTTACGATACAAGAATCATGAGTAAGCATATCAGAATATTAACATGAAAGATTGTAAGATGGACACAAGCAAGCTTGCATCCTCTGAACAGGGTTTTCAACGTGCAGTTGATCGGTTTTCAGCTGCGTGCGACGAAGCGGTAATGAAGATTAGCACTAAAACACCGAGGTATTATGCCTCTTCAAAAACCCAAGCCAGTGCATGCTGCAGTACACTGCAGCAGGTCGAAAAGTTCAAGTAGCCTACCTCAGGGTGCTATTCACGAGTGACGGAAAGCGGGCTGATGAAGCAAACGCAGTACTACATGAGCTGTATCGCTCTGTACTCACGAAACGGGTCTTTCAACCACCACAGAGCTGTCAGTTTTTAATCCGGTGTTCGTTCAGATCTGCACCTATGGTCATGAATCTTCGGCAATTACAGAAAGAGTGTCTCAAGCACAAGCGGCAGAGATCGCCTTAAGGAGTCCATCGCGTGATGCAAGTAAGTGCGTAGCTGTGAAATTGGTAAATACCTGAATGTCAGGCCAACGCTCCGAGTAGAGAGATCTCAGCTGAGATGGTGCGGGCCACGTGACCAAGGAAAGATCGGCGACGCAAGTCCTGTTGTTGGCTGCACCCACGAGAATGTGGCTCAAGTCAACCAAGCACCAGGTGGTGTGATTACATCTCTTGATTCTCATCGAAAACACTATAAACATACATAAAATCAACGAACTGTTTCTAATAATTTCGTGTTTTAGTTTGTGAGAGTTGATCAGTAAGACTCACTTGAAAGTTAGGGTAAAAGGAGACAGACATTTCATTTATGTGCTTTGTTAATTGTACATTGTGGTAATTGAGTATGGTACCTACTTCACATTAGTAGAGTCCAGTAAGTACAGAAAAGCTTTTGTTATTGATTTTAAAAACAGTTTTGGATGAACACAATCCGCCGTACTGTTTGTTGCATATATGTGTAGTTGAACAGACAATGCTGTGAGACTTACGGCATAGTCATAATATAAATAATATGATACATGCCAGTGCCACACACATACGCCTTCAAAGAAAGCAGCTTCAGGCCTACCTCACCTAGGTATGAGGTTCCTTGTTGACAGCAACGACTACAATGTGAATGGAACGGTGAGGCAGATACTCAATACCGAACCAGGTGGCTTCTGACAATGTTCTTGCACAGCCATGCGTACTTTTTTTAGTGGGATTTAAGAACCAATTTTTTTTTTCAAGTCTATGGCAACTTGGTAGAGGAAAATAAAATGTACCAACAGCTACAGAAAATTTATAGGGAGAAAGTTTGTCGCACAAAAATTTTTCGGGCAAAATTAGAAAAATACCCTTTCCACTCCAAAAAATTGCCTGCTCCTACACCTATGTCTGCACCGCTTTCACGTGGGTGTAGCCAGGACTTGCTTCGTCAATCTTTCATGGAGCATTCTGGACACATGTCCGAACCAACGTAGCTGGGATCTCTCCATTGGGAGAAGTGGCTCAACATTCACGGCTTTACGAACTTCACAGGATTTGAGCACTTTGTCGCCATGTGTCACACTGTGAACTCTTCGCAAAAATCCCGTCTCTGCCGCTTGCCCTTGGGATATTGGTCGTTACCGAAGAGTCGTGAGGTTCGGAACAAAGACGGGTTTAAAAATGGACAGCTATGCCGTGTTTGAAAGCTCCCGGTGAGGTTTCCTATTTGTGTCAAAACAATTGCTATAAAGAACCTCATTCGTAAAGCAACGGCTTCTGCTTGCATGACCTGCGTAGTCGAGAAGCGGTGATTTGACAACGGAATCACTTAAACCCCAATATCTTCATGTGATGTACTTATCTCTGTGCAAACTTTTCTTTGACACTGCCTGCATGAAGATTGACGTAAACTTGTTGACGTCACTGAATGCGTTATCGAACGACTAAACTTCCATTTCACAAACAAACTTAATCAGGCGCTAAGTCAAGTTATCTTACCATTGACACAGATGAATTAAGGTAGGACACACATCGCTGCATAGACGTTTAACGTTGCACTGCAAACACAAGCGGAATCAAACAAGGGCCGGCGGCAGACATAAAACTCACCACACAGTGACAAAAGAAGTATGTAAACATGCTGAAGAGCCAGACAAGGTCGGTAAACGCCAGGACCGCGCAATGCTGTTGAAATGACGGCAAAGGCATATGAAAACATTGCGTTGGCACCGCAAGAACCGTGAAACAAGCTCGCAATTGCGTTGACGCAGCAAGCGATAAAAAAAGACGAAGTAATAAGCCAGCACCACGAACTGCAACCTGACGTTCAGCACCACGACCAGCGCAGAGCCGAAAAAATTACGAAAGATCAGACTGGCACGAAAATCAGCGTTTCACACTTTGAAAACGTCGTCCAAACGAGATTTCAAACAACGTACCAGGAATTTCTTTTAAAAAACGCGTTTCTGTTTTAACATGCACCGCTGAAGCTTCGCGTTTGAGATGGTGTTCGCGTTCAAACTTTAAATACAGTTGAAAGCGACGTGTGCAAGCCAAGTAAAAAGGGATATAATACGCAAAGCATCGCTGGTAGAAAAGAACTCAAGTACTACATCTGGTTAAAATAGAAAGGAGAAAAGATGTTGTAATTGCATCGAAGTCAAGTCAAAGGAGATGCTGACTAATGCACAGTGTCACGCACCACGCACGTATCTCATGCTCGCCTGGTGCAGGGTCTTGGCAGCAAAGAGATAGAAACGATGTGTTTGGTTCTGCCAAGGCAAGCCTTCGTAATGAGTGTCTCTTGGGAGGTCGTGGCAGCGTGCAAGGCATCAGCATGCCGCGTCATCCCAGCAAGGTGATGTAAACCAGTTCCTTCCTTGAATACGTAAAGCAAGAAGCTGCTTTTCAAGCGAACGGTTCTCGTCCTGAGAAAGGTCACTCTCTTCGCCAGTGAATGCGCCAACGCGAGACGTGCGCCGACGCCCACCTAAACATACCGCACGTTGTGTCAACGTTTGATATCCACTCGCACTCAAACGGTAGCAACGGCGAAAACGATGAGACTAGTCAAGCGTGACGCTGACGACCAACGTGAAGTTGACCGAAGCGCATTTTTTTCATAGTTGCTGCTCCAGCACTACTCGCACTGACGCGAACAAAACGCCGGGGATCTCAGCAGCTGGCCAAGCAACGTTTGCGACTAACCATCACCAACACGACCAACTGCAAACGGCTCTGATTTCGCAACACGCGCTTGTACGTAAATGCGTTGAAAACAGCGAGCAGGCGCGGCAGCCGAATTAAGTCCACTGACCTCTGCGGGTGACCGAATAGCCGCCTTTCGTGCTTGTTTCGGCCACGGCGTCTGTGCGTTGCAGGGTGACAGCCGCCCACGTGGCACGCTTGACCGAGCTCAGCATGGGCACCGCCCGCACTACTTCCGAGCACAACCTCGCTTCGCCGGAACACACGTAATCCGACACGTATTCGACGTCACGCTGAAGTTGCGAAGCTCCCTGCACGCTGCGCGACACACAAAAGCAAGGTCGCAAAAAAACTGATGTGTATCAGAGACGGACGCTCAATTGTAAGTGACAGGTACAACACAGCACAGTCACCACAAAGGAGCTGAACTAACTGGATGGCACAATGTGCCAGATCACACGGATAAATATTCTCAAATTTTCACATAGTGGCAGCTGCGGTTTCCTTACAGTCATTGTGTTGGCACACGTTTATCAACAAAAGAAGCTGGTTTTTGATCAACACACCGCGGAACCGTCAACGTTTCTATGCATCGGTATAATTGGAATAGAAGACCCCGGTCTTTAAAGAGCAATTCCGCCTTCAAATCATGTTTGCAGAAAACACAAAAACAGCCACAGTAACAAATAACCGTAAACATATCGCTTGTGGGCAAAGATCACTGTCGAATGTAAGACGACCACTTGAAAAACATCACTGCTCGCGAACGTCAGCTTGTAAGTTTTGCCGGGCTAGATTGGAGGTAAACACAACAATACGCGTAAACAAAGATGTTTGTGCCGGCGTTTGTGTTCGTTATAACGTAGAAATGCTTATCTTGTTTTGCTCTGACGTTTCACTGCAATTTCGACTTCTGCAGTATAAGAAAAAATCAAACGTACGCAAACCGGAAAGATTTGTTACTTTTTTTTACAATTGATCAAACAAACATCTTTCCAGGTTTTGCAACGTTCCCCTGATTGATGACTTCAAAAGTCAATTCTGAACCAAACACGACCTCGTGTTTGTCAATGGAACACGATGCATCGCAGAGCAAACACGTTTATCACTTCTGATGGGGTATAGACAAGTTCATTACGGTCGCGTCACATTGAGAAAAACAACTTGGAAACCTGAAGGGCATGACGTAAGCTATATGCATGCGAACAACATGAAGACAGTCCGCTGTGCAGTTGTTGCAGCCGCAAGTTCGGTCAGACCAGACTTTTCGTTTCCATACCCGTGCTTGTAGGATGCTACACGAATTAGGACCAAATAAACACCAAGTAATAAAGATAAACAAGGCTTCCACCTGAATTATCACACGTTGTATACGCTACTCAAAAGCTAACAGTTAACAACAAATTAACGGGATCAAGCGATGAAACTGGAAATGTCAGCCGAGCTTTGCGTAGCATGGTCATAAAATTATTGCCATGTTAGTTTACTTGGCTCGTGTTGCTTCGTTTACTCTTAGCTTAACCACATCTGGCGCAATCCTTGTTGCCAACCGTTGACCGGCAGAGTTCAGTGTGAGCATGGTGACTATTTTTAGCGAAGATATGATCGCTTACCCCCTATTTTTCCGTGCATTAATGCAAATCCTACGTCATAATATCTCGAACTTGAATCTCGCCGCAATAGTAATTAAATTTTTGCTTTAGCACGAAGTACTAACGTTCTGTTTCGCTGCATGCAGTACATTGTTTTGCAAACATAGAAAGAATTTCGGATCGTATCGCAGGAAAGCGCCTGTTGTAAGGCATTTGAGTAGTGACGCATCTTGATTCTCGCGCCGCTCAGCAGCTGCTTATGTTTCCGTCTACACTTCCTACACTGGCAGGCATTAGTTCGGTCGGCTGATGATCCGCTTCTAATTTGATAATTGACTTTAATGATTGCGACTCGCGATGCATACCTTTGGGCATTGGGTTTTATTATCACGTGAGCAAGCAGTGTTTTGAAGTTAGAGTCCTGGTTGTGTTTAGGAGTTATGGCTTCTGATGTAAGCGATAGCTTTTCGGAAGTCAATGCACTTCTGGGTGAACGAAACCGCGACATTTGAAAAGTTACCAAAAATAAACCACGGAAGTACCTACTGCCTATTAACCATCCACAGTGCTATATTGCATAAACAGTCTTTTGTTAAAGTTTCTTTCATAAAACTTCATTCGAGCGAAAATTTTTACTAATGACANGTCCATGGCCCATGGCTACATTTGCAATGACAACAAAATCATTGCTTTGAGGGAGATTTTGTTTAGCGTCAGTAGTTTTGTTCCACTTTTAGTTTTTGACAGATGTAATGCGTAAAAGCTTCGAAAACCTAACTGCTCAGTGTCTTTCACCAGTGCAACGCAAATGACACACGATTTCGTCCCACCTGAAGCGAATTCTGTTTTCAACGATGTAGTTAACAGTGGCTTCCAGAAGCGCCGAAACAGCTGGAGGCACAGCGGTCAGCTGGCAACGAGGACTTAGAACGCACACCGCTGAGCAGAGAGGGACCAGCACCGTTTGAACCGACCGTTCCATGTAAAGACTTGGTGAGCTGTGGTCTGCAAATAGACGAAGCGTCATGTCTTATGCAACAGCTCGACACCAGTGAGCGCCAAACAACGCACACAACTCAGCGACTGTGCGAGAGGAGCTTCGTCGTCAGCGGAAAGTGACGCCGGTCAGGCTCACAACCAATGTTCCCTCTGAGGTGCGCAAATGCGCAGTACCACCAGACCACTTGCGCAGTGAAATCTCATTCTCGTGCACTTGCAACATTTCAAATTTCATATCATACATACTGTATATATAACATAGACCTTTTACCGCTTGAAACGCTTCACTAGTTGTGTGTTCACATGGTTGCGCAATTGCATGCGCACTGAAACGAACATTTGCTCAGTGTAAAAATTCCTTAGAGGGAACACTGCCCACAACCTAGTGGTCACGAGTGGTCCATACACCATATTGCGTTTGCACTGAAGTCCATATTCCGACGGAGCAATCTTGAGATCTGTTGTACGTCCGACATGCATAGATCAGGTGTGGTCAACCGGTCAGCCGCATCACACACATTGGCACACATGAACACCACCCCATCTCTTCCTCACTTACACACAAGCCTTTGCTTAGCTAGATTTATTGTAATATCACACACCAACATGACAATGGCAGAATTTTACAAGCCATTTAGTGTTATGCATGCTATTTAGTGGGACTTCTGGTAACTACGTCAGAGTCGCATGAAACCGGGCAGAGCCGCAGGTTGGCCATCCCTGCTACAGATGCTGAACTAGCAGGGCATGCACATAAACTTGAAGTGGAACTGCAGAGGTTGTGTGGGAGTGGCTTTTCTCTGTTTGCTGTGTGCATGCTTGCCAAGCCTTACCACTTTGGAGTGAATTGACCAACAACACTTTGTGAAAACAGAGATGGGGTACATTTCTTTACCTTCCATTTTGAATGCCACAATAGGTTTAACAAGTGATTGTGTAATTCTGAAAATGGTGATGTTGCATGATGCAATAAAAACAATTCAGAATAGGGTTTGTGTGTTTTTCTTAAAAGAAAAACTTGTTTCTTTTTAAAAAAAACCACAGAACCTGGGATTAAAAAAACAGGTGGGTTGTTGTTTTTTGAAAAAAGCAGGTTTTTCTCAACCCTGGTTTTGGGTGCTGTTACTTTTTCTCGTTAAGCACCTGCGCATAGAATTTCAAAGCAAAAAATTAATATTTTTTCTTTCCACCCCTAAATATGCAGTCGTATTTTGAAAGCAATGTTTCCAACAATCATTTTTGTCAGGATTTGTGATTTTATGAGATAAGTGCAGAAAAACGTTAAGATAAATTTATATACTATCATCGCGAATAACCTTGCAAAAACTTAACATCATCATCTGAATAATTTCGCAAGTTAACAAGTCGTCACATTGTAAACGTGAAAAACCACTAACAAACGCAAATCTACGATTCAAACAAAAGAAGCCAAAATGGGTGTAGTTGTCGTCTTACCCAAATACTCTCCCAGGAGATGTATCTGGACAATCAGTACTCATAAAGATTCGGTTCGCTTTCTTGTGCTTCACGTCCAACATTTTGATTTCACATGCGCTGCGTCGTGATTTTGTTTGCCCTAGTTTACTTACACTCTGCGCTTGCTCTTTACACAGAGCTGACATGATTTGTGACAGCGCAACACGGCATCAACGAAAGCGAAGTTACCAACCAACTTCAGAGCTGTTTGCGTTTCAGTAGTAACAATTAATGGTTAGTGATTAATAACACTCGAGCTAATACTGCCATTGAAACAGTATCTTTCGATGCAAACTCTTCTCGCATTGAGTAGAACAAACTAAAGCTGTTTTCAATGTGCAACCAATCCCTTGCTCTTTTTTGGGGTGGTGAGCCCGATCAAGACATCCACTCGTTTATCATATTCCGCAAATCACTTAAGCATTGGAATCGATAATTATCATCAAAGCAACCGCAAGTCACTTGCGTACAGAAATAAATCCACCTTTTTGTGGCGGCGGAGGCAGATGTGTCTGTGATCCACTTTGTAATGACATCTTGTAAAGCCATTTTGAAAAACCACGCCCTGACAAGACAGTGGGCAATGTACGGTTTTACTGAACGTCCTGGGTTGGCTTCTTTTGAAACGTGAATGCTATTCAAATATTAGCCTTTAACTGTCTTACCGCCGGATAATTTTTTACAAAAAGAACTAAATGGCCTGAAAGAGACACAAACCGTAAGGCGATTTATGCACACATTAGCTATATGTGTTCTGTGGGACCGTATTGTCATTTCCTCCACAACTCATAGCCACCAAATAGGCCATTTTTTCCCAATTTTTTGGTGGTTCTTTGTGTGTAGTAACTTAGTTCACTACTTCTTCCAGATTTTTCGATTCTGGGTTTGGTATTTGAACTACCTTCGCAAAGTGCGCAACTTCTTCACAAATTTATCAAATAACAGTGAGATGAGCAGTGGGTGATCCACTAGCTGCTGTTGCATCATTGTCCCAAAAATGTGACTTCGCAAAGTGAGTTTTGCGCACAGAGAGTTTCTTTGGTCTTACGGTTTGCGGTGGGCAAACTAGGCACTGGTAAAGATGCTTGAACCACCAAACGCAGATTTTACATTGTCATAGCTAAAGCCAAATCGAGTGAACCGAAATACACCCAACTGTACTTCACGAATTAAGCACGGTGCTGCGCAAACAACAGTTAAACATTTTCCTAATGGTAGCTGAAGTTCACGTTTTGGCTGCAACCAGTAAGTCTCAGCCTGATAACCCTAGTTCAGAACAGACAGCCACTCCTGTGTTTCTCAACTTGTGTCCTAAAACGGAGACGTTCACCGCAAGTGGGTCGGAGTTTCTTGAAACATAGAGGACTGTTGTTTTACAGGCAATAAAGTTTTTGCTCGGCAAGTGCTTTCCCTTTATTCTATTTACCTGTAGGTGTAACGCCTAAGTTGAAGTAGCTGACCTGGTGCTTCACGACACCCCGCAAGAATTACGAAAGCGTGGTTCCTGAAGTCATTGCTCTACAGTCAATAGGCAAGTTGGTCCAATTACGGCTCGGCAAGTGCTAGTCAGCTCGCGCCACTTACGGCTTTGTGTAACCACTTGCGTTTTCAGCGGCAAGCAGTACGTTGGAATGTCAACAAAATTTCTACACGCTGAACTCCGAATCCCACTTCGTGGAACACCTTAGCTTGTGGTGAGCACAAGCCGGTGGTTTTCTCAAAACACGAGGTGCTTGACCACAGCGCTGGAAACAAACCTCAAATTTGTGGTTGTTTTATGGTTAATTTTGTCGGGCGACCCAGGCACGATTACTTCCACATAAATGAAAATAAATGTTCGAAAAAACGAAAAACATTGGGTTGATTGTAACAAGCACAGCACAGAATGATTTAGCTACTAGCAGGCACTTCTTTCCTTGTGGTCTTGGGTGATTGTTTTGCGTTATTTCTTGCGTGATATATATTCTGCATAACAAATACTTTGTTTCATAACAGTCGCTGTTTGCGGGCATCTGAACATTTTTATTCTAATTCATTGGAACTGAAGATGCAAAATCGAGTTCTCGTAACAGATCTGTGCTGATTCTGGTGCAGATTGCTCGAAACAGGCGGATTTTAGTGAACTTCGTTGACAGGATGTTGGCCATCGCTGTCAAGTGGACTTTCGTTATTTTGTGGATGTGTTTTTTCAAATTTCATTTTGCGAGTGAAAAACAAATGCGAAACGAAAAGCCATGTGGTCCAGCGCATTCACGTGAATCAAAGAAACTAACCTGACGTCCAGCGCTACCAACATAGATATCATGCATGATTCTATATTTCGAGTGCAAAGGAGTTTTGGTCGTAAAAATTGCAATGATAATTTGTCAGCAGACACAAAGTCCATATTATAAACACACACTCTCTGCACAGCGCAGGTCGATAAGAACAGACAAAATAGAACGTTTATAATGTATGTACAATTTTTAAAAAATACATCAGATGTAATCGATTGTTCTGTACGTTACTGACAAATATAACTTGAGGTGAGAAAGTGCGATCTTTACTTTGTGTGCATCTGAGGAATTACCACGCCGTGGAAACCAACCCACGCAGTACTGTTGCAACAGCAGTAATCCTATTGGAATGTTTGTTCGCCGTGTACTGGCAAGGCCTCCTGAATAGGTACTGGGCAATGTTGGTAGCGCTGGACTTCAGCTTAGTTTGTTTCACTCACGTGAATGCGCTGGACCACATGGCGCTTTCGTTTCGCATTTGTTTTTCACTTACAAAACGAANATCAATAATTGAAAATGCAATTTGACATTAAATGGAATCGAAAACAAAATTGAAAATAAAACCAAAAANAAAGAAAAATCCACTTGACAGCGATAGNCCACCGAACNTGAGTAAACGAAGTTCCGCGGAAACGTTGCATAAACGGTGCTTACCTTATCATCACGTCACACACTACTGCGCAGGTAGGGGTTCATCAAACAAACTGCGAAGCAAGAAATGCAGAAAAATGCATCGCCGAGCAAATAGGTCAAAATCACTGCAGCTTAAAATAACTTGTAGTAAAGTCCACGCCAACCAAACTCGTCAATAACATAACGCAGCCGTAGAGTTAAAAGCTGTGTGTTTTCAAGTGTGAACGACTGTTAATAAAAATATGAACGGCGCGGAAATGCAAAGCTTGAGTGCAAACATGCAACAGTAAAGGGGCAAGTAGGACACAGAATGCGTGTAAATTTGTGCTTTTTAAGTAAATGCGGGCTACGCATACTCCAGCAGTTCTCTCAATGAGGACGTGAAGAAGTTGGGATGATCAAAATGATGACTCAGACCGCGAGCTTGGGAAAGATGTGCCTCGAAAGTAGAACTTGTCACCAGAGCACAACTGATGGAGTGAAATGAATCCCAGGGTGAACGATAAAATATTGCATTATCTATCAAACCTGTGCGCAAGCTCGGGTGTAATTTTTTATCTCATGTTTGCAAAAGAATACAGGCTTCTGATTAAAAAAATTAGACGTGAATCTGAATCATTGAGATGCAACAGTAAAAAGCTGATAAGGAACAACGAAAATGATTCGTGACGTCCAAGAAGATGAAAAAATAATAAAAATAAAAAACATTAACAAACCAACACATGCAACACCTGTCAAGTTTTTCTGTCTCCACAGTTTCTTCGAAGGAAAGTTAGAACGAATGGCACGCTCAGCGAGGAACTTGCACTTCGTGGAATACATCCTCATGCATTCTCCGCTCAGTGACTGCGATCATATAAGAAAAAGTTTGTAGTGCCAACTATTTAGACGGCAAACGACTGGCGACAGCCAGCACTGGTTGAGCAACCTGCCCACTTGAAGTTTCACCAGCGCCAACCCTCCCCAATACAAACGATGTGCGGCATTAGTGATAACTGCCGCTACCATCATCACGCAGCAACAAAATTACAGTTGCGACAAGACATGGGTGCTTGAATGTGCCGATAGCATCCGACAAGACTGGTCAACAGATTACGATCCAAGCGCACAACAATCGAGTATTTGTAAATACATTATGCAACACACCTTGCAGGGCAAAAAAAGAAAACCTAATCAAAATTGGTTAAATGTGTTTGATTTTAACGCCTGACACAGTGTTGCCAGCGAGGTGTTGCACGTTGACACGCATTATGTTTTCCAGCCTTAAAATATCATTAGCTTAAGTTTCGAATAAAATTGCATGACTCTAACAATGAGATGCGGCTAAGACCATACCCGAAAATACGCAATGGCTCCAGATTTCTTTACAATAAAAGGAGTAACGATTTGTCGTTTAGTAATTATTTCGTGCTGTCCAGTGGTTACCAATACATTAAATAGATATTAAATAGACGTCATGTGAAAAGCGAAATAAATCCAACAGCAGTCATTAGAAACACCGTCAGTATACATGCAGAATTTCCAAAAAATTCTTCTGAGACATGAGTCCTAACTGACATGGTTTGAAAACGATTTGGCAACAGACATCAAATCTATTTACCGTCTTTTTCAAATAATGCACTCGTGAGTGTTAGTTTGTGCCGACTGCGAAAAAGAGTTCTTGTGTCGGCAACGCCTGAACAGTGTGAATGATAATGTTCGATTTCAGTCTTGACGCAAGCTGCCTTGAAATCAAAATCGAGGCTTGCGTCTACTCACGAGTGACACCTAGCGTATCCTTGTGGTTGTAATTTTACTGGATTTATATCGGTCAGAATCCTTTCCTATTCATACAAGCCCGGAAAACAAAGAGTTCTTAAAATGCATAAAAGAAGCACGTGAACTAGTAATTTTAGAGCCTTGGGAAGTGAAACACAAAAAAACGGCACGCTGGGTTATATTGTCCAATATAAGCCGAAGCATGAGTATAGTGAGAAGCAATGTTTTGATCACTGGTTTTCTGCAGTGAACGACCACCACAGCAATCATGGATGTAAGAAATACTTTGCCATATGGTAGCAGAAGTATATAACCCATTGCTCAAAGTAGAGTGTGTCGGCGTTCCAGCGCCAAACAGTCCGCACGAGTCATGAAAGCAATAGCACAACGCTTGAGCACGTGGTGTGCAGAGTGTTTGTACTTCAAGCTCTGCAAGCGTTTGCAACCCGTGCCCTGTACTGCTCACTTGCAATGTGTGGTTTTGTTGCTTGGACAAAACAGACTAATGTAGCTTGAGAAATTTTCAATACATACCACGATGCTTGGAACTTCTCAAAGAGGGCTACAATTGGTCATGTGAAGGCTCCGCGGGCCAGCATTGCCTTCCGACAAATTAAAAAATTGTTTAAGTTAGCACACTTCAGGGTTTTGCTTAGGGTTTCAAACAGGGTTGCGGAGTCGGGAGGTTTTTGAGTGGAGTCGGATTCCTAAGAACACTTGGAGTCGGATGTTTTTATTCGACTCCAGAAGTCTACCTAATTGAATTATTTTTTACATCACACTCCTAAGTTGTGAATTCCTGCTGAAATGGTACAATTTCTTTGGAAACTTTTATTGAAGCAGAGAATTCTTGTCTGTGCACCACAATTTCCATTGATCACTAGTTGCTACAAAATTAGTTAGTTTCACCATAAAGACCCAGCATCACAGGAAGAATGCTTTTTTTAAAGGAACAGTTAGCGTTGCTTAGTGTTTACACAGTTACACGTAATCACAACCGCTTTACGCGTCATTGCTCAATCGACATTGCCCAGATGGTTCTCTGAGTGATAATGGATAACCGTAAGAGCATACATACCCAAGCGAACATGCATCGCGCAGTCATATTCGCTTGTTTATGTGCTATTGCAAACCACCAAGTGTGCTTCCGGTGAGTAAAACTTACAGAAACGGTTGAAGTGAGACGAACTTTTCATGCAAAAAGTAAAAGAATGAAGTTTGGCCGGGTGCGGCTGATATACGAGCAAATGCGGTAGATGGCTCCGAACGCAATCCCTGTCCGAACGTTTGATTACTTTGAAGTTTAAGTGTTACGTTGGGAAATTTATCGCCGAGTGTGACAGATTGATACACTTTAATTTTTGTACATTACACAGCTTGCATGTCCTGAAACAATGTGACACTGTTGCTAACTTAGTAAAACGTAAAAGTTAATTTGATTTATTAAGTTAGGGTTGCAATTGCAAATAATGGCAGACTGTCAAATAGAACCGATTATTGAAGGTTTGAAACTTTAGTAGCTTAACACCGAGATTTGAAACTCGGGTAGTTAGTAGTTTTATTGGGTTCACACCATTTGGTTTACTAACTACAAACTTACTGTGAGCAAAGATTTTCTATTATTTTTTAAATGTTTTTAAATAAACACATAATATTGCATTCAATAGTTTTTACATATTTACAGAAATGAAAACTTTTGAAGCAAAATATTTTTTAATTTTTTTTGTGAAACGTGGTGCACTCATAACATGGCGTCAAAACATTAATCTTCAGCATATGAATATTTAATATTAACCAGTGATTTTAAATATTATGTACGCCAGTACACAATAAACGAAGATGGTGAAGAAAGAATGCGTGATGAAAAAGTTAATGCTTACGTTGGTACTACTCCTAAAGCCTATGCTCCTACAAGTACTTCTAACTTAGAAAGACATTTGGGCCGTCTTCATCCGAGATTTTGTCCGAGAACTTAGAAAGACATTTGGGCCGTCTTCATCCGAGACATCCGAGACTGGTGCAAGAGAAAGATAAATCTTCGTCTGGAACACCAACAGCATCAAATACTGAAACTTTGAATACCGGAAAAAAGCCTGCTACAGCAACACTGACAAACTTTGTTGCTAGTGATAAAGTGACGATAACAATGACTCCAAATGTATTAAAAAAACATTGTCGACATTACCGTTCTCAATCGTTTCTCTGAGATTCTTTTCTAAACCTGAAGTGTTAACACTGATTGGCGAATTGGCACGAATACTAGGAATGTCTCTAAACAGAGATAACATAAAGAAACAAGCACTTGAGGAATATGAAAGCCAAAAGAAACAGCTGAAGAGCAAGCTAAGCAACAAATTTGTTTACTTGAAAATGGATGCATGCACACATCACCATCTCAGTTACTTTGCCATTAATGTCAGTTGTGTAGACGAAGGAAAAAATTACACCAAAACCGTAGTTATCAGAGACACTCAAGCAAAAACATTCCAGCAAGTTCTTAACACACTTGGTAGAAGATGTGTTGCAAGACTATGGCATTCAGAAAGACCATGTATTACGCACTGCCACAGATAATGCGTCCAATATGTTGAGCATGGTCAAACAACTCAATGAACGACCAAGGGTCAAATACTACAGAAGTGCTGCAGAAATTTAAGAACAGTCTAGGACTAGTCACAGCAAATTGTATGTGACGACATGACTATCATTATTTTTTATTATTAGTAAATATTCTATAAATAAATTGATCGAATCAAAGCCTTAACTCATGTATCCAGCGACATTAGGCCAAAATGCTTATTTATAAATAATTTTAGCTCGCCTCTTTGCCGTTGTTGACAGGCAAACTTCATTCACGTTATGTTAAAGCAGTGTTTCCCAACCTTTTTTGGCTTACGATACCCCACAGAAGAGAACAACTCATAGCAACTTGCTTCAAGGTTTGATGACATTTGAAAAATGTATTTTTTAATGATGTATTGAAAAACACATGAGCTCGCGGCACCCTTGAGTATTGTAAATGGCACCTCGGTTGGGAAACACTGTGTTAAGGAGTCGCAAAGTTTGAAAAGAGCGGAGTCGGAAAAATTTGAAAGGTAGGAGTCGGAGTTGGACATCTTACCTCCGACTCCGCAACCCTGGTTTCAAACATTTACTGTAAGGAACTGACCTAAAAAATCCACCATATCGCACGACTGTTAGGGAGGTTATTAGAGAAATTTAATGTCAGATGTTTCTGTACTAAGATCAAGGTGCAAAATGAAAAGTCATTTCATAAGTTTGGAAAGTTTCAAAACTAATGATCTACGGGATATTGCCCATCAGACCCTTTTAGAAGATAACCCTCCCTTCTAATATGGTAGGCCTCGTCCATTCTTAAAGGTGCCAACAAGAAGTAAAACTTACCAGATTTCCCAAATAACCTCACTGCCCAAGGATTAATTTGAAATTGATTCGATACCAATCCATCAGAAATAAAACAACCGCTTATTATATTTAAATTGCTTGATACGGAATTTTTCTGTTCATTTCACATTATAAACTCCCCGCTTAATACATCCACTTTCGATTACCCATGCAGGCAAATTGTTCTTTACTGTGTACATGTAACGACCTATATGAAGAACAAATATCTAATCGGACAAGCTGTGCAGGTGAATGGCTTTACTATTGTGAAGAAACAATACCCAATTATGAACAAATATCAAATCAAATAGACCAGGCCTGACCAACCCGCGGCTCTTTGCCCGGATTCGTGCGACTCAAGTAAAAACCGTATTTATTCGTGTATAAGTCGCAAAAATTTGTACATATTGTTCACCTTTAAAGTCGGAGTGCGCAGTGGCGTGCAGATGGTGGAGGGGGGCGAACGGGGCAATGGCCCCGGGTATCCAATGCAGGGCTACTAACACATGCTGCATGAATTTAATTTTTCGAAACTTGTTTTTTTGTCAACACTAGTTTTTACGTGTTCAAATGCCAGTAATTCTTGCATTCTTCAATACCAGGGACCTATACTCTTGGTGTGCGGCTCACATCCAACCAAATTGATAGTGACGTGACTTTTTTCAGATCGTGGGATCAAGGGAAAATCACAAAAAAGGATTGAAAGATAATGATTGACGGATTGATAATAACGGCTAACACAAGCCCAGGCCAGTAACTAGCTTGGGACACCAAGGGGGACGAAGAATTTTCTGAGGGGCCCAAATTTTTTAAACTATGTCCAATAATTTTAACTACGTCCTGCACATTTTTCCAGGGGAGGCGACAAATTTTGCAGGGGGGGCTTCTCCCCCCTGGTTACGGGCCTGCACACGCCTGTATCTGTTCTCAGGGACGCCGGAGAACGGGATCATTGCCCTCCTGCACTTTCAACAGGGTTTGATAAAGATCGACTTCAAACAAATTTATTGCAACTATTCACGCACCCCGAAAATTCACGGTAGTTTTCTATAACTTCTGTTATTATTTTTTAGGTCAACATTGTTGATGAGCAAAAACAAACGTAATTGGCACCCTGTTTTGTTTTTTGTAAATTTCGATTGCCCTCAACTCTTTTACGGAACCCCTGCCTTACCGCTGCTCCGGCGTCCTTGTCGTTCTGTCCCCCAGTGATTATACATATAACAGCCACATAATACAAATGAAAGTTTTCTTGCGTAATTTATGTGCATTCTCAATTCTTGTGTAGATTAGCAAGTTTCAAACTGTCAATTCTGGCTGTCCGATATTCTAGCCGCATGCAGTCTGATGTTCTTGCAGTTGCCGTAGCGTTGAATGTGTTTTACTCCATCTGTTTTAACGCGCAGCCTTATATTTTTGCAGTTGTGAGCTGCGCCGACGTAGCACAGAGTGTGTTCTACACTCCTGTTTTAACGCGTTGTCAGATATTTTTGCAGTTATGAACTGCTCTGTCCTTATAGCGTCGAGTGCTGTCTTTTTCTCCGTGTCTCCTAAGTTGGAGCGCTGATAAATTATGTTCATTACAGTGACACATTGTACAACGAGTAAGGAGAGTGCGTGTAAAATAATATGCATGCTGTGTGAACAAACTTCGCCATAACGTTCGTTTGCAAACGTGAATATGACGTAATATTGTGACGTCATAAACAGCGTATATCCAATAAGAATGACCACCATACGTCACTAGAATTCGATAGAGGGGCATACAATCAAGCAGTCGCCCCGGGCATCACCAGACGTCTGCACGTCACCGGGGTGCGACTTACACACGAGATACTACTTGGACACGCTTTGCGCGGAAGCGTGTTTGATGGCTTGTGCAAGCACACACACGCGACACACGTGTTAGTTGCCATGTTGCGTGAAAGCGGGCTTTGTGGTTTGCGCGAGATCACACACAAGCGATCACATTCACGCGACTCATGTTCGCGCGCATGCGCTTGCGGGGATGTGATGTGGCTTTTTGTGGTAACACAATAAGAAATGTGGCTCTTGGTCTCTGACTGGTTGGTCAGCCCTGAAATAGACTGTTGGATAGTCTACACCGCAGAATGAAGAAATAACTGGATAGAACAACAGCTGAAAATCTTGACACCCTAGTTGCTCGACCGCCACAAAACTTTGTCCTCATTGAGTCAGCCTGAAGCAGCTGAACGACTTGCGAGGATTCTTACGAGGCTTGTTAAAAACGAAGCTGTCATACCCGCTGCAGAACCTTCCGCTCGCGGGGTAAAACGTAAAAGTCAAGCAATGATGAGGTGGAAAAGGATCTCTTTGATTGGTTCAAGTTCAATCGCCAAAGGAATGTACCAGTGAATGGTCCAATTCATATCCCCAAAACAAAATTGCGGAAGCCGCTGGACACAGATTTCAAGGCCACAGAAGGATGGTTACTTTCAACCCTATTCCGAAACATATTGGCTTGGGGTCTTGCGGTTATGCCATTAGTCAAAGTGGTTGTCGTTGTTCTTTGTGCACCTAAGGGTTAAAAGGAAACACTTTGGTCTTCCTTCTGGGGACCCCTACATTTTTCACTGGGGACATCGTTAGGAACCACTACCTAAGGGTTGTTTAGTTGCGGTTTTAGGAAAATCGGTTATTATATCCAAAATCGACTGGTACCGAGCGGATGTATTAACCGAAATCTACTGTACTTGGTACCTGCGAAATTTTGAAAATTAGGCGTATGACGGTGTGAATTTAGGGCACAACCTGACTGTAAGCACCAGTCATTCAGTGACAGAAAGCAATTAAGCTTGATCCAGGGTGCCGAAAGAGCATTTTAAAAACATGCCGCCTGCTGTTTACTCTCACCAATTCATGGCGAATAGCCTAACATACATTGACTGAAAGTTTTGCTTACTGCAGCAGCAAAATTATTCGATCCAAAGATCTGGTGGTGACTCAGTGTGTGAAGTGTGCTTTCACATCCTAAAATCGCAAACATCCACTTGGAAACACGATCTTTGTGATAACTGAAACTTGTGACAGTCGATTTGATGAGTGAAAACTAGTCTGAAAGCTGACGATGCACCCTCGCCTGTAGCAACACCTATCACAAGTTCCGAACAGCACTGACCTGCAACAGTAAGATGCTGCTATGAATATCTTCAGCAGCGATGTATGATCTAACCTAGCATTTAAACTCATTCCAGCGACCAACACTCGCAGTCACTGATCATGTTGCACACAGTCCCGACACCACGGGGAAGCTTTGGTGGGCTTATACCCCTCAAACAAAGCTCCAAGCTCCTCCAAATTGAAATATGAAACACTACGAAACATTTGAGTTTTTCTCAAATTTTAGGATGTCAAGCCCCCTGCACAAACGTAAAGACCCCATGTTGAAGACTTTTTGGCGACGATTCTGGTCGCACACGCTCAATTAGCGGAAACAGTGCAGTGCGAAAAGCGCCTTTGAATCCAGGTATCAATATTTCTTATGAAAATGTTCCGACGGAGAAGAAAAAAAAAATTTTGAGTGATTCCTGTTTGTCTTTTAGACTGATCTTTACAGTTGCATTTCAACTACCGCTGATGATACCACCAACATACCTGCATGTTAGTGATAATACCATCGATATTCTTCAGATGGTAAGTAGCAAGCTGCAGTGTTGCGGGATTTTCCAATCGACGACTCTCGACAGAATTATGACATTTTTCGATCAAAGGCAAACAATTGAGGCCGATTGTCGTGACTTGGCTAAGATCGCCAAGGGAAACCTGCACAGACAAGTAGACAGCTATCATAGTCCGCTAAGAAGTTAACCCGGTTGGTTAACTGGGAGTACCCCTTTTCGCTCTTATGCGATTATCACATCAGCTGCAAACTGTAAACCTGAATCACGGATTTGTTCGTGACCGTCAAAAAACTATTTAGTAATAGGGGCGGATCAAGCCAGTAACGTTAGGGGGGCGATTTCAGTAATATTTGGTCAAGTCTATAACGACTTCGTTACTGTAAGAGGGATGAAGTATACTTCATAAAACTGTTGTGACAAAACAACTGACGACAAAACGGCCTCATATCGCGAATGCTGTGTTCCGAATTGTAAAAAATCATGGTGAACGAAGTTACTTTTGTAGGTTTTGGGGGGGGCGATCGCCCCCTCTGGATCCGCCCCAGATTAGCAAGCATGTTCACCGCTTACATATGAAATATCACTAATAGTCACATGCATAACGACCGCATTTATCACTATTTGGGATACAATGATTCAGTCCGATGTCCCAACGAAACAACTGTAGCAATCAGTAGAAAACTGACGTCCGCGCCGTGGCTCTGCTACTCGACATACTCAAAAATCACCTCGGCCACAGTGTCTAGGAGCATCGTATTTTCATTTTGGTGCGAAATTGAACTGATATGCCACACTCCAGAAAAAACGATGTCACTGGACTCGAATCACGAAAAACGGAAGTACTGAACAGCCTAATAATAAAAATAACGGCCAAGGCAAACGACGTAAAGTTATAACGTGGGCGTTTCAGTAAATACTGCTACTATCATTAATGTGGTGATGGTAACAGTGTTTGCCGAAACGTCCATGCTACGACTTTTACTTCGTTTGCTTTGGCCTTTAAAACATCATTCATGACTCAAAGTACACATTCCTTTACTGTTTACCTCCTTTGCGATTTTCTGTATTCGTTTTAATAATTATGTTCTGAAATCTAAGAATATCACGTCTCCTCAAATGATTCTTTTAATTTCCCCCCTTTCAAAATGTTTTTTTCAGTAACCAAGAGGTAAATCTTTTTTGAAGATTTTTTTCAGAAGCTCCTGCGACAATATGGCCTTTTCAACATTTTTTTCACTAAACAGCCGGGATTATTAAAAGTAAAAGCTCTAGCATTTGACAACAAAACAAACTTTAGCCTGGCGGCGAGCTTGTGAGGAATCTGCCTGCTTGTTTCTGCTTTTATACTTCTGCCATGCTTAAAACTTGCACGTGTCTATTTTTCCGTAGTTGTAAGCCACAATGATGGCACAAGTAAATCAGTCACAGTTTACTTCACAGGGAAACTTGTTTCGCGTTTTCAAACGCATCTTCAGTCCTGTAAAACCGTAAGACAAACCTTACTGGCGAAAAGTTTACACTTGAAAACAAGTATAGAAAGAAACACAACGAACTGTGGCTAGTCACGAGCTATAAACCTGCAACTTTAAAAGGTTCACCTTCCGAGAGCTTCATAAACCTAGTCACTTCTAAGAAACCTGCGTTTGATGTTGCAATTCAGTTAAGGATTCTCATGAGGTTTGCTTACAAGAAAGCAAACCACCTCGACAAGCAAACTTTCTGCGAGCTTATGTCTACATCCGATCGAGAAAAGCTCAATACAGTGATTGGACTGCACCAGAACAAAGTTCTAGTTAAGGGACAACCAAGATGAAAAACTGAGCAAAGAGAAAATTGTAACACTGACTTTTTCATCAGAGCTTAGCAAACAAACACCGCAGCAGTAACAAAGCCTTAAGTAACCCTTTGAACTTCTCGAATCTATTCACAGCCAAAAGTTGTGAACACTTTGAGTTCCCTGTGGTGTTATGCTGTACAACCTGCAACAGAGGTCGAAGAGACCAGGACGTCAAAAAGTCTTCAACTTTTTTGTGACACCACTGATGGAAGGAGTCAAGCGAGGATTCCAGTCTTGGCAAAGCCTTTTGCACGACATCGTCTCTGGTGCAGAACCTGCCAACGAAAACGCACATTATTGTCAGCGATCCCACCCGAAAATACGTAGGGCAGGTAACCGTTCACAGAGGTTTCAATCGTTCACAGAGTACCATGCGCTTTCGTTTACCTTCAGTTTATTCAGTAGCAGACTTATGAACTCGAAGAATTTAGGGATTAATACTCTAGACACGCCAAATGCTTACGAAAACATTAATGGAAGGGTGGTCGCAACAAATTCACAGTTAAGTAGTTTTGTACAAATAAATTGCATCACTTGAATTAAAGTTGTGTCAGGATTTTTTTTCCGCAGAAACAACTACTGTGTAAACATTTCGTAATGATGACAAAAAAGGATTTCTCGACTTTGTTTTTAACTTCATGCGCGCAAATGCAGCAGCACTCACTTCATGATGAACATCAGCGCCTGTATGGATTGAACATACGTCAGCGCAGTTTTGGTCAGCGACGGCGCTCCTTTCAAAGGGAGAGATCCGCATTTATCTGCAGTACTCACGGCCAGGGCTTCACACATTTTCAAATCCCAGCTCAACAGTGCTATAAAAGCAACGCATTGAACCATCGGGAGAAAAGAGCAAGATGGGCAAAAAGAGTGAACAGAAACGCTTTGCAACATAACCTATAAAATTTGAATCTAAGAGCACAAGTACTATACGCTACGTCATAACATCGCATTGCGCTGTGGAAGGTTCGTTGCTGAGCCTCCCAGGTGCCGACAAGAACGCATTCCCGCTCATTGGCAATTAAATACCGGCACAAGTGGCAGGTCGTTCAAGAGCTAGTTAACAGCGGTGAAACAACGCACTCCGCTAACGAGTCTATCACGATTGAAAGGTTGCCGTTTGGAAAGTGAATAAGCAATTTGCCAAGCAAGCACCATTTCATATTGAGATTGATAATTTTAAAAACCCGGAAATTCACAAATAAAAGACAGTGTTTATTATCATGACATATGCAAGTTTCCAAAGCTCAGCAACAGTTACATGAAGAAACGTTTCCAGAGACGCTGCATGAGTAAAGCGCCAACCTATAAAGACACGCTCAGCAAAACTACCTTTCTCAATGCAGAAAGTTGTCGTTGAACACTGAACGCTTCCCAAAACGTCTCCAGGGAGTAGATCTAATGTCATCAAGTTGCTGATACTTGCGTCTAGGATCAAACTGCTCCAGTCTGTCCAAAACCGAGGTGGTAAAAGTTCGCAAGGTGAGGAAGCGCATGTTAAACTACTGCGTGGAGTGCAGATCTGGTTCTGTAACGTCACCACTGGTCCTTCTTTGATGAGCATCGCCATGTACGACTTGGACGATGTCTTGACAGCCTCTTGATCCCAAGAGTCTCTCCATTGAACAGTTTTTCGTTTTCTACCCGAGCTTGGGCCAGTTCCACTCAGCTGACTGAAGAACGACGATGATGCCATGCTGCTGACGTCATCATCGTCTGAGCTCATAACCGAAGCGACGTCATCAATTTGACGCTAAAAATAAAAACATAAAATCTAATACTTCTACTCGCAGTTTTTTCATCTGGTTTGCGTGGCGTCCTGCATAAAATCTAATGCACACGGTGAAAATTTCATGGTATTAAATAGTAGTAAATAAAGTGTCATAAAAATTAAGTGTTTTACCTGAGATGTAATAGAACGTGGACTTTTGCTTCGTAGCTTGTTTCGCATCAGACTACTGTTGCCAGCGAGGCATTTCATGAAAGAAACTATGAAGCTTCCTTGAGAATATAAAAGCTGCTTTATCGTAAACAGAGTTTCTGCAAAAAATAAGTAAAAACAGCCACAAATAAATATAGTTGCCACCACAAAAAAAGCGGTGGGCACAACCTTTCATCGTAGAAACCTGGTCTATATCAGCTAATTTATGAGGCACCTGATTAGATAACCTCTGCTTTTGCGGTGCCCCGGCGTTTTTGCTGTTTTGGAGAGTACATTTAGCGCAATTAATTCAGTACCACCAAATAAATCTATCCATCTATTTGAACATCACAGGTACGTACAACGTATCCAAAAATAACAACATATCGTTACGTACACTGTATACTGTATACTGAAAAGTGCATAAATGAAACCGGAGTCTGATGCAAAACAAACTGAAGGTGTTTGTGATGATTTTACCAACTTATAACTGCCTGTTGCAATGTTGCTACGGTTCCTAAAGCATCTAAATTTCAACCAATTAGAGCAATATTACGTCAAAACTAAAGTTCGAAAAAGTTTCGGAACAGGAAGGTTTTATCGAAAAGCAAACGAATAAAAAAAACAGAAAAATTCCAAGATGGATAAGCCACGGTAAGCACTTACGACAGGTAACTCAACAGCTGGGTACAGCAAACAAAAATCAAATACTTGCCAGAAAGTATGCACTGCCATTTGCTTTATTTGATAAATACTGCTTCTATAAAAATTCCCGTTTGTAAAAGCAGATTTTTTCTCACTGCAGCCAAAATAAAATTGTCGCTCACCATTGGGCATATCGACGTAGGCTGTATCCAGGACTTCATGTCCACCAACAGAGGTAATGATGTTGTCTTCGTCTGTAAAGCAGCGTCACATCAACGTTTTGCGAATTCATGCCATGATAACTATGGGAAAATTTCACTTTATTACCGAAATCAGCATCATGAGCTTTTGCCCATTCGAAGCGATCAGCATTCAAATGCACAAGAGATGCTCCTTGAAGTTCTTCTTCTATGTTAAAGTCATTGCTACGTTTGATGACGTCCAGCATCCGCAGAAGCGCCTCTCCTAAACTTCGTCTTGCTGGTCCAGACAGCTCATCAACGATTCTCGAAGCAGTGAACGTCGATGGAGTGTCTAACAGCAGCATGGAGAAAATTTTTGTTCACACGCGGATTAAATTGATTGGTATTTAGCAAGTTTGAAAACAAATTCAGCTGCAAAAGACAGCACACAGGCTCGTGCAGCTGAGGCATCGAAGGTTCTCGAACAGTGGATTTGTACTGATAATTAGGGGCAGAAATGGTAAAGCACTGCCAATCGGCATATCCCCTTAGGCGGAAAAAAACGAATAAGCATCTGAAGCCATTGGCTTTCATATCTAAACCAGCACCAGTAAAAATGTTTGAAATTAAGCCCCGTGAAAAATTGACAAACAAAACGGTTACTTTGAAGATACCAATACCCACGAAAAGATGCTTTGGTACATATGATTAACAGCGCTCACATTGAGGCTACATTCGATTCAACGGTGTGAGTTAATGTAGTTAACGTACGTATCCAGCAGTGCTTAGCTTTTTATGATGGAAAATGAAACCTCGAGCAATTTTACCCACGACAATCCAATTGTCTTGAGCTTCTCAATAAAAAGCAACCACAATCTGGACTAAGTTCGAAACTCACTGCTTTCTGGAAACGCGCAATATAAATACTACCAGAGGAAACAGGGCTACGTGAAAAAACACTGACAAACCAAATTCTGANTGAATCACATCAAACAATGTGCTTAATACCAATAGCAAGATTAGTTTGCACCACGCCTCAGCACAAACATAACCACGCCAGAGCCAAGCGTGCCTGAGTAAGGAAAACAGCTGCATACCTTCTGCCTTAGGATCTTTTAGCGCATCAGATGGGAATCGCTCACCATGGACAAAGGATGATTGTGGTAATACAGACCTTCGTCTTTTAATGCTGTTCTGTAAAACTTTTCTGTTTCAAAAAATATGAAAAGTTATGGCCAACGATTTCACGAAAAATTGTAAAAGCTGAACATACGCTCTATCCATGCTTGGTATGCAAGCATTACTAGATATGCAATGTGCAAACAATACAATTCACAGGGCCACAGGAGTGTAATACAAACAATGAAAGAAAAGTCAAACTGAGGCACAAAAATTATAAAGTGTCATTTCACTTTTAAAATGAGATCACCACTAATAAATTGTTGCAACAGTATTTCTTAGATTGCAACAGTAGTCAGCATTGTGCGTTTTTGCAAAATAAACAGCAACATCCAGCTTGTGATAAACATATTATGGTCATACAGCTCTTCGTTTTATGCACATAACAGCCACACTTGCACTTTTTAAGCAGAGATATAAATGAAGTATGGCTGACGAATACAACCATGCTGATTTAGATGGACATTAAAAGGTAGTAATTAGATGAAATATGAAATCTACAACCCACACAGAACCACACCTGCTGTGAAAGAAATGTTAAAGTGCACACAACAATAATTTGTTTGGCAGAAGAATCTTTATCACCTTAGCATGTTGTTATAGGTTTCAATTAACTTGCATAAACGCTTCAAACATCCATCACCAAACAACGACAGCCAGTCATACTCTTCTTCATTTCCTACACCAGCAAATGCTGCACTTGAAGCAAGAGTATGCAATCGATGGACAATAAGCTGTTCAGTAAAAAGCAGCATTTCTGATTGCTGATTTTCCATTGTTCTTTTAAACTGAAGCAATTTATCCAACACAACAGGGAATGAACTTGATCTGAAAATGAAATTGCACAGCATATTATTTATGGACAAAAACTATTCAAATGCCTGTTCCCTTCTACACACTCAACAAACCAATAAAGTTCGAATTTTTTATCACAGGAAAATTCTGCTCAATGTCTGTAAAATTCAATTCCAATTAAAACCATCATAAGGTAACATGAGTTTGTTCTGCTGGCAAATATGCTTTTTAAAGTGCTTGGTCAATTTGGCAGCTCCTTTGGTAACATCAAATAGAGTGCAGTATTTTTTCTAAATCTGTAGGTTTTAATAGCATATGTCAACTAAAACACAAAACAATTTCTGTGGCTTGAAACTTTTATCTTGCTTTGCATTTTTGGGTAAGTGGGAAAAAACTACCATATTCATAATAAAACATGATTATTTTGCAGATATATTGTAAGACAAGGCAACAATTTTGAAACTCAGGCTGATGCCATGTTTACAACCAAGGTTCTAAAAAAAACTCACAGGAGATTGGTCTTACCAAGTGCCATAATGTAGATTAAGGTTAAATTCCACCTATCAAAAGGAGTGAATTTACTTAATTGCGGTTTTTAACAGATGTAACTTCTTCATCTACCTTTTTTATCCGATCGCTTCAAATACCTGACACTTTTTACAAATCTTCACTTTTCCTCAATTATTTAACGCTCCTGTATGATGACCAACTGCAATAGTTGTTGGTGCATTGTTTCAGTTTTCATGCCTTATCAATATTGCTTTTATGTAGTAAAAAAAATGGTGTGTGCAAACCAAGCATACAAAAATTAAAAAATATTGCAAGTAAAATGGTAATTGCCACAGCCTGCTTTAAAATTCAGGAAAATAAATTGGTTGTTGATCTCATGTTAAATATGTTGCAAGCATTTCAAACCTTGATCAGAACAGTTTGCATGCTTCTGAGTGCTAATGTGCACCCCTATTTGACTTAACTTTCACTTTTCTTTATCTTTGTTAGCTGTTTCCCTCAACTTTTTGATATTAGAATGCCTTCATTTTTCTCAAACTACTGGATTCCTGCATTATGATGGGTGAATGGCGCTACAGTTGGGGTACTGTTAACACGTATAGAGCCGGCCTACGTGATATTCGTACTTTGATTTCGGCCTAAAAAACAGCAATTTTCAGTTGCCTTACCAACGCCCTAGCTCCCCCGCTGATTGCGCTAGAGAGCTGTTCAACGGCTCAAACGGATCAGCCAGTCTAGTAGATTGCACTCGAAAAAAAATTTTTTGCCTGGGGGTGTGACGTCATAAGTGGAGGACTTTCAGGCCTCCTTGGCCCACTTTGCCTGGCCCTGGGCGCCAACCGTTAGGTGGTAGTATTTCGCTGAAGTTTTTACTAGAAACTAGGCTACAATCCGA
>JGI24021J15306_10000353_pt1 | contig 32612 bp, 25 predicted proteins | sample Ectturendosymbi1_FD_15306 | JGI IMG/M metagenome (IMG submission 15306)
ACTCCCGCAGGAGTAGGCGGGCTTTCGACACGGGAGGTCGACCAAAGACCAGGTCACGCTGCCGACACAGGATATCGAGGATAACGTTTCGGCTAAGAAGGCCGGAGTTGTTTGTCGATCTCACAGCAGCCTACGACACTGTATGGCATCGCATCACCCCTCACCTGCAAGCTGCTGCGATTGCTACCTGACAGACGCATGGCCCGCATGATCATGGAGATGGTTAGTAATCGCAGCTTCACCCTAACCACCGAAAGCGGCAAACGGAGCAGGTTACGATGCCTCAAGAATGGCGTCCCACAGGGATCTGTCCTGGCACCCCTTCTATTCAGCATCTACATCTCTGACTTGCCAACCACGGTCTGCAGAAGGTATGCATATGCTGACGACCTAGCAATCATGCATGCTGATGGAGACTGGCAGTTAGTAGAAGGGTACTGGGCAAAGACATGGCAACCGTAAGTGAATACCTCCAGACCTAGAAGCAAAAGCTCAGCACCACAAAAACGGTTTCGGCAGCCTTCCACCGTAACAACATGGAAGTTAAACGTGAGCTAAAAGTCAACTTCAACAACGAAATCCTGCCTTTCTTCTCCGAGCCCAATTACCTTGGGGTAACGCTGGACAGGTCGCTCCCGTATCGCCAACACTTTGAGTCGCTTCGCAAAAAGCTGACATCACGCGTCGCACTCTTGAGGCGGCTTGCTGGCTCTGGCTGGGTGCTGGAACAACAACGACGCGAACCGCCACCCTGGTCCTGGTACACACAACCGAAGAGTACTGGGCTCCTGTCTGGTGCCACAGAGCTCACAGCCGCCTCATTCACCCTGCCATCAACGACGCCTTGCTGATTGTCACCGGATGCCTGCGTCCTACACCTGCGGACAACCTTCCTATACTTGCAGGCATCCATCCTTTTGATCTTCGTCGCGAAGGAGCCATACTCTCCAGAACGCCTTGCCATGGAGCCTGCACACCTGCTCCGATCAGCGCTCACCTGTCCGCAGAGTGCGAATGCACAGCATTTCAAATCGAGACTCCCATTTGTACCCGCCACACAACAACTCATCATTTCCTCTGACAATAATTACATTGGTGCGGCGCACTGGGCGGATCACCTATGGAATGCGGAGTGGGCGGACAACCCTAAAAGACGCCGCACTTTCATCCCCGACACTGGCACTCACCCTCCTGGAATGACCCTTCCAAGAACAGCGTGGGTCCGGCATAACCGCCTCCGCACTGGTGTAGGACGTTTCCGCTCATGCGTACGCAAATGGGTGTGGCTTCCTCTCCAGCCTGTGAATGTGGTGCAAAAGAACAAACCGTCACCTATTTTGTCCTCCAATGTCCAATCCATCGACCTCCCCATGGACTTTACGGCTCGTGTTTCTATGCGATGAGGCCTTTTTAAAAGTTTAAGAGTATATTTACCGTCCGTAAATACTTATATTGTTGAGTGCGTTGGCTTTGCCATAAACAAATGGTTGAAGTGCATTTACTGTAAACGTCGATTGATTTTCGATGGCTTGTTGGATTGGTTCTGTGACTGAGCGTCACCACTTGCCGATGGCGCGCTTTAGGCATGTGACGCGACGCACCGTCACAGTTCAGTGTGGTGAACAATTATGTTTTAAACGAAATGATCTACTTACCTGTGATAAATTATCAAAAAACAGAAAAATGCAGACTTTAACTTGACACGTGTAAGCACTCACCCCGTGCTTAACCCTTCAAGGATGGCGGAAACTAGTATATCGGCTCGGACTTTTCCAGTCAAAAATCCGCGTTTTTAGAGCACTCGATCGGCTTACTTGACGCTGTCAAGTGCTGTAAAGACGCGGAGTGCCACTGATCCAGAAAAACCCAAAAAATAAAATTAAGCTAAACTTTGGTTACAAAAAAGATGGGATGTAAATCCTATGCCGTTTGGTGGTTTGAAGGTTCTTTTTGTAACAAGCTATTTTAGTATTTAATATATTTTGCACTCAACTGACAATTGGTCTGTTGTGTACAGCATGTTGTTGCTAAGTAAACAGTTTGACAGGTATTTCAGCAGAGGTGGATTGAAATGTTTCGTTGTTGAGAACGAATGAACAAAATATGAAACATGCAATCTCATATGAAAACCGTAACGTAGATCATGTTTGAAAATCTAGAAAATAGGCCCGCTTTGCTCATAGCTGATTACACCTATGCTGGTGAAGAAACATTTCAGAATAAGAAATTTTCACAGAGGCTTATTTTCGCTTAAAATATCGCATTTCCATTGACGTTATGCAATATTAACCATGGGTGATAAACATATGCATGACACAGGTAATATGCGTATAGAAATTCACAGCAAAACCAAACGTTGCTGCACAAAATGAGGATAAGTAGCCGTAATAATTTGGACTTTAAGATCATTTAAAATCTAGTTCTAAACAAAACGAAGAACAAATTCCAAAGGATGCACATTGTTTTAAAACGGATTTAATTCCTCGATGTTGTTACATCCAAAACTACGTTTCTTCAAATATCATTTATTGTCATGAATTATTATTATAACCAAAGAAAATCATCATAAGAAAATCGTCATGGAATCGATTGAAGAACTCTGTTTACAGAGTTCAGTTCAAAGCCGATCGAGACTAACTTTGTGATAATGAAATTCGTAAAGACAAGGACATCAAAACTCTTCCCTTGAACATATGAAAACTGAGATGATACGTTTGGTATGATATGGGGACGCGACCAGAATGCCCTAGGAAATTTAGACGAGGCAATTTTTCTGGTTACCTCAAAGACAAAATGACTCACAGGTTGGGAAACGAAAAGGTGGATCTCCGGTTTGGAAATTTATTCAATTCAAGGATATAAAAAATTGGAAGCTCTACTTGTTTCTTGAGCATCAGTATCAACCTGTGTCTTACTTTCTATTAACTGCGGCGATTCTTGACTACCCATATCTTCAATTCAAGTACTGTTTGTGCACAAGTAACAAAAATCAGCACGCATTGATCCCTGAAGATGCCGTATGGCGAAATCGATTCGACATCTTCAGTCCCTGAAGATGCCGTGTGGCGAAATCGATTTCCATTACATAACATCAATGCGTGCTGATTTTTGTTACTTGTGCACAGACAGTACTTCAATTCAAGGATGTAGCAGCAACAGTAGGGTGTCCTGCGATTAATTCCGAACTAAAAGATTTTTTCACGAGGCTGCTATTCTTCCAAACACTGCATAAAAAGGATGCATTAGCAAATGACTGAAACTGAATTTTGAAAAAGAATCGAAATTGATCAAAGTGGATAAAAATGCATGGAATCTAATAATGTTTGGTTTTGGAACAACACAGGTTATCAAATGCTGCAAAATCAGAACAACATTACATGCGGAAATACAGGAACTTGGATAGGAAGCATACCAACATGCAAAGGTTTGTCAGGCGTTTAATGTGTTGTAAATGCTTTACGAAAACATTTAACACGGATGCCTTAGCAACTACTGCGTTTTATTAAAAGGTAATGAGACACAATTTGATCGATGTATTATGCTGTTAATAAAATATACGCACCACATGGAAGACTTTCGCTTCTGTTTTTAGTTTTTTACTTGCATTACTCAACCTTAATTACAAAACAGCCATTACATGTCCTCCCCCCGCCACGCCGGAGATGGGTTTAATAGATGACAGTGCATCGGACTTCACCTACAACACTGTCATACGATATTCATGCCAACAAGGTTACAAACTCGAAGGCCCATCCACCGGAACCTGCAATGAAAATGCAACTTGGGGTATTGTTCCCATTTGTAAAGGTTAGTTTAATTAAAACTATTAGAACAGGTGTTAGAAAAACTGCATCATTCAGTTATTTGATTTTCCATTCGTTGCAAGTAGTAGTGCGCTTCGATTTTGTATACAGAGAACGAAACTCGTGTGATGTAAGTAGTTGTAACTTACGTTGTACCGCAGCCTAAAAACACCTGAGATGAAATTACTTAATATTTATTTACTACAATAGCCAAGCTTCTGTTGTTGCACTTACAATTTATAACTAACAGACAGCAAGCTATTCAATACAAGTGATAGTTACAAATATAACATCTGCGTTATCGCTGTTGAAAAGCATCACTATTTTGCTATAGAGATTAAACATGTTTGTTCGAAAGCATTTTGTTGCAAAGAAGTTAAAAATCTGTTAGGATTTTTTCAATTCTTTTTTCTTATTTAAAGTTTTATTAAAATCTTGCGGTTTCCCTGAAATATAGAAATTAACGCGATTTTAGCTGACCATTTCCGTACTGTTTGTGAAAAAAACGTACAAATTCTATGAGTAGTATTCCGAATTAGATTGCGCATTTAGCCTATTTGTAACGGAATAAATACATGAAAACTTACCTTAACTGGCTTGCCAAGGAATATCACGAATTCGCTTCTCGCTGTACCTTGGATTTTGTCTAGGAGTATGAAGTTGCTGTATCAAATGTGCTGCAAATATGCAATAAAGCGACTTTTGTGTGGGAGGTTAGCTAAGAGAATGTGGTTCAGGCAGGTTACAGAATAAAGCTTTTATCAACAAATGTTCTTGAAAAACGTTTTGGAAGTGTAGCAGTTGGTGTTTGGAAAGCTTAGAATTTTTTCCTGTAACAAGATTGATAATAATAATTCAGTCTGAAACAAAACCATAACGACGTCAGCTTGTCTGTTTTGTTCGGCATTTTCTGCCTACTGAAACAAGTGAAATTTTTCTGCCGTCATTGCAATTTAACCAAAACACGTGAAAGCTAATCAATGGCTGAATTGCATTTAAAGCAAAGCACTACTTGTACTTTTAAATAACAAAATCTAGTAGCTAAATTTCTCATTTCTGTTTCAACTAAGCTTTTATAGATTAGATTTTCTAGTTTTAACTCTCTCCGAAAGGTATACACTCCCAAGGCAGCAAGTATTCATTGATAGCGGCAACAACAGCTGGTACATAATTTTATTTAAAGTCGGATACAAAACTTCGATAAAACCTGCATACTTCACGTGATAGCTTCAGCAGTTGTTCCGAACCGTTGTTGGTCTGCTCATGCAATGTAGATGCGCTTTAATGCACAAAACTATAAAAGGGTTTTGTTGAGTGTTTTTGATGACTCAGTTTCAAAAACATGTCTTGCGCAGTCACACTTTTTCACTCACTATCAAAATTTTAATTCTAATGTCCTTTGTGTTCAGTTGACAAAAATTGCGATTTCGAAGACTTCCGACGTCCCTTCTGTGGATTTACAAACGCAGGAAACCTGTGGAAAAGGGTATCTACTGCAAACGTTCCTATCGGACCCAGAGGTTAATGTCAAACGTGAAGTTTTGAATAATTTGCAAGAGATATTTGTTTGTGATTTAAACCTTTTAACGCCCGGTCGAACTGCTTAAACGTTTTGGACCTTTTCCGTCGTACCTCATCTACTAGTGGTTTTAAAGAGGCAATCTAACCATCAGAAGATGTAGAAAGCCTTCTAGTTTCGATTAAAAAATTGGACACTTTTAGGGTTGAGCTTTGTTTGGGGCATCATGACGTCACGAGGTGGTCCCGATAAGGTCATTGGGAGCTGTGAAAAATTTCAAGTGCCAATTTTTACTGTTTTTTTAAATAAACCAGGCAAAAATCAGTATCTTCTGAGGCTTTGGTTGGATATCTAGTGTAATCGTTTGGCAATTTAAAGCGGCATTCGGCTTTTGTGAGAATCTTCAAAGCCGTTGTAGTAGTTCGTTATCGGGTCCACCCTATGGCCCCACATAAAGTTCAAACCAAAAAGTGCCCAATTATTTTAATCGAAACTAGAAGACTAATTGCATCTTTTGATGGCTTAATTAGCTCTCGAGCAGTACCGGTTGGCAGGGTATGACTGCAAACCTCCAGGCCACTGAAGTGGCTCGCGCAGGCGTTAAAACTTTCTTCCCTTTGAATCAGCAAACGATCATCATAAATGTGTTTGCAACGCAGGTTTTGTAGCCGAAACAAACTTGGGAACGGGTCATTTGGGGAATGCAACGGCCATACTCTCTTTACCTTCTATTTCTGGAGAAACAGCGCATTGTTTCAAGTTCTATTACATGCTGAAGAAACTGCATAGCTTGAAAGATTTTTATGTTAAAATTGTAAACAGGTAAATCTTTCTCTACATGTTAATGTATATCTAAAATCTATCTTAGATTCTTCTCAACCAATTTAATTCATAAGTATTGTTTTTATTTTTCTTCTTTGCCAAATGATATTAAAGTCTGCCGTGTGCAATATCACCAGTGCAAATCGTGTTTTGTAATATCCATATTAGTTTCTGTCCGCGTTCTTTGGAAAACCAAATGTTAGAACTTGTAAAGGCTTCACTGCATCAGCGAGTTTTATTTGGATACTTTTTGTACGATCAAACTCTAAATAAAAACTTTGATCAAACTGTGTGAAGTTATGCAATTTGTGGTTTGCACGTTCACACAGTGTGTGCTTAACCTAAAACTTCATGGACCTTTGCCATGTTTGGAGACGGAGACAAAAACATTCGACTGATCATTGTTGCATGCGCGAAAACTGTTACACAGGAATTGTGAAACAGTTTCTATTACATAGGAATTGTAAAACAGTTACGATGTTATGTTTGAGTGTCGAAGTTTTGCTTGTACAAAACGTTTCTGCTGAAAACCGTTTGTTACAAAAAAAATATTTTATAAAGGTCATTTTCTTTGCTCATTATGCAGTAAAATAAACACTGTCATTAGTCGAGGAAAATGTGCGCATGTGAACCCCACTAGTACCAAGCTCTAAACTGCACCGTTCGTATAACCATCGAACTTATCAAATGTTCATAGGTTTGTTAGCTATTATTGTTCATGCAGCGACTAGATTTATCTATTACCGTGATTTCTTTCAAATGACGTGTTTTCGGATGTTTGAAAAATGAGATTTATAAAACATTAGTGACACAGTCATTTAGCGGTAGGTCTGTTTTAAGATTGAACGGAAAATAGTGTTAAATATAAATGAGTATGCGTATAAATAAACATTAATATTTTGGGACCTAGGTCTCATACAGACAGGCTTTGGCAACCCGCGACCACTGAAATAAAAAATGAGTGGCTGAGCACGGACATAAAAACTGGTGCTACGCCCGCTGCAAGGGAATTTTCTATCCACTTCGTAGCAGTGAAAACTTACCCAACGGCAGAAACTTCAATTGAAATTGATGAAATTGAAATATCTACAGATGATGAGTGCAGTGAGTTTAAATATGCTAGAAATGTTTCATACTTCATTTGTCATTGTCATGTAAAGACAAATTTGTCCTTATTGATGAAATGAAATATTTTTTTATGAGTGCAATGCATAAATATTGGCGAAACTCCGTGAACACTTCTTACAGAATAACGAATCGATTACATTTAAAATTAGGTTGACACATGGAAAAAAAATATCAAAATTTTGTAAATAAAATTATCATAAAGTTTCAGCGGTTTGTTCTTTTTGTGTTGGATATTATGGAAGACTTGCAGTGATTCATAACACATTTTAATCTAGTTTTCTTGCAAACATTTTTCTTGAGGGTATTTCTAAAAAGTATTCCGTTTTTACCATGTGGTGATTGCCCTATTAACACATAGGACCAAAACTGTTGTGCGATTCATCTTACTTGGAAACAAAATTGTTTTCAAATTGGTTGTACTGTACATCTGAGTGACCATATTACAACATGCCTCCTAGTTTTGAAAAAATCTCTTAGTAGCGCATGTATCTACAACTGATGCTATACAAAATCCACATTGTGTTTTTCTGCAACATCGCCTATTATATGGATTTAGAGGAGAGGTAGCGAAGAGTTTTAAATTTTTTGCATTGTGGTAACTTCGTCTGTTTGACCAAGTAAATCTCAGCTTTGCGAAAGAGCAATGGTTTGATTCAAACTAAACGGTGCACTGATTTAACAGTCAATGAGTGTGAAGAAAACCCCTGCGCAAACAATGGACAGTGCTTGAATCTCGTTGATGGATATCGCTGCCTCTGCACTCAGTACTACACTGGAAAAAACTGTAGCCAAGGTAATTAGTTGAATTTGTCTAAAATGAACGTTTATATTAGGTGCAACTTTCAAACAAAACATAGCGCATTCCAATTTGTTGTTTGGAGGAGGAATAAACACTTCCAACGACTCTATTGCCTTGATTCATTGCTGCACAAACTCATTACTTTAACAACATTTCCAATTTACACTGGCATTCGTTTGCAGCTATCACTTGTCAAGTCCCAGAAGCGCCATTGAATGGGACGGTCGTACCAGCAAGTGGCAGCTTTGTGTTGTTAAAAACAAACAATCACATTCTTTTGCATGGTAGGTTATACCATGTTCGGTGATTCGTCCGCAACATGTCAAAACAATGAAAGATGGTCATCAAATATGCCCTCGTGTCGACGAATGTTTTAATATCTTTTATCTGTTTCTTTTTTTCACTTTTGCGTTGAATTATTTACTGCAAAACTGAAGCCTGTCCAGTCTCGTGCTCGGCATTAGTAGGTGCAAGAATAGGAAAGGTTAACTCTCGGTGCTGCTAATACTTGCCGCCAATGTAGTTTTCACTGCGAAAGCAACCGCGTTCCCCCTGCCTACGCAAGGGAAGATGGGCTTCTATGACCACTCGTGACACTTCAAGAGGAGTAAATCTAGAGCGTAATGAATCTGAACCTAAGTTATAAAAACAACAGGCAGATTTGTTGGGAAACGCTCTGAAAAAATTTACTGCAAAACGTAAATCTCAAATGACAAACAAGCTGTGTCTCTTACATGGTGACTATCAATTGCCAACCCATTTCCAAATACCCATATGTGTTTTTTTCTACTTGATGCTGTTTGCATTACATTAATCCACTTCACTGCTTTGAGATATTCTGCAACCTGAAATAACGCACTAAATAGTTTGAAAACGCATTGCTTGATTGAAAGTATGAGCAAGCTAAAGTAAAATTTCTAGCGGTTTTAAGTAACGTTTTGTTTGTCTCATACAAATTCAGTACGCTCACACACTTGCCCACGCAGCCAAAGCAACCAGCAATGGAGCATCAACATATTGTATGCTGAACACCCACAACTCCTTGTCAAACCTTTGGACTGCCAAGAAAAACAACTCATGTAGATAATACAAAGTGGCCTTCATAAAAGCTGCTAACTAAAAGTGGAGCATTGCAAACTCAATCCAACCTGTGACAACCGAACATTTAACAGTACACCACCTTTATTGCATTACTTCTCATTGGCTTGTAAATATTTTATTGGGAATAAGACTACCAATTAATTCATTGCTTCTGCTCTGTACTGGAAAATAAATCATGAAAGCTTTTGTGATCTAATAAGCATTGGAACGTAGCAGTAAAATATTTCCATGCGTACCGAACTAATTTCTCAAGATTGCTAAAATCAAAAGTTTATTGAAAAAAAGGCCGTGAGTAAACATTTGTGACAGTGTATGAGTTTACAATAAAAAAACAAGTCTGATGGGCAGCCAATCACATGCGGTATCTTTACAAAAAATAAGAAATATGTTTGCAACTAACAGAAGATAACAATATCTTGAGTTTTTCCTTCGTTTTTTTTTTTATTTTAAGCAAGAGCCTTCAAAAGTGAGTTTTCATGAAATAAAATTAAGCTGGGGTGCACCTAAACAACAAGTTTAGTATATGCAGACCAGAATATTCAATTAATAATTCATTTTGTGAACGTTATTTCCGGTGGTATGTCTGGTGACCGTTGTTAGTTTTAGCTGCGATATAACCACTTTGTGTAAAAGAATGAAACGTACAATGCGGGTTAAAATAAAGATACGTTTGCACAGGTAGATGTATCATGTTCTTTTTACAAAAACTATTTCGTTTGTGGGCATTTATCTTCCTGTTTGCAGTACACAGTAATGCAATTTTTAGGAACATGCCGTATCCACATGCAACACCACATCTGGACATCATAGGTCCAAAGCAAGTAAACACTGAAGGTAATCGTATAAAGTATGCGTGCAAGTAGAAACATTTTCATTTGATCGGCTCTTCAACTTCGACATGCCTGCCATCTGGCCAATGGTCAAGTCGCAGACCAGAATGCAAACGTAAGCAGTGCTCATAAGAATTGGGGTTTTGTTAGTCCCCACTGTAGACAAACAATTCTTTTGGTTTTGATGGTAAATGCAATCTCTTGTTTTCTAGAGTGGTTCTACCACCAAACTGCATTGCGCTTTAAAAAGAGATTTATAGCTTTCATAGCAAAAGAAAGGGTAAGCACACGGTCATCTTTTGCCATGGAAGTACGTTTTCTTTCCCCAAATTTCTAGTGTCTTATGTTGTGAAAATACATATCCGAAAAGATGCCATGTTGTTATTACTTAACTGCGCTCCATTCGCCCTTTTAAGCTTTGCAGTTTAAAACTAGAGTATTTCACATTCCTATATCCTGTAAACGAACAGAGCTTTTCAAACCTCTACATAAGGTTCAGAGAATAATATCATGAGTTAAAAAGCTATTCGTTCGTAAGCAGGTTTAGCAACACCTATTTTACACTAACTCTATAATTCTTTTATGTGCGGTGTTTTTAAGAATTTCAGCAGCAAATGATGCAAAAAACAGTATGACCATCCATAAAACATTAACGTCTTACCAACGATTCATATAGAAACACTCTGTACTTTTTAGGCCTTTGCCGAAATTTAGATTTAGCTTATGGAGTGAGGATTACACAACCCCAATCGCGATATTTTGTTGACAACACCGTGCAGTTTAGTTGCACTCAACCCGGTTTTGTACTAAGCGGTGCATCATCATCGACGTGCCAGGTTAACGGAAGGTGGTCTGAGCAATCTCCTCATTGCTTAAGTAAGTGTCTTCTAGTTTTTCCAACAATATAAAAAGCATTTTTGATTTCTTGAATATTGTGGCTACCTGAATACTGGGAAGTTTTGTTTTTATGCTTTGGTGAAATTTTTCTTTAATTCAAAAGCACCGCTTGAGCTCACTGTATTTCCTAAAAATTAGTTATTTTTTGGACTTACGTGCGCTTGGTATTTTATATTTTTCAGTATGGAATTTTGGTCGCGTATAAGGTTTCTGCGAATGAACTGCTTAATTACAAAACTAATTGTTTTAGATCTATGTCAACAGCTTAATCAGGATATTCGCACCCCTACCCACGTTGGTTAAATCAAAGCTGTTTATTTTTTATTTTTCATCAGAAAGGCACATGCTACTTTATCGGACGACAGCTAGACCCAAACTTAGCTATAATCTGTGTCTCAAAAAAACTTATAAAAAATTCAAAACTATTACTTCACGTTAGATTAAATTAAGTTTCAATGTATATGACAGAGGGTAGAAGGGAATTTTTAGTGGGTAAAAGGCCTCTTAACAGCTAAAAATATAGCAAAATGTTGTATATATTGAAAAAAATGGCAAAAACAGAAAAAATTAAATAAACATAAATAAATATTTTTTAACAATTTGGAAAGCTTTTTAAAAGTTTCGAAATTTGGGAAAAATTGCTCGAGGCTTGAGCAGAAAGGTTGTAATAATATTTAGAATTATTTGGAAGCATTTCAGAAAACGAAAAGTTCCTGCAAAAATGAGCATACCAGGTGTGATAGCTGTGAACAAAAACTTAGGACAAAACTGTTTTATATTCCAATAAGTTTCGCTCTCGTTGGTTTATGATGACGTCAAATTATCCTTTTAAACCTATACTTTTACTCACAAGAAATTTTTATAAATACAAGAAAAACGATATTTTAAGTATATGTTTCAAAGGTGCTATTTCTTAATGCAGCCAATTTCAACAAACTTCATCTCGACTGACATTTACTTATTTGGGTAGCCGCACGCAACCAAAAAATAAAATAAGGGATGAGCTTTCTGGCTGCTTTGCTACTTTATTTTTTCATTCGAAGATCACTGAGAACGTGTTAATCAACAAACTTCATAAAAGATGATGTAATTGTTGACATGAGGTTAAAAGACAAGGTTGGGCACAATAACCTGCAAAATCCATTTCATGACACAACTTTTAGTTTGTTTTCAAAATTTAATAGTTTGTTTTTTGGCAGGTTTAGTTATACATAGTATTCTGGTGTATAGTATGCATGGCTTATTATGCCATATGCATACATTTATAGTTGCAGTTGCAATTGCCTATACAGTTATTTTTGTAATTACAGATATTCCATGGACTTCACTTCGTTTATCTTGAACAAGTTAGTTTACTCTTTGGTGCTATCAATTGCAAAATTACACTTTTTTTCAGATGTATCAGATATCATTTACCCCAAGCAAACTGATTGTCCTGAAAATTTTACCAAGCATTCAATTTTTTGCTACAAACATTATGACACTTCCCTTACTTTTGAAGAAGCACTCACTGCTTGCCGAAAAGATGGATCCAGTTTACCAGTGATACGCAATGAAGAAATGTATGATGCTTTGAATAACATTTTGGAAAATCTGCATCTAAAGTCCGTTTGGCTCGGGTTGTCTAAAGATGCTGAAAGGAACTGGTTTTGGGCAGATGGTCTTCCTTACAATAACGAATTGTTATCGAAATCTGGTTTTAGTTGGTACCGGCATGGCAGGTGCTACCTTCTATACACCTCTGGATTGTATAGATATGATTGCAGGTACACACACCAAACTTTGTGTGTCAAATGGGTTAGTCAAGTGAAACCGCTTCAAGTGGTTGTTCAACAAACTATCCCGAACTCTCATCTCTACAGTGGAATTTATAAACCATTGAACGGTATTCTGTATGGAGGCACTGCATTCTACAGTCAAGGCGTTCCTGCAAATGATTTCTCTATATATTTCGTGAAAAGAGGTAATAGATTTTTTATATGACAAAACTGAGTAACTTTCTAAAACTTTTAGAAGTTAATGTGAAGCATTATACTACAAATGGGCAAATATCCCTTGCTTTTTGACGGCCGTATTTACAAGGTTAATCAGGTGCCAAAAACAATAATTTTCGCTGGTGGAAAGCAAATTAAAAAAACTTTTTTCGTAGACAAACGAGTGACAGTTTAATATTTTGAAAAACTTTATTCACAAATTAATTATAGTCTTTTGCCAATGATAAAAAAGTTTGGAAAAATAAATGTTTGGTTTTGTTTGTAGAAAATACTAACGTCTTCACCAGACGGATTTTCTCTCACACCATCCATTCAAAAATAAATCTGAAAGAAATATTTGTCACAGACATGTCTTTATCGAGATGAAATATTTGTGAGCTGACGTATCCTCTAATGAGCTTTATTCAAAAAGCTGTTGTCAGTGTTCATCCAACTGCTTTCGATGAATTTCTAAACTTGACTTCAGTAGACTTTATCTGTTGCATTGATTCTAGTTTTCACCACCTGTTTATTAGAATATGGCATTGCGAACAATTAAAACCATTTGTTTGGAAAACGACCTCGAATTTGTTTTTGAACAGCATCAGATTTTTTCATGGGCCTTTGCAATTCAGTAATTTGTCTACTAACTGCGAAATGCAAATGCGATAAAGTTGTACCCTTGTGGACAATTGCAGTTGCCTATCTGTTGCACGACTAACATCAACTCATTTTGAACTGTGCACAGACCCTGTAGAGGTCTTTGTACTTTGCACGCTTATTAGTTTGTTTTTTGTTTTTTTTTTGGCAAAACAACATCGAAGAAATCCATTTCTTTAATCTTTGTCTTACCTGATAGTTTTTTAGACAAAAGATGTTTTAAAAAATTGAGCTCCTGTCTACATCGAAGTTTACTGTAGTTTCAGATCCCTGCACCACGTTTTCATAGTTCAGTTGAAACTAAGCATGAAAATTTGTTTTCTAACCTTAAAGCTTTCCTCAACGCTTTTAGTAGGAGACAATTCAGTTGGAGGATTATTGAGCTCAACCTAAGAATGGATGTTGACCAAATAATATTTTGCAATATTTTATACGAAATAACGTCAACCAGCACACTTTCTGTATTCATAGTAGATGATATGAAGGAATCTTCTTCATTAATTTATTCAATCATTTGCACACTCAGCTTTTCATCTGAGGAGAGTCGCGTGGGCAGCAACGTTAGGAACAATCGAATGACCCGACGGATTTCAGCAATTTCTGATAGTTCTGCTGGCTCCACACCAAGACAAAACTATGCCAGGTCATTGATGTGATCACGCTACCTGGTCCTTGGTCGACCTCATTGGTCAGCTTTTCCGTGGGTATAGCTAGCAAGACTTGCCTTAGCAAACTCTGGGGGCATTCTAGTCAGATCGACGAACCATCGTAACTGGGGTTTAATTGGAGAAGTGGTTCGACATTCACGACTTTACGAATTTCAGAACTGCGCACTTTGACGTGAGGTGTCACGGCGTAAACTCTTCGAAAATTCCCAGCTGCTGCTTTCACTTGCGATAGCACTCTCTCAAGTCATTACCCGAGATACATGACCGTAGATTAGGATCGGAACAAAAACAGATAGAAAAATAAACAGATTTGCGGTGTTTGAAAGCTCCGGTTTTGTGACCACAGACCGATAAAACTAACGCAGAAAATAACGTTTGCTTCAACAATCCGTGTATCAATCTCTTTGTTTCGCCTTCCGTCACTAATGTATACTACACCCCAAGTTGCTTGAACTTCTCGCTCTGCTGCATTGTATTGCAGCGCACTTGCGTCGTGCATTGGTTTGGTTTTACAGTCTTTTTAGTGCTAATTTGCATTTTCGCTTGGTCTTACGCCGCTGAAAATAAATCAAGTGCATGCTGAAGTGCAATTAAGAAATAGAATATGAATAAGAGTGATGACAGTACGTATCCTTGTCAGAGTCCCATACGTACTGTTAACAGTTTTGATTTAGGTCCACGGACACAAACATCTGAGTAGGAATACACTAACTTGATGCAAAGTAACAGGCGGCTGTCAACACCGTACTGCAGTAGCATCCCCACATAATTTCCCGGCCACGTGATTCCTCCAGGTCGACAAAACATTCATAGACATATTTGGCAAACTTCCAAGATTTCCCGAAATATCGCTGGAGAGTGACATTTGGTCTGTAATGCTACAGCCAGGACGAAAACCGCACTGGGTATACCCCAGTTTTGATTCCATTATCTCCCTGCATCATTTTTCGAGGCAATTGTCATACACTTTTCTCATAGGGAAGCTGATGAGAGGAGATGCCACGGTAGCCCTTGCATTCTCGCCTGTCTGCTTTCATGTGTATGGGTTGCTAATTTTCTATGTTCTCCCTGAGCACCATGTTTCTTGATAAACACGAGTAAGCAAATGAACTTGTCGGTTAAATGCAGTGAGCATTTCAGGTCAGGTCCACCGCAACTTGTAGCCTTCCGAGTTTTCAGTGTTTTGACAGCTAAGAAAAGCTCGGTTACAGTCAGAGATGTGGAGTCGGAAGTAAAATGTCCGACTCCGACTACCACCTTCCAAATTTTTCCGACTCCGACTCCGCTTTTCCAAAATTTCCCACTCCCGACTCCTTAACATAGCGTGAATGAAGTTTGCCTATCTACGTATAGAGTATTTACTAATAAAAATGAATTATAGTCAAGTCATCACGTACAATTTGTTGGTTGCTGTGACTAACCCCAGATTGTTCTTGAATTTCTGCTGCACTTTCTTCTGTAGTACTTGACCCTTTTCTTTGTCGTTCATTGAGTTGTTTGACCATACTCACCGTATTGGATGCATTCAATGACGGATTTACGCATAGGCCATGGCCTAGGGCCCCGCGCAACTCCTTCCTATGATGACTCATTATTAACTTAAAATTTGGGAAACTGCGCATAGGCATAACTTCACAATTTAGTTTGAAACGAGCGAAAATGCAAACGTCTAATGCAGGCTTTTTTTAAAGGAAAATGTTAGGTACCCGGTATGGACCTGTTGGGACCCTATTTTTCTCATTCTAGGGACCCGATTTTTTCTGATTGTAGGGACCTGACGATAAATTTATCTGATTCTAGGGACACCAATCGGGTCCCTAAAACACCTTAAAAAAACTGGTCTAGTGTAGACTATCAGTACAGTAACAACACGATAATATTGTTTGCTACGCAATATGAAAGAATATTGCTTTTCATCGGAGATCTGCAGTGTCTGGCGGTACTGCGTTTTTGCGAGCTGTTTGTCAGTGGAAGATTGAACATCAAATAAGAAAGTGCTGTGTGAAAGGCTTGATACTGAGGAACATTGCTGGGCGCGAGAGAGATGCAGACCGTCTGTATGAACGTGGTTACAAGCAGTAGCATTGCCAGCCCAAAATATTTTTGGGAGGGGCAAATTCTGTAACGAGCAACGGTATTTTAATCGGACATCGCCTGTCAAAGCACAAAATGACAAGATATGCTAGAAATTTAGGGGTAATTGTCCCATTGCCTCCCTGGCTACGCCTATGGTTACAAGAAAAGAATGAAAAAGAAAGAGAAGTACTTACTTGATGTTCAATCTTCCAGACAAAAATCTCGCAACAACGCAAGACAGCCAGGCACTGCAGAACTCCGGTGAAAAGCAATATTGTCAATATTGGATGCTACGTTTGGTTGTTTTGTTGCCAACTAGATTGCCTGCAAACAGAGATTGCTTGTTGAATCTGTATACGCCTATGTTAGTTAAATAGGCTAGAACAGTTCCTAGTTAGTTTTACTTGGAAAAAGTGTCTACATTGGGATTAGTTCATATGGTTAGCTGAGGGTGCTACGACAATACTTTGATGTGCAAAACGTGTCTTCATACTGTTTACCATCAGTCTAGAGAATTAAAACGCTGTACTTTGTATTGCTTGGAAAATGGCAACTTAAAAACGGCATATATAAACCCTGTGTCCACTGAATGGATTGTGCTTGTTTGTTCCATAAAATATGTGGTTACTATAACAAAAGGTGATGGCTTACCCATAAGCCGAAACGTTGAATAAAACAATGTTTTCGATTATTGTGGCTGCTTTATTTGTCATAAAAATATAACAAAAGAGTTTACGTACAGTACATTAGATCAGATCGACAACTAGACGATATTGCTGAGAACAACTCGGACCTGCATGAAAATGTATATATCCGAAAAATAAACCTACAAAAAAACGTTAGAAATCTCGGAAATTCAACGATGAGAACTTCTGAACTACACAAAAGAGCTATAAATTCCAAAAAAAGATCGCATTGCCATTTGTTCCAGAAGAGAATGTTGGAAAAGCTTTAATTTCTCTTGAAGACCCAAAGCAGTGGTTCCCAATGTGGTACGCGTACCGGTAGTGGTACACGAAGGCCTTCGCGGTGGTACACGAATAGACCTACTTTCTGTTTTTCTTCACAAAAAAAATATTCACAGCTATAATTTTTACATGTCGGGTTTTGTTAATAAATTTCTGTATTTTTGTGTAGCCTAATGGTTTCTAAAAATGGCGATAAAACTTTCTCACAGCCCTTTTTTTCATGTTGCATTTGTGTCAATTCTGGTTTTCCAAACTTTTGATCGAATTACTGTATATTTGGCACATTGACTTTTCCTGGAACAAGGCGGTAGGTGTTGACAGTACGGCACCCACAAATGGTACGCGATCAGAAGAAGCTTGTGAACCACTGAAAGGCAATCGTAGAACCAAAGTCGGCACCACAAAAGATATATTTATGAAGGAGCACTACACATACGAGGGGCATACTCTCACGCTTTTCAGACAAACAGCCAAATATGTCACACCTCCGTGGGGCCCCAAAAATTAAGATGGACTAGGGCCCCGCGTACCCTAAATCCGTCCCTGGACGCTTTATCTGTGACAGTGCATAATACAATGGTCTTTCTGAAGGCCATAGTCTTGCAACGCATCTTTTTCCAATTGTGTTAAGAACTTGCTGGAATGTTGGGCTTGAGTGTCTCTTTAAGCTAAGGTTTTGGTATACTTTTTTCCTTCGTCCACATACTTGACATTAACGGCAAAGTAATTGACATGGTGGCGCGGCGTGTGCATGCATCCATTTTCAAGTAAACAAATTTGTTGCTTAGCTTGCTCCTCAGCTGTTTTTATTGACTTCCATATTCGTCAAGTACTAGTTTCAATAAAAACAGCTTCTCTATGTTATCTCTGTTTAGAGACACTCCTAGTTTTCGTGCCAATTCGCCAATCATTGCTAATTCTGCAGGTTGAGAAAAGAATCTCAGAGAAATGCCATTGAAAACACTCATGTCAACAATGTTTGTTAAATGCATCTGGGGTCATTGTTGTAGTCACTTTATCACTAGCAACAAACATTGTCAGAGTTGCGGTAGCAGGCGTCTTTCCGATACTCAAAGTTTTAATATTTGATGCTGTTGATGTTCCAGACGAAGTTGCACCAGCATCAAAACCTCAAGATAACGACGGCCCAAATGTCTTTCTAAGTCAGAAATACGTGTAGGAGCATGGGCTTGAGGAGCAGTACCAACAGAAGCACTACTTTTTTCATCACACATTCCTCATCATCTTCGCTTATTATGTATTGGCATACTTAATATTTCAAACCACTGGTTAATGTAAACTATTCATATGCTGAAGATTTATGTTTTGACGCCATGTTATGTGCACACCACGTTTTACAAAAAAAGTAAAAAATAGCTTTGCTTCAAAAATTTTCATTTCTGTAATCTGTAAAAACTTTTAAAAATGCAATATTAAGCGTTTATTTTCAAACGTTCAAAACGTAATCAAAAATCTTTGCTCACAATAAATTTGTAGTTATAAAACCAAATGGCGTGAACCCACAAAATCTTCTCGAGTCCCGGTGCTAAGCTACTAAAGTTTCAAACTTTCACTGCAAGTAATCGGTTCTATTTCACAGTCTGCCACTTTTGCAATTCCAGCCCTCTCGTAATAGGTCTAAATAACTTTTACGTTTTACAAAGTTAGCTTCAGTGTCACACTGTTTCAGGACATGCAGGCTGTGTAATGTATAAAAACTAAACTTTAGCAGTTTGTCACACGCGGCAATAAACTTCCCAACGTTACACTTAAATTTCAAAGTAATCAACCGTTCGGAACCATCTACCGCACTGACCGTATTTTTCTCACTAAAACATAACTACCGCATTTGCTCGTACATGATCCGCGCCCGGCCAGACATCATCCTTTCTGAAGTATCTGCATGAAATATTCGTGGCACAACCGTTTCTGTAAGTTCTGCTCCATGGAAACACACTGTGTGGTTTGCAATAGCGTATACACAAGCGAATACAGCTGCGCGACGGATGTTCATTTGAGTATGCAACATGCATGCTGTTTCATGGTTATCTATTATCACTCAGAGAACCATCTGGACATTGTCGATTGAGCATTGACGCGTAAAGCGGTTGTAATTACGGGTAACTGTGTAAACACTAACGCGAACTGTTCCTTGAAAGAAAGCATTCTTATGACGCTGGGTGTTTAGGCTGAAGCTCACTACTTTTGTAGCAAATACCAATCAATGGAAATTTTAGTGCACAGAAAGAATTCTCGTGGTGTAGAACATGTGCGCAATCCCAGTTGAAACCATGACTACTTTGGGCTGCATCCTTTGTTAACGCTGTTTTATATGGGTTTTTAAGAATATTTCTAGGTAAGGTGTCCCGGTGGTGTTCTTTCAGTGGAGTACTCAGGCTTCGTTTCGTTTCTCCCCAGTATTTTTGTTCGCAGTTCCCACAAGGAATTTCATAGACGACGCCTTGACGTATGCCAGCAGGGACGATAGCTTTTCCTGAAGATAGGACTGTACTTAGTTTAGTTATAGGTTTGAAAATAGTTTGTATACGATGTCTTTCCAGAATCCGTTTCAAAGTCGGTTGTGTGAGGTAAAATGACTTTAGGTCTAAACGCAGGTGATCTGTTGTTTCTTCTTTTTGTTTTTAATCATCCATTTTGGGTAACCATTCAACAAGAGAGTCCATTTCACATATTTCATTTCGCTGCTCAGGTCCTGCGCTGTGGAGGAAAGTTTTTTAGCTCGTTCAAGAAGAGTGGTATCCACTGATTGTTTATGTTATATAGGATGTTCTGATCTAAAGTTGAGGTATCTATCTGAATGGGTTGGCTTACGATATACTGCTGAGAGTAAGTGGCCACTTGACTAACGCTTTATTCAATAGGTTTAAAAACAGAAGGCATCCTTCTTTTTCTTTTTCCATTGTGAATTGGATGGAACTTTCTATTGTGTTCAGATGTGTCAAGAATTCGGACAACTTTGATTTATTCGTGATTACAAAAGTGTCATCCACATATCTTTTCCACAAACGTGGGGGGTCTGTAAAGGTTTCTAAAGCTCGTGCTTCGATGTTTTCCATGACCAAGTTTGCCACTCCTGATAAGACGGGGGAGCCCATTGCTGTTCAAAAACTTGTTTGTAGTGTTCTCCACGAAAAGTAAAATTAGTTGAATATAAGCAAATTTCAAGTCCCTTAAATATGTCGGTAATTGACAAACTTGTGCGCTGACTCAGTTCAGGATCGGATTGAAGGAGTTGTTTGGCTATGTTTAATGCCAACTGAATTGGAACTTTTGTAAATAAGAATACCACATCGAATGAGACATTTATTTCATCACTTTGGAGTATTTCATGAGCAATAGGTGATGCGAAGTCTGAAGAGATTTTATGTGATGTTTTGATTTCCCAATAAGTGGTTCAAGTAGTGCGGATAATTCCTTAGCTAAACCGGAGGTAGGTGAGTCTGTGGGTCGTAGAGCGATGTTTTCTTTGTGTAATTTTGGAAGTCCGCACAACCGGAGTGTTGTGGCAACTAAGATTTCCGGTCTGAAGCTTGCTTCTTTTGTGATCTCATTGGTTTCGAGTAAGTTGTTTACGAATTTTTTGACATCTTTATTTGTAGATGCGGTTGAGTTGGTTTTAAGACGTTTGTAAGTTACTTCATCAACCAGCATTTTGTTAATCTTGTTGTCATACCAATTTTTGTCTAAGACTGCGGTGATGTTGCCTTTGTTAGCCTTGGTGATTATTATACTTGGATCTTTCTTTAACTGTTACAAAGCTAGGTGTTTTTTTGTCAAAACTGGCCTCGGTTTTTTGTTTAACATCATGCATTTTAACATGATGCTGAATAGGTGGGCGAAACGTCGGCAGAAATAATAAAATAATCCACAGGAGGTCGAATTTATCTGATTGATTTGAAACCTGGTGGCAAATGGTACGCAACAACATGAGTAGCAAAAAGAACAGTATTTTTCGAAAGGAATGCCTTCAATTTCAACTACCGTAATATCGTGGAGAAAATTGGTGATGCCTGAGAAAGGTCAACCTAACGAATCCCCATATCCTTTTGGGAGACTACAGTGCACAGGTTGGGAACGATGCTGGGGTACGGAAGGATGTGTTTGGACGACATTGTATAATGAAACAGGCGTGTTCTCTAACATCACTAATTTTTACACTCTTAGTGGATATTCGGTGTTGACAAAATGGAAAAATGTTACAATTAAGTACAAAATCAACTTTTCACAGAATAAGCGGCCTCCGTTGTTGTTTAGCTGATGAAACAAATTTCGGTTTTCTTGAGCGCAACATAGAGCGAACTCAAGGCTTGAAATTTTTTTCGATAACTGATGCCCGCTTGATTTCAGTGTTTCATAATCTTTTTGCGTGTTCTTGCATACAGAATTCAACAAAGTGAAATTCACGGTTTGTATTAGCTGCTGGTGTGCATTTTTCAAGAATTGATATAAGATTCTATTTGAATAAGAGCTGATGATGCTTACATCGTAGGCGAAATATATACTCTGTAAGATCTTAAAGTGTCTGATTCTTTGCTGAGAAAGGATTTCTTTCCATAGTTGACGTTTATTTTTTTACATCCTTTATTCCGACTATTTGTGCTGAATGCCAGTTGTAAAAAAAAACATTGCAACGATTGGAACAACATGCTTGAAAATGACATTTGCTACCGGATGCGAGACGAAAGCGGCGTGGTTCGAGACTGATATTTACAAGAACAGGTCTCGCAACCCTATGACTGTTAACAAATCGAACATAAAACCAGCTTAAAAATCCCGCCCAGTAACTTGAAAAACCTGACTACTGTATGTGGGTGACAACTGTCAAAACGCCCATCATCATTTTCGGAGCACAGGCGCATATTTAAACATCCCAGCAATTATGTTCAAGCTCACCTGACCCACAAAACCAAACTTTGCATTGTTCAATTAACAATTTACTGAACTTTCTTCGTAAACAAATAGTTTAAGGTGGCTTTGGCAAACGTTTTCTTCAGTCTACATCATTATTTTCAACATGATGGCTTTACAGTTGTCAATTTTTTTCATCTGAAAGTGTTTGCATCAATAACAAGCAATCTCATGCAACGGACCGTGAGAAAAGTTCATGAATACTCCTTTGTGTTTGGCAGCGAACACAAGCTATGTTACGCGTTTTTTTCTTCAGAAAATTTTTGATCAAAACTTAAAATGTTATCCTTCACAAAAAACACAAGTTCTAGCTGAGCATCACCGACTACATTGCACAATGATATTGATCTGTGCGAAGCTGCGAATAAAAGAAATTTTTCCTGAACGTGTATACAATATAAAATTTCTGTATTTTTAGTATAATGCAATTGCCAAAAAAATAGGTTTCAACAATTTTTGTTGTAGCTTGAACAAACTAAAATCTGACACTAAATCTTGATTTGGTTCATAATGAGATCTGTTAAGGGACTCGAAGAAGGTTTAAGACACAAAAGTTTTTTTTACAGGATTTTCTCTCAAACAACCTGAATTTGAAATGTGGACATTTTCAGGGTGCATCTTTTCCTGAAAATCAACGTGACAATAATAGGTTCCCCGTGTCATGTAAAAATGCATGATATTCCTCTTTCTAGTTCAATCCAGGCATCGAGCACGCATGCTGTTGTATTGCTGCGTCAAAATGTGGATATTCCTGTGTTTAACCCTGACGCGAATGACGCGAAACATTTTAATTCCTTGGGCATTCTTCATGTACGAAGTATCGCTTTGTTTCTACCAGATGTTATTTTCTTTTCAGCAGGTCAATGTCTCAGTTTGCAAACACGGCTTTTGACAAGGTGGTTGTTTGCGTTTGTTTTTATGTTCTTGCAGCAGAAACACTCTGCGTTGTCTTCATTCGCTCCCCCGAATGCTCAGCGTTTTGCGGGTGCATATCAGGGCTTTCACTGCAGAAGGCTGGTAGGGGTCATTCGTTTAATTTTCAGCTATCTCTTTGGCGCGAAACCAGAGCGAGGCTCCTGGTATTGGGTGCTACAAACGAACTGCAATGATGGGATCGGATATTCTAGTGCAGAGGTCGGCAACATTTTTCGCACTGCGGACCAGTTTCAGCCTGGCGTAATTTGGCGGACCGGCCCTTAACAAAGTAATGAATGTTTAGCACATGCAAATTTATTACAACTCGTAAGTCATCATGATACTGACAGATCTGGGCTTGCTTTGCCGCAATAAGACGCTTCGACTTGTAGGGATGATGGTGGTAAATGGCACCCGCACACTGTTCTTACGTCAGTCGTTCCAGTTACTTTTGAACCAATTCGGCCTTGGTTCCGTACGACCTGGTAACAATTTCTACACGGACCGGCCCCGGGCCGCGGCTCGGTGTTTGCCGACCTCTGTTTTACTGGATATCAGGACAATAACCACCTGAACAACTGTCACGCAGAGAAGTGCCACTTACTGTAGGAGAATCGCCAAATAGGTGGCACTTCTCCGGGTGGCAATTGTCCTAGGTGACAGATGTCTTAGCAATGTTACCTTCGATAAATGATTATCCATTTATTTACGAAAGATATTGAACAGCATTTTATATTGAACAGCAATGTTTTTTTGAAAAGAAAAAAATTACGTAAAATGATGTGTACAGTAAAGCAAAGTTGGTTTTGTTTGTTAGCAAGAGACGAGTTTGCCTTTTCAGAATCTCATTGGTACATTGGCGAAACTACACCGACATCCTCAACTCATCGAAATCATTTGTTTCAATATGTCGCGGAAGCACGTTTTCCACAAAGCGTCAGCCGCTATTGGCAGTACAGCCGCAGTGATGTTAGAAGATCAGTAGAAGTTGTCATAAAAGTATATGGTGAGTTTATGGTCACAAACAGACGTTTCAAAACAGAAACTATTATTCAGTACCCATTTAGCTTTTTCTTTCATCTGGTACGTATTATTCAATTTGCTTTATTTTGTTGTCTGGACCTAATTTCTACATTTGTTAAATCCAACGCTTTTCAAATTGAGAGAGCTTTGTGGGATGAAAATTAACACCTAGATTTGGGAAGGTATATGTTAAAGTATATGTGTCAAACGGAATTTTAAAGCATGTTTCCTCTTCATTCGGGGTCAAACAGATGTCAAATTTTTGGTGAAGGTACGCAACTGGGGTTTCATATCCTTTGCCAACATTGATGAAATCAAAATTGCATTGTTTTCAGAACTTTGAGTGATAGCATTACTTATCATTTACTTCCTTTAGTAGCAAAGAGTTTTTTTCAGTTCCATTCAAATGGATAGTTCATGAATACGTTTCTTGAAAAATTGTTACACTTTTTAGCATTTTNATGTTACATAAACATCACAAAACATTCACTAGCTGGATCTTGTCTGTTTGAAACTCAAAAGTTTGATTGCACAACTTTGTTTTCATTGAAAATTTATCTGATTGATGAGGTTATTTTGTATTACCGATTTCTGCATTGTTCTATTCTACCGTTTTTCCAAACGTATGTGATGCAAACAATATTAGTTTTAAGGCGTCATGATGGTCTTATGTAAAATTAGCGTTGTCCAGGGGGAAACACTTTCTAGGGAGGGCCACAGTGAAAAGTTTATTGCTACCGGGGCTCGCATATATTATATCTATATTCGCTTTAAAAACTTTAACAAAAACTCTTACATTGGTTAGCACAAGATGAAGGTAGCAACAGTCACTTCTGATCGAGTAAAAATGCGGTTTCAAATGAAATGTGTGGAATAGAATCTCAAGTATTCTAGTCTATTCGATAAAATTACTTCAACATAGACTAGAAATATGTACCATCTATGTACGTGTGGCTGCCCTGCGGGCCGTAGTTTGCCCACCCCTGGCCTGGTATATGCAGTATAAATATTTGTTTTAGTTAGACACGGGATACTACGCGAAATATAAACATACAGAAATGATGAAATCAGTCGAGTAGGTATTCCGCCAACATTACTCCAATTGGGCCCCGCAGTAAAACAGTTTTGTGTTTTTTGTGTGATCCTCTAGATCAGCGGTGCAAAGTCTTTTCGCTATCACCGACCGCAATACGTTTATTTTTCTGAATTACGGCCACCACTGAGTTCAAGATATTTTTCTTTGCACTGCTTTTTTTCTGCTTCCACACACTGAGCCTAGCTTGCTTCTACATTTCTGTTTGGCTATCTTTCTACTAAGTATCCTCATACAGCATACAAAGAGTTTTCATTGATGCACGGCCGCCATAACTTATTTTTTAAATAATATCTGCTCGGTCTCATGAATTTTTAACGAAGGCCGCAGGTTGTGCACCCCTGCTCTAGAATGAGTAAACAACTAAAGCTAAGTGGTGCGGCTTACCCCAGACTAAAAGCCAACAGGGATGAAAACTTAACGAAATATGATTGGTCCATAGATGCATACGTATAGAAGGCAAAAAAGATAGGAAGAGCAAATGATGGGAAAGGTGGCGAACAAGCACAAAAACAATTTGTGAGTGTTAGATTTTGAATTTCAAGTTGTTGTTATATTTCTTATATCTTTACTGACCACCGACATGATCTTCTTTCATTTAAATTGTAAGAAAATTTGAGGAGTGGCAAAGGCGGCACTTTATGGTCGGCACTGGATGGCACTTAGCCTCGCTACTGGTGTGAAAACCTAACTCAAGAGCAAACGACATGTTTAGTTATGAATGTGATGAAGGATTTTATTAAAAAGGACGCTAATCGAAACTGTTGAACAATTTTGCAATGGCTGTACTGAACAAAGTTGTTCAGTCCGGTTACCTTTGAAATTTAAGACATAGGCAATAACTGCTGAGCAATAAAAAAACGGATGTCCTAAGTGGTAGATTTTGGTAATACAATTTTCGAAATATGCATATGGCTAATGCTAACGAACGCACGGAATAACACTTTGCACGAGTAACTGGAAGAAGTCCAAAGCAATAGTTAGATAACGTTTGTAGGTCACGATGGAGGCTGCATTAAGTCAACATTTCTCAACCAGGGTCGGTTAAGTCTATTTGGCCTGTTTTATCAAAATGGTTCAGTCCCTCTAGCGTGCACCGCTCCAGTGGTGACGGAGTCAAGGTTTGAAGCCTTTCATATATCCAAAAAGAAATAACCATTTCTGGAACGTGAAGTGAGCAATTAAACATTCTTTACGTTACTGCAATTAGAATACTAAATTTATAATTATAGCCTACAGTACTATAAGCAGTTTATACACTTTCTTTTAGTTAACAGGGATACTACATGAAGTAACATACATAAATATTTACATCTGTGAAGAGGTATGCTACCATAACTTTTTTTAACTTTTTTTCTGAACCCCTGGAGTGAGTAAACGGTTAAAGATATGATGAGAGCAGTGATGAGAATGCTGGCGAACAAGCATAAAAAGCAAGATTCTTAATCGGGTATAAAACAAGACCCATTCACCTTGTGAATTTTAGATTCTGACGTTCTAGATGCTTTATTATTTCTTTTGCCTTTAATATACACGAAACATGATCTTCGTTCGTTTCAATCTTTTGTAAGAAAATTTGAGAGGTGGAATAGGGGGCAGTTTTATGATTGGCCCCGGGCAACACTTAACCTCACTATTGGTAATAACCCATAATTAAATTATTTGTGTGCTTTAAGTGAGTATCAAGTTGAGCGCCTCCTCTGAATGCAACTCGCAGCTCTGAAGATTCGGTCATGGAATGCCTAAAATATGCTGGCTGGGCAGGTCCTTCCGGATATTTTCACAGGAAAGAAACCCAAAACCCGGTGGAGATTACAGGAGGTCATCTCTTTGAGGATTGTTTACGCCGTAGTAGAGCAAGCAGAATTCGCAAAATCTGTTGATAAACGTGGAGTGTTTGAGTCTTCACACGACTGCTGGTCCATTACCCTCCAAAAACGAAATGCGAACTGGAAGATTGTATGAACTCCGCTGCTTTACTCGAAGAGCGAATTAAACCTAAGTAAAGATTTTTCTGAAAAAAGTCAGCAATTTGCAATGTTTATCCTTAAACACGACGCATAAGTCATTTGCAGTATCTTTACGCCAGCACTTCAAAACCTCTATTCGAAAACTGTTCCAAAAGGAAATACGTTAAGAAAACTTGTAATACTGAACAGAACATTGCCTTCGGCACACCGCTTTCAACTTTCAATTGTTTGATGTCTCCTCTCTTCCCAGATACTTGTCCAGCTCTGAACGTTTCAAGGAGCGTGAGAGTCATCCCACAAAAAGATACGTACTTCACCGACGATGTTGTCAAATTTAGTTGTCAGAACGCAAATCTGACATTGGACGGATTAAGCTCGTTGATTTGTTCGAGCGACGGAATTTGGTCAGGAAGGATTCCGCTTTGCAAACGTTAGTTTTGTTAACTGCATTGTATAGTTCTTTGATTTTCACCTGCTTCTATAGATTTTTCTAATAAAGATAGTAGTCATACTAGCAGAACTAAAGATAATTGAGTGTTCAAAGAAGTTGCCAGAACTAGGCAGAAATTCACTATTTCTTTATTGTATCAGACAATATATCCAGGAGCTTTGCAATGCTATACATTCAGTAATAAATCAGTCACCAGAACGAAAAATATGTTACGAAATTTAACATTTGATCCAACGTAACTTGTAATGAGAAGAAAAGCATCAGTTTTCACTTCATCACTGCTTAGCTGAGCATATTCACCAATTTACATGAAGTTTTTGGAACTATATTTGGGTGATTTTGAAAGTATCGCTTAAGATTGCGCACTGACGTCTGAAATAGCGGCAAAACTACAATTTTCTTATTATGGTTTTGCACTGCAGTTGAAAACTCATCATTTTAGACCATAATCAGTAATCTGTTGATCTTAATCGGAAAATTGTCTCAATTTTAACGATGATAATACAATTAGTGTATTTACAGCTGCAAAACATCTCGTTGATGTAGGCTAATCAAACTACAAGACAGTCTTAGACCACTTGTAGATATATTTCCCTTTTTTGCCCAAGTGTGAAATGTGAGCAGAATGATAAACAGTGGATTAAACCTACGTGCATGTTCGCAGCCTACAGTTTTAACCTTGTGTTGACCGACCCAACACAGTCTTTTAGAGCAGGGGTGGGCAATTAATTTGACGCAGGGGACACTTTGAAAAGGTCGTCTTTTGAGGAGGGCCGTGTACCTTATATTGGACACAGAAGCAAGGTGATGAAAATACAAGTCTCGGCTGAAGTTCGCCTCAGCATTAACATTTACTGTGATAAGTTGGAGGAAATTTCAGATTTAAAGATTTTTCCTGAATGTTTTCGCCGGCTACTGAAAACGCTGTGGCGGGCCACACATGACCCGCTGGCCGTTAATTGCCCACCCCTGATCTAAAGAATCAGAATAATTTGAAAATGCCTTGTGCAGGAAGAAAAACTCGCTGTTCATTTCGCAGTAAATCTCGTAACGTGAGCCATTGAAGTAAATTTTAACAATGGAAAAGAAAGGCAAGCTGCATTCGCACGTATGTCCTCACGTGTTGTATTTTGTCAATTGATTCTGTAGAATGTAACAGACAATTGATTGGAGACTGCCAGCAACAAACGAGCCATTGATTTAATTACGAACAGGAGATATAAACTGTCTCGTTAGCGTTATTCCAAGCGAACTCCCTTCCGGGTTTCTCAAGAGTTTCAGTCGCGCTTCATCATTCATTTTGTTTTCTGCGCAGCTCAAGGGTGTTTCATTAGAAGGCACCCACAAGGAATTACTATGAACTATATACCTGAAAAGGAGTATCGCCCAGGAGAGAACATCACATATTTTTGCAACAACCGTCCAGAAAACCAACTGACTACAGTTTGCATCATGAACGACCAGTGGCAACCTCCGGTTACATCTGGATGTACCTGACTTTCAACTTGTTGAAAACACCTGAAATATCTAAGATCTTATCCAAGAAACTGCTTATTGTACATTTTGCTAATTCTTCTTGTCGTGTTGCTTGAGTCAATCTTTGTTCTCTTAACATTTAGCCAGGTTAAATTTGAGGAGATGCATTGAGCAGCAAGTTTTTCGTTTGATCATGTAAAACCATCAGACCATAACCCTATTTAATGGGTCTGTGCAACATACAGCCTGCTAGATGATTTGAAGACATTCTACATTTCAAAAAAAATTATGTGTAAACCTATTATTGAAGTGAATTGGAATTTCAATAATATTTTCTTGCAGACCTGAAGCTGATAGCAACAATATAATTAATTTTTGGTCCTTCAACCAATGCATATAAGAGTTGAGTTTCATAAAAATTGCGTAACTTCACACATTATCAATTACTACAATAATTGATGATGCAACAATCAAATGTAAGCACTATTGCGCCCTCAGTGGCTGGCTCTGTCTGTGTTTACTGCACGTCGTTCATTGTGCTGCTGTTACTGCAAGTGTTGTACAGTATATGATTATCCTGCTTGGCTAATAAATGTATTTGATTAGACGCATCGCAGTGTCTAAAAACAAACGATGAAAGATTGAAAGTGAGGGCCAACAAGTGTTTTAATTTAGAATAGGGCTACCATACTGTCATCATTTTTCATCTTCTAAATTTTAGAAGGGACAAACAAATACTTATTCATCGTCTCAAACGCGAAAATACCGTGCCTTGTTTGTTAAAAAGTTGTGTCGGTTCCGAAAATAAATTTACGGCCACATTTTAAGACGAACATCCCTAGCCTCGCTGAGTTAGATGCGTATGTAAAGAGCACAAAAGCGGAGAGTTTAATTGGTTAGTCCTCTCTTCACTTCGAACAAACTTTGTTTTAATCTTCCAGGTAATGATAGCGTTACTGCTACAGAGTTAGTGACCTAGAATCAAGAAAATTGCTGCAGAAGAAAAACGTTGCACTGAGGTGGTGGAGTTGGTATTTGTATGTTTGCCGAGTGCAGTTGTTTCTCTTTATCCTATAAATATTACGAAGTTTCAAAGTGTCAATCTTTTTGATACAACCATACAAAGAAGAGTAAAAGATATTACAGAAAATTTAATTGACCACTGACCATGTGAAAGAAAATGTTAAGGCTTTTCTTTTTGTTCCTTGGCTGCCCATGATTGATTGATTTATTGTTTCATATGACTCAGCTAATAAGCATAAAAATTCAAAACGCCATTATGCTTAAAAGTTATCTAATCTCAGTGGAAATTAGAATAAATAAGAACACAGTGGCAGAAGAACAGTGGCGTAACTAGCGGTTTGAGCCAGAGGAGCAAAGCGTAGCTTAAGGGGGTCCGTTGGCTACCGTTAAGGGGGCCACTAGCCAACACTCAGAAAAACATTTACAACTGATAATGAATCCGGATGTGGATCTCTCCAGCCTACTCCCAAAAAGACACGAAAACACCCAGAAAAATGCAAAAAAAAACAACAACCTGAAAACCAAAAGAACACTACACATCAAAAGGGGGGCGGTTTTGGTGCCCCCCGTCGGTTACGCCACTGCAAAAGAACTGATCAAGGTAAAGAGACTGTCACACAGGATTGGTGGAAGACGATGGAGGTCATCTAGTCAACCAAAAATAGGTACAGTGAAAAAAATACAAAGTGAGTACAGTGAAAAAAACAAACCGAACAAACACACGACACGGTGAGGAAAAATTACAGATGAAGAGAATGCCTTTTTACACAAGGGAGTGGATCTAGTCTCATTTTGAGAAAATTCGGTGTGATCAAGACATACTAGGGACAGTATTTTAGAACCTTTTTATGGTTTTTAGGATCTAAACGTGACTTTAAATATCTTGAAGATCTGAACGTGACTAAAACATTTTTTCTTCGTTGAAGTTTATCTGAAAATCTGCATAGTCGACTTGTTTCAGCATCATCAAGGAATTAACTTTACAGAATATTCTGATGACAGCTTTATGTTAAACATATTTAAACGTACTCTGAATGGACTTCAGCCCTGGCTGAAAAATCCTCTTCTGCCTAACAGCAGTGCTGCTAACCAAATTTCCAAAATATGGAACTGTAAACACATATTGCTTCTTTCAGCAAAAAAACGTTTAGTTTAGACACAATTTTTGCTTTATTTCGAATAATATAATAAAGCAAAAATTGTGAGCTTATTAAATATGGCTCTAGAATGGTTGCGACACATTCAAAAACAACGAGTAATGTGAGTGCGTGTAGAATAATATGCATATTCTGTCAACAAACTTCGTCAAAACGTTGATTTGGAAACGTGAAGATGTCTTCATATTGTGACATCACAAACAGCGCACACGCGGGAATAATGACCCACCATATGCCATTGATCAATACTAGGGTTTGGAAGGGGGGCATACAATCAAGCAGTTGCCCCGGGCATCACCAGACCTCTGCACGTCCTTGTGTTAGGTGATGTAATAATGTCCGGTTGGGGCGTTGCTAAAGATTGTACAAAAAAATNAAAAAGATTCAGCTAACTTTGACTATCAGAATTTGAGTGGGGGAACAATATAAGCCCCGAACTACCGGACCAGTAATGTTTACTAGCCTGTGGTCGAATGTCTTCTCTTCCCTTGTCCAATTGATATTTGACTAGAGTTGGGCAAAATGGCTTTGGCTTGGGACAAAGGTGGAAATAATGGGGGGAAATTGCCCTCAAGCAGGTGTGTAAAAATAAACACGGGGGCACTTTATCACCTGGTATTTTATCCAGACGTTTTGAATAAACATTCCATCGATCTACTCACACGATGACCACATTTCCTAGTTTTTTAGGCTTCCAATCTACTACTTCTAAAGATAAAAACAGAAAAGAATTAAAAATACTTTAAAAATTAAATTTTAATCCGTAACTTGCCACCCTTCAGAAGATCTCGACTGGAACCCGGAGCCCCCAGCCCCCCTTGTACGCCACTCTTTGTAAGGTATACTTGTGAGCTGTTAGTTTGCAGGGAAATCGGAGATAAGCTTAAATGCTCCATACATTTAATCTTTGCAATAAAAATAATGACTTTTACTCTCTGTGATTATGTACCTAATTATGGGCGTGGGTAATTCCAGTTTTCACTTTTTTCGTAATGTTATCGAAAACGTACCAGACAGACCCATTCATGCTTGCCTGATGCGTTAATGGGCCTGTCCTGGCTATTTTTTTGCCGATAACGAAGTGTTTCATTTCAGAAAACCGTTTGAAACATTCATTGATGTCCTGCATACGCTACGCATAGCCTGCTTTATTGAAGGAAAAACAATCTTGACAAGGCTGATTGGTGCTATGATTAAGCAATGACGCAATGGACAGTTACTGTATGGACTTAAGCAAGTACGTTTCAATATTTTTTTCGGCAGAAAAGTTGTTAAGGTCTTTAAAACTGTTTCCCATTTTCAAATGGTTTTGTTGTTTCAGTGTGAGAGCT
>JGI24021J15306_10000356_pt1 | contig 32539 bp, 23 predicted proteins | sample Ectturendosymbi1_FD_15306 | JGI IMG/M metagenome (IMG submission 15306)
GTTCCTGGTGCTGGCGGTCCTGTAAGTCCAATTGTTCCTGGTGCTGGCGGTCCTGTAAGTCCAATTGTTCCTGGTGCTGGCGGTCCTGTAAGTCCAACTGTTCCAGGTGCCGACGATCCTGCAGTTCTAAATGGCTCCGCATGAGATCAAAGAACTTCTATATCCATCGTCCCTTTGTTTGGTGGAGATTCTGACTGCGACGACTCGGTCAGTGGAATCCCATCCTCGTCACCAATGTTGTATTTTTCGTTAAATACAGCACAAACACGGACGGTACCGACGAGCAAGTAACAATCATAGTAGATGGTTCGAACTCAATCATAGAATGGCGTGAGAGGCAGCGCACTAACTAATGTTCTGTGTACGATTGCCGATCAGCGGACTCGAAAGAACGTAGGTGAGGTAAGGCACGCTCATTCCACAACGAAGTACGCCGATTAGATGATTACCGTGAATGAATTACATGATTACAGTAACTGGATTACACGATCACAACAGATAGCGTCACTAATTCAAGCTTCTTTCTCCCTTCATTTTCGAGAATAGTTTTAAACATCAACAGTAGTTTGTCAACAGATACAAAACCTAAATTTGGAAGGATTGCTTGAGAATCAAAACAGGCTCGTTTAACCCGCAAAGATTTTTCATCATAGTCCACAACATTGGCCCGCCATGTCGGTTGTCGGAGTGTTCTTGCAGCTGAGATGGCTTCAAATTTGCGTTGGAGAAAATACTTTCACAGAGCATGCACTGAGTTTTTTTGCAAATCCTCAGTTTTCTGATGCAAGTGAAACCGAAACGAACGTAGTCATCATTCCATTTCCTTTTCCGCGCCATGACGAAGGGTTTTGGTGATAATCAGAAAAGCTTCTGTTATTTTCTCCACTCGCAATTACGTAGAGCAGACTTTCACGTTTCTCCAAGCTAAAAAAACACTTTCTTACAAAAACTACAATTCACTCTAATACGAAAGGTAGTGCAAACGAGTCCTTTACGATAGATTCACCTCTGAACTATCTACTACGAATGATGAAATGCGGAATCCACTTGTATATATGCTACGCTCAGACTATCCTACAATTGTCCACAAAATTATATATATGCTACGCTCAGACTATCCTACAATTGTCCACAAAATTATCCCGTCACCCAAAAACAATGGAATATCTTAATCTGAGCAAAAACGACTACAAGCACATAAATAAAAAGATTGTATTGCAGTTAATGTTCACGCGAATAACTAATATCGAGACACGTAGGTTCGAAGGAACCTTGCGTTTTTATCTATAATCCATTGCAAAAGAAAACAAAAAAGCAGGAGAGTAATAAATACTGTCATGAAGCCGACTGCTTCTCACACCCCCAGGGGATGCGAGCACTCCTATTTGGGAACCACTGACCTAGAACGACCACGTTGCTTTCTAGATGCATGGTTTAACTTCACTGCATTAAACGAAGCTGAAAAACAACACCAAGATCCACAAATGATGTCAGAAAACATTTCTTATTTCTGTCACATTTATATGATACATTTTAGACACACTTTTGCGGAACATTTTCCGCATATTGCTTCTTTATATGTGAAACATATTGATGTTATTCTGTTGCGACATTTGGAAGTTGAGCACGTCCTTCGCATTTTTGTAGGTTTCAGTTCCTTTCTTTTTATTGTTATTTTCTGCAAAAACTGCTACGTCTGCGTGAAGAGTGCTTGGCATGACTACAGACTTTGCTTTATTGCATTGGCAACAAGTCGAGGTTGTGCTTGTTGACGAAGAGGTAGTTTTGAAAAGTGTAGTTTCATGCAGCTGTTCCTTTGCCTGGGCAGTTCTCTACGTTAGAGCGTAGTTTCTATTTCTGTCTGCATCAGTGGAACAGCGGCGAAAATTGCTCGGTTCAGGTATATAAAATAAAAATATTAATTATAATCTTGAAAATCAATTTCATGCATCATTAGATTGAAACGACACGTTACTCAAGCTCTTCTTCGTTCAAATGCTAAGCAAAGTGAGCAGCACCTCCCACGCTGAGCATGCGTAAGCAACAATGGATGCAGAAATCTAACTTTTTGAAATCAATGTTGAATGTGACAGGTTTTAAACAAAGCATTTTTGACTTTCAACTTGTAACCCGATTTTGCTTGTTTTTTATTTATAATTTTGAGAGCTGTTGCAACTTATGCATAAAACAGCTTGCGAAAAACGAAGCGCTTTTTAGCATTTGCAAATGTCAACCGTTGTTTCGTTTGCGTAAAAAAATGTGAAACTACCGACATACTGCTAACTTACGAAGCAGTGCGGCATATGCGCTGTCTATTTCGTTTAGGACATCGTAAATTGTTTTGATTGGTTTTGTGGCACGTGTTTGTCTTTCAAAATTCGTTGCCCAGCGAAATAATGTAGTATACACGCTTTACGTAACAACACTTAATTATTGGGCCCGTTATTGCTTTGTAAAACTAAGCCCAGGACAACGTTCCATTCAGTCCCAGCCGCATCCGCGGTGAAGTTGAAACCCAGCACGCCTATTTTTAGTACCGGGTTCCTTCACTAGATTGTTACCCATGTCTTATTTGGCTACTGATCCTTGCCAGCAATGGTCTAACAGGCATTAATTGTGAAACTGAATCGCTTTGGCTAATATGCCAAGCTAAAATGCCGGTCGTTTCAAAACCGAGCAGCATTCCTTGTTTGTCATTTTCACGCACAGGTTAAGCGCTTCGCAGAATTCATCATATACGAACAAATATTTTTGTTTGATGTAAAGGTGAAAATTTCTTTTGAAAAAAACGGTTTGCTCATAAAGTTTCGCATTTATAGTGCGTTCCAAGAAAGCTGTTATCCTACAAGTACTTTCGCGTGCGAATGGTCTTCAAACAAAAACCATTTAGTTTTGGGGTTTTAGTTGCCAACAGTTGAGACATCAAGAAATTGAACTCGTATCTCCTGTACCACTGTGATTAGCGAGAGTTGAGAGTTGAAAGAAAATTCAGTCTGCATGCTGAAAACAGAATCTTGGGCTCACGCTGTCGGCAAACCTGAGGCATGTAAATTTATGTCTTGCAACACATATTCACCAGTTTATATTTGTGAAGGTTTGTGCTTCTATACCTTCAGCCCCTTACCTTTAAATACACTCTGACTATAAGGGTTTTGTTTGAAAACATTTTTCAACTGACCTCTCTCTAGAGTTCATACTAACAAGCTTTAAACGACAAATTCAACAAAACTGTATTTCAAATTCGATCTGTCCTTTTTGAAAGTAATCATTTACTGACAAACAAAAGGCTGAAACAGATCTTTTCACAACAGGACGAAGAGTCACCGCTAAAATTGAAGAAAATCTTCAATAGACAACTTTTTGGCCATTTGTTCAGAAGTTGCCAAACGACGCAGTGAAGTTTAATTCACCTGTTGTGAAAAGATCTGCTTCAACCTCTTGTTTGTCAGTAAAGAGAATGGAAAACGGAGCTTCCTGTCCAGCTTAGCGCCTTCTGTACTTTCTCAGCCGTGTGTATGAGGCGCTGTTTGTAAAAAAAATTTCATCATAAAAAAACAAAAAATTATGGGATCGGAGCAAAGACCGGTTTGAAAAAACTGACAATTTTGCGGTATTTGAATGCGAACCCATTGCAGTTAAATCTGTTCCAATTCAGCTAAATCTGTCCGAATTAGCAGTTTTTTGTGTTAAATGTGTCCGATGCACGGACACATTTGACAACGGCGCCCCACACGTATGGTATGGAGGAGCTTTCGCGAGGTGACAATTAGACTGTTACGCAGCCCTAAGTCAGAAAATTTGACTGCAATACATGACGAGCTGTCATGTCACAAAAAATACGCAAAATTACAAGGAAAACGTTGGATTCGTTGACGATTTTCGGCATGTGTACGCTAAGCGAGAAGTGTAGGCCTACGATATAGTTGTAAAATGTGACTAGCTGCAGATAAAACTTGAAAAGAAACAAACAAACGTTGAAACGAATCGTCAACACTAGTCTTCAAGCGGTCTGCTGAATAATCCTTTTCCCGGAAAAAGCGAACCTAACTATGTTGACAGTAAAGAACTTGCTTGAAGAAAAATAACTTTTCGTGCTTTGTCCTGCATACTTAGAGGTGGTGATAATGTCTAAAACAGTGGTTCCCAAACTGTGGTACTCGTACCACTAGTGGTACGCGAAGGCCTTCAAGGTGGTACGCGAGATCCTTTTGTTCTTCTACACAAAAGGAAGACATTTTGTTTTTCTTTATCGCGTTTTGTTAATAAATTCCTGCATTTTTGTGTACTTACTTTATTAGTTTCGAAAAATGGCCATTCTGATTTCTCACAGCCATTTTGTTCATGCCGCATTTGTGTCAAGTCTGGTTTGCCAAACTTTTGATCGAATGATATTAGGTAGAATGAATTTTCCTGGAACAAGGTGTTTTCAAGGTGGTACGCCGTGAAAATACAGGGCCCACAAATGGTACGCGATCAGAATAAGTTTGGGAACCGCTGGTCTAAAAGATCAATGGGAGGCAGACAAATGCATTTCTTCTAATTTATCTTTGTAGATTCAAAATGAAGTAATTGCTGCAGATGGCAGACGAGAACGGATGAAATACCATTGCAAAATTTGGTAATGTAAGGCAGTGCAGAGAACTTACAATGCACCGACCTAAACATGAGGTGTTCAAGCTCTGTGCGACGGTGGCCTTCAATGAACAACAGTGAGGTTAACTAGCTGGTTGATGACACACTTTGGGCTGTGAAGCTAATATGATGTGCATGCGAGAATTACGTGGTAAAAAAATTTGATAGCCTTAAACAACAGGAAGGGCTGTGTCGACTTAAGAATGTTTATGAATACGTAATATGACATCGATGCGATATTCACCGTCCAAAATTAGCTGACGTTAGGCTTCTTCTGAGTTGCCAGAAGGTGGAGAAAATATCGTCACATAGATTTGTGATTTCAAAATTTTTGACATAAAATCAGCGCGTTGAAGAGCTTAACTGTTTTTAAAAGCAATCCCAAAGAGTTAAAATTGTCCTAGGTGCTACTTGTCTGGGTGGCAACTGTCCACGGTGGAAACTATCCAGTGGCTGTTGTCCAAAGAGGCAATTGTCCTTGGTGGCAGTTGTTGTGGGTGGCCATCGTCCTTGGTGGCAGTTGTCCGGGTGGAAGTAGTCCTAGACCTAGCAGCATCACTAACGAGTGAAAATCGGCTGGAAGCTGGTTACTTCTTGCGTTTCATAAGCATCCCACGCCTTCAGGCGTGATTGACAGGTTCGCTGCAGCCACTACTCGATGCTTTCAGTTGCTTGCGTGATGCCCAGATATAGTTTTTTAATCGTGACGTTCGAATTATAATCTGAGTTCATGACACAGCATGCGTTAGTATAGAAAAAAATATTGAAACGCTATGTATAATTAAAGTATTCAAACGCTTCGCAATAAAAACTTGAAAACGTTTAGCCTATAATTACACTATCCATCTAGCTCGTATAGCAGCTACCCAGTGCTGGATAAAAGTTAGAAATGCGTAAGTTGATCATGTATTACAACTACTGAATAACAGTTAGCTGCACTACTTGGAAACTTCGTGTTTTATAAACTCACTTTTTAGCATTATTCCAGTGATAAACGCCAAACCAGCTCAAAAGTATGTGCAGCAGCCAGTATAAAAGTCGTGTGGCCGAATTTGACAGTTCGCCCAAAAATGGAACTTGCATGCACATAATATGAAGTGACAAGCGAGTATGGTTTACATATTTCCAAACTCAGCCTTTTTATGCTTAAACTTTGCCCCCTATCAAAATTACTCACTACGCCACTGCACCAGATCTACAAACAATATGACACAATGCTTCAATGATGAATCCTAAGACCATAACTGAGAAATGTAACGTTGAGAATGCAGATATCCCGTTATTTTAATTGGTCAATTCGGTTTAGCAAAATTTTTTAAAAGTTATTCTTAAGCAAGAAACAAAAGAAGTGATTTGAAGATGGAAATATACAAGGACTAAGTTTATTTAAGGTGTAAGTGTTTCAAACGTGAAAAAACCTCCAACCCATTTTCTCAAAATAAACTTGTATGCTTCGGCTAATGTCGAACAGTTGTATAGAGTGTGAGAAGTGCGTCTGACCAGCACTTTGCAATGTGTATTGTTTCAGCATATTAACAAGCCAATCACACAGACATAAGAACGAACCATCAGGCGCGTGTGGGGCCCACACAGACGCCAATTTCAAAATAAAACAAATCAAAAAATCTTTGAAGACTATCGCAAGCTTTACAAATACAGGAAATTTTTACATTTTTGAAATTGCTGGGCGAAAGCTTTATTTTAGTAAATCGCAGGAGTACCTGGCTACTCACTGATTCAACTTACAAAATCTTGCATCATGTAGGGTAGCCTTGTACGCTTGAAAAAGATCGCACTTGGTGTTGGTCAGAACTTCCTGCAAATTATATTTGCCAAACTAGCAGCTAAGCTACGCCAAAAAAAGAAAACGCAATGTGAAAAACAACTGCCCCCGCTCCAGCAGCATTATTGGCACGTGTATTTTAAAAACTCAACGAGTTTCAGGAATCTGTAAAAAATTACTATTCTGACGCTAAAACAAACAATAAATAAAACCCCCTCACACGAAACAATTGCTTTATAATGTTCTGCTTTTCAACAACGCATCAGCGCAACAGCCTAAGCGGACAACAGTCATATTGGTGAAATGTTCTGCGTTTTCGAAGGCGATAAAAACTTTGATTTATACCTTTCCCAGTCACTTCTTGGAAAATGGCATGACAAAACGAAAACAACAAGTTTGAAAACATGGATAGCAGTTAACAGATGATGCTTGGCGGTCGCAAGGGTTTGTTTTCAGCCAACCGAAAAGTGTTTGTAAAATCTTGGAATCTAAATCTGCGTGCTGCGTTTTAACCACATGACCAAAATGCAGAAAATCAAACGTTAATGGTTTGTGGTCAGCGTTGAGTATCAGCATTTTTGCTGAACAAAGCACAGAACCAAGGGATTTGATGAAAGTTTTCAAGCTAAAATACAATATTGTTGAAAGTTAAGATGCCGTGCTGGTTCTTGTATCTATTTCAAACAAATTGTAGGAATAAAAATTTCTGCCAATTTTATCCAAGTGTCAACTCAACGGAGGTAACAGTCGTAGTCTTGGAATATTTTGAGATTTCCAACTTTGCGGAACCTCCACAGTTTTATGATCAATACAAAAACATGAACAAACATTAAAAAGCAGGTAATTTCAAGAACCATCATGAATATCTTCAAATGGCAAATTTGATTTAATAACCAAACATCTTAACCTGAACACTGACGTTGATGACTACGAAACACATGGAGGTTTCAAAATATTTTTGCAAAAACACCTGCAAAACCTTGGCGGAGAAAACTACGACGAAACTACCCAGTTTTTATACGGAATGATAAGCCTGCAGTGTCAGAGGCAAAAATTCACAACACTTCACCGTTTTCAACGTGCAGTTTGGCGTTTCGCACTAAGCAAGCAAGGTAAGAAAAAGTTACGTATGTTGGACGCTCACTGCTCGCAACCGACAAAGAGTACAACATTGCAATCATTCAAGTGAAGTTAAATTTTTACTTGATTGGTCTGAAAGCTTTTCACATGCAAATTCATTACCACACTGATTTTTGTAGAAGCAAATTACTTCATCAACTGTACCACATTTCTTGAACTAAAGACTTAGATATTCGTTTCATTCCATACTAAAAGTTCGTCAGCCTGCAGTACTGATCACTTCAGATGGCTTTTCTTTAATATTCCGCAGTTAAAAAACACTTGGATCACTCCGCAAAAAAAGCCATCAACCGAATTATGATTGTTAACTTGATACTCACGGCCAGGGCTGGTACAAGTTCCGTCACGTGTTTGAGCAGTATGCAGGTTGTGAGGCGGTTTTCTCGTGTTTTGCTACTCTCTTGCTTTGGTATTTGCACGAGGAACGACAATAGCTGATCGACCCCTACTTCGAAGCGCGACAACACAGCTTGGAGTCTAGCAAGTAAGCATCGAATTAGCCAGGTGACACGCCCGCATGCAACAAAGGATTGCGCTGCGATTTTATCAGCGGTATTTGGAGGTTTTAGTAATCTTAACTAAATTACACATTAATAGCAAAATCAAAAAGCACTGGTTTATGTGTCGGATCCTGTTCAGATAAGCAAAATATAAACATGCTTTTGTGCAACATGTGATGCAGTTTCGATCTGTGTTTCGCATGCCTTATCATCTGTAACGTTACGTACAAAGTTGCTAACGGGTAAATATTCTGATTCCAGCTTATACCGAAATATGCTTTGTCTTTGCACAATATTCTGGAAAGAAATACAATCAATAAATTTGTCCAGTTTTTTCTATCAACATACTTTAGTAATCGTTTCTTATAACAGTCAAAAACATTAATCAGGCAAGCATAGGCGTAGACAGGGGGACCCGGGGGAACATACCCCCCAAAATTTTTAGCATATCTAGTCATTTTGTGCTTTGAGAAACGGCGTCCAAACAAAAATACTGTTGCTCGCCTAAAGTCAAACATTTTCGCCCCCAAATTTTTGAGATGGCTACGCCACTGCAGGCAAGCACGCGTGCTCCGCCGTACGTGTTTGAATCCATACGGCATCCGTTCCTGGTGCTTACCCAAAAAAGAATTCTGAGGAATCGGTCAACTCCTCCACGCAGTCGAGTCGCGCCTGTATAGTGTCTACGTCGTTGGGGGGTTGCAAGATGTTACAACGAAGCTTTCTTGCTCCACTGATTGACTTAGTTCGATTTAAAACACCATACAGCGTTTTATCGCTCCTGAAAGCATTTTGTATATGCTGTAGTTACTGTCGTTACCACGACTATGCAAAAACAGATGTACGCCCACTCGTAGCACGATTGCGCATAAATATTAAGCTCTGTGATAGAAAGTGAGATACTGATCTCACAGACATGCGCATGAAATAAAAAATGAACATGTCTACAATTTTTCTTATCGTTGTTAATGTTTCTCTTCGTACATAGCACAGTTATGTCTAACAATAACAAACCACACGGCATGAATTCAGATGGGCAAGGCCATTAAATCAAGCCCTTCAAAATTATTAAATAAATAACACAAGAATGTGAACAAAAGACAAGTGAAAGCAGAAATAATTTCAGCAATAACAACCAAATATCTTAGATAAGGTTTGATAACAGACAGAAATGCAATTTAGCACAAACTTAATAATACAACATAGGCAAGGGAAAAGTTACTGGTAAATATTTGAAATAGGACATAAATATTAGAAAAATGAGGAAATTCATATTGTTAAATTTTAGATCAATTCAAACCAAACTGTGTCAGTTAACATAACGCAAATGCAGACAAAACAAACTAGATGCGCGTTTAAACAGAAACTTGGAAATAAGCAATGCGATCAAGCAGTAACCACTTCGTTGATGCAACATCACAGTTCACGTCACGTTGCAGAAGTAGTAACAGTGCGCTATCACGATTACCCAATCTCCATCAGAACACCTAAATCCACTCACATTAGTACGAACGTATCAATGACGAGCAGCATCAACACTAAACTCGCACAGACAAAACGGAAGAACACCAGCACCATCATTCCCAAAATCTAAGCTTTAAAAATGTGCAATAACTAGTACAGGAACAAAACTGGAGCACAATTGAGCAAAAATTCAAAGAAGTATTTCCTAGAGCACAAAAGCATTGAAAAGAGATATATTAACAGCATCACTTGTTCCAGCAGGTATTTCTGTAGGTTGAACAAGACTGATAATGATTTATTTCTTATATCTTTGGGAGTATTGTTCCACAGAGACTTGGCCCTGTGGATTGTACAATCCTTTGCGTTAAAAGTTTTTTAGATGAAATTGTAATGAGATTATTATTAGTAGCCATGCAAGTAAGATAAGGATGCCTGTCGGTGATATGTCGATAACTAACAGCACGAGATATTACCTGGAAAACAATTTTGTACATAAATTTCCTTAGCTCGTATTCATAAATTTGACTAATCTGAAATAGTTTACATGAATGGTATAATTCTAGCATAGGGATGTGAGAAGCTTTAGTTATTTTACAAATACAGCGTACTGCACCTTTATGATTCGTAACCTTTTCTCTGCCACGCCTCCCGCAAGTAATTGTCTTTTGTTTCAAGCACCCCTGATGTTAAATAGGTAATTTGGAGGAAACACGTTCCAGTTCACAAACTGCACATGCTGTAGAGCACGTAAGGGCTCGTGCCCCCCGGAAATTTGTTGACACCCCCTGGGGAGGCGTGGCTCCCAAGTTAAGAACCACTGCTTTAGATGAATTAAATAGGATGTACAGTAGGTAAATTAAGATTGCGTAGTGAAGATGAGAATAAATTATGGAGAAGTAGACTTCACGCAATATATTAATATCAGCATATGGTTGAAGCTTGAAGAGGGCGTAGCATCCTTGAGCAGCTTTCTTTCCAACTAAAGCAATCTGTTCTTTCCATGTTAAAGTGGAAGCGATTATGGTGCCTAAGTATTTATTTGGAATTAACTTGCTCTAATGGGACATTGTTGCAATTAATGTTCATAATTGCATGTGTGTTAGGATTGCTAAATAAGAGTGTTTTGGTTTTGGACAGATTTAATGTAACTTCATTCTTTTGCAACCAACCGTATATTCTGCAATCAACTGCATATTAAAAATTTTTTTTTCTGCAAATGAGTAGGAGCGTTATCAGAAATAAGTAATGCGGTGTCATCAGTAAAATATTACAAAAATATTTGGATGACAGGGGGAGATCACTATTAGCATATATAACAAAAAATAGCACACATTAGCATATAACAAAAATAGCACAGCACCACGAATCGAAACTTGCAGCACAGCACAAGTAATTGGTTTCTTGTCATATTGAACTCCATCTGCATAGACGAATTGATGTCTGCTCTGTAAATAGGATGTGAAAAGGTCTAAAGCGAAACCACGAACTCCATAATGCTTGAGTTTGTTTAGTAGTATTGTGTGATTTACAGTATCATATACTTTTTTCAAATCAAGAAAACGCCATGAGTGTATTGTCCAGAGTCATTTTGATGCATGATATAGCTATGAAGTTGGTTTAAAGCCAGAAATGTAGAAAGCCCGGATCTAAACCAAATTGGTGATTTGTAATAAAATAAATATTAACTTAAGCGAATCAAGAAAACACTTTCTGACAAGAAGCTTTTGCTCACCGTTGCCTTTAACCAATAGTGTTTTAAAAAAAACGCTTTCAAGAAAAATGTACCACGCCAATGAAACTTGGTCGAGTAGAAACAGTTCCCAAATTCGCAGGAATTCAGGATGGCACTCACTTCGGATGTTTGGAGTTCACCACCAACTCCAGGGCAGAGGCCGTTTTAGCGTCGATCAGTGCAGTACGTTCACTCACTTTGAAAACGACGCGCAGAGACTGAGATGCGAAGATCGTATTTTGTATAAATTCGACGTATTTTACGAGGGCAGCGCTTGCCGCAAGACAATAATACCTGTAAATCAGATTTAAAACAAGTTTTTCCGAAATGTCTTATTCAAATAAGCTTCAGATCAACGCAACGTTTATCGCTACTGATCTCATGGCATGAAGAAAAGGGCAATCTAAAGCGCGCTGTCCACTGGTGCGTAACACCACGTATAAGCAATCGATACCGCACGTTACGCGTGTTCTCTGCAGTAAGTTCGGTGGACTAACGCATCTGTTGAGGTGCCATGAGTTAACGAGCCTTGGCTTGAGAAATTAATGCGTTATACATAAATTGGACAGAGATGTTGACGACTGTCGCTCCAACCTATTAAAAATTCTGCTAGAATGACAATTGCAACTTATAAAATTTGATAAGGAATTCCCATTGATTTAGTTGTGGAGATATTTTGGATTTTGCAAGAAAAAGAGTGGACAGAGATGAGATGTAAAGAATTATCATTTGGTTTAATGAGGTATCGAAAGAATCTCGAATGACTCAAGCCTTTTGCTTTTCTCTCGTCAAGTCGGCTGACTTAAATCGCGATTTTTGGAAAAAAAACTTGACTTGCCTTGGATCAATGAAGGCAATGATACCTAGCGAAACTCACGTGATTTAATGAATAAAGACAATTCGAGAAAAATTGAAAAGCACATCTCATTTTGCCCGAGCGCCAAAAAATGACTTAGTCAATCACTCGACTTGTCCAAAATATGTCACCGCAGACTGGACATGCCTGTGTTTATGGCATGTAATTATACTTAGCCGAACCTTCAGCTGCACTTATATAAATCGAAGACCCAAGCTCACTTTCCACAGATGTTCTCGTGTCTTCGCCGTTCAGATCGTCGCAAACGCGACGGCATGGGCCATGTACGAACTGAATGTGGTAACGTGTTTTTTTTTTTTCATTGTTGATGTCTACAAGTTGTTAGCATGAGTGGTCTTGACTGATAATTCAACAACAACTGGGAATAACCTGAACTTTGTGATGCAGTGTATACCAACATAAGATTCACGAAATCATGAAAATCACAGCCACCAGCAATGTCACCGCGCTTTAACAGTTATCAGCTTTAACTTCAGACTAATAAGAAAATTCGATCGAACGTGGTTGCGCTTTGCATTCTTCTTCCCAGTATAATGTTAATGGTCAGGTATGGCCCAACCAAACTTATTGTCGTCAATGTATGAAGCACGGCATTTATCTTAACGGTTCTTTAAAGCGATTGTTTTGCCAGCATCTGTACCAGATATACGTGAATGAATCGATCAAGCTAAAGCAAGTACAGTATATCTCTTCCACTCAGAACAAAAATATTAGCACTTGATTCTTATAATTCTATACTAGCATCGGATGTATTGTCACAAGAAACCTGGAGTTAAGATCCATCACAACTGAGCTGTTTTCTTTGATGACTAGTCGTCTGATAAACTCTAAGCCATTGCTCTCGTTGAAATAATGTCGCTGTATGGTTGTGATGTTGCAATTCTAAACAATGAACACAAACAACTTGTAACGAAGAATTGCTCTTATTAGCGTGCAGCAAAACATACAAAGAGACTTATAATTACACAGTTTGAAAGTTGTGCGGCACACCATTATCAGCGAAAGCAATGCAGTGTTTACAAAACAAATTAAAACACATTCTTTCCTACTAATTAGCATTCAATCATAGCAGCAATGACTAGCGCCTTTGTTGAATGCGTGGATTGAACGAGAATCGCATGTGACTGCGTTGCCACAAAAAAGTTTTGAAATCTCAACAAATCTACAAAAGACTTCGGCAGTTCAATATCTAAACGTGCTTTCAAAATTCAGAGAACGATTTAAAAGTTATGAAACAGTTTGGCGATTTCTCAATAATGATTAAAGACAAAAAGAAAATGGAGGTAGTCATGAACATTTTTCAACTATAGAGTTACAAATCAATGGCTGTCGAAATTTTCTTGACGGCTTTGTTAACAAATCTCCAGCCGGTGTGACAGGTAACCCACACATATAGGATTTAAAAGTTATTCAAGCATTTGCCATTTCCAGAATCGTATCGTAAGATTGCTTATCCTCCCAAGGATTGCAAGAAAAACTTCTTCCCAGCCGGAAATGGAAAGAGTTACTCGAAATCGGTGCAGTGATCTATGATCAGAGTTCATGATCAGTTCAACTGAACAACATAGAATGAAGCCACAAATGCCAGCTTTATTACTGAACTAATTTCAATCATCGATCAAAGGGTGCAAATCTCGTATCAGTGATAGTGGCGTCGAGGACAGCTTGCACGTGTTTCTGCATGCCGTATATTCTCACGACGTGCTCACGTCTTACAGCGTCTTACACATCCTAACAAGGAAGACACACACACACGAAATAACACGAACATGGACATGTGGCGGTAATAGATAAGCATTCAGGTAGATGGCGCTAAACGGTTACTTTGAAGGAACACAAGCATATGCACGTGGCACTCGCAGAGCACACGCATAGATGGCGCCAACACCAAAGCGGTTGCTATGTTTAGCACCGCGGCCTAGTTCTGCGGCATGTTTCAAGTAGACCGATACATAAAATGTGGAGGGGTGCACTGGCATCCACAGAGGGGGTGAAACGGGCATTTGCCTACCTTGCTGTTTGGACGTCGAGCTGACAGGACGTGTTTTTTTCTGCTCTGACAATTGAGTTCCCCCAACGTGTTTGCCTAAGGGACAAAGCATGGGTACGAGAAATACGTGCTCTCGAAAGGCGATTGAAACCTTGTCACAGGGAATTAATGAACCTACCTTGAAAGAATTGCATGTTATGTTGCTGTCTGTAGTACAGAGACTTGATTCTATTGAAAATGGCCTATTAAAACGTATGACAGCAATTGAAGAAAGCGTTGAAAACGCCCACTGCAGAGTATCTGAACTAGAACATCAAATATCTTCATTGCAATGTCAGTTTAAAGAAATGCAGACCACTAGGAAAGCAGAGATTATTATTCAAGAGTATCGCTCAAAAGAGCAAAAGAGTACAATAAACCTTCTTCTTCATGGATTTCCGCAGAAAGGTCGCATCGAAAACCATGACCAGACTGCAGCAGGAGTCAGAAGGTTTTTGATTGAAGAATTACGTGTTACCCCTACGCAAGTGGATGCAATAAAACCCAGCAATGCTCATCGACTGCCACGTAGAATTTCTGCTGTCAACTCGGAAAATGCTAATGACTCGGAGAATGAAGAACGTTCCTCAGACATACAATTGCTTAGTTCAACCAAAAATACAGCCCTATTGTGGTTAAACTCACAAGCATGAAAGACAAACACTCGTTACTAAAACTAGCACCGGATGCCAGGAAAATGAAAGTTAACATCACAAGTCACTTACCGATGGCAATGCAGGTTCAAAGAAAAGCACTTATAAAGACAGCTTCAAGGCTGTGCAAACAAGGAAAAAAAATTCAGTGGAAAGTGGTTGGCAGTGAACACTGCCTTTACGCCGACAATGAACGGGTGGTTCCTTAATGTAATCACTACAACTTGTTGATTCAACGAATTACTTTGTTTTCGCTGACTATTCAGTAAGTTGCAGTTTCGTTTATTTTTGGAAGCTAAATATCAAGTTTCTGACCCAAATGATTGACAATTTTTGTAAATATTTTGCCATTAATACGCTTTTTTGTTATAAAAGTAGTGCTCCCATCTCATGGTTCATCATAATCTACGTTTCTCGTCTTTCTTTTATTATGAATAACTGCGTCATGCGCTATACTCATTTGCTTTCTGATACTACCTGTTTCTTGAAGTTGTATCTTAATTTTTGCATTAATTTTAAGTTATATACTGCCAATCCCCATTGTAGATGTGACAAGTTTACAAACCGACTAAATGATGACAATAGCTTCCATTTTAAAAAATATTTCTTAATGAACACTTTAAAATCAAATCTTTCCATTTCAACTTTTTCGATTTCTACAATATGCTAACTTTTCTATTTCTGAGCTGTGTAGGTTGTTTATTTTACCAACAAAACAACAGTTAAACGTTACATTCTATAAATGTTTGCAAATTATTCTGTGTTGCTGTGGCTACTGAAGATGTAATAGATCTTTCAAATACGGCATTGCGTTGTGAGTCTTGTAAAATCTACAATTTAACCCAATTGCAATGCTTACTTAACAAAATCAGTGACCTATACCTAGTACATTTTAATACCATAAGTCTAGTTAAAAATTTAAATACGAATACGGACTGGTTAAACAGTTCACCTATTTTTCCAGATATCATTGCTATACGTGAAACAAAACTTTTTGGTGATAAGCACACCATGGTTAACATCAAAGGTTGTAGCTTTATTCATAAAAATTCCCTCACTAACGCTGGTGGTGCGGAGTTGTACATAAATTCCGAGTTTATGTTTAGAGAACGGCCGGATTTAAATCTTAATGACGATAACGTTGAAGACCTGTGGGTTGAATGATTCTTACCGCTAGAGTCTACGATAGTGGGCACCATATACTTCCATCCTAACAACAGTGTTAATGAGCTCAGTAGAAATTTAGAAAATACTATCATAAAATTAACTAATCAAAGGCAAACATTTTACATTCTAGAAGACTTTAATATTACCGTTGTCAGACAATCGTATGACTCGTGCTTACCTACATTCCCTCACATCTCTTGGAGTTCAGCACTGCTTAACAAATAAGCCTCCTAGATCGATGCATAATTGCACTACTTCTCTTTTGGATCACATCTATACTAATGATAACCTTCATTATTTATATCCTGGTCTTTTCCCTTTAGACATAAGTGATCACCTTCCCAGTTTCTTATTAATTAAATTTTCCAGAAACAAACAGCGCGCTCCCATATGGAGAAGATGTTACAAAAATCTCAATGTGGACTCATTTTTATTTGATCTAGATCAGTGGTTCTCAAAGTGGGCGAAATCGCCCCCTTTGTAGCGATTTTGAAGGGCAAGTGGGTGAAAATTATCAACCACTAATCGATCATTGAGCTAACTTCGTTAGCCTACTATTATGACTTGTTAGTTTCTTGTAAATTTTTATTTACTATGATAATCGTTGGAGGTTGTTGCTAAAGCAATTTATCCGTTAAATTTTGTACTCTGGATTGTCTATGTGCCCAGCTACAGTGTGGATTATTTTCACAAGAATTCTGAACGTAATATTATCGTCGTAATACAATTGCTTAGTTCAGCTTTTTAATGGCTTGGTTCAGATACTTAATACTTTCTTTAAATTTCTTTATTTATTCACTACCTTATGTTTGTTTTATCAGGCTTAGGGGGCGAAAACGACGTGTCGAAAGCGAAAAGGGGGCGATGGAATAAAAAAGTTTGAGAAACACTGATCTAGATGACAAACTTATACACAATCTTTCTAATAACTCATTAAATGCTGATTCTAAATTTACATTATTCTTGGACACTTTTATTGATGTAATCAACACACATACCCCTTTAGTGAAATTATGCAGAAGAAACACTAAATTAGGGTCTAAACCAGGGGTTCCCAACCTTTCTCTGAACATGCGCCCCTTTAGGATGTCGATAGATGAGCATGTACCCCTAAAATTTTCTATGACAAAAAGGCTGAGTAAATTACCAAAATTCTACAGAATTTTTAATATAACTTTTAGAATTTTCAAACTATAAAGGTATACTCCGTTTTTATGTCTCAAAGTTAATTTGTTGCAAATGTACGATAAATGTACCCCTGCGGGTACATGTACCTTAGGTTGGGAACCTCTGGTCTAAACCCTGGATAACCAAAGGTATATTAAAATCTATAAAGAGAAATAAACGTTTATTCAAAAGGAAAATTAAACACCATAACAATGTTGAATATCTGCAAACCTATAAAAAATATAATAATATCTTAATGCACATCAAAAAGAAAGCAAAATCATGCACTATAAGCAAAAACTCACAGAAAACAGAGAGAATCTTTCGAAGACTTGGAAAATTATTAATGAGATTATTAATAAGACAGAAGTAAAAACTACCGTCCCACCATTAGCAACATCAACAAATGCCTCAAATCCACTAGATGTCGTAAATACTTCTAATATTCTTAATGATTACTTTGTTGAAGTCGGACCCACTCTAGCTTCTTCTGTTCCACCCACAGTCCAGGTTACCCACACCTCAAGCTCTTCTGTCGTACATTCCTTCTTTCCAGAAGAAGTTGTTTTTGCAAGTTTATTTACTCAATCCTTCAAAATATAATGATACATACGATCTTCCCGCTTCGTCCTTAAATATTAGTAAACATGTAATTGTACCCTCCTTAGCTGACCTGCACAACCTCTGCATTTAAAGCTCGCATAAGTAATACCTGTCTATAAATCTGGAGACAAAACACAACCAAGTATCTACAGACCCATACCCTTGCTGTCTCACTTTTGAAAGATATTTGAGCAATTTGTCTTTACTAATATGCTATCGTTCTTAGTGCAAACTAGCATTCTCCGTCCACAACAGTTTGGTTTTCGTCAAGGACTTTCGACGTCTCTAGCACTACTGCAACTCCAAGATCATATCCTTGAGCAAAAGTCTCAAAAACTATTGATATTTGCCATATTTCTGCATCTTAAGAAAGCCTTTGATACTGTTGACCACGAAATATTACTAGTAAAGCTAAACCAATGTGGATTGAGAAGAACTACCAACAAATTCTTTGAAAGCTGCCTTTCCAAAAGACAACAATTTGTGTATGCTAATGATATTAAATCAAATACAAGATACGTTGCCGGCGGGGTTCTCCAAGGTTCTACGTTTGGTCCTGTCCTTTTTTTACTTCACATAAACGTCCTAGCCTCTATAACTAAATTCAATACGTTATTACTTGCTGATGACACTACCTTAACTTAATCAAATGGGAGTATACTTGAGAAATCTGTCAACAGTGAATTAACTAGTATCGTAGCCTGGATGCATACAAACACATTAACGATCAATTTTAAAAAGACCAATTTTATTCTCTTCGGTGATAAATGCCAAAGACACAGTATGAATATATTCTGTTCTCAGCAAACTATCTCCCACGTAGATTGTGTTAAATACATAGGGATCCTTATTGACTCTAAACCAGTGCTCTTCAACAGGGGTTCCGCAAAACATGTAGTGGGGTTCCGTGAGTTTTAATGGTTCCGTGAGGGTTCCTCGTTTTTCAGGTGAAATGATTTCTTGCTGCAATATGTTGATGCGTCATTATGAAATTTTTAGATCACCGTGCTGCATTCAGACTGCAAGTAGGCCAATTAGTTGTATAGGAGGTTGAGTGGTGAGTGCAGATAGCGGAAAAAGAAATATTGATAGTTGTTGCGTCACTTGTTGTGCAATTAACAAGAACGTTATTGTTGCACCATAGTAATACGATGTTGCCGATGTACTGTTCACAATACTGCAGGGTTGCCAATTTGGTTTTTATGAAGCCAGGTTTGGAAATTCTGGCTTTTTTCAACACCTCTGGCTTTTCTGGAAGTATAAAAAGCCTGATAAAATCTCGCTTTTTTATAATCGGAAAGGTTTGGCTCTGGCAAAACATTGTCTGAGCTGCATATTCATATCAAATTTCTTTTGACGAGAGTCTATGACCACGCGGGGTGCACAGAATATTGCAAAGATTTTACTGTTGCCCTAAAAATGATCGATGTTATTGATAAGAAACAAAAGGCGACAGCAGGCCCGTAGCCAGGTTTCAAGATTTGGTGGGGCACAATACATTTTTAGGGGTCACGATTTTTGCTTTTACTATATGTTTAAAACAAATTTTTCTGGGCGCAACAAAATTTAGGGGGGCACTGCCCCCTAATGCCTCCCCGTGGGTACAGGCCTGTGCGACAGTGCAATTACGAGGAAAGAATGTGCTTCTGAAGATTAGAATTGTATTATATCGATGTTTCTGACGAGTTTTTATGTCTATTTTGTGTTTAGTTATGCTTGTTTTATGTGTATATATCCTGACTGCTATCTGGCTTTTTGCGACAAGTTCTGCCTTTTTTTTGTTTTGGCAACCCTGCAGTACTGTATATCGGAATAGTAGAGAGTAGACAACGGTCCAGAGCTGCTGTTCAGTCTTTGTGGGAATGAACTAAAAACAGTGTGAAACCCAACTTTTCACTATTTAGTCAAGCCAGATGAAGCAAAATAGCATATTGTCTTATGTGAAGCGAAATAAGAACAACAGGGAAGGTGTGGACGGTAAGGAGCAGTGTAGTTCAAGTGTAAAACAGGCACCTCATCCGAAGTGGACCAAATGTAATTCCATTGCCAAAGTTAGAAAATGGGACGATACATATTTGAGATACGTTTTTTTTGCCAAATCTTTGAATGTAGCAGATACATTCCAGAAATGCACGAACAACCGAGTCATTAAAGTTCTGGCTTTTTAACTTTTGTAATAACTGTTTATTTCTTGAAGTGTCTCATAACGAAATATTTGATTTTCTTACAAGTAATTCGTGTATTTTAAATTTTTGTTGATGGGGGTTCCATGACAAACGCGAAAATATATCAGGGGTTCCACGATGACAAAAAGGTTGAAGAGCACTGCTCTAAACTAACGTGGACCTCCCACTTAGAAAATTTAGGTAAAAAAGTCACTAGTGGAGCCAGCGTTTTATCTAAATTCCAACCTTTTGGTGATGTGCATTTGTTAAGAACAGTTTATTTTTATCTGGTCTACTCCCATCTAAATTACGGTCTTTTGAATTGGGCTACAGCCAATTGGTCAAGTATTGCTGATGTAGTAAAGTTAAATAATAGAGATATCCGTAGTCTACTTAAAGTCGTCGTAGAGAGCGTATTCCACTTAGAGATCTATTTCATTCAGAACGGATACTACAGATCAAGGATATTTATAATCATGAATTAGCAAAAAATATGCACAAAATTTATCACAATATCTTTTCTGACTATATCATAAACGGTTTCAACATTTCTGCTACTACCAAAATCAGAGAAACTAGACAAACTTCCAAATTAACATATGAAACCCTAGCTATGACACTTAATGAACAACGTCACACATCTTTTCGAGGACCCACAATGTTGGAATGATATTCCAAAAGATTTTAAACTAGTCAATTATTTTCGATTCTGTCGGCTACAGAAAAACTATTTGATTGAACATCCTCACATATTTAAAAAAATCTTATTTTTCCGCTTGCCTGCTGTAATTGTGTTGTAGCGCGTCTTGTTTGTGCTTATGTCTGCACCGTCTCTGCAGATATATGTATGGAATTCTGTAATTATGACTCGTCTTCTGTACGGTTCAACTTGTATTTCGCGGGTGAGGATGACTCGAAGATCTTGCGGTCATTCTCCTCCCCCTGATATCTGATATTTTTCAGATATTAAATAAAAGTGTCTGTCTGTCTTGTCCTGGAAACTGGGACTATAATAAACAATTCCAGAAAACCTAAAAGCAGCAGCTTAATTCCGATAAATTGCTTTAATTATTGGAAAGACAGTTCATAGTTTATTTGCCGGTATGCCACTCCACTACACAAGAGCCAGGCTCACTGTTCTGGCTGGACAGGAGGCCCATCAGCTGAAACGTTCTTGCAGCAGCGCAGCGTTTTATGTTAGCTTGGTTATTATTTCAAGCTACTCAGCGCGGTTAGAGCCAGTTACGCAAGCACTTCAGGGTATTCAGCTTGACATTTTAAAGGTGTGCTATCATACTCAATACCTGCTACCAGTGTTCACTCTAACTAAAGTTTACACTGAGCAAAATTTTGTTTTAGTGAGCATGAATATTGTAAGCCTCATTTTGCAAAGTTCTGAGTCTGAATGAAATAGAAACTTGTGAATCATTAGAATAAGTATAAAATCTTATGAAAATACGAACAAAGTACACATTTAATTCAAGCAGCTTTTGAAGGGGCTATGCAATATGTTCAGAAGCGTTCTGCTTCTGCCCAAAAAACTATCAATGAGTTTTTACTTTTAAATTTGCAATGTTGCACGTGCGCAAGAATGAGATTTCACTGCGCCAATGGTCTGTTTGTACTGCGCATTTGCGCACGTTAGAGGGAACATTGCCTGCTACTGGTGTTCCGTTGTCACCGACAGAAGGCAGAAGAGCGATTCAAACAGCTCTTTTCAAAAGCAAAGAAGTTAGCCGAAAGTTTGTCTTTCGATCTATGTACTTTTTTCACGGCAGTGTTCACGACAAGCGCTTCGTGCAAATGTTTACACATCAACAGTACACCAACATTTTCGCAAATCAATATTTGTGCCTTATCTAGATTCGACAATTTCTTCACTGGAAATCCAGTTTTCTGCTGAAAGTAGGCAGTCTTTCAGCCTTTACCCACTTTATCCAAAGCACGTGATGCACATGAACGAGCAAGAATACATGAAACATGTTGAAAATATGAAGACGCTATAGTCTGCAGCATACTGAAAATCTAGAAGCTGAAGCTGCAAAATGGTTCGAAATGTGTAGAGTAAAACAGGTGCCACATACTGCAGATCGAGAAATTCACGGGATGCTGAAGCACGCTGGTCTGTTTCCTCAGAGAGATCGTTTATTGCTTTGTGAAAACGATCGACATATGTATGAAGAGCGTTCACCGTGAAAAATTACAAAAGACAAGCAAGGTTTTATTGAAAGATGTTTGCTGCTCTTGTTTCTAATTGATGCTGACAGGTATTGCTGGATAAAATGAAGACATAATTTGTGGTTTTGCTTGAAGATCATGGCAATGCTTCTTTGAAAAGAATTACCCTCCTTTGAAAACCTGCAGATAGCCTATTGTGTAAATTATCGCAGCTCGTAATACATCAATGCCTGGATATTGCCGCCAACTTTGTGACTGTTTCCGTAACGTGGGTAATTTTCTTTACGATGTGTAAAGGGTAAAGCGCTTTGTAAAAGTACATTTGCATTGCGATGTCGGCAACCTGAAAGCGATAACCAAAATGTCGTTTCCCCGTGGAAATATTTCTGCCGACGCTCGTAGAGGAGTGGGAGGCTGCGCAGGACCAGGAGTCATATGGGCTGCAGACCTTCAGAGGACAAAGCTACTTATAGTGTAAAGGGAACAGTTGACTGATATAAGCAAAAGTCTTGCGCTCTGAGTACAAAGGATTTATACTCGCAATGCATTTATACGATTAATGGAAGCAAATTGCGATGCAGTTAATTTAAAACCGCCAGAAGGAATTGGCTTAACTTTGCCACATAAAATTTTGCAGATTTCATGCATACCGTAATTATTCGTGATAGCTGAAGATGGAAATGCGTCACGACGGTACGGACCAGAGCAGCGCCGCAATGTGTGTCACGAAATTTTAGTAGACCGAGAACGAGGCGTGCAATCGTGGGTTCGGGAAATGCATTTCAGTCGATGAGATGACTCATGCATGGGAACGGAAATTCGTTTACTATTCGGCAAACACATGATTCACAACACGATTGGAGACTGCAGATATCCGAATGCATTGTACGAGAGTCTAACGCGATCGATTTATAGTGAACGCAGCAAAGAGCAAAGTACGTAAGAAAATGACGGCAATACCTCATGAAACTAGTTACAGTACGTAGTAACAGCATTATAGTATCGATGCACTTGGGTAGATGTACATCAACAAAAAAGGGAGAACACCGACAGCAGTACCCGAGTAGTAGACTTTTTTATACAGCGCTGTAAAAAGTGTCAAACACGGTTTATTTTTTATATCTAAAAATGCGATGTCTATTGCATCGTATTCAACATTTTCTGAATTTGAACGTGCTTTTGGTAATGTAAATTGCCCGGTTTTAGTTTCACTCGTAGTATACGGACGGACATTAGAGATGAACTTGAAATAATCGTTAAATGTAGCCGGTAGCTGAGATTTATTGTATCTATACATGAATTTGCCGACTTCACGACCGTAAATATATTTTGGTTGCATAATTTTCTGGGATTTATAAATGCTAGTAACTTTAAGAGTCGCACTCACAAAAGGGTTCAAGCATCTCATCGTGCGATTTAAAACAACCGATATTGGTTGTAGATGACATGAAGGTGCTCTCGCCAAGATAATAATTTTGTATTGTACTCGCACACTTCTTAGGTTACGATAAAACATGCGAAGTTCTTGGATGCTCACAGTATCACATAATGTTTAAATTTGTACATTACACCAACATATTTAGATATACTACAACACAAACATTTACAATTCTTTTTCCGTGACAGTTTGTCGTCTACAATTACACCAAGGCACTTGCAACTCAAGGCTCTTTCAATACGATTGCAGTTTACATTTGATATAAAGGACTTTGCGTTAACATGTTTAATTGCGATATATTTTGTTTTAGAAATACTTAGTGAGAGCTTGTTTGCAGCTAGACAATTAATTACTTTGACCATTTCATGGACAACCGAATTTTGTAATTTTTTCATATTATTGTCGTTCTGCACTAAATGTTTGTCATCAGCAATAAGTACGATTTTCATAACATTGGAGATGGTAAGCCATTTGTAAATAGCAAAAAGAACAATAAGCCTAAAATCGAGCCTTGGGGGACTCCAAAACAATTGTTTTTAGAGATGATTTAGTGTTTTCTCCGTGAACGTACTGCTTTCTGTTGGAAAAACACGACTGTATTAATTTAAAAGCGTTTCATCTTAGCCGTAGTGCTCATATTTTGTCAGCAATATGGAGTGGTTCACTGAACCGAACGCTTTCTAGGATCTAACTCAGTAAACTGCACAAAATATAAGTTTTTTGCAATGGTTTTGGAGAAGGTTTTCGTACAAGTCTATAATGACCAGGGATGTGGAACGGTTATTGCGAAAACCGTATTGTTGCTGACACAACCAATTGTTTTTGGTAAAATAATCGTTAAGTCTTACGTACAACACTTTTTCAAATATTTTTGACAGGTATGTTTAGCAATACTGCTATCGGTCTGTAGAATTTCGCTATCTCTCGACTTAAAAGTAGGCACTTGCAGTTTTAAAGTTGTCCGTAAAGACACGATCACACATGCATACGTTCATAACATCCGAGAGTAGGTGGCAGCAAGCATTTTATCAATTTCAAAGCATGCACCGGGATATCATCATACCACATGACTTCTTTTGGTCTAATCCATCAATAAGTGAGAGTATTTCCTTAAGGGTTGTTGGTGAAAAATACAGAACTTGGTGCAGTAGATGTTTTTTTTATGCTTGCATCAGTGGTTTTAGATGTGTCTATAGAGGTGAAGTGAATGACATTCTATTTTTATTTTATCTGGAGCAAATAAATGCAGTTGGGCGTTTAAACAATATAGCAGTCCTATCTTAGTTTTTCATAAGGTTTTACGTCGGGTGCACATCTTTCTTGAAACAGCTGCTTCCGTTTCGATGCGTGGTTCCAATGCTACGCATCTGGGTTATTCAATTCGACCAATTGATCTTATCGGTCAGATGAATGTGCCACAGCAAAGGCATTGCCTGCCTCGCGCAGTGGCAAACTCTAGCTTACAAGCGCTAGGAAGTGGAATTAATTTAACTCTAAATTTTCATCTTCCACTCGTTCATACTTCTACTCGAGTATATGTCAAAGTTGTCAAACTTTATAGAAAGCTCATTTTGCTCAACAGAATTGAAATAGTCAGGCAGTGGACAGTGACTGCACATACGAACTTGTCACGTCATCACGCAAATAACCCCATTTGAGGTCATAACACGTACGTTTCAACTTCACTTAGTCAAAAGAGCAATTTAACCAGTGTTTTTTAAGCCGTTTTTGGGTGTCAAAATGACACTCTAAATTTTGTAATGACACCCTAAATTCTGAAAGTCGAAATATGGATTTGCTTTGCATTGAAGTAAAACGATTTGAGATCTGCATGTTTTTCGTGCACGTGGCTATTGTAACAGACGGCTGCAATGTTATAGGCCGACACAACTTTCTGGCGCAAAAGTTGGAAGCGAAACATGTAAGTTTGGTATCTGTGCATTGTCATGCGCACCGCTTCGCTTCGGCCTCTTACTAGACTGCCGCAGATTTGTGCAGTATGTTGTACGCAACTGCAAAAGCACTTTCATGCAATTGTGGAAATGTTTTACTGTTTCACCGTTTCGATCAGCTTGCCTCGCGATCCATCAGACGACAATGAAGAAAAAAGCATCAGACTACAATGAAGACTAAAAGTTCAGCAGTAGCAGCGGCAGTGCGCATGCAAAACAAGGTGGTTGTCGAGTGAGGCAACGGTGTTGTTTTACTGCGACTTGTGAAAACGAAAAATTTCAACACGGTGCTTTCCTTTTGTCAACACTGGCATCTCCCCTGACAGAACTGAGCAACGTTTTTCAGGTGGGATATTTTGACTTTGCACAGATGACATCTTCCGTAGAACTGTGCATCAATAAGCTCTATGATGCCGCTGCTAAATCCGAGTTTGAAGCTAATTGCGAAAAGTTTGATAGTGAATTAGGGGAACTTGGAACGCTGGATGATTCGGCTGCCTCGTGTGTGTCAAGTGGCATGGCGTGTTGGAAGAGTGCCGAAAGTTTCAGCAAATTTAACGTCCCCGTTCACAAAAGGGAGACAAGAGTGAAAGAACCAACTACCGCGGCATCTCTTTGCTTTGTTTCCCAGGAAGAGTGTATGCCAAGATGCCAAGAAAGTAATTGAACCAAAGCTGGATGATACCCCGTGAGGTTTTTGTCGCGGCCGTAGCACTAAAGAAAAAAATTATACTTTCCAGCAAATTTTCAAGAAATCCTGGGATGATGCCAAAGATTTATACACATGTCTTGTCGATCTCGGGAAAGTGTATGGCCGGGTTCTTCGTGAAAAGCTTTGGGGGTGTTACGGGAGTACGGTGTTGACGGGCGCCTCTTGCTGGCCGTCAGGTAACTGTATTCCTGATCAGAAAATTGTGTCCGCGTTGGAGGGTTAAATCACAACTGTCCAGCTTTGGTGTTAGACTCTGACAATGGTGTGTGCTGGCACCACTCCTCTGTCCATATCAGGGCCCTCTACACAACGGCTCTCGGGCCAAATCCGACCTGTGAAGCCATTTCACCCGGCCGTAATACGTTTTGCCAATATTTATGAAAAATGTGTTGATTTAATAGAATGGTGCATATTCCAAAAAAATCACATTAAGCAAGATGTCTGGCCCTCGAACTGATGTGCAAGAGCTTATGTGGTCTCTCCCAAAAAATCTGGAGAGCCCTGGTGTATATGAATTGGATGGACAGTCGCAGACGCCTCAACAAGGGTGTCACTGTTGAACTGCAGGATGAACCGTTTGCCTTTTGCGGACCAAATGGTGCTGCATGCGTGGATCTTCTCAACAGGGTCTTCAGTACGCATTTGATCGGTTTTCTGCTGTGTGCGACCAAGCAGGAACGAAAAACAGCATTAAAAAGATTGAGGTATTATGTCTCACCCAAGGCAGTGTTTTCTGCAAGTGAGCGAAAAAACACTGCAGCAGGTGGAGACGTTCAAGTACCTTGGAATGGTATTCACGAGTGACGGATGTCGGAACAAATAGATTGATACACGGATTGGTAAAGCAAACGCAGTTCTGCGTGAGCTTTATTGCTCCGTGGTTGCGAAACGGGAGATTTCAAAGAACGCAAAGCTTTCATTTTTTAATCTATTTTTGTTCCGATCCTCACCTGTGGTCATAAATTTTAGGTGACGGCTAAAGGAATACTGTCAAAAGAATAAACGGCAGAGACGGGATATTTGCGAAGAGTTCTCGGTGTGACACTTCGTGACAAAGAACACAGGTCTGAAATCCGTAAAGCCCAGGATGTCAAGCCGCTTCTCCTAATCGAGAGATCCCAGCTATGTTAATTCGGCCACGTGTCCAAAATGTCCCAGGAAACAATAGCGGAGTAAGTCCTTCAGGGTATAGTCAACACCCACGGGAAAGCTGCCCAAAGTTTGTCCAATGACCAGGTAGAGTGACTATATCTCCGACATTGCTTGGTCCCGTCTTGGTGTGGATCCAGCAGAACTATCTGAGATTGCTGTAGATCGCGAGGTATTCCAGGTCCCCAAAGGAAAAGGGGCAAGAAAATGAGAAAATGAATGAGTGTGTAGACCTTCATCGAACCTTTCAATTTATGAAATTGTCTGTAGTTTGTCTGCCAAATATGAATGTCCTATTCAAATAAGCACATTTGGACGGAAACTTGCGTTTTTGTGAAAATCAGTTAAAAGTATCATACATAGAAGGGAAAATGGTATCGACACCCTTAAGCTCTACCACGACAACCTTTTAAAAACCTTAAAAAACACTGAATTTAACCACACTTAAGCTTTTGAAGCACAACATTTTTCCAGCTGTCATGATAATCGCGTGAAATAAATATCAACGCATAAACATTCTGGTGTCTAATTCACATTTTTGTACGTAGTAGCCTACGAAATAGCAAGAAAACATTATTTTCATTAATGTCAACACCTATTTCTGAGCATTCTTTACTATTTTTGACATGTCCATTTTCGCCAACAAATCAAAAGGTAGCATCTGTCATAACCCAGCACATTTGACGCATAAAATCAGTGTTCATTAACAGATCGTTTTGCCGGAAGGAGCAGTAACTGACGTATTAGTCTACATACCTGAAAATTTTCATTAACAACCTTGAATAATTTGGACATGTTTCCACCATCGCACATAGTGCTTGGAAAGACAATTTCAACTGGAGACAAAATCCTCAGACGCGTGACAGTTTTAACGTACGTCTGAGTATCGGAAAATTGAGAGAGAACGAGAACCGGATCAGTCAGGTCGATGGAAGCCATTCCGACCTCCCCCCTGCAAATAGTAAATGACTTACATTACAATCACGGCCATGAAGTGGAATCACAGAGTTTTTTTCAGCACATTGAGGGTCGAAGAACAATCAGCTCCTGGGACGTACAACGCCATTCGGTTTGTCTTAAGATTTTGAGTTGAAACAGTATGCCCCGCAGTTTTGTCATTGCTGATGCCTACAAAATTTGCTTTATCAGTATAATCATGGTAACTTTATTCCGACTGAAGCACATTATTGAGCCAATCCTGTAGAGTGTAGATGGTGAAATGTCTCCCGTGTCGGTGGTTGAAATGACTTACTACATGTGTACTGATCGGAAAAACACTTTTACTTTTGTCACCAGTTTGTATCGATTAGACACGGATAATTAGTATTTGACATCCAAATAAAGTTCAAATCATGAGGAATTCGAGTCCAGTCTGAGACCGATCCATTATCAATCAACATCGAATCGTTATAAGCCACAGATCCGTTTCTATTTAATTTTGATGCGAACGTTCAGCTTTGGAAACTCACAACTTAGTGGTAAACCAGCTACAGTTCGTCGATTAGAGTAACTAGCACCAATCGCAGTTATCCCAATGCAAAATTGATACATATTTAGTCAAAGCTTTCAGAAACAACCGAAAGATTCAAACAAATGCAAACGGCACTGTCACTTCAAAATAATGGTCAAAAACTCCGAGTAAACACATCTTGACTTAACATGATCTCACTCACCTGCTTTGGCATATCCCGGCTTCTTTTTGGACGCACCTATAGCCCAATGAACTGTGTATGCATTGTTGTACGTTAAATCAAATTAGAAATGATATCACCGACCTACTGCTGAAAAGTGCATGCTGTGCTGTATGCTGACAAAGAGAGAATCCTCTTTTTAGTTCCTTGAAACCAGGGTTGCGGAGTCGGAGCCGGAGGTTTTTGGGTGGAGTCGGATTTCTGACAACACTGGGAGTCGGAGATGTAGTCGGATTTTTTTGTCCGACTCCGGATGTCCAATTGGATCATTTTTTACATCACACTCTTAAATTGGGAATTACTGTTGAAATGGTAGAATTTCTTTTGAAAGTTTTGTTGAAACAGAGATTTCTTGCTTTGCACTGCCGTTTCCACTGATTTTAACTGCCAAATTTCATTCCCTTTATGTTAAGGAGTCGGAGTTGGGAAATTTTGGAAAAGCCGGAATTGGAGTCGGAAATTTTGGAAAGGTCGGAGTTGGAGTCGGATATTTTACCTCCGACTCCGCAACCCCGCTTCAAACAACAAAGCTTGACCCAAATCCAAATCCAAGATAATCATATTGCGATTGGTTTTACTTTTGAATTAGTTCGCCACTCTGTCACAAGTTCTACCTGCAAGAAAAACGTCCACGGAAAACGCGATCTTAGTCGGGAGACTGACCGATCACGCAACAAACAAGCGCTACAGCATTATATGCAACCGCGTTTATGGCGCAATAAGAAGCGGAGTATTTGCACAACCTGCATATGATCAAGTGAATTTCGTATTTAGCTTTCATTTTGGACAAGCGATGTCAAGGCGTGGATTTCCGTGCAGAAGTTTGTATTGCAGTATTGTTTGAGAGCGAAAAGTTAATTCTCATGTATTAAGTCTCAACACTGCAACCAATAAGCTGGCTACCTGGCCAAGCCTCTTCCTTCCACCATCGCAACAAGAACTGACGAATCAGTGATCCTGCTTCTAGGCGTATCCGACAGTTTGCTACGGGGTGTTGACTTCGTTGCAGGGGTGCTTTTTACAGAGGAAAGACGCGGTGTCTGATTTTCTCTGAAGCGAAGCAAACGAGCAAATCATAACTACAAACCAATACATGCTAATTAAAAATAAGCCATCAGTGTGTTCCTCAGCGTTGCTAGATTGGACTCTTTGTGGTCCAAATTTTCAGACCTTGCTGCTTTTATGAAGTACTTGGACGTCAGATTTTTTACACCTTGGGATAGTTTTGCTTCTGTTTTGGGCGATTTTTAGCATTTTTATTGTTTTTTGAAAGGATACAAACATCTTACTAGAATGGCAGGAAAGTGATGCTTCATTTCAAATTGCAGTTCTGTTTGCATTTTCAACATCTAGCTAGTCCAATGACTGTATTGTCAACAACACTGGTCCGTGTTTCAAGGCAAATGGGACCGAACTACAGTTTGATTGAAAATTGAATGACAGTTAGTAACTACCGTTTTTGTATCCAAATGCAGGCTTAGGTTACTTTCAACGAAGTTGAATAAAGCATAACTAAAAGCAGTGGCGGATCCAGTCCAGACGTTTGGGTGGATGGCAGTCAAATAAGGGAGCGCCAAAAAGTCTTCACTTGTTTAAATAGCCCAAGTTCTCTGTGAAAATCGTTGGATATCACACAAAAGTGGTTACCTTTTGTAGGCCAAGAAAGTGGCTAATTTTGTTGGTCGAGCTACGCGATCTTTCAGGGAATCACGACAGTTGAAAATCGCCTCATATCATCAATTCACAAAAAAACGGGTGCACAAAGATAGGCCCCATTTTTCACAAGCTACACGTAACTGAGAACACAGTTGGTGTCCCAAACACCTTTTTAAGATGGGACCCCCAACCTTTTCGTAACCGCGGACCAGTCAATGCTTGGCAATTTTACCATGGCTCAGGAGTACACTAAGATATTTGTTCTTTTACAACAGCTGAAATGAAGTTACCAGTTTGGACCATCAGATAAGGCTGCTCATGTTTGTGCGTCCGGTAAGACTGCTCCAACGCTTTCACACTATGTACGCAACAGTGCTTCCATGGGAAGAATCGACCAATCAGATGCCAAGAAAGCGGGTGGTGTCACCACCAGCATACATTTTGTAATTTCGCGGCCCGGTAGCGGTCCGTGGCCTGGACTCTGGAGGTTGGGGACCATTACCCTAAAAGCATGCTCCGCGATAGTGTTTGACACTGTTATGGTGAATATGTGGATAACAAAAAATAATGTTTGAAATGTATTCCCGACCTGATTAGACGTAGATTGGTTCTTCTTACACTAGAAAGTGACAACTCAAGTCCCAAGAAAGAACCCTAATAAATAGTGAAATGACAATACGTTTCCAGACGAAGCTTGTGCAGTTACATGTACGCGGAAAGTAAATTTATTGCTGAAGCGACAATTCAAAAACAAAAAAAAATGAAAGGCATTTGCTACAACATTACTCCCAATTTAGGTAGCTCTGCTGGCTATCGTGAAAAACGATCTCATAATTTCATGATAGACTCACACTGGGCCTAAAAGTATATTGCCCTAAAATACATTTGAAGCCACCAATATAGGCATAATTTCAATATAGTGATTAAGACCGTTTCACAAGTTTGGACATTGGACTGCTGATGCGAAGAAAAAACATCAATCCCACTAGTCCAGATTATGAATGAAATATGTGACACTCTTTCAACAGAAGTGTGGTCAGGGGGGCTGAGCTCTCCAAATCCACAATCAATACTTCCAAATTCAAACTGTAGCCTCCCCGATAAAGTCATTTTCCAATTTACTATGAACGCTCCCCAAACAAGCTTAAAGCCCCCCAATGCTGTTGACCTGGCGATGTATTTGCTTCTATCCAGGCTACCAAACACAGGAAATAATCAGCCTATAACCAGTTTGAAACCACGAATGTCATCCAACACCACAGTCACCAGTGAAAAAGTTAAAATTTGCACCAGAAGATTGCATTTACTGCCCATATTTACGTGATGTAAGCGAAAAGACCTAACCAATATACTACGCGTTTAGCTGTCGGTCGGTTGCAGATTTCGTTACAATGTCACATTTGTCTTTTTCGTGGCTGACGTGAGTTGTGCACGCGTTTATAATTGCAACAAAACAATCAAAACCACGTAGTCATCAGCCAGGTCGTAGCCACGTAGAGGCATTCGGGGGCACAAACCCCCAAATTTTGTTGTGGCCAGAAAAATTTGTTTTAAACATGCAATAGAAACAAAAATCTTCCCCCCTCAAAATGTATTTAGCCACCCCAAACCTTAAAACCTAGCTACACGCCTGGGCGAAGGACGCCGCTGCCACCCAAATATTGATCCATTCAACAAGCATTGTCATGACCACGTAAAGCTAAATATTCATTCCACCAAGTTGTAGATACTGGTATTTTGCCCAAGTTTCTGTGTTAGAGCTAACTGCTGCAGTAACATGAGTTTGTTGAGGTACTTCGTGCCGCCCTCGCCACCGACTAAAAGCAGTACTGTTTTTTTTTTTTTTTTTTT